>ERZ1645192.250-NODE-250-length-41690-cov-7.518890_pt1 | contig 41690 bp, 34 predicted proteins | sample MGYA00575354_ERZ1645192 | MGnify/ENA primary metagenome ERZ1645192 (study PRJEB40844, sample SAMN11349763) | freshwater sediment metagenome | isolation source: river sediment | host: Sediment | place: India: Faizupur Khadar , New Delhi | collected 2017-02-21 ...
TTCCACATCCAGCCCCTGGCTTGCCAGCACTTCGTCCGTTTCGCCTGAGGCGCCGTAGCTTGTTGCGCCGAAGGACAAAAATTTGCCCTTGAACCCTGCTTTCAGGAGGCCGGCGGTGATTACGGGGACGATGCCGGTTTTCGCGTTGTGGTCTTCGTAGGTTGCAATCAAAGGCAGTGCGGCGAGTTTGCCGATTACCTCCTCATCTATCTCGTCAACGCACGGCATATTGACGACCGCACATGCCTTTCCCTTTTCGGCAAGTTTCTCCCTGACCGCAAGGGCCTTCGAAACGAGGCCGCCGTATGTGATAATGGCGCCGTCCGGTCCATCGGCCATGATGTCCATTTTGCCGTACCGGAAGGTGTAATCGCCGGCAAAATACGGCTGGTCTTTCTCTTTGTATATGACGGGCCACCGGTTCCGGCCGGTCGCCACGAAGAAATTGCCTTTTGTTGCCGCTATGTAACGGATCACCCTGTCCGTCTGGTTCGGGTCGCACGGCACGATCACCGTTGCCCGGTACAGGCTCCGCACGAGGCCGATGTAATCGATGCACTGGTGGGTCTTGCCGTCAGGCCCAACGTCGAGGCCGACGTGGGTGATAACGGTTTTGAGATTCGCATAGTTTATGTCATTGATGCGCTGCTGGTTGTATACTTCATCGATCCCGAACACACCGAAATCAGCAAAAAATGTCAGTATCCCCCGGGTGGACATGGCCCCGGCGACCGTCGCCGTGTTATGCTCCTGGATGCCGCCCTGGAAAAAATTGTCGGGGTATGCCTTCGCAAAATCTGCCGTTTTCACGGAACCTGCGAGGTCACAATCGAACGCAGCGACAGGGCGCCCGTTCGGTATGTTCCTGTCGCCAATATCCTTCAGGGCCTTGCCGAACGCGGTGCGGTTATCGACCTTGTCCGATTCGTTGTAGGTAAAAGGCGCGCCGGCGTCTATCGCCTCGTCAAGGTCTTTGCTGTCAAGGCTGAACGTCCATTGCCCTTTTCTGAGTTCCCTGTAATATTCAAGTCTGTCCTCGAGGCCGAGGATGGCCATTGCCTCTTTGTATTCCGCCGCGTTGAGCGGGCTGCCGTGATATTTTTCCTTGTTTTCCATAAAGGGGACGCCGTTGCCCATGACCGTGTTCGCCACGATGCAGACCGGATTTTCCCTGTCATTCCTCGCGTCCCGCAGGGCGGAATATACTTTCTGGTGATCGTGACCGTTTGCGACCTCGATGATGTCCCATCCGTCGGAAAGAAAATTCTCCACGATATTCTGCGGCATGATGAGATCGATGCTGCCGCTGATCTGGAGCCGGTTATAATCGATGAGGACCGTTATATTCGTCAGGCCGTATTTGCTCGCGAAACGGCGCGCCTCCGAGATCTGCCCTTTTTGCTGTTCGCCGTCGCCCATAAACACGTATATGTGGGACGAACTGGCGCGCAGCCGGGATGCCATGGCAAAACCCGCCCCTGCGGAGAGCCCCTGCCCCAGGTTGCCTGTCGACCACTTTATAAAGGGGATCCCTTTCACAACATGGCCTTCGAAAGGACTTCCCGATCTTCTGAAAAACGCCACGACCTCATCGACGGGCATGTGGCCCAGGCGTGCAAGGCTGGCATAAGCGCCCGGTGAGGTGTGGCCATGGCTCACCACGATCTGGTCCGGGTCCTCGCCCGTGAGGTTCGCACAGGAAAAGACGGTGAGGTACATATCGAGGGATGACATCGACCCGCCCGGATGGCCCGTCCCGGAAAGGTGGGTCATCGTCAGAATATCGCCTTTCGCGAGGTGGGACAACGTCTTCAGGTCATCAATTTCTTTATCGGTCAGCTTTTCAGCGTCAAACATTTCACGTGCCTCCCATGGAGTAATAATCACAGCCTTCGCGCAAGAGACAGCGCGGACAGTCTGGTTTTTTCGCGGTGCAGATATATCGCCCGTGGAGTATCATGAGGAGCGAAAACGGCATCCAGGATTCCATCGGGACGGCCGACCGGAGATCTGTCTCGATCTTCTCCGGCCCCCTGTTCGCCGTCAGCCCGATCCGTCCCGACACCCGCGCGACATGGGTATCCACTATGATGCCCGGTTTTTTATACGCGAGGCCGACAATCATATTGGCCGATTTGCGGCCGATCCCTTTTACCGTGGCAAAGGTATCGATATCATCGGGCACGGCGCCATCGAATTTTTGCAGGAGTTCGGCGGCTATGCTCTTGATCGCTTTGGCCTTGTTGCGGTAAAAACCGGTCGGGCGTATATCCTCCTCAAGTTCAGCGCCGGGCGCTTTCACATAATCCTCAGCCGTCCTGTATTTTTTGAACAGCCCTTTCGTCACCGCGTTGACCCGTTCATCGGTGCACTGCGCAGACAGGACGGTCGCTATGACAAGTTCGAGAGCGTTCGTATAGGACAGCTCCACCCGGGGCTCGCCATGCATCTGATGAAGCTTTCTCAAGATCGAGGCGATATCTTTCTTCATAACGGACGATAAGAATGTATTTTTATACCATTTGGCCGGGATGGTGTCCAAAAGAAAAAAGAGCGTTTCGCGTTTCGCGTTCTACGTTCCGCGTTTTTCAAAGCGTAATCAATCCGTTGCGCAGCATTACCGCTATAGTGACAACGAGAAAAAGACGGGATAGCTGTCCCGGGATAATTGCTTAACGTAGAACGTAGAACGCGGAACGTAGAACGGCTTCTACGGCCTTCGCCTCTCTTTCAGGATCTGCGTGATCTCCTCCACTCCGCGCGTATTCAGCACGTCCTTCTTTTCCTGCCAGCCTTTGCGGGCGACGCAGACACCGTAGAAAACCTCGGCGAGACCTGCCGCGCTGTGGGCATCGGGATTGATCGAGATGCGCACGCCCTTTGAGCGGGCGTAGGGCAGATACCGCCAGTCGATATCGAGCCTGTACGGGCTGGCGTTGAGCTCGATCACTTTGTTGTGCCGCGCCGCCTCGTCGATGATGGCCCTCATATCGATATCGTAGCCTTCGCGTGACAAAAGAAGCCGGCCTGTCGGGTGGCCGAGCATGGTCATATACGGGTTGCCGATCGCTGTGATGATCCGTGCCATCTGCTCGTCCCTTGCAAGCCTGAAATTCGAATGGACCGAGGCGATGACGAAATCGAAGCCCTTCAGGACATCTTCGTCATAATCGAGGCTCCCGTCCGGCAGGATATCGCTTTCGATGCCTTTGAAGATGTGGAAATCAGGCCATTTCTCATTGAGCGAGTCGATGAGGTCCCATTGCCGCCTGACATCGTCCGGCTTCAGGCCGCCCGCATAATAGGCGCTTTTGCTGTGGTCGGATATGCCGATGTACTTGAATCCCAGCTTCCTTGCGGCCCCGGCCATCTTTTCGACGGGGTCCGAACCGTCCGAGAAATTCGTGTGCACGTGGAACACGCCCTGTACATCTTTTTCGCGGACAAGTACCGGGACCGTACGGGCTTCGGCCGCCTCGATCTCCCCCATATCCTCGCGCAGTTCGGGCGGGACGTATTGAAGGCCGAGCCTCTCATAGACCTCGGCCTCCGAATCGGCGGGAACAGGCGCGTCCCCCTGGAACAGCCCGTATTCGTTGAGCTTCATGTTCAATTTTCTGGCAATGCCTCTCAGGCGGACATTATGCTCCTTACTCCCTGTGAAATACATGAGCGCAAAGGGAAACTCATGAGGCTCGACAATCCGCAGGTCGGCATCGACGCCCGAGATGAGCCGGACCGACGTCTTGGTCTCACCTGTGAGATATATCTCCTCTATGCCTGCAAGTGTCGTGAAAACGAGCGACAACGCATCCCGGTCAGTCCCGGCCGCGAGGATATCCATGTCGCGGATGACCTCTTTTCTCCTGCGGACGCTCCCGCATATTTCCACAGAACTGCCCGGCACTTTCTCCCTCAACGTATCCCGGATGCCCAGCGCCTGTGCGTAGACATCGGCGAACAGGTGCTCGCCCTTGTGCTGCTTCATGAACTCGATGCCCTTGAGGATCTTCTCCTGCGTCTTCTCGCCAAAGCCGTCAAGGTTGACAAGCCGGTTCTCCCGGCAGGCATACTCAAGTTCCCCGACATTTGTGATACCGAGGGCTTCAAAGAGGACCTTGATCTTTTTCGGTCCGAGATTCGGGACCTTCGTCAATTCAAGGAGCGATTCGGGCAGCTCCCTCTTCAGTTCCTCGTAGTACTCTATTTTCCCCGTCCCAAGGTACTCCGTTATCTTTGCCGCGATCGCCTCCCCGATACCCCGTATCTCGCGCAGGCGCCCCTCTGCCGCGATCCGTTCAAGTTCGTCAAGGTTCTCGGTTAAGGCATGCGCCGCGTTCGCATACGCACGGACCTTGAACGCATTCTCCCCCTTGATCTCGAGAAGCCTCCCGATATCCTCAAGAATACTGACGATGTTCGTCGATGGCATGACAATAATCCTAATGTCGAACGTGCGGCATGTCAACCGAATAGCAGCTAAAGGCGAACGGCGAACGGCGAACGGTAAAATCCTCAATTCATTACCCATTCAGAGGACTGAATATCCAACCCACCGGTTCGCCTTTTGCCGTTAGCCGTTTGCCGTTAGCCGTTTGCCGTTAGCCGTTTGCCGGTTTTTCTTGCATTCCGGCGGGGGTTCGCGTATGATGCGGGTAAAGGAAAACCAATGCCCGCAAAGAAAAAAACGCTCTATTATACCGAACCGCTTTTCGAGGAATTCAAGAAGGACTACTGTTATGTCTGCGGAAAGCGCATAAAGGACAACGAAGGGCTCCACGTCGGCAACAAGATGTGGCGCCACAAAACATGCAAGCCCGGCAGTGCCCACTGGCTGCGCAGTTCCGTAGCCAAAGAGGAATCAACTCTACCCATTTTCAAGGCCTAATCCCGGCCGCATTACTTCGTATCGAAGAATAGACATAAAAAAACCTTGGATCCCGGTGTCACGCACCGGGATGACGGGAATGGAGGGCCGTGACGGGGAACTGTCGAGGATTACTGCAGGGCTGATTTCCTGCATCGGAGACCAAACGCGCCATAATAACGGCCTGGAGCAGGACGCTTTACGCTCTCGCACCTTACGCCTTACGAAAAAAAAGGCGCCTGATTAACAGGCGCCTTTTTTTGTTAGCGTAGTGTTAATCCAGTTTCGTTTCGCCGATCCTCATGCTGTAGAAGGAGCGGTAGACGAAGATGATGGCGACCACGAAGAAAATGCCGCCGATCACATATTTTACCGTCTGGCTCTGGATCGTGACCGCGATCTCTGTCGCGAGAAGGCCGAACAGCGTGGTGAACTTGATGACCGGGTTCATGGAAACTGACGATGTATCCTTGAACGGGTCGCCGACGGTATCGCCGACTACGGCCGCTTCGTGAAGCGCCGTGCCCTTTTCTTTCAGGTCTACTTCGACAATCTTTTTCGCATTATCCCATGCGCCGCCGGCGTTTGCCATAAAGATGGCCTGGTACAGACCGAAGAAAGCGATCGCTACCAGGTAACCGATAAAGAAGTAGGGGTTGAAGAATGACAGTGCGAGGGCCATGAAGAAGACGACGATGAATATGTTCCACATGCCCTTCTGGGCGTACTGGGTACAGATCTTGACGACTTCCTTGCTGTCCTCGATGGATGCCTCTTCTTTATCGAGGTTGATGTTCTGTTTGATGAAAACGACTGCGCGGTAAGCGCCTGTCGTAACGGCCTGGGTCGCTGCGCCGGTAAACCAATAGATGACAGCGCCGCCCATGAGCAGGCCCAGGATGATCGTAGGCTGAACAAGGCTCAAATGAGCGATGACGTTTCCGAACATGTTCTCGAGCAGGATGATGATGCCGAAAACCATTGTCGTTGCGCCGACAACGGCCGTACCGATGAGGACCGGTTTGGCGGTTGCCTTAAACGTATTGCCTGCACCGTCGGCCTCTTCCAGGTAGTCTTTAGCGCCGTCAAAGTTGGGCTCGAAACCAAAGGTCGATTTAATATCGGCTGCGATATCGGGGAGCGCCTCAATACGGGAAAGCTCATAGACCGACTGGGCATTGTCCGATACGGGGCCATAGCTGTCGACCGCGATCGTAACAGGGCCCATGCCGAGGAAGCCGAAAGCCACCAGGCCAAATGCGAAGACCGGTGCCGCAAATGCAAACTTGGCGGGCATAAGGGCGACAATAGAAGGATGCTGGGAGACAAGGTATGCAATAAACATGAGAACAAGGATCACAAGGCCTTCCCAGAAAGCGGAGTAGTTACCGGCAACAAAACCGGAGAGAATGTCGAGCGATGCTCCGCCATGGCGGGCTGCTCCGACAACTTCCTGGACGTGCCGTGATTTTGTGCTGGTAAAAACCTTGGTAAATTCCGGGATCAGCGCGCCTGCGATGGTGCCGCAGGAGATGATGATCGCGAGCGCCCACCAGAGGCCCGGATACTGCGACTGGCTGATGTCGCCGAGGAGCATATAGCTCGCCCAGAACGTAACGATAATCGCAACGATAGAGGTTATCCATACAAGGTTCGTAAGGGGCTGCTCGAAATCAAATTTTTTCTTTGAGCCATAGACGGAAGAGGTGATACCTCTGTTGATGAAATAAGAAACAAGTGAGGTAAGGATCATAAGGATACGCATTGCGAAGATCCAGATGATCAGAACGCCTGACATCATGGGGTTCGCGGCGAGGGCCAGGGCCAGGAAGGCAACAAGGGCAACACCGGTTACACCATATGTCTCAAAACCGTCTGCCGTAGGACCGACACTGTCGCCCGCGTTGTCACCGGTACAGTCGGCGATGACACCCGGGTTCTTCGGGTCGTCTTCAGGAAGATGGAAGACTATTTTCATCAGGTCCGAACCGATGTCGGCGATCTTCGTGAAGATACCGCCGGCGATCCTCAGTGCGCTGGCGCCGAGTGACTCGCCGATTGCAAAACCGATAAAGCTCGGTCCAACGAGATCTTTCGGAAGGAAAACAAGGATACAGATCATGAAGAAGAGCTCGACGCTGACGAGAAGAAGGCCGACGCTCATACCGGAGGTCAGGGGGATATTGACGACTTCAACCGGCCTGCCGCGCAATGACGCAAAAGCTGTCCGGGCGTTTGCCCAGGTATTGATCCTCATGCCGAACCATGCAACACCGTAGGAACCAAGGATGCCGAGGATGGAGCAGATGAGGATGATGACCATATTGCCGAACGGAGCGTGGGAAAGGCCCATGAAGTAATACACCATACAGCATGCGATCAGGATCCAGAGAATGATGAGGAACTTGCCCTGCTGGCCGAGATAAGACTTACAGGTTTCCCAGATAATGGCCGACACGTCAAGCATTGACTTGTGTGCGGGCATATTCTTGGTCTGGTTTGCCTGCAAAACGCTGAAGATCAGGCCCACAATACAGATAACGATCCCGAAATACATGATGCCGACGCCACTCACGGCGCTTCCGAACAGAGTAAATGACACTGTCGAAAGGTCCGGGAGAATGATGTCCGCTTCACCGGCGAATGCAGGCAGAGCGAGCAGCATAAACATAAATAACAATGATGCGGTGCTCAAAGCTTTTTTGATGCTCATCTATTACCTCCTTGAGAGATGATAATGAATAACCATAATAACCCTGAAGTTGCGGATTGGCTCCCTATTTTAAACATTTTCTTTTTCGAATGTCAACGAAACTTAGGAAAAAATTCACAATATATTATTGCAGGGCGGCCATAGTCCCTAATTCTATTGAAAAACAGAGAGTTGGCCAAAAAATTACCTTGTTTTTGGCTTCCCGTTAATTGCCTATGTTATCAGAAAATCAATTACAGTCCCACGCCGTCCACCGCGCTGCCGCAGAACGAGCACGCGCCGCCTTTCAGGTTGTATTCCGTTATCGAGTACCCGTAACGCCCGATGATCGTCTTATGGCAGGTCGGACAGCATGTGTTCTCCCCGTCGAGCCCCGGGATATTGCCGACGTAAACGTAGCGCAATCCCGCCTCGATACCTATCTGGCGGGCCCGCGCAAGGGTCTTTACGCTTGTCGGAGGCGAATCGAGCAGCCTGTATGTCGGATAGAAGGCGCTCACGTGCCATGGGACCTCGGGCCCGAGCTCCTGCGCGATAAAACGCGCGATCGATGCCAGTTCCTCGTCACCATCGTTATGGCCCGGGATGACCAGGGTCGTCAGTTCTATCCAGATACCGAGCTTCCTGTGGAGACGGACCGTATCGAGAACGCCGGACAGTTTTGCGCCGCAGACCTTCCCGTAAAACGATTCGCTGAAACCCTTGAGGTCTATGTTCGCCGCATCGAGGTACGGGGCTATCGCCTTGAGCGGCCCCTCCTCAATGTACCCGTTTGTCACGAAATTGTTCGCGATCCCTTCCCTGCGGGCGATCTTCATGATATCAAAGGCATATTCAAAGAACACCGTCGGCTCGGTATATGTATACGAAATGCTCGTGCACCGGGAGGCCTTTGCTTCCTTCACGATGTCTTCGGGCGGCACATTCCGGCCGAAGACCCTGCTTGTTTCACGGGGTGACTGGGAGATCTCGTGATTCTGGCAATGGAGGCACCGGAAGTTGCACCCGACTGTCGCGATCGAGAAGGCCTTTGTGCCCGGATAGAAATGAAAAAGCGGCTTTTTCTCTATCGGGTCGACATGGTCCGCGCAGGGGAATCCGTAGACAAGGCTGTAGAGGGTGCCGTCACGGTTCTCCCGGACACCGCATATCCCTCGTTTCCCCTCGGCTATGATACAATGATGACGGCACAGAAGGCACTGCAGGACATTTTCGTCCCTTTTTTCCCAGAACGACGCTTCCTTCATGGCTCACACCTTTTTTCCGAATATCGCCTCCACCACATCGTCCATGGTCTTCGCCGAAAGAAAAATTATCTTCTTTTTCACGTAATTGGGGATCTCAACGAGCTCGTGACAGTTCTCGTGGGGGATGAGCACCTTCTCCATATGGTTCCTCAAGGCCGCGAGGGTCTTTTCTTTGAGGCCCCCTATGGGAAGGACCCTGCCGGTCAGGGTTATCTCACCCGTCATCGCTATCTTCCTGTTTATCGGGCGCCCCGTGATCGCGCTGATCATCGCGACCGCCATCGTGATGCCGGCGGACGGGCCGTCTTTGGGTATGGCCCCCTGCGGCACGTGTATGTGCATCTCGAGGTCGTTGAAGATGGACGCCTTGATCCCGAGGACCTTCGCCTTTGATTTTATATACGTCAGCGCCGCCTGTGCCGATTCCTTCATGACATCGCCCATGTTGCCCGTCAACATCAATTCCTTCTTGCCGCGCCTGCAGGACGCTTCGATGTAGAGAACATCCCCGCCGAACTCCGTCCACGCGAGCCCGCTTGCCACGCCGACGTAGTCCTGGTCCATCTGGCTGTCGGGCAGGTATTTTACGGGGCCCAGGAACTCGTGCAGGTTCTTCGGGGTCACCAGCACCTTCTTGGTGTTGCCTTCAGCGACCCTCCGTGCGACCTTCCGGGCGATCGTGGCGATCTCCCGTTCGATATTCCTCAAGCCCGCCTCGCGGGTATACTCGTTGATCGCCTTTGCGATCGCCCTGTCGGATATCTCGAGGCGCGCGCTCGTCAGGCCGTTCTCCGCAAGCTGCTTCGGGATAAGGTAGCGCCTCGCGATCTCCAGCTTCTCCTGCTCCGTATAGCCGGGTATGTCGATGACCTCCATCCTGTCGCGCAGGGCGGACGGTATCGTGTCCATCTGGTTTGCCGTCGTGATGAACATGACCTTCGACAGGTCGAAGGGAACGTTCAGGTAATGATCGCTGAACGCGTTGTTCTGCTCCGGGTCGAGCACTTCGAGGAGCGCGCTCGCCGGGTCGCCCCGGAAGTCGTTGCCGATCTTGTCTATCTCGTCCATCATGAAAACAGGGTTGTTCGTTCCGGCAAGCTTGATGTACTGGATAATCCTGCCGGGCATCGACCCGACGTATGTCCGCCTGTGCCCCCGGATCTCGGCCTCGTCCTTCATGCCGCCGAGCGACATGCGCGAGAATTTCCGCCCGATGGCCCGCGCGATGGATTTTCCGAGCGACGTCTTGCCGACACCGGGTGGCCCGACGAAGCAGAGTATCGGCCCCTTCATGTCCGCCTTGAGCTTCATGACGCTCAAGAACTCGAGGATGCGGTCTTTCACCTTGTCAAGGTCGTAATGGTCCTTGTCGAGGATCTTACGCGCCTTCTTTATGTCGATGTTGTCCTTCGTCGATTTGCTCCAGGGAAGCTCCACGAGCCATTCGAGGTACGTCCTCACCATCGTCGACTCGACGGCGTCCGGGTGCATCATGTCGAGCCGCTCGAGCTGTTTCTTTGCCTCTTTCTCGACCTCTTTCGGCATCTTCGCCTTCTTGATGCGCTTCCTGAAGTCTTCGACCTCCTCGGTGCGCTCATCCCCTTCGCCGAGCTCGGTCTTGATGGCGCGCATCTGCTCGCGCAGGAAATACTCCCTCTGAGACTTGGACATCTCCTCCTTCGCCTGCGAGAGTATCTTTGCCTGCATGTTGAGAAGCTCGATCTCCTTTCCGAGGATCTCCGAGAGCTTTCTCAAGCGCTCGACGGGGTCGATTATCTCCAGGACTTCCTGGGCCTTGTCAACATTAAGCCCGAGGTTCGCTGCGGCGATGTCCGCAAGCCTCCCCGGCTCGTCAATAGTATCGAGGACCATGAGTATGTCGGGCGGGACCATCCGTCCCATCGACACGACCTTTTCCATTTCCTCCTTGACGTAGCGCATGAGCGCTTCTATCTCAAGGGTTATCTCGGTGATGATCGGCTCTTCGATTGCCGTCAGGCGGACAAGGAAGGTCGGCGTCTCCTGCAGGTACTGCTCGATCTTCGCCTTCTTAAGGCCCTGGATGAGGACCTTGACCCTTCCGTCCGGGAGCCTGAGCATGCGCATGATCTGCGATACGACGCCTACGCTGTAAATCCTTTCGGGCAGGGGATCTTCATCGGTCAAATCCTTTTGCGCGGCGACAACGATGAGACGGTCCTGTGACAGCGATTTTTCAACGGCGTTGATGGACATGTCCCTTCCTACGAACAGCGGGAGGAGGACGCTCGGGTACATCACCATGTCGCGCACCGGCAAAAGGGGCAGGATATCAGGTATATTTATGTTCTCAAAATCCGTCATGTGATGAGGCGCCTCCATTTTCTATACGGCATAAAATGCGCTGAATGCCCGGTAACATTCGTAAATGTCGAGCTTGCTCGATATCTCATAGGGCGAATGCATTGCGAGAAGGGCCGGCCCGCAATCGATTATGTCCATCCCGTAAACCGCCAGGTGTTTCGCCACCGTCCCCCCGCCTCCTTCGTCGACCCGCCCGAGCTCCCCGGTCTGCCATACTATCCCTGTGTCGTTAAAGAGCCGGACAACTTCGGCAACATACTCCGCATTTGCATCGCTCGCTCCCGTCTTTCCCCTGTGGCCGGTGAACTTCGTAAGGCAGATGCCGCGTCCCAGGTACGACGCGTTCTGCTTCTCGTGGACCTCCTGGAACGTCGGGTTCACCGCTCCGTTAACATCCGCCGACAGGGCCTTCGAATCATAAAGGACCTTTCTGATAACAGACTCGTCGGCCTTGAGGCCCATCCCGTTCACTATGTCATCGAGGAACACCTTGAGAAAATAGGATTGGATACCGGTCGAGCCTTCCGATCCGATCTCCTCCTTGTCCGCAAATATGGCAAGACAATTCCGGCGGGGGCCTTTAACGCGGCATATCGCTTCGAGAAGGGGATATGCCGACGCCCTGTCGTCCTGCCCGTAGGCACCGATCATACTGCGGTCGAGACCAACATCACGCGCCTTAAATGCCGGGACTACTTCGAGCTCGGCGGTAATAAAGTCGTCTTCTGTCATCCCGTATTTATCTTCAAGCATCTTCAGAATGTATTGTTTCACCGGCTCCTTTTCGGTTCCCGCGAGCGGGAGGGAACCGAAAAGGACAATGAGCTTTTCCCCTTCGATCGCTTCCGACAGCTTCTTCCCATCCTGCGTCCTGTGGGAAAGGTGCGGAAGAAGATCATCGATCATGAAGACCGGGTCATCGCCGCCCTCACCGATGCAGATGTCCACTGTCCGGCCGTCGGCCTTTATGACCACGCCGTGGATGGCGAGCGGACACGCGACCCACTGATACTTTTTTATGCCGCCGTAATAGTGGGTCCTTAACAGCGCCAGGTCCACATCCTCGTAGAGCGGGTTCTGTTTAAGATCAAGCCTCGGGGCATCGATGTGTGCGACGACGACATTGAGCCCTTCGATAATGTCCGACGAGCCCCGCACAAAAGCCATGACCGTTTTGTTCCGGTTTACCGCGAATACCCTCTCCTGCGAAGGGTCGAGGTCGAAGCCGCTGCCCGTCAATGCTTCGGTAATGCACCGGACAGCTTCGCGCTCGGTCTTCGCCCTGTCGAGGAAATCCTTATACCTCTCCGAAAAATCGTAGATGGCCTTGATATCTTGCTTCGATTTCGATCTCCAGCCGGATTGTCTTTGCATGGGGTCCTTTCAGGGTATCAAAATAGCGTGGACTACGTCAAATAAGGGGAACATAAGGTCCATATGGTGGAGGCGGTGGGAATCGAACCCACGTCCAGAAAAGAAGGCGTCAGACAGACTACATGCTTAGTCAGCGTATTCAATCTCAGACATCAAGGCACCCGCTGACGGGTCCCGTGATATCCCAGCCTATAAGGTTTCGCCCGGCACTATAGGCGTTGCACCGGACTATCCCGCTAGAATGACACCATACACGGACCTAAAGCAGGAGGAAGGTCCGGATGATGGGCTGCTTACGCAGCCAGTGCGTACTCGTGAGAGTCTGCAGTTGTGTTTAGTTCCGCTTGGGTACGGGTAAGCAGTAACCCGGCATGCCTCTCTGGCCCTTGCATCCCTGTCGAAGCCTTATCGCCCCCTTTATCGTATTCGTTCCTCGCGTTCCATCAGACGTTTCTCGTCCTTGCGCTTTATTCCCTCTCTTTTGTCGTACAGCGTCTTGCCTTTCGCCAGCGCCAGTTCCATCTTGGCCCTGTTATGTTTATCAAAATAGAGGGAAAGGGGGATCAACGTGTACCCCCGTTCTTTGACCTTTCCGATGAGCCGCATGATCTCCCGCTTGTGCATGAGCAGCTTGCGCGTCCTCTTCGGCTCGTGGTTGTATATGTTCCCGCACGAATAGGGCGTTATATGGGCGTTCACCAGGAATATCTCGCCGTCCTTTACCTTCGCGTAGCTCTCCTTGAGGTTCGCCCGCCCTTCCCTGAGCGACTTCACCTCGGTCCCGGTCAGCACGAGGCCCGTCTCGAACTTCTCCTCGATATGGTACTCGTGATATGCCTTCCTGTTCGTACAGATCACTTTCATCCCTTATAATATAACACAGATGGGGGGGAAAAAGAAGGGCACCCCGAACCAGCGAGGTGTGATGCGTGAGGCGTTTCCCCTATCCGTCAAGCGCCGGGATGACGATGCAATTATGATTGCGACACAGCCTCGGGAGGCCGCGGTGACGAATCAAGGGATAGAAGCCTTACAACTTACGTTTCTATTATCGGGAGTTCGATTATGAACTTCGCCCCGCATGGCTTGTTGTCCTCGATCCGTATCTTTCCGTGGTGCTCCAGAATGATCGAGTGGACTATGGCGAGGCCGAGGCCGGTGCCGTCTTTCTCCTTGGTGAAATAGGGGTCAAAAACCTTCTCCTTGTCCTCGTCCGAGATGCCTTTGCCGCTGTCGGCAAATTCGATGATACCGGTCCGTTTCGGCGCATCATACCGGGTATGCACGGTGATGCTTCCCGCGTTGCCGTCCATCGCCTTGACGGCATTGGTTATGAGATTGATAAACGCCCTCTTCATGGCATCGCGGTCAACGCGGAAACGGGGTACATCCTCCCGGCTAAAGGTCATCGAGATGTTGTGGTAAAGATTCCGGTAAAGATCAAGGGTTTCCTCGATGATCGCATTGAGGTCCTCCGATGTCTTTGCCTGGGATGTATGTGTGAGCTTGGTAAGCTCGTTGACGATTTCCTTAATGTCATCGACCGACCGTATTATGACCGACGTGGTCTGGTCGAGGACCGCCTTTTCGTTTTCCGGGGCGGTGCGCATGATCTTCCTGCGGATCCGCTGGGCGGAGAGGATAATAGGGGTCAAGGGGTTTTTGATCTCGTGGGTCAGCTTGCGGGCGACCTCCTGCCACGTGGCAAGCTTCTCTGCGCGGACAACGTGGGTTATGTCGTCGAAGGCTATGATATAACCGGCCACTCTCCCGGTCTCGTCTTTGAGGGCAGTCAATGATGCCCGAAGGTATGTCACGTCTTTTTTCAGGTTGAGCCTCAAGTCCATCGTGATGCTTTTATCGCCTGCAGCCCTGACCTCCCTGAGGAACGATTTTGTCAGGCTCCGGAAATCATTGCCGAATATCTCCCGCAAAGACATCCCGTCGAGGCTTTCACGGTCAATGCCCAGGATCTGCCGGGCGGCACTGTTGGCAAGCCGGATCACGCCTTTCTGGTCCGTGGATATGATGCCTGCAGCCACATTATTCAGGACGAATTCCAGGGAACGGCCTTTACTCTCGATCTCATCTTTGGCTATCTTAAGCTCCCTCGCCATACTGTTAAAAGCCCTGACGAGGGTGCTTATCTCGTCCTTTCCGCGTTCCTCGAGGTTGATGTCGAACTTGCCCTTCGCGATGATGGCCGCGCCTTCCTTCATTTTCTCGATCGGAACAGTGATCTCTGTGGCCATTTTGATCCCAACCCAGAGCGAAACAAAGATCGTGAGGATGGTTATGAGGAACAGGGGAATAATAAAGCTGTATTTGAGGACCTTTTTGAAGACACGGGATTCCTTGAACTCCTTGCTGGTCACGGCTATCTGCTTCATGCGTTCCGTGCCCTTCATCTTGATCGTATCCCCGAGGAGAAGCATAGGGGCCGACGCGTCCGCAACCTGAGGGCCGGTCCCTATGCGGACGCCCACAACAAGCATTTCTCCCCCGTCGGCAGGGATGATCTGGCGGGACATGTCATTACGCAGCAGCATCTTGAGCCGCGGGCGAACGACCTCTTCAGACCTCCCGGAGGCGCCGGCATTAAAGATATTCCCCGTCGCCGGGTCATACACCGCGACATAGTCAAGAGCGTGGGTTGTCTCGTACCTGTTAAGAAAATTTTTCAATTCCTTTTCATTACCCAGCATGTCCTTTTTTTCTATCTGGTTCGCCATCCGGTGCCCGATCCTGGTATAGCGTTGAAAGATCTCCTCATAATGGAACCGGGAAAGCTCGAGGGCGCTTTCCAGCGTGTCCTCAACCTGCTGGCTGAACCACCGGTCCATACTTACGTAGAAGAAACCGGTCGCCAGTATGAAGAGGGTGAATGAAGGGACGATGGATATGAATAGAAGTGTTGACGTCAGCCTTTTTTTAAGCCCCGAACCCCAGATGCCCCGTCTTTTCTCGATATACGCCTTGAGGATAATGCGGGTGATCAGGAAAAGGAGCAACAGGATAAGAAGGAGATTTAAATTAAGGACGACTACCAGGAGCTTGTTTTCCCAGACCGGGAAGAACCTGGCGAAATTCGGGAGGTTGATCTCGAGAAAAACGAGCGCCCCGAAAACCACCAGGATACCGATTATGAATGAAAGTTCTTTCTTAAATTTCATAAAGAAACCGGGCGATGGGCCATGGGCGATGGGCTACAGGGAAAACCGAATTCATCCCGATATATCCCCTATTCCCATTACCCATTACCTATCACCCATTACCTATTGCCTATTACCTTTCTTCTTCCCATCGCCCATTGCCTATGGCCCATAGCCTGGTTTCCTATTTTATCCCAACAAAATTAATCTGCCGTTCGTTCCGGGCACCTTTCCGGTATGAGGCGAAAAGGGGGTCTTCGGAACAGAAGGTGCACAGTCCCGTGTCAAGGATGGTCGTCACACCCGACCCGGTCAAAAGCCAGGTGTTCGCGTCTTTCAGGTCGAGATAGGTCAAACCGTCCCTGTCGTGGAATATGCCTTCCGGAAAATCTTCTTTCAGGAATGCTTCCCTGACCTCGGCCCCGACCGTGTAGCAGCAGCCCCGGATGGACGGCCCCAGGAGCGCCGTGATGCGCCCTCTTGCGGCGCCGCGCTCCGCCATCATATCCACCGCTTTCGATGTTATGCGCTTCAGCGTGCCCCTCCATCCTGCGTGAACTATTGCGGTCAAGGGGAAGGCGGGGTCAGCAAGCACGATACTCATACAATCCGCCGTTTTAATGACCCCGGCAATGCCGGGCTTGAACATGAGGATCCCGTCACCCGTGTCCGGCCTGTCTGCGGGCCCCACTGTATGGATCATGTCCCCATGCTCCTGATGCAACGTCACCAGACGGTCGAGGGAAAACACATCGAGAAAGGACCGGCTTTCATTATCGCTCAACAATGACGGGCAATCCCGGGTGAAAAAACCGTGGACGACGCCCCGGGCGGTCAATTCGGGGGCATGATAATATTCCCAACCGTTCTTTCTTTCCCGGGCGAATTCCATTGCCGGACCCTTCCTGTTTTCGCGGCCCATCTTGTAGTTTACGGATTTTCTAGGCATTTTGTCCACGGTGTTTTTCCATGAACTCGTTCATATCGGGGGGCACGGGCGCCTCGATCTTGACCGGGGCCCCGGTGACCGGGTGAACAAATTCTATACGGTATGCGTGGAGAAGAGGTCTCGCTGCCAATCTTTTTGCTTTTCTTCCATACGTCTCGTCACCGACGATCGGAAAACCAGCGTGGCTTAAGTGAACGCGTATCTGGTGCGTCCTCCCCGTTGCGGGATATGCCTCGATACAGGAGAACCCCTCGAGCCGCTCCAGGACCTTAAAGCCGGTGGTCGCATACCTGCCGCCGGAGCGCAGAACGGTCATCTTCTTCCTGTCCACCGGGTGGCGCCCGATATTCCCGTTGACGGTCAACACATCCCATGGCGGGGTTCCCTCAACAAGGGCCCGGTACGTCTTCCTGACATCCCTGTCCTTGAACAACCCCGATAATTTTTCCTGTGTCCGGGGATCCCGGGCAATCAGGATAACGCCCGTTGTCCCCTTATCCAACCGATGTACGATCCCCGGCCTCATTCCCGCCATCCCGTCGGTCCCGTTATTCGTGAAACGTGAAACGTGAAACGTGAAACCGGTCCTCTCCAGGTAACCCAGGACCGCGTTGACCAGTGTTCCCGAGCTATGTCCGAATGACGGGTGAACGACCATATCCGCCGGCTTATTGATTGCCAGGAAATAATTGTCCTCATACAAAATGTTCAGGGGGACCCTTTCCGCCGCGAGACCGATCGGTTCGTCTTCCGGTATCTCCCCCGAGATCTCGAGGCCCGCCTTGAGGCGCATTGCCGGCTTCGGCACCCTGCCGTCCACCCGGACGTGACCGCCTTCTATCATTTCTTTTATCTTCGTCCGCGTCAGGGACAGCTGTTCGGAAAGGAAGACATCAAGCCTGATATCGTTTTGCTCGCAGGTTATCGTGAAACTACGGGGCATCCGTGTAAACCGAGACTATTGCTTCGACAAGGTCCGCTTCATCGTGCGCAAGGACCGTCCTCATGTCGAATAGCAATCTTTCGTGTTCGATCCTCGCTATGACAGGGACCCGGCACTCTCTCAGATGCTTCTCGAACGCTGCGACGGTCATCGCCCGCGGGATGAGGGCTATCCCGGCCGATGGTATTGTCATATCGGGAAAGCTTCCGCCGCCCACTTCCGAATCTGTGTCGACGACAGATATGCCGGCACCCGGGCAACGCTTTTTGAGTTGTGCCGCCAGCCGGCGGGCCCTCTTTCGCAGGCCGCCCCCGGATTCGGATATCATCGCCATGGTGGGGATCTTCTGTGCAGCCGAGGCGGCATCGAGGTATAGAAGGAGGGTCGCTTCAAGGCCTGCCAGCGTGAACTTGTCGGGACGCAGGGCGCGTGTTACCGGATTGCGCTTTATGACATCCACGTACTCCTCTTTGCCGAGGATCATTCCCGCCTGGGGGGCACCCAGGACTTTGTCCCCGCTGAACGAGATCACATCGAAACCGGTCTTCAACTCCGCGGATATTATCGGCTCGCGTGTGTGGTCGAGGCCCTCGTAGGCGTGGAAAAACCCGCTTCCCGTGTCGAAATATGTCGGGATGCCGTATCGTGAGCCCAGCTCTACGAGCTCCTGCGACGAGGCCTCGTGAGTAAAACCGCGGATGCGGTAATTGCTCGTATGGGCCTTCATGATGAGGCCCGTGTTGTCCCCGATTGCGCGCTCGAAGTCCTCGATATATGTTCTGTTCGTCGTCCCGACTTCCCGTAAGACGGCCCCGCTTTTCTTCATGACGTCGGGTATTCTGAACGATCCGCCAATCTCTATGAGCTCGCCCCGCGAGATGATAACCTCTTTTCCCTCGGCGAGGGTATTGAGGACGAGGAAGACCGCCCCGGCGTTGTTGTTGACCACGAGGGCATCTCCGGCTGACGTCAGTCTTTTCAGGACCGATGTGCAATGGCCGTACCTGCTGCCGCGCGTTCCCTTTTCAAGGTTATATTCAAGGTTCGAATACCCTGTCGCCACTTTCATAATCGCCCTTACAGCCTCTTCGGCGAGCACGGACCTGCCGAGGTTTGTATGGATGATCACCCCTGTCGCATTGATAACGCGCTTGAGGCCGGGCTCCATGAGGGCCTGCGTCTGACGGGAAACCTCCTGTACGATCTGCTCGACGCCCGGCACGGCGCTTTTCCGGCCGCCCTTGATCTCAACGCGCAGCGAATCCAGGTGTTCGCGCAGAACGTCCTTTAACAATGCTTCCGGAAAACGCGCCTCAAGCCTTTTGAATCCCGGGCTTTCGAGTATCATGTCGACCTTCGGTATCTTCCGCAACGGGTTGTCTGGCATAGCTTAGTTATTTTCTATCATATGGAGGGAACCGTCAACAGGTAATTTCCACCTTCGCATCGACGATAATACATCCTTTCCCTTCATCGTTTACGATGACGGGATTTATGTCCAGATTGGTTACGCGGGGATTTTCAATGAGAAGTCTCGATACGCGGACGATAACATCCTCGAGGGCAGGTATGTCGGCCGGCTTCCTGCCGCGGGCCCCTTTAAGGATCGCAGAGCCTTTCAAGTCTTCGATCATGCCCCGCGCATTTTCTTTGTCGACAGGCGCGACGCGGATCGACCGGTCAGCCATGATCTCGACGTAAACCCCTCCGAGGCCGCAGACAACGACGGGCCCAAATTCATTGTCAAAACGTCCTCCTATGATCATCTCATGACCGGGCGGGACCATTTTCTGGAGAATGCAGGGCGCCGTGCCCATCTGTTCAAAGGCACCCAGCAGTTCTTCCTTGTTCTTTATGTCAAGATGAACGCCTTTTACGTCCGATTTATGGAGAACAGAGGGGGCGGCGAGTTTCAACGCGACCGGATAACCTATCCGTTCCGCCTTAGCGATGAGGTCATCCCTGCTTTCGGCCACAGCGAACTCTACGACCGGAAGTCCCGACCGCTCAAGCAAAGAGAAGGATTCGTCCGGGTCGAGGAATCTCCGTCCGGCACTGTGGGCACACCGCGTCTGTCCGGAATATGCGTACGCGACCTGTTTGCCCCGCCCTTTTGCCTCGTAATGCTTGAGCGACCAGGAAAGCGCTTTCAACGCCTGGTCGACATCCGTAAAGACCGGGACATCCGCCGCTTCCTTGATGGCGAACCATTCCGCCCTGTTGGTCACAACACACAGGGCCACCGGTTTATCGTATGCCGGTATGATCCCGGAGGCATACGTCAGAAAGTTGCGCACCTTCGCCCCGTCTGTTTCCGAACTGTATGTAACCACAAAGGCGATCCCGTCCACACCCTCTTCTCTCAGGGCCGCCTCAAGGATCGGGCAGTACTCGTCAAGATCATATACATCGCCGATATCAAGGGGATTCGTCGCGGCTATGACGTTTAATTTCTTTGCGTGGATGCCGGCAAAAAATTCATCAGAAAAGGCCGCAAACTCGAAGCCGTACCTTTTCGCCGCGTCGGCGCACAGCACTCCATGACCGCCGGAGCGCGAGATGAGGGCAAGCCTCTTTCCTTTCAGGACGGGCAGGCGGAATATCTTGAAACAATCCACCATTTCCTGGAAGTTCGTCACCCGGACGATCCCCGCCTGCTGCATTGCGGCCTCAGCCACGTCGTCGTCACCCGCGAGGGCTGTCGTATGGAATTTCGCAATCTCGCCGCTCGACGCGCTCCTGTTCGACTTGAGCACGACGACCGGCTTGGGGCTTGACGCGGCAAGCGCCATCAATCTCCGGCCGTCGGAGAAATTCTCAAGATAAAGCCCCGCAACGCCCGTACCGTCATCCTTCAGAATATACTCGAGGATATCGTTCTCGTCGGTCATAAGCTTGTTGCCGATACTGACAACCTTTCTTAAGCCCACATTTTCCACGGAGCAAAGCATGCATGTATCATAAAAAACCCCGCCACTCTGGGAAATAAGGGAGGCCGGGCCTTTTTTCATATAATCCGGGTCTATGATGAAGAACGGGAGAACAACCCCCGCCTCGACGTTGACGACACCGAAACAGTTCGGCCCTATCATTCTCATTCCGTACCGCCTGGCCGTCTGCAGGACCGAGCCCTCCAGCGCAAGCCTGTCGTCTGAAAGCTCGCTAAAACCTCCCGATTCCAGGATCACATTCCGTATGCCTTTCCTTCCGCATGTCTCGACAGTCTCCGGAGCATAACGGGCGGGCACGAGAATGACGGCAAGGTCGGGAGCGCCTTTGACGCCATCGAGGTCCTTGCGTATCTTCCAGCCGGCCACCACACCGTCACGCGGGCCTACAGGGTACACCTCTCCGCGAAAACCAAAGCGGGCAAGGTTCTCCACGATAATGCGCGCAAGGTTGCGCGGGGTATCGGAGACGCCGAAAACTGCAATACTTTCTGGATGAAAAATTTTTTCCATGTTGGTCCTTCGAAATACCGGTAATGGAACGCACCGTTAGTATAACGTTTTAACCCCTTAAAAAACAATCATGAACGCGACTGGACGCGATGTTGACAACGCCGCCCGGCATCTGCTACATTTCGAGAGTGGCGGCCTTTTAGCTCTTTCAATACAAACTCCTATGAGGACGATATGACGAGGACAGAACGTGCGCTATCACTTTTTCAAAACGGCTTTAATTGCTCACAAGCCGTTTTTGCCTCCATCGCGGGAGACATGGGCATACCGGAAGAGAAGGCCCTCATGATCTCGAGCGGGTTCGGGGGCGGAATGGGAAGGATGTCCCTTACATGCGGGGCTGTCACGGGGGCCTTCATGGCGCTCGGGCTCAGGGAAGGTTATTTCTCCGGCGAGACCAGGGAGTCGAAAGAGAAGATCTATCGCCTTGTCCGTGAATTCGGGGATGCGTTCGCCGCCATCCACGGTTCTATTGAGTGTCGTCAATTGCTCGGTTTTGACATCTCGACACCCGACGGTTTCAAAGAGGCTGCAGATTCCGGTATATTCCGGGACAGGTGCCCCCGGTTTGTTCACAGCGCTGTCGAGATAATCGAAAAAATGCTTGCACTTGCGTGAAAATTAGCTGCATTTTTGTAAAACAGTGCTATACTTACAGGAGATGATGAAAAGGGCATCGTGTATAGTTGTGCTGTTTGTCTGTTTATGCATCGCCCTTCCGTTGACCGGCGAGGCCAGGGGTTATTATTACCGTGGCGGTTGCTACGGCGGTTGCGGAAACTACTGGGTGCCTGCGGCGATCGTTGGCGGTGCAATACTGGCCGGGGCCCTTTTTGTCGGCGCCATGAACTACCAGGCTTCGAAGCCTGCACTCCCTCCGCAACCGGCATATCGCCCGATAGATACCAGCCAGCCATACGCCTCTCCGGATCCGAACTTCGTTGCACGGTACGGTCAGGCGCCTGCCGCCTCGCAGCCGCAGACCGGCGGGACCTGGGTCATCGTACCGGCCCAGCAGGTCGGCCCCGCATGGGTTCCCGCACACCGGGTATTCGTGCCGAACTCTTAAAAACGTTCTACGTTCTGTGGACCTCTGTTTTTGCTCTGGTAGTAAGCCAGTTTTACTAATCTGACGATTATTTACCTTTCTTCGGTCCCCGTCATCCCGGGGCTTGACCCCGGGATCTAAGGTTCTGTTTTTATAACCGCTTGTTATTCGCCGAAACATTAGGAGAAAAACCTTGGATACCGGCGTCAAGCGCCGGTATGACGATATCCTTGGAGAGATGATTGAATCCGCTATTCGTTAATCTACCTATACTGCCATATAGTGCGTAGAATTATTTTATCGATCTACCAGTTCCCGAAAACACGGACTAGTGCGGATCTTGTCGAAGTCCTTTTCGTCTGCGAGGAAACGCTGGTCTTTCAGTTTCCCTGTATCGAAGGCGGCCTTGATCCAGCGGCATGCTTCGGTTGCGTCGTGTCTTAATGATTCCACCCGTGCGAGAAGGATCATGGATGCCACGTCACCCGGTTTTAATTCCAGGGACTTCTTTATATCAGCAAGGGATCTGTCAAACTGGAGCAGGTCCTTGTAGAGAACGGCCCTCACAAGGTACGGGCCGGGGTTGCCGGGTTTTATCTCTATTGCCTTCGTGAAATCCGCCAGCGCCAGTTCAGGTTTTTTCTCGAACACATACATCATGCCCCGCTTTGAATATAAAAGGACGTTCGACGGGTTGATCGCGATCGCCCGGGTAAGCTCTTCGATCCCCTTGCCATATTCCTTGCGGATAGCATAGATCTCTGCGCGGCCCTCGTGCACCTGCCAGAATCGGGGAGCAATCTCCAGCAGGCGGCTGTAATCGGCCATGGCCCTGTCATAATACCCCGCTTTTTTTTCGACAAAGGCCCTTCCCAGAAGGCTCAGGAATTCCTGCGGGTTAAGTTCGAGGGCCTTCGTGTAGTCGTCCACGGCCTTCTGGTTCTCATTCAGCGCGGCGTATGCATTTCCCCGGAAAGTGAATGCCCGCGCGTTTTTCGGGTCGAGCTCAATTGCCCTGTTCAAATCTGCCAGGGCCTCGGCGTGTTTTCTCTCAACATAGGAAAGGATGCCCCGGTTTTCCCATGCCGCCTGGTTCCGGGGGTTTATCTCGATCGCCTTCGTGAGGTCTGCCCGTGCAGCCCTCAATTTCTTTTCCTTTTCCCATACCTGCGCACGACCGACGTACGACACGTCACTGGCCGGGTTAAGGGTGATAGCCCGGTCAAAATCGGCCCTCGCCTTCGCCGTGTCCCCCATGCCCTTGTAGGCAAATCCCCGCCACGTGTACATGTCGGCAAGTGCAGCGCCCGACAGGTCACCCTTCCTGACCGCGGCTGTACACGCCGCGACCGCCTTTTCATATTGGTGGCTGATCGCCAGGTCCCTGCATCCTTCGGACGCTTTTGCGACGCTTTGTGCACAAAATAGCGCCGTTATCGACGCGGTCACTATCAGGCAGGCTGCCTTGATGATCCTTTGCGACATCTACGGGGCCTCCTTAAGCCCTCGCATACTTTACATTATTCAGCTAAAATTTCAAGCGGGCAGTGCAAATAAAAGGACCCTGGCCATATTGAGACCACCGGCACGGTCTGCCGGGCCCGATGCAAAAAAAGCCCCGCCGTAAATGACGGGGCCCGTATGATCAGCGTATGGACAGGTTATCCGAAAATTCCCACGGCCTTCTGTGCCATCACTATGAAAACCTTCGGGAAAATGCCCATGTACAGGAGGGCCAGTATGCATATGAGCATGACGAGCCCATACTGAGGGGCCCGGTCGGCTGCCGCGGACTCACCGACAGGTTCTTTGAAATACATGTACATCATCACCCTCAGGTAATAATATGCGGCCACGACACTGTTCAGAAAACCGATGATGGCAAGCCAGTAATACTGTGCCTTGACGGCGGTGCTGAATACGTAGAACTTACCCATGAACCCTGCGAGCGGCGGTACGCCGGCGAGCGACAGGAGAAAAATGCTCATGCACAGCGCTATGAACGGATAGCGGGCGCCCAACCCTGCAAAGCTGTCGAGGTCGCTGCCGTTGTCACCCTTTTTCTGCATGACGATAACGGCCGTGAAGGCGCCGATATTCATGAAAGTGTATGCGGCAAGGTAATACAGCATGCTCGACGCCTGCGCCCTGTCCCCCGTTATAAAGGCCACGAGGATATAGCCCGCATGCGCTATACTGGAGTAGGCAAGCATCCTCTTGATATCACGCTGTACGAGCGCCGTGATGTTCCCTACCGTCATGGTGAGGACCGCCAGGATCCATATGATCTCCGACCAGCCGAAATGGAACGGGATAAAAGCGGTGAAGAAAATGCGGATCAGGGCACCGAATGCCGCGGCCTTCACGCCCGTTGCCATGTACGCGGTTATCGAGGTCGGTGCTCCCTGATAGACGTCCGGCGTCCACATATGGAAGGGGACCGATGCGATCTTGAACCCGAAGCCGACAAGAAGCAAGCCCAGGCCGATGATAAACATGGTCGCGGAGAACGGCTGTTTCATGAGGAAATATCTTTTCAGTTCGGCCACATCGATGATACCGGTCGACCCGTAGATCATCGACATCCCGTACAGGAGAAAACCGGTTGCGAACGCACCGAGGAGGAAATACTTGAGGGCCGCTTCCACGGACGCGATGTCGCGCCTTAAGAGGCCGCACAGGATGTAGATCGAAAGCGACATCACCTCGAGCCCGATAAAGATCGTGACGAAATGGTGCGACGAGGTCATGACCATCATCCCGAGCACGCCAAACATCAGGAGCGCATAATATTCGCCCCCGCCGATCTCTTCACGGTCGGCGTACCGCACCGACACAAGGGCCACCAGGGCCAGAATGATGAGGAACAGGCCCTTAAAGAAGGTCCCGTACGTGTCTATCGTGTAGAGCGCATTGAAGATATCGAGGTTTGTCCCCCACATGTTCATCGTGAAGACAAGCCCGAGCAGGGATCCGACTATGCAGAGCGCTCCGGAGATCTTTGACGCAACCGGGCCCTTCGTCAGGGCGCCGATGATAAGCAGGAGAAGCCCGAACCCGGTAAGTATGATCTCGGGCATTATCCATCTAAATTCGCTGGCAGGTATTAAAGCGTCCATTAATGAGACCCCTATCTCGTCATATTCGTGTTCGTTGCTTCTGTTGCCACCTTTGCCGTGGCACCTGTATTCTGTTCGAGCATTCTGGCCTGGGCATTCCTGTTCTTGACGAGGCTCAAATACTCGGCGACCGATGTATCCATTTTATTGAAGAACATCTTCGGGTAAACACCCATCAAAATGATAAAGAAGACCATGCAGCACAGGATGGTGATCTCACGGCCCTCAAGGTCTTTGAGCTCCCTGTTGGCATCCTTCGTGATCACACCGAACATGACCCGCTGGAACATCCACAGCATGTACACCGCGCCGAGGATGACGCCGGTCGTCGCAAGCACTCCATAGACCGTGTTCGCCTTGAACGCACCAAGGAGGATCAGGAACTCACCGACAAATCCGTTCGTCCCCGGAAGGGCGATGGATGAAAGGGTTATGATCATAAAGAAGACAGCAAATATCGGCATGACCTTGGAGATCCCGCCGAAATCCGATATCATCCTCGTGTGCCGTCTCTCGTATATCATGCCGACGATAAGAAAGAGGCCGCCGGTCGAGATGCCATGGTTGAGCATCTGGTAGATACCGCCCTGTACGCCCTGCATGTTGAAGGCGAAGATACCGAGCATGACGTAACCGAGATGGCTTACGCTCGAGAACGCGATCAGCCGTTTCAGGTCGGGCTGCATCATACTGACGATCGCTCCGTAGATGATACCGATGACAGCCAGTATCGACATGAGCGGGACCGCATCGATGGCGGCAGCCGGGAAGAGGGGGATCGCAAACCGGATAAAGCCGTATGTACCCATCTTCAGGAGGACGCCGGCAAGGATGACACTGCCCGCGGTGGGCGCCTCGGTATGAGCATCAGGCAGCCAGGTGTGCACCGGGAACATCGGCACCTTGATGGCGAAGGACAGGGCGAACGCCGCGAATAGCCAGTACTGCTTGGCTATCGGTATGCTCGCCTTGTAGAGTTCCATCACGTTGAACGTGTATATGCCGCTCTGGTTATAATAGTAGAAATACAGGTAAAGGATGGCGACGAGCATGAGAACGCTGCCTGCCATCGTGAAGAGGAAGAACTTGATCGCAGCGTAAATCCGGTTCGGGCCGCCCCATATGCCGATGAGAAGGTACATCGGTATGAGCATCAGTTCCCAGAAGATATAGAAGAGTACCAGGTCGAGCGCGCAGAGGGTGCCGATCATGGCCGTTTCAAGGAAAAGGAACGTAATGTAGTATTCCTTGACCTTGTCTTCGATGGCCTTCCACGAGCACAGCACGCATATGACGGTGAGGAACGTGGTGAGCAGCACGAGAAGAAGGCTGATGCCGTCTATGCCGAGATAGTAGCCGATACCCCAGTCGGGGAACCAGTCGGCCTTTTCGACAAACTGCATTCCCTTGGCCGTATTGCTGAACTTGTAGAAGAGCGGAACGGACGCAAAGAGCTCGAACAGGGAGAATATCAGCGCGCCGGCCTTGATGAGAAGGGTATTCTCCCGCTTGACAAAAAGCAGGAGCACCGCCCCCAGCAGAGGGAAGAATATCAGGAATGTAAGTATTGGTATACCGAAAACTGAGAACTCCGTCATGTACGCACCTTTACAAGATTCTCGAAATAAGATAACCGATCACAACGATCGCACCAAGGATGACTGCAAATGCATAACCCTGCACCATACCGGTCTGCACCCTGCGGATGATGCCGCCAATCCCCGCGAGCAGCGAGGCCATCCCGTTCACGATACCATCTATGATCATCTCGTCGAAGAAGTCCTTACAGAACCTGCCGAGCCTCAGAAGGTTCCGTATGAATAAGAAATCGTACAATTCATCGACAAAATATTTATTGTGAACAAGCGTAAAGAGCCCGTGGAACTTCTCGACGAACTTCTTCGGGAGGTTCGGGTTCTTCACGTAGAATAGCCAGGCGATGAAGATGCCGAGAAGCCCGATGATGATGGCCCCTATCATGAGCTGCATCTCGGCGCTGCTCTCGGCGCCCGCGGCCCCGCCCGAGGATGCGAAGGCGGTGCTGATGATATTGAAGCCCCCGGCGTGCGCTGCTGCGGGAGCATGGTGGCCGAATACGGGCTCAAGCCATTTCTCGATCTGGTTGGAACCGCCGAGCAGATGCGGAACGCCGACATAGCCGCCGATAACACTCAGCACGGCAAGGACCATGAGCGGAACGGTCATCACCTTTGGAGACTCGTGGATATGGTGCTTCACCTCTTCGTCGGCCCTGCATTCGCCGTGGAAGGTGCTGAAGAACATCCGGAACATGTAGAATGCGGTCATGCCCGCGGTCAAGGCACCGACAGCCCAGAACCAGAAGCTGTTATACCTGCTGAACGCCATCCAGAGTATCTCGTCCTTGCTGAAAAACCCCGAGAAGCCCGGCACGCCTGCGATCGCGAGACACGCGAGCAGTGTCGTCCAGTACGTGATGGGGGTCTTCTTCCGGAGCCCGCCCATCTTCCTCATGTCGAGCTCGCCGCTCATGGCATGCATGACGGAACCGGCGGCGAGAAAGAGCAGGCCCTTGAAGAACGCGTGGGTCATAAGGTGGAAGATACCGGCGGCATATGCGCCCGCGCCCACGCCCACGAACATGTAGCCGAGCTGGCTGACCGTCGAATACGCGAGGACCCGCTTGATGTCATACTGGGCGGTACCGATCGTCGCCGCGAAAAATGCGGTCGCAAGGCCGACGATGGTAACAACGAGAAGGGTCGTCGGGGCAAGGACGTACAGGAAATTGAGCCGCGCGATCATGTAGACGCCGGCCGTGACCATCGTGGCGGCGTGGATAAGCGAGCTGACCGGCGTCGGGCCTTCCATTGCATCGGGCAGCCAGACATAAAGGGGGATCTGCGCTGATTTACCCGTCGCACCCACGAAGAACAGGAGTGTGATGACAGTCGCAAGGCCCGGCCCGATCAGGTGGGCATTGGCCTGGAGCTCGGAGAACTTCAATGTCCAGACGCCCTGGGAGCCAAGATACCCGACAAGTGTGAACACGCCGAGCAGGAAGCCGAAATCGCCGATCCTGTTCACGATAAATGCCTTCTTGCCGGCATTCGATGCCGAGTCCTTCTCGTACCAGAAACCGATCAGCAGGTACGAACAGAGGCCGACGCCCTCCCACCCGACGAACATAAGCAGTACGTTGTCGCCGGTAACGAGGGTCAGCATCATGAAAACGAAGAGGTTGAGGTAGCAGAAGAAGCGCCGGAACCCGGGATCGTCATGCATGTAACCCACCGAATAAATGTGGATGAGTGAGCCGACGCCCGAGACGACGAGACACATGATGATCGACAGGGCGTCTATCCTGAAGCCTATCGTTGTCTTGAAATCACCCGAGACGATCCAGTCGAAAACGGTCTTTTCAAATACCCTGCTTTCAGGCGCCATCTGCAGAAACTGTATAAAGATGGTCGCAGATACAGCGAACGACGCTATAACGGAAAGGCATGCAACCCAGGCGGTGAGAGTCTTCGGAAAGCGTATCCCGAGAAGGCCGTTGATTAAGAACCCGATCGCGGGAAATGCCGGAATAAGCCATATAAGGTCAGCCATTTGAAACCCCTTCTTTAGCCTTTAAGCAGATTAAAATCGTCTACGTGCACTGTGCCCTTGAGCCTGAATATGAGCACGAATATAGCAAGGCCCACCGCCGCCTCGGCCGCCGCAACGGCCATGATGAAGATGACGAAGATGGTCCCGTCAAGCGAATTCAGGAAATTGCCCGAGGTGATAAGGCTTAAGTTCGCGGCGTTCAGCATGAGCTCGATGCACATGAAGATCACGATGGCATTGCGCCGCGTGATGACGCCGATTGCTCCGATAGTGAAGAGCACTGCTGACAACAGATAATAGAGGTCCTGCGGTATGTCGGGCAACATTATCTCTCCTGTTCGTTTCTTTTCCTCGCAAGAAGCACCGCGCCGACGATGCCGACGAGAAGAAGTATCGAGGCGACTTCGAATGCGAATGCATACTTGCCGTAAAGCAGGGCGCCAACCGCCCGTGTATTGCCTATCTCGGCAAGCTTCTGGGCAGTGTAGATGCCATGCTGTCCTGCGTCGCTATACGTGTAAACCCCTGCGAGGATCTGCACGAAAAGTATCAGTGTGATGAAGCCCCCGATGAATTTCGGGAAGGATTTTTTGCGGCCCCACTGTGCGCCCCATTCGAGGTGGATGAGCATGATCACGAAAAGGACGAGCATCATGATCGCCCCTGCGTACACCATGACCTGGGCGACGGCTATGAAGGTCGCGTTCAGCGTGACATAAAGGACCGCGACAGAAAAAAATGTCACGATCAGCCATAATGCGCTGTGGATCGGGTTTTTCCGTGTTACCATCATCAGGGATGAACCCACAGCCGTAAGGGCCATCACAACAAAGATAAACCATTTAAATCCGAGTCCAATGCCGATCATTTTTTATCCTCATACATCGAAAGGAGTTTGTTCGTATCCAGTACGAAATCTTCTTTCCGGTAATGTGCCTGTTCGTAATCCTTGCCGAGATTGATCGCATTGACCGGGCATGCGTCCTGGCAGAAACCGCAGAAGATGCAGCGCCAGGGGTCGATCTCGTATTTGATCGGATAGCGCTTCCCGTCGAACTTCTCCCCTATCTCCAGCGTGATGCACTGGTTGGGGCAGGCCGCCACGCACAGGCCGCAGCCGACGCAGGCCGTTTCGCCCGCCTCGTTCTTCTTGAAGTAATGTATACCGCGCCACCTGTCCGGCACCTCGTGTTTCTTTTCAGGGTACTGGTACGTGATCGTCTTCGTAAAGACCCGTGAAAAGGTCAGCCGAAGGCCTTTGAGGAGAGGAGTGACTATTGTGTCTTTCATTACAGCACCCCCATTGCCACAAGGGCGGCGGTTACGACAACGTTAAGAAGGGTCAGCGGCAGAAGGAACTTCCATCCGAAATGCATGATGTGGTCGTATCTGGCCCGCGGGTATGTCCCCCTTTCCCAGATAAAGAAGAAGATGATCGCGAAGACCTTGATGATGAACCACAGCGGCCCGAGATATGCGGGGCCGGGGCCCATCCAGCCGCCGAGGAAGAGCGTCGTGACGATCGCCGCGACCGTGAACATGTGGGCATATTCCGCAATCATGAACGTGGCAAATTTCATACTGCTGTACTCAATATTGAAACCGCATGCCAGCTCGCTTTCCGATTCCGGCATGTCGAACGGTGTCCTGTTGATCTCGGCGAGGCCTGCCACGAGGTAAAAGATGAAGCCGAAGGGGTACTTGGCAACAAACCAGAGCCCGGCCTGGGCATTGACGATCTCGCTTAAGTTGATAGACCCGGCAATGATGATCGTCCCGATGACGGCAAGGCCGAGGGCGCACTCGTAGCTGATCATCTGGGCAGCGGCACGCAGGGCGCCGAGGACGCCGTACTTGTTCCCGGAAGCCCATCCGCCGAGCACGACCCCGTATTCGCCAAGGGTTGCAAGGGCAAGAAGGTAGAGAAGCCCGGTGTCGAGGTCGGCAATGACGAGCTTGACCTGCTGCCCGAAAAGCTCGACGGTCGGTCCGAACGGGATAACGGCGAACATGCTGAGCGCCGCAAACAGCGAGATGCCGGGCGCAAGCACGTACAATGTCTTGTCCGCCTCATCGGGGATGATGTCTTCCTTGAAGAAGGACTTCACGCCGTCCGCAATGGGCTGGAGAAGGCCGAAGGGACCGACCCTGTTAGGCCCGGGCCTCACCTGCAGACGGCCGAGGAGCTTCCTTTCGAGCAGAGTGGTGTATGCCACGAAACCCATAAGAACGCACACCACGACTATGTTCTTGACCACCATTATACCTAACGTGATAAGCTGTTCCATGCTTTAACCTTTTTTGACCGTCACTGAGATGTGTTTGGCATATCCATCGGTCAGATTCAAAATGTCCTGCCTGTTCTTCAACATCCTGTATTCCAGCACGCCCTTTTTCAAATCTTCTTTGATCGTCGCAGGGCACTGCACTTTTCCATGATCGGATTCGAGGACGACCTGGCCCCCGTCCGCTACCCCCAGGGCCTCGGCGTCTTCCCGCGAGATGAAAAGCTTATCGCCGGCGATAGCAGGGTTCTGGAGATACGCCATTTTCGTGTAAACGGCCTTTCCCGCCAGGTGGTGGTGGAAAAAGACGTTCTTGAGCACAAGGGTGAACGGTTTCCGGGATGTACCGGCGCCTGCCCTGACCGGCGCGGCCTTTGCCGTGCCGCTCACAGGCTTGAGGCTTGCCCGCCCGAGCTCGTCGGTCACGATGAAATCCTTTTCGAAAACAACCGTTGAAGCCTCGGCCTCATCCTTGTACAGCCCTCCGCCGAGACGGTCGAGGAGCATTCTTAAGAACTCGAACCCCGGCGACGCCTTGCCTTCGCCCCTTCCGACCCTGCGTACATAGCCGTCCTCGGCAATACAGCTGCCCTCTTTCCGGGCGAAACTGCCGGTCGGGACGACAACGTGGGCATACGCCGACGTGTCGGTTGCGAACATGTCGCACACCGCAAGGAACGCCTTGTTCTTCAGTGCCTCACCGACGTCCCTGCCGGCAAGATAATGGAACGGATCGTCCTCGTAGATGAAAAGGCCGTCCGCCTTGCTCAAAACGTCTGACGGGGACACGGCGTCAGGGAGGAACGCCAGGGTACCGACGGCATTTGACTGAAGCGCGGTCGGCATGACGGCGCCTGTCTTGTGGACTCCCTTTACAATACAGAGATTGAGGAGGGCCTCCAGACTCCCGGCGCTTTCGCTTATGCCCGTTCCGAATATGACCGCAACCGAGGACGCGCCCGAGAGAAGCTTGTAAAACTTATCAACGCTCTTCTCGTCCGCACCGCTTGCAGCCGCAGCATCCGCCTTGCCTCCCGCAAGTCCCTCGATGCTGCCTGCATCCGGGTCGTTCTTCTTGTCAGCGATGAGCTGGGCGGCGATGCCGTTGAAGAATGCCGCATCCGAGCCCGGCGCGACCTTCACCCAGGCGTCGCTTATACGCGTCAGGTTGACGGGTGACGGGTCGACGACGGCCACTTTTGCCCCGGCAGTTTTCACGGCTTCCCGGACCTTGTTCGCAAGGAGGTGGTTATTCCCGAGAAGGTCCGCACCGGCAACCACAATGAGGTCGCACTTTTTCAGCGCTTCATACTCATAGGGGTATGGGATACCCATCCGGCGCATCGTGTCAAGCACTATGCCTGTATGGTAATACCCGGCCGTGCCGAAGGCGGTCTTTGAAAAGGCCCTTGCGATCTGCGTCACCATATAGGCCTCTTCGTTGGTTGCGCGGGGAGACACGATGAAACCGATCGTCTTGCCTTCTTTATCGAGTTTGGCGAGCGCCGACGCGGTCGCCTCGACGGCCTCCGCGAGCGTCGCCCCGGCAGCCTCCGTTCCCTGTTTGACCGTCGGTGCGGCAAGCTGCGCTTCATTGTTGGCGAAATCGTATCCGAAACGGCCCATCACGCAGAGCGAGCCCTTGTTCGGGGCAAGCGAGGGGTTCGTGACGACCTTTGTTATAAACCTGTCCTGGTACACGTCGAGGTTGAGCGAGCACCCGAAACCGCAGTGGGGGCAGGTCGTTGTCTGCCGCTTCGTCTGCCACTTCCTGCTCTTCTGGGGGCTCTCCTGCTCTGTGAGGGCGCCGACGGGGCACATGAAAAGGCATTCGCCGCACGAGATGCAGTCCTCGGGGCTTGTCGGCTTCATTGCGGCCTCGATGCCGGTCCCGGCGAGCTCAAGGACCTTGCGGCCCGACACCTCACGGCACGCATGGACGCACCGCAGACAGAGGACGCACCTGTCCTCGGCATACCTGATCATCGCCGTGGCGTACGGCTTTACGGTCTTCGGCTCTCTTTCCGCCTCGAGGTCGACTCTTTCTATCCTGTGCTCGAAGGCAAGGTCCTGGAGACGGCACTCGCCGCCGGAATCACAGTGGGGGCATTCCAGGGGGTGATTAATGAGGAGGAGCTTAAGATATTGCTGGCGCATCGCGAAGAGCTTATCCGATTGGGTCGTGACCGATATGCCCTCGACAGCGGTGGTCGTGCACGACGCCATGGGTTTGTCGTACCCTTCGATCTCAACGATGCAGAGCCTGCAGGAGCCAATGGGAAGAAGGTTCTCGTGGTAGCACAGTGTCGGGATATAAATGTCGTTCTCCCGGGCAGCTTCGAGTATTGTCTTGCCTTCCTCGGTCTTTATCTCTTTGCCGTCTATCTTAAATGTTATCATTCCCGTACCCTTTTCAGCCAACTGCGATCATGCCTATTCTATAACAGCGAAGGCACCGTGATGCCTCCGTGATCGCCTCATCGGTCCGGAACCCTTCCTCGAACTCTTCGAACGTCCATTTCCTGACCTCGGGGGCCATATGCCGAAGCTTCATTCTCGGGTGGTCTCCCAGGAAACCGACATTCTCGTTCTTGTCGTAAACCTTGAGTTCACCGAAGAATTTCACGTATTTCTCGCTTTCCCTGGCCTTCGGCTTCTCGCCTCTCAAATACTCATCGATCTTCCAGGCTGCCCGCTTTCCGTTGCCGCATGCGCGGACGAGGACATCGGGGCCCGTTTCACAGTCGCCGGCCGAGAATATGCCGGGGATGTTGGTTGCGAACGTCTCCTGATCGACCAGAAAGGTGTTCCATTTTGTAATGGCAAAATCTTCTTTTTTCTCAAGGAACGACCAGTCGATGGCCTGACCGATAGCCGGTATCAGGATGTCGGTCTCGATCACAAACTCCGAGTTCGGGACGGGGACCGGTCTTCTCCGGCCGCTCGCGTCCGGTTCGCCGAGTTCCATCCGGATGCACTCGACGCCGACGACCTTGCCGTCCTTTTCCAGGATGCGCGACGGGTTGCACAGGTAGTGGAACTCAACGCCTTCTTCCTCCGCCTCGCGAATTTCGACGGGGTCGGCAGGCATTTCCTTTTTCGTCCTTCTGTACACAAGGTGCACGTCGGGCTTGCCGATACGGAACGATGAACGGACGCAGTCCATTGCAACGTTGCCGCCGCCGACAACGACGACCCTTTTCCCCTCGGGATACGGGTCTTTGCCGTTATTTATGTCGAGGAGATATTTTACGCCGGCGATGAACCCGCGGTAACCCGCATCTTCGCCGTTGACGCCCATAGGCTGCGATGTATGGGCGCCCACGCCGATAAAGACCGCATCGAAGTCCTTGCGGATCTGATCGAGGGTAATGTCCCTGCCCAGCTCGACACCATACTTCATGGTAACGCCGAACGATTCGACGAACTTGCCCTCAACGTCGAGAACCGTCCTTGGCAGACGGTAATCGGGGATGCCGACCGCGGCCATTCCGCCCGGTTCGCCCAGCTTCTCGAAGACCGTGACGGGATAGCCCATCCGGGCGAGGTAATATGCGCAGGAAAGCCCGGCGGGGCCGGCGCCGATAACGGCAACCTTTTTCGATTTATCTATCTTCGGCACGATGTCGCGCTTGACATCCTTATCGATCTCCCAGTCCGCCACAAACCTCTTGAGGCTTTTTATCGAAATAGCCTCATCGATGTTCGCACGCCGGCAGTTCGATTCGCAGGGCCGCACGCAAACCCGCCCTAAGGTGCCCGCCATGCAGGCGGCCTCGCGGACCTTTTTGAGCGATTCGGTCATCCTTCCTTCGCTTATCGCCTCGACGTACGCCGGGATATCGAGCTGCGACGGACAGACGCTCATGCACGGGGCGGTCACGGAGATCCTGTAATCGCCGGGTTTCGCCTTGCGCCCTTCGGCCACCGACCGGTCAAACTCCGTGCCGAAGAATTCCATGGCCTGAAGGAGCGGCACAAAACCGGTCTGCCCGATCTGGCACTTCGACCCGTCCTTGATCTGGGCGGCAATGGTGCGTATCTTGTCGAGGTCTTCTTTTTTACCCTTGCCGTCGGCGATCCCCTGAAGCGTCCCCAGGATGACCTTGCTTCCTATCCTGCAAGGTATGCAGCGGCCGCAGGACTCTTTCTGCACGGCCTCGGCATACTTCACGGACATGTCGATAATATCCACGTTCTCGTCACAGAGGATAATACCGTCCCACCCCATGAACGCCTTTACGGGAAGACCATTCTCGAACTCTCCGGGGAGCTTGACCTTCGGGGCTTCGAAAGACTCGCGGGCCTTGCCCCTGTTGTCTGTTATCTCACCCTGCCAGGAACTAAAGATCACGTCAGCCATAATCAACCTTATTTATCTATTTCGCCGAGGACTATGTCGATGCTGCCTATCGCTGCGACAACGTCGGCGACCAGCGATCCATGGATCATCTTCGATATCGAGCCGAGGTTCAAAAATGAAGGCGGGCGGATCCTCACGCGGTAGGGATTCTCCGTACCGTCGCTCACGATGTAGAACCCGAGCTCACCTTTCGATGACTCTATGGAGGCATACGCCTCACCCTTAGGCGGCCTGAAGCCGTCCGTCATCAACTTGAAATGGCGGATAAGCGCCGCCATGTCCTGCGCCACCTCTTCCTTTTCCGGGGGGACGTACGCCGGGGCATCCGCCTTGATCGGCCCTTCGGGAAGCTTGTCGATCGCCTGCTGCACTATCCGTATCGACTGCCTCATCTCTTTAAGCCTCACGAGGTACCGGTCGTACACGTCACCCTTCGTTCCGAGAGGTATCTCGAAATCGAAGTCTTCATAACTGGAGTACGGATAGGCCTTGCGGACGTCGTAGTAGACGCCGGAGGCACGGAGCACAGGTCCCGTTACGCCGTACGTGATCGCGTCATCGGCGCTCAAGGGACATACGCCTTTTAAACGTCCTTTCCATATCACGTTCTCTGTGAGCAGGGTCTCGTATTCGTCTATCCTGCCCGGAAGCTCTTTTATCAGCGCCTGCGCCTCGGCAAGGAAACCTTCCGGAAGCTCTTCGCGCAGGCCCCCAAAACGTATATAATCGGGCATCAGCCGTGCGCCCGAGACCTTTTCCAGGAGCTTCAGGCACGATTCCCTTTCACGGAACCCGTAGAAGAGCACCGTCATGGCGCCCATGTCGAGGGCGTGGGTCGACACCCACAGGAGGTGCGCGGCAATCCGCTGCAGCTCGCTCAGCATGACCCGGATGTACTGGGCCCGCTTCGGGATCTCGACGCCGATAAGTTTCTCGACAGCGAGGCAGTAGGCGAGGTTGTTGGACATGCCGCTCGTGTAGTCCAGCCTGTCGGTCAGCGGCTGGCCCTGCCAGTACGTCCTGTTCTCGAAGATCTTTTCTATCCCGCGGTGGAGGTACCCGATGTCAGGGGTACTTGAAACGATCGTCTCGCCGTCGAGCTCAAGGACCACCCTCAGAACCCCGTGCGTTGCCGGGTGCTGAGGCCCCATGTTGATAGTCATGTACTTTGTGTCAGCCATTTATGCCTTCTCCAGGTCCACCACGAAACGCTTGTCGAAATCCTTGCCTTCGAGGGGAAACTCCTTGCGCAGGGGATGGCCCTCGAAGTCGTCGGGGTTATAGATCCTGCGCAGGTCGGGATGGTTAGCGAACGGCACGCCGAACATGTCATAGATCTCCCTTTCGAGGAAATCGGCAGCAGGCCACAGGTCGCTTGCCGTCTCTATGCCTTCGTCGCCGCATCTCGTCTTCACCGTGATCCGTGCGTTTGTCTTCTGTGAGCGGAGGATGTACACGATCTCGAATCGCTCTTCCCCGTCATTACGATCGATAGCAAACATGTCGACGAGCATGTTGAAACCAAGGTCGCGGTCATATCTGCAATGATCGAGGGTCTCACGGATGGTAGCCTTGTCGACCATTGCGCTCGGCTCGCCGGGAGGTGCCGGTACGATCGTTATCCCGTCGGCCTTGCCGGAGAGTATATCCAAATATTCTTTATTATCGCTCATGCGCTCTTCCCGGACAGTGATATCAAAGGCCTGTCTTTGATGGTCTCTTTCTGGATCTTTTTCTGCAGCTCTATAATACCGGCCAGCAATGCCTCCGGCCGCGGAGGACATCCGGGGATGTACACGTCGACGGGGATTATCTGGTCGACCCCCTGAACGACGCTGTACGACCTGAAGATGCCGCCCGATGACGCGCAGGCGCCGTACGCGATGACCCATTTCGGGTTCGGCATCTGCTCATAGATCCTGCGTACAACGGGGGCCATCTTCTTCGACAGCGTTCCGGCCACGATCATAAGGTCTGACTGCCTGGGCGACGGGCGGAAAACCTCCGCGCCAAACCGGGCGATATCATATTCCGCGCAGCTTGCGACCATCATTTCGAGGGCGCAGCAGGCAAGGCCGAACGTGACGGGGAAAAGAGAATTTTTTCGGCCCCAGTTGATGAGCCAGTCAACGGTCGATACCAGTACGTTATTTTCTATTCCCATTCCAATGCACCTTTTTTCCAGATATAGATATATCCAACGAAAAGAATGAACACAAAGATGAGCATCTCTATGAAGCCGAAGAGCCCGAGCCTCCGGGTGATCACCGCCCACGGGTACAGGAAAATGATTTCAATGTCGAACACGAGAAAGAGCATGGCGACGATGTAATAACGGATGGTCATTATCCTGCGGGTCGGTCCGCTTGTTGTCATGCCGCATTCATAGGGGGCAAGTTTTGTTCTGGATTTCGTCCTGTGCCCGAGAAAATGTGAAAAACCGATTATGACGGCGGCAATAATCCCGGCAAGGCAGAACATGACAAAGATCGCTACATATTCGAGCATGTCTCAGATCCTCTTAAGAAGTCGCTGCGTATTATCCAAAATGACGAAAAGGGAACTTTCCGGGTCACTTTGTTCACAATTTCACAATGCGAAACTTTATCTTAATTTCAACGGCCTTGTCAATCAGAAAAATCGGAATATTTGCATTTTCCGCAGGGGAACCGCAACCGGCCGGAAGCCTGCCTTTATCCTGACAATACAGGGAAGATCCGATAGTTACAAAGCTATTGCCCGGATCACTGGCACTGGATGTAATTGTACGATCTCATTTTTTTTATGAAGGAATCTTTCCTTTCCGCCGGCACGTTCACCCTGTATATGCCTTTCGGGAGCCTGTATTTTTTCAAATGAAGGTTGTTGAGCCGGTACGTCCGGTACGACACGTCCATGCCCTTTGCCAGGATGCCCGAATCGAAATCACGCCCCGCTTCGATAACGACTTCCGAAAACAGGGCCGGGCGGTACAGCTCCTTGTCCTCGATGCGGAACCCGTACCGTTCCTTGTTCGCAATGATCTCCTTGAGCGCCAGTATCCTGAAAACGTACCTTTCCGTCTCTTCGGGAAGGTACATGTCGAAAAAATCGCGCGTCGACTGATTATCGATGGCCTCACGCACCCTCCCGGGACCGGCATTGTAGGCTGCCATTGCGAGCAGCCAGTCGCCGAGCTGGCCGTTGAGCTTCTTAAGATGCGCAAGCGCCGAACGGGTGGACCTCTTCATATTGTACCGCTCATCCACGGTGTCATTCACGACGAGGCCCTCCATTTTGCCCGTCTCTTTCATGAACTGCCACATTCCCCCCGCACTCGCCCGGGAGACCGCCCGGGGGTTCAGGTAGCTTTCCGTCACCGCGACGTAGACGAGATCGGCAGGGACGCCCGCGCGATTGACCTCTTCCGACATCATCGGCAGGTATTTATAGTAACGCTTTATGACGATCGTAAGGAGCCCCCTGTTCTCGAGGAGCTGGAACAACTCGCGCTCGAAGCGTTCCCGGATGTCTCCGCGAAAGATCGGGACCTTTTTGTCGCACAGGACCAGGTTGTCGGGCATGGCGTCGAGATTGAAAATATCTGCCTGCCTCTGGAGCCTCAAGACATCCTTCTCCAGATCACCTATTCTTTTATCGACAGGCTGGGCACCTTTCCGCGGGGCACTCTGGGCACCGAGGATGCCCGCACCGGCAAGGAGCACCATTGCAAGACATCCGATGACCGCCGCGCCAACAAAAAACCGCCCCGGCTTTACCGCGGCGGGCAAGAATTTGGACCTGGCGTATTTCACGATTCTTCCCTCACCATTTTTGTCAGGATCGATATCCTGTTTGCCATGCGTTCGATCACGCGCTTCATCTCGGTCTGCACGGCTGCCAGGTTATCGTATTTCTTCCGGTAGACGGACTCTATCTCCTGTTTCCAGTGATCGAGTATCTCAATTTCCTTCTTATTCATCTCGACGTCGAACTTCTTGCGGAGCTCCCGCAGCATTTTTTCGTTAATCTCCATAGGTCTCCTTCTCTTTCTTGCTCATGATGTACCGGTAAATGAGAATAAGCAGCACAACGAGGCCCAGGACAACCGGTATGATTATCTTTTCATACTGCTTGATATCATCGACAAAGACGAGGACAACGCGCCCAAAAAGATATCCGATTATCCCGACGAGAATGCTCCAGCATACCGAGTTGAGAATGCTGTACATGAAAAACCTGCCGGCTTTCATGTTCGTGCAGCCGAGGAGGATCAGAACAACGGCCCTGACCCCGACGAGAAAACGGATAATAAAGATAATGAAATTCCCATAGTGTTTGATGATCTTGTTCGCAAGCGGCACCCTGTGCTTTATAAATTCGAACCGCTCGATGATGGTCTTGCCAAAGCGCCTGCCGATCCAGAAGAATGTACAATCCCCTGCCAGGGTGCCGGCAAAGGCGTAGAACATGACCATCAGGATATTCATGTATCCCAGGCGGGAGAAGATCCCCCCCAGAAGCACCGTGGTCTCGCCTTCAAGGAACGTACCGATGAATATGCCTATATATCCATATTTGGCGATGTACGCTTCCATGATTTATCCGGTCCGGCCCTCAAGAGAGACAAGGCGGCCGGCCTTCGGGGTATTGTACCTCCTTTTTTGGTTTTCATTGTATAAAGATTATCACGGAATGGTCAAGGATAATAGGCTATGGGCGATGGGCTATGGGAAAAGGCCTATTGCCCATCGCCCATCACCCATCGCCTTTCTTTTGCACCATTTTTACAAGGATTATCCCAATCTCATAAAAAATATACATCGGCACGGCAAGGAGCATCAGGTTATAGACATCGGGCGTAGGGGTTATGAGGGCGGAAGCGATGACGATACCGAGGATCGCATATCTGCGGGTGCGCACAAGCATGCCCGATTTGACGATGCCCAATTTTCCCAGTGCAAGAAGGATGAGGGGAACTTCAAACGTGGCCCCGAACGCAAATATCATCATCGAGCAGAACGTGATATACCGGTCCATCGATATCATGGCTTTTACAAGGGCGCTTTCATAACCCGCGACGAGGAATTTCACGCCGGACGGGAGGACGATGAAATAGCAGAAAACGGCCCCGCCATAAAAGAGCACCGTTGCGGCGAATACGAGAAGCCACCCGTAGGCCTTCTTCATGCGGTACAGGTCTTTCAATTCATTCCAGGCCAGAAAGAAAACAAAGGGGAGTGCGAAGAAGACGCCCGCGAAGAGGGCAAGCTTCATACTGCTGAAAAATACCTCCTGGACGGCTAAATAATACAGCCTGACGCCCGTTGCCCTGATCATCAGGCAAAGTATGTGCCGCGAGAAGATAAAACCAGCGGTCCCTGCCAGCCCGATAAATACGAGAGACCTGAGGATCACCCGCCGGGCCCCTGTCAGGGCGGTTATGATGGTTTCGCGCTGCATCGGAACCCGCTTCGGGATGTTCCCAGCGAGATAATGTATTTCAAGGCGTCGTCCGTTGCCATGTCGAGAAATAAAAGTTCAGCCTCGGGGGCGAAGATGATATACCCCGAGGTCGGGTTCGGGGTGGTCGGCACAAAGACCGAGCAATGGCACACCCCGTTCACATCCACGCGATTGGTGACAAGGCCTATTGCATATCTTCCCTTGAAGGGAAACTCGATGAGGACGACTTCTTGAAAGGATTTTATCCTATCCGAGGAAAAGGCTTCGGTCATGTCTTTTACCGACCCGTAGATGCTTTTAATGATCGGGATCTTTGCGACGACCCTTTCCCCCCGGGTAAAAACGGTCTTACCGAAGTAGTTTGAAACAAAGAGGCCCGTAAGATAGGTGATGACGATGAAGATCAGGAACGCGGTCCCCGTCACATACACCTCCCGCTGAAACACCTGAAAGAAAAGGTTCCTCAGCGCAGGCCCGATAAAATTCTCGATAAACGCCACAACGACGTAAATGATATACGCCGTGACAATGACCGGGATAAGGACAAGAAGCCCGGTGATGAATTTTTTCTTCAGATGCTTACCAAGGGGCATGGTGGGAAAATAGTAACATGAAAACAGGACAAAAAAAACCGTAAGGCGTGAGAGCGTAAGGCGTAAGGCGTTTCCTCCACCCATCATCCATACCCGATGCCGAACCTCTTCCACCGTCATCCCGGTGCTTGACACCGGGATCCAAGGTTTTTCTTACAGGTATTTTGAGAAGCCGCTAACCGGGAAAAAGAATAAAA
>ERZ1645192.251-NODE-251-length-41668-cov-10.699565_pt1 | contig 41668 bp, 39 predicted proteins | sample MGYA00575354_ERZ1645192 | MGnify/ENA primary metagenome ERZ1645192 (study PRJEB40844, sample SAMN11349763) | freshwater sediment metagenome | isolation source: river sediment | host: Sediment | place: India: Faizupur Khadar , New Delhi | collected 2017-02-21 ...
AGCCTCCACTTTTGCGTGATCCGCCATGTCCCACCTCGACCCTGCTGCCGACGAGGGCAGCCAGACCACCGATTTCGGTTACCAGCAGGTGCCGCTGCGCCAGAAGCGGGCGCGGGTCGCCGAGGTGTTCGACTCGGTGGCCGGTCGTTATGACCTGATGAATGACCTGATGTCGTTCGGCATCCACCGGCTGTGGAAGCGGCTGACGGTGGAGGTGAGCGCGCTGCGGCCGGGCGACTGGGCGCTCGATGTCGCCGCCGGTACCGGCGATCTGACCGATCTGATGAGCCGCAAGGTGGGCCGCCATGGCCGGGTGGTGATGAGCGACATCAACAGCGCGATGCTGCAACGGGGCCGCGACCGCCTGCTCGACCGTGGCGTGGCCGGCAATGTCGACTGGCTGATCAGCGATGCCGAAGCGCTGCCCTTTGCCGACGACAGCTTTGCCGTCGTCACCATCGGCTTCGGCCTGCGCAATGTCACCGACAAGGCGCGGGCACTGGCCGAGATGGCGCGCATTCTGAAGCCGGGCGGGCGGCTGCTGGTGCTGGAGTTCTCCAAACCGACCCACCGCCTGCTGGAGCAGTGCTATGACCGCTACTCCTTCAGCGTCCTGCCGCGCCTCGGTCGGCTGGTGACCCAGGACAGCGAGAGCTACCGCTATCTGGCCGAGTCGATCCGCATGCATCCCGATCAGGAGCGGCTGCGCGCGATGATGGCCGAAGCCGGGCTGGCCGAGTGCCGTTACCACAACCTGACCGGCGGCATCGTGGCGCTGCACCGGGCGATCAAGCCCTGAGGCACCACCGATGACCGTGCTGCGCCGTCTGGCACTGCTGCCACTCGAACAGAGCATCAACCAGTTGCTGCACCACGATCCGCGCAGTCTGGCGCGGCTGGAGGCACTGGCCGGCCACTGCATCGCGGTGCGGCTGACCACGCCGCCGCTGCGGCTCTTTCTGCTGCCGCAGCACGGCGGGGTGTCGCTGCGGCTCGACCACCCCACCACCGCCGATGTGCAGATCGTGGCCACGCTGCCGGCGCTGGTCGCCTACCTCGGTGGCCATGACAGCGGTCCGGCGCTGCAACTGCAAGGTGATGCCGAGCTGGCCGGCACACTGCAATCGATTCTTGCCCAGCTCGACATCGACTGGGAGGCGGCGCTGTCACGACTGACCGGCGGCCTGCTGGCCCATCAGACCGGGCGGCTGCTGCGCGCCACCCGCCGGCAACTGGCACGCGGCGGCGACCACCTCACCGACATGGTCGCCAACTGGCTGGTCGAGGAGTCGCATACGCTGCCGGCGGCAGTCGAGGTGGCGCGGTTCAACGATGCCGTCGATCAGCTGCGGTTCGACAGCGACCGGCTCGAAGCGCGGCTGAAGCGGCTCGAACGACAACGCGGCGGGCATGGCGCGGCATGAAGAATCTGCTGCGCCTGCTCTCCATCCTGCGGGTGCTGTTGCGCCACCGGCTCGACCTGCTGCTGCCCGCCTCGCACCGGCCAGCGCCGTTGCGGCTGCTGCTGTGGCCGCTGGCGCTGCTGCCGGCGCCGGTGCGACCACCGGGTGAACGGCTGCGGCTGGCCTGCGAGTCGCTGGGGCCGCTCTTCATCAAGTTCGGACAGATGCTGTCGACCCGCCGCGATCTGCTGCCCGAGGAGATCGCCGATGAGCTGAAGAAGCTGCAGGACCAGGTGCCGCCCTTTGCCAGCAGCGAGGCGATGGCGCTGGTGGAGCGTGATCTCGGCCAGCCGATCGAGGCGCTGTTCAGCAGCTTCGACCCGACACCGCTGGCCTCGGCCTCGATCGCCCAGGTGCATGCCGCCCAGTTGCCCGATGGCCGCGCCGTCTGCGTCAAGATCGTCCGGCCCACCATCGAGCCGGTGATCCGCCGCGACCTGGCGCTGCTGCAACGGCTGGCCGACTTTGCCGAGCGCAACTTCAACGACGCCCGCCGCCTGCAACTGAGCCGGGTGGTGCGCGACTATCAGACCACCCTGCTCGATGAGCTGGACCTGAAGCGCGAAGCGGCCAACACCATGCAGTTGCGCAGCAACTTCGCCCACTCGCCGCTGCTCTACGTGCCCGAGGTGCATTGGGACTACAGCCGGCCATCGCTGCTGGTGATGGAGCGCATCCATGGCATTGCGGTCTCCGAGATCGGGCAGTTGCGCGCTGCCGGCATCGACCTGAAGAGGCTGGCCGAACGGGGCGTGGAGATCTTCTTCACCCAGGTCTTTCGCCACAACTTCTTTCATGCCGACATGCACCCCGGCAACATCTTCGTCTCGACCCGGCGGCCCGACAGCCCGCAGTACATCGCCATCGACTGCGCGATCATGGGCGCGCTGACCGAAGCCGACCAGCGCTATCTGGCCACCATCCTGCACGCCTTCTTCCAGCGCGACTATCAGGAGGTGGCCCGGCTGCACAGCGAGTCGGGCTGGATCGGCGCCGCGGTGCCGGTGCACGACTTTGCGGCGGCGATCCGCACGGTCTGCGAGCCGATCTTCCAGAAGCCACTGAAGGAAATCTCGCTCGGCGAGCTGCTGATCTACCTGTTCCAGACCGCCCGCCGCTTCGACATGGAGATCCAGCCGCAACTGGTGCTGCTGCAGAAGACCCTGTTGCAGATCGAAGGACTGGGGCGGCAGCTCTACCCCGACCTCGACCTCTGGAGCACCGCCAGCCCCTTCATCCAGCGCTGGATGCAGGAGCGCAGCGGACCGCGCGCACTGGCCGGCCGGCTGTTGCGGCAGTTGCCGAACTGGGCCGAGCAACTGCCGGAGCTGCCGAGACGGCTGCAGCAGAGCTGGTTGCAGATCGATCAGCTTGGTCAACTGCAACGGGCGCAAGCGGCGGCACTGCAGCAGCTCCAGCATGGCATCGAACGGCGGCAGCGGCGGCAACGGCTGATCGCATTGCTGCTGCTGGTTTCGGGTCTCGGCTGGCTCTTCAGCAGCCACCACGACCCGCAGGGCAGCCTCAGCGGCGGCGGGCTGCTCAGCCTGCTGGCCGGACTGTGGCTCTACGCGGCAAAATGAACCGCTCTCATTCAGGAGGCAGTCGACCATGAGCGATGTCCTGCAACGGCTGGCCGAGGTGCTGGAGGCACGCAAGACGATGGCCGCGGCCGACTCCTATGTCGCCAGCCTGCATGCCAAGGGGCTCGATCAGATTCTGAAGAAGGTGGGCGAAGAGGCGGTCGAGACCGTGCTGGCGGCCAAGCAGATGCAGTCGAGCGGCGACGGCGAGCCGCTGATCCGCGAGACCGCCGACCTCTGGTTCCACTGCCTGGTGATGCTGAGCCACCTCGGCCTGCACCACGACCAGGTGCTGGCGGAGCTGCAACGGCGCTTTGGCCTGTCGGGCCTGGCCGAGAAGGCCGCCCGGCCCACATCCAATCACAGCTAGGAGGAGTCGACATGGGACGCTTTGGTCTCACGGAGTTACTGCTGATCTTCGGCATCGTGCTGCTGCTGTTCGGCACCAAGCGGCTGCGCAACCTGGGCGGCGACCTCGGCAATGCGCTGAAGGGGTTTCGCGATGCCATGAAGGATGACAAAGGCGGCGACAAGGTCGAAGAGCAGCCGAGTGCACGGGTGATCGAAGGCGAAGCCAAAGAGAAGAGCCCGGAACGTCAGCCGTAGCGGCGGGAGTTCGCCATGTTCGACATCGGTTTCAGCGAACTGCTGCTGGTGGGGGTCGTCGCCCTGCTGGTGTTCGGCCCGGAGCGGCTGCCCGAACTGGCGCGCAACGGCGCACTCTGGCTCGGCCGGCTGCGCCGCGCCATGCGCGATGCCAAGCAGAGCATCAAGGATGAGCTGGGCACCGACGAGATCATGCAGCAACTGCACAACGAAGAGGTGCTGCGCAAGCTGGGCGAGGATCCCAACCGCCTGAGCAGGCCCGCACCACCGCCAGCGCCACCCGTCACCACCGCGCATGACCCGGCCAATGAGCGCCACTGACCCACAAGCGGATGATGCAGCCACCGAATCGTCGCTGCTGTTCCACCTGCGCGAGCTGCGCAGCCGACTGATCCGCATCGTGGCGGTGACGGTGCTGCTGCTGTTGGCGCTGCTGCCGTTTGCCAACGAGATCTACCTGTTCTTCTCCAGGCCGTTGACCGCACTGCTGCCAGCCGGCAGCAGCATGATCGCCACCGAGGTGGCCTCGCCCTTCTTCGCCCCGTTCAAGCTGACCTCGGTGGTGGCGCTGCTGCTGGCGATGCCCTATCTGCTCTACCAGCTCTGGAGCTTCATCGCCCCGGGCATGTATCGCCACGAAAAACGCTTTGCGCTGCCGCTGCTGCTGGCCAGCATCCTGCTGTTCTATGGCGGCATCGCCTTTGGCTATTTTCTGGTGCTGCCGACACTGTTCGCCTTCTTCACCAGCACGGCGCCGCAAGGGGTCGCGCTGATGACCGACATCAACCAGTATCTCGACTTCGTGCTGAAGTTTCTGTTCTCGTTCGGCATCACCTTCGAGGTGCCCGTCGCCACCGTGCTGCTGATCCGCGCCGGCATCGTGTCGGCCGCCGCCCTGGCCGACAAGCGTCCCCATGTGATCGTGCTCTGCTTCGTCATCGGCATGGTGCTGACGCCACCCGATGTCTTCTCGCAGACGATGCTGGCAGTGCCGATGTGGCTGCTGTTCGAGGCCGGACTGCTGTGCGGACGGCTGCTGACGCCGCCGGCGGAGCCGGTGAAGACGGAGGTCACGACGCAACCGCCGCACTGAAACCCCGTCCCGGCCGGTCGCGGGCGTCAGCTTTCCAGCCAGAAGGTGACCGGACCCTGATTGAGCAGGCTGACCGCCATGTCGGCGCCATAGCGTCCTGACGCCACCTTGCAGGGGAGCTGCGCTGCCTGCGCCAGCAGCAGGTCGAACAGCTCGCGCCCCTGCGCCGGGCTGGCGGCGGATGAGAAGCTGGGTCGCAATCCCCGGCGGGTGTCGGCCACCAGCGTGAACTGCGGCACCAGCAGCAGCTCACCTCCGGTGTCGAGCAGACTGCGGTTCATCCGGCCACTCTCATCGGCAAAGATGCGGTAGCGCACCAGCCGATCGAGCAGAAGCGCTGCCCGCGCCGGCGTGTCGTCCGGCTCGACGCCGATCAGCGCGAGGATGCCCGCACCGATCGCGCCGACCTCTTCACCCGCCACCACCACCCTGGCCCAGGCGACCCGCTGGATCACTGCCTTCATGCGGTCGGCAATGTGCCATCGCTGAACCGGCGCGCCATCTCGTCGGTGGCGCGAATCAGCGCATCGGTGATGCCCGGTTCGGTGGCGGCGTGGCCGGCCTCGCGGATGATCTGCAACTCGGCGTCGGGCCAGTGGTTCTGCAGGGCGATGGCGTTGTCGAGCGGACAGACCATGTCGTAGCGGCCATGGATCAGCATGCCGGGAATGCCGGCCAGCCGTTCGGCGTTGCGCAGAATCTGGTTGGCTTCGAGAAAGGTCTCATGGGCGAAGTAGTGCGCCTCGATGCGCGCCAGGGCCAGCGCCCGCTGTGGTTTGATGAACCAGTCGATCAGATCCTTGCGCGGCTTCAGCGTCGAGCAGCGCGCCTCCCACTGTGCCCACACCTTGGCAGCGCCCATGCGGGCGATCTCGTCGCTGCCGGTCAGCCGGTGGTAGTAGGCGGTGATCATCGCATCGCGCTCCGCCGGCGGAATCGGTTCGAGGTAGTCGCGCCAGTAATCGGGAAAGACCAGGCTCGCCCCCTGCTGATAGAACCAGTGCAGATCCTGCTGGCGACAGAGAAAGATGCCACGCAGCACCATCGCCAGCACCCGTTCGGGATGGCTCTGGGCATAGACCAGGCTGAGGGTCGAGCCCCAGGAGCCGCCGAACAGCAGCCAGCGCTCGATGCCGAGCAGTGTGCGGATGCGCTCCATGTCACCGACCAGATGGTGGGTGGTGTTCTCTTTCAGTTCGGCATGCGGGGTCGAGCGGCCGCAGCCGCGCTGATCGAAGCAGATGATGCGGTACTTCTCGGGGTTGAAGAAGCGGCGGCTGTTGGCATCGCAGGCGGCACCCGGTCCACCATGGACGAAGAGCACCGGAATGCCCCGTGGATTGCCACTCTCCTCCAGATAGAGCTCATGCAGGTCGCTGACCTTCAGCCAGTGGCGTTGATAGGGTTTGATTTCCGGATAAAGCACCTGCATCACGTAAGCCCGCTGCTGTGTGTGGATGAAAAAGAGCGTGGCCAGCCGCCAGGACTCTCCCGCTCTGGCGCCGATCAGGCAGAGATGGTAACGGATTGATTCGCCCGAGGGTGAATCCGTTGCGGCCGGATCGACCGCCCCATCTCTGCCTGCATCTGGCAAAATCTCGACTATGCTTGATCAGTGAGGCTCTTCGCCGATGCCCAACCCTCTACCGTTGCCGACGCTCGGCCCTTGACGCATCACGCAAAAGAATTCCGCCTTGCAAAATCCAGACCCCCAAAACGATAAAGAGAGGAATGGGGAAGCCGTGCTTCATCCGGTGCTGGCCGAATTCATCTCGGACCGGCTGGAGCGGCGCTTTCTGCGCGCACTCTGGCCACGCCGACGCGATCAGATCCATCTGCTCTCCCTGATCGGCTGCCTGCTGTTCTCGATCGCAGCCTATGGCGACTATCTGCGCTTTGGCGCAGCCACTCTCTCGACCCCCATCGGGCTGGCGCGGTTCGGTCTGATTCTGCTCTGCGCCCTGCCGGCCGTGGCGGCCGCCTGCGACAGAGCACGCCTGGCCAACCAGCTCTGCTTTCTCAGCATGGCCGGCATTGGCGGGCTCTACCTCTATCTCTGCCACGCGCAGGCCCTGGATCCACAGGCGCGCCTTGGCACGCTGTTTCTGATGACGACCCTGTTCTATCTCTGCGCACCACTGCGTCTGCTGTGGACCATCACCTTCAACCTGCTGTTGAGTCTGGGTTTTCTGTGGGTGAACAGCCTGACGCCCGGGATCGCCCCCTATGACCTGATCGCCACCGGATTGAAGCTGGCCGCGTTCAATCTGGCCATCTCCGGCTACCTGTGGCAACACCAGCGGGCCGTGCGGATCAACTTCTGGAAGGATCTGGATCTCTCACGAGTCAACGCCGCGCTACAGCGAGAGGTCGACAAACGCATCGATTCGGAGCAGATGTTCCGCGCCCTCACCGAAAACAGCCCCAGCATGGTGACCATTCTCGATGCGCAGCATCAGGTGCGCTATCTGAGTCCATCCACCTATCGGGCACTGGGCTGGTCGAAACCGACCCAAAACACGCTGTCGATACAGGGCATCGTGCATCCGGAGGATCTGGCGCTCTTCATGAGCCAGCTCAATCTGGCACGACAGCAGAGCGGCACTGTCCACCGTTTCAGCAACGTCCGCATCCACCACCGACAGGGCCACTGGCTCGATGTGGAGGGCTACATCGTGCCGATGCTCGATGTCCCGGGCGTGCAGGGCATCGTCGTCAACTACCACGATGTCTCGGAGCTGAAGGCCGCGCAGGCCGACCTGACCCAGCTCGCCTTTTTCGACAGCCTGACCCGACTGCCCAACCGCCAGCTGTTCAGGGACCGGCTCGAACAGACCTTGCAATCCTGCCGGCGCCACCATGAGACCGCCGCCCTGCTGTTCATCGACCTCGATCGCTTCAAGGAGGTCAACGACACCCTCGGCCACGAAGCGGGTGATCAACTGCTGCAGAGCGTGGCACAGCGTCTGACGGCCCATGTGCGCCGGGAGGATTCGGTCGCACGGCTCGGCGGCGATGAGTTCACCATCCTGCTGCACAAGGCGGACATCAAGGCGGCCGAGAAGGTGGCCGGCAACATTCTCGACGCCCTGCGTCAGCCGGTATCGATCAACGGGCACGCAGTGACCGTCGGCGCCAGCATCGGCATTGCGATGATCCCGGCCGATGGCCAGGAGAGCACCGAACTGATGCGTTACGCCGACCTGGCGATGTACAGCATCAAGGAGCAGAACCGCAACGGCTACCGCTTCTTTGCCGAAGAGATGAACCGGTCGGCGCTGGCGCGGATGCGCGCACAGGATGAGCTGAAAAGCGCACTGGCCGACCAGCAGTTCCAGCTCCACTACCAGCCGCAGTTCACCCTGGCCGATCAGCGCCTGATCGGCTTCGAGGCGTTGAGTCGCTGGAGCCACCCGACCGAAGGGCTGCTCGGTCCAGAGCGATTCCTCGGCACGCTGGAGCAGAGCGGCCTGATCATCGAGCATGGCCACTGGACGGTGGCCGAGGCGATTGCCCAAGGCGCATGGCTGCGAAACAGCGAGCCGGGCAAGGCCTACCGGATGGCCATCAACCTCTCGGTGCGCCAACTGCTCGACCCGGCCCTGATCGACACGCTCGCTGCCAGCCTCGACCGGCACCGCTTCCCTGCCAGCCTGCTGACGATCGAGATCCACGAAAGTTTTCTCTCCCAGCAACTGGAGGCCGCCAACCGGGTGCTGTGGCAGTTGCGCAGACTCGGCGTCACCATCGCCATCGATGATTTCGGCACCGGTTACTCCTCACTGCATCTGCTCAAGGAGCTGCCGATCGACAGCGTCAAGATCGATCGGCGCTTCATCCAGGGCATTCCGAACCGCGAGGAGGATGTCGCCATCACCGAAGCGGTGATCGTGATGGCTCACCGGCTGGGGCTGACCGTGGCTGCGGAAGGGGTCGAGAGCGTGCAGCAACTGCGGTTTCTGCTCGACCAGGGCTGCGACCTCGCCCAGGGCCATCTGTTCGACGCTGCCATTGCGGCCGAACAGTTGCCGGCGCTGATTCAGGAGCTCTCAGCGCGCAAATCGATGCTGCCCCGTCCGCAGCTCGTCTTCGACGTGTAGAATCCGCGCCTGCGGTTTGGCACGCGCAACCCGCAATGCCACACGTTCGATTCAACCCGCATGGAATTCGCCGCCGATGACGCGCCTGTCCGGACCCATTGCCTACCTCCTTGCCCTGTTGCTGCTCGTCGCGCTGTGGTCGCTGCTCGGCCAGCCGCGAGCGGTGCAGCCAGCCGGGCTGACCGCAGGACAGAAGTTGCAGTGCGTCTCCTATGCGCCTTTCGAGAAGGCACAGTCACCGTTCGACCTCGATGATGGCCTGACCATCTCCGAACGGCGCATCGAGCAGGATCTGGCGCTGCTGTCGCAGCGCTTCGAATGCGTCAGAACCTACTCGGTCACCGGTCTCGAAGCGGTGCCGAAGCTGGCCGGAAAGTTCGGCCTGAAGGTGCTGCTCGGTGCCTGGGTCAGTGCCGATCCAGTGGCGACCCGCAAGGAGCTGGAACGGGTGATCGCACTGGCAAAACAGCATCCCGCCGTGGTGCGCGCCGTCATCGTCGGCAACGAGACACTGCTGCGCAAGGAGGTGACCGGCGCGCAACTGGCCAGCTACCTGCGCCAGGTCAAGGCGGCGCTGCCCGAGGTTCCGGTCACCTATGCCGATGTCTGGGAATTCTGGCTCAAACACCCCGAGGTCGCTCCCGCCACCGACTTCGTCACCATCCATATCCTGCCCTACTGGGAGGATGATCCGGCCAGCATCGACACGGCCATCGCCCACATCAGCCAGGTGTACGGCGAGGTCACAGAACAGATTCCCGGCAAGCGTCTGCTGATCGGCGAGACCGGCTGGCCCTCCGCCGGCCGGATGCGCGAGGGGGCCCTGCCCAGCCTGACCAACCAGGCTCGCTTCATTCGCGGCTTCGTGCAGCTCGCCGAACAGCAGGGATGGCAGTACAACCTGATCGAAGCCTTCGACCAGCCGTGGAAGCGGATCAACGAGGGGGCCGCCGGCGGCTACTGGGGTCTCTACGACACCCATCGGGCCGACAAGGGGGTGCTCTCCGGCGCGGTCAGCCACTTTGCGCAGTGGCGGACACTGCTGTTGCTGTCGGCCTTCGCCGTGGCGCTCTGCCTGCCACTGCTGATTCAGCCGCGCAGGCTGCCGACTGCGCGCTGGGCGCTGGTCATTGCCACCCTGGTCGCGGGCGCGCTGCTGCTGGCGATGCAGGCCGATCAGTTCAGCCAGAGTGCGCGCAACGGCTGGGAGTATGCCTGGGCCGCATTCATCATGGCGCTGAGCCTCGGTGTCTACCTGTTGACCATCCAGGCGCTGACCGGTGGCCAGATCGCGCCACCGTTGCCGATCGCCACGCTGCTCGATCCCACAGCGCACCGGACCCGCTTCGACCTGCCCTGGCTGAATGGCTGGCTGCGCGCCGCAATTCTGTTCTGCGCGCTGGTCGAGAACACCGGACTTGTCTTCAATGCCCGCTACCTCAGTTTCAACAGTCCGGCCTTCGTGCTGCCGGCGCTGGCCTATCTGTGGCTGTTCAGGCGTCCGGTCACCTCCGCCAATGCCAGTCTGATCGAGCGCCACATCGCACTCTTTCTGACTTTCAGCGCCGGTTTCATCCTGCTGAACGAGACCCCGCTCAACCTGCAGGCCGACCTGTGGCTGCTGGTGACGCTGCTGCTGGCCTGGCCGCTGTGGCGCGAAAGCCCGGGGCAGCGACTGTCGGCGCTCAGGCCGATGCTGATCGCCGGTGTCACCGCCTATGCCGCCACTGCAAGCGTTCGTTATGGCCTGATGGAGTCGGTCGAGATGGTGAACCGCTGCGCCGAGGCGGCGCATGGGCTGTCCTGCACCCTGCGCACCGGCATGGGGTTGATCATCCACTGGCGGCTGCTCGGCTGGCTCAGCCTCGGCATTGCCCTGCTGGCAGTGACGCGGCGCAGCCGTCGACTCGGCATCCTGGCGCTGATGCTCGGCATCCTCGGCCTGGTGCTCTACAACGCGGCGCAGGCCACCTTCGCCCTGGTGCTGGCCTTCCTGCTGCTGAGCTGGCTGGCCGCCCGTTCACCATCGACTCGATGACAGTGAACATTTGGCGGTTTCATCGGTCACACGCGGTACGCCACCGTTCGACCCCGCAGTTGCAAAACCGGTTCGGCTGGCCCGAGAATTTCAATCAACGCCCCCTTCAGCGACACCTTCATCAATGAACAAAGAGAGCTTCATCATCGCCATTGCCGTCGCGGCACTCACATTGATGTTCTGGGCCGGCATGAACCGCCCCGACACCGAGCCGGCCTGGCCAAAGACCATCCAGGGCTTCTCCTTTGCGCCGTTCCGCGCCGATCAGGATCCGACCGATCAGCGTTATCCCAGCATCGAGCAGATTGACGAGGATCTGGCGCTGCTGTCGGGCCGGACCCATGCGGTGCGCACCTACACCGTGGAGGGCAGCCTGGGGGAGATTCCCGACCTCGCCAAGGCGCACAAGATCAACGTCACGTTGGGCGGCTGGGTCAGTGGCGATGCCGAGGCGACCCAGCGTGAGCTGAAACGGCTGATCGACATCGCCAACCGCTCGACCAACGTCGTGCGGCTGATGGTCGGCAACGAATCGCTGCTGCGTGGCGAGGTGAGCATCGAGCAGTTGACCGCCTACCTGGATCAGGTGCGTGGCCGAACCGACATTCCGATCAGCACCGCCGAACCCTGGCACATCTGGCTGAAGTACCCCGAACTGGCCGACCATGTCGATTTCATCACCATCCACCTGCTGCCCTACTGGGAGGGCATCGCGCTGGAACATGCCGTCGACTACGTCAAGGAGCAGACCGACAAGATCAAGGCCGCCTTTCCCAACAAGCCGGTGATCATCGGCGAGGTCGGCTGGCCGAGCAATGGTCGCACCCGGCAGAGCGCGGTGGCCTCGTCAGCCAACGAGGCGATTTTTCTGCGCCGCTTTCTTGCGCTGGCCAAAGAGGAAAATTACACCTACTACCTGATGGAGGCCTTCGACCAGCCCTGGAAGCATGGCGTCGAGAGCGGCGTCGGTGCCTACTGGGGGGTCTACAACGTCTGGCGCGAGCCGAAGTTCCCCTTCTCCGAACCGATCGTCGAGATTCCGAACTGGCCGATGCTGGCCGGCATCTCGATCGTCGTGGCGCTGGTCACCTTCGGCCTGCTGCTGATCGACAGCAGGTTCCTGCGCAGCCGCGGCCGCAGCTTTCTGGCGATCGTCGCCTACAGCGCGGCCACCGCGGTGGTCTGGATCATCTACGACTACAGCAACCAGTACCAGACCCTCACCTCGGTGGTGGTAGGCATTCTGCTGGTGCTGGGGATGATCGGCGTCATCGTGGTGCTGTTTGCCGAAGCCCACGAATGGGCCGAGGCGCTCTGGCTGCAACAGCATCGTCGGCTGTTCAAGCCGACCGAGGTGGATGAGGCGCTGCTGCCGATGGTGTCGATCCATGTGCCGGCCTACAACGAGCCGGCGCCGATGATGATCGAGACGCTGGATGCGCTCGCCAAGCTCGATTATCCCCGCTTCGAGGTGCTGGTGATCGACAACAACACCAAGGATCCGGCGGTGTGGCAACCGGTCGCCGCCCACTGTGAACAACTGGGCGAGCGGTTCCGCTTCTTCCACGTCGACCCGCTGGCCGGCTTCAAGGCCGGCGCGCTCAACTATGCACTGCGCGAAACTGCCGCAGAAGCCGAGGTGGTGGCGGTGATCGACAGCGACTACAAGGTCGACCCGCGCTGGCTGCGCGACCTGGTGCCGCAACTGCTGAAGGAGAAGATCGCCATCGTGCAGGCGCCGCAGGATTACCGCGACGCCCACGAGAATGCCTTCAAGGCGATGATCCATGCCGAATACCGTGGCTTCTTCTACATCGGCATGATCACCCGCAACGAACGCAACGCCATCATCCAGCACGGCACCATGACCATGGTGCGCAAGGATGCGCTGCAACAGGTCGACGGTTGGGCCGAGTGGTGCATCACCGAGGATGCCGAACTGGGACTGCGCATCTTCGAGCAGGGACTCGAAGCCACCTACATCCCCAAGAGCTATGGCCGCGGCCTGATGCCCGACACCTTCACCGACTTCAAGAAACAGCGTTTTCGCTGGGCCTTCGGCTCGATTCAGATCATGCGTGGTCACCTGCGCCAACTGCTGCGCGGCGAGGGCAGGCTGACGCCGGGACAGCGTTACCACTTCCTGGCTGGCTGGCTGCCATGGATCGCGGATGGCATCAATGTGATCTTCAACCTGGCGGCGCTCGGCTGGTCGGCCGCGATGCTGCTCGCGCCCAGGACCATCGATCCGCCGCTGCTGATCTTCTCGGTGCTGCCGCTGACACTGTTCGTGTTCAAGCTCGGCAAGCTGATCTACCTCTACCGCACCCGGGTCGGCACCAGCCTGCGCCAGACGGTCGCCGCCGCGGTGGCCGGGCTGGCGCTGACCCACACCATCGGCATGGCGGTACTGACCGGTTTCTTCGTCAAGGACAAGCCCTTCTTCCGCACGCCGAAGCAGGCGGATGCCCAGGCACTGCTGAAGGCGCTGAGCGCCGCACGCGAGGAGAGCCTGATGCTGACCGCGCTGCTGCTGGCCTCCGGCGCGATAATCAGCCAGTTCGGCACCGAGACCCTCGATCTGCTGGCATGGGCGATCATGCTGCTGATGCAGTCGATTCCCTATGCCTGCTCGCTGCTGCTGTCGCTGATCAGCGCGCTGCCCAAGCTGCCGGCCGGGCTGATCGGCCAGAGCGACAGCATGCGCGATGCGGCCCAGCAACTGCTGGCGCCACTGCCTGATGCCGGCACCAAGCTGACGACCCAGTAATCCCTCTCGACGGGGCAGTCAGCCTGCTGGCTGCCCCGTCACATCGGCCCGCGCCATGGCTGAAACGCTCTTCATGATTCACGGCATGTGGGGCGGCCCCTGGTACTGGGCCGGCTATCGGCGGCTGTTCGAGGCCGCCGGTCATCGCACCTTCGCCGCAACCCTGCCGTTCCACGACATCGCACCGGGCCAGCCGCCCGACCCGAGACTCGGCTGCGCCAGCCTGCTCGACTATGCCGATGCGCTGGCGCGGCAGATCGGCGAGTTGGAGCAGAAACCGGTTCTGATCGGCCACTCGATGGGCGGCCTGCTGGCGCAGATGCTGGCCAGTCGCGGACTGGCCAGGGCGGTGGTGCTGCTGGCGCCGGCCTCTCCGGCCGGCATCCTCGCCCTCTCCCCTTCGGTGATCAGGAGCTTCTGGCGCATTGCCACCCGCTGGGGCTTCTGGCAGCGGCCGACACGGCAGGGCTTCGACGAGGCCGTCTACTCGATGCTGCACCGGCTGCCACCGACGCTGCAACGTGACACCTATGACCGCTTCGTCCACGAATCGGGCCGGGCGACCTTCGAGATCGGCCTGTGGCCGCTCGATCTGCGCCACGCCTCACGGGTGGATGCATCCCGCATCGACTGCCCGATGCTGATCATTGCCGGCCGTGAGGACCGCATCACCCCAGTCCGTGTGGTGCGACAGGTCGCACAGCGGTACCGGCGGGTGGCCACCTATCTGGAGTTGCCGAACCATGCCCACTGGCTGGTGGCTGAACCGGGCTGGGAGCAGATCGTGGCGGCCATCGACCACTGGCTGCACGCTGTGGGTCCGGCGCATCGAACCATTGCACTCATCTCCGCCGGGGCAGCGACCTGAGGTCGGGCAGCGAGAGCGAACCCTCCTGCCGGAAATCGACACCGAGATGGCCGCGGGTCAGCGTCAGCCGCCCGTTCAGTCGATAACGAACCGACGACTGCCCACGCAGCGCCATGCGCGAGAGCTGCGTCAGCAGCTGGGTGGAGCGGACGCGGGCGCGCAGCTCGATCTCACTGTCGCCGAGCGCCGGCAGCGTCACCGCCTCGGCGCTGCCACCCTCGGCAAAGAGCTGGTCGTTCAGCTCGACACGGTAGGTCAGCTCGCGGATCGGCACCGGATAGTCGTTGGGATTGTGCAGCCGCAGCCGGAACAGCAGCACCTGCTCGGCCAGCGCCAGCGATTCGATGTGAATGCTGGAGATGAAGACCTCCGGCGGCTTCGGCTTGCTGAACAGCAGGCTGCACCCCGCAATGCCGCAGAGCAGTGCCAACAGCAGCAGTGCCATGAACCGCCGAACGATCAACTTCATCCTCCCCGCTACACCAGGCGACAGCATCCACAGTGACACATCCACTTTCGACTCTGTTGCCATCATACCCCAGCACCGTTTCAGAGCCGTTGCGCCACGCCATTCAACCATTGCAATGGTGATGATTTGGACCTATTTTTGACCGCCACCCACAGCCTGGAGAGATCGGGATGCCCACCTACGATTACATCTGCGACAGCAACGGCCAAGTCGTCGAGGTCAAACACGCCATGTCGAGCGAAGTGCACTCATGGGGTGAGCTGTGCGAACTGGCCGCCATCGATGCACAAGGCACTCCGCTCGATGCACCGGTGCGCCGACTGGCCACCGGCGGTCAGGTGATGAGCGGTCGCAGCAGTGCCAAGGCCGAACCAGCGGCTGCGGTGCCAGCAGCCACCGGCCACCGCTGCGCCGCCGGCTGCTGGCACTGAGACTCGACCCCAAGGGGAGAACCGGTTTCTCCCCGACCAGGCGCCATGCCAAAGAGGCCAGGTTTCCACACCCAGGTCGACAGGGCTGACGAACTCTTCGCCACTGTGCGGATTCGATAGACCGATGCGGAGCCGGGGTCCCCGGCGGCCCCACCCTGCCCATCGGCAGCGGCAACAGGAACACTCATGTTTTACGGCTGGATACTGCTGGCGGCACTGTCGCTGATCTATTTTCTTTCGCTCGGATCGATCTATTACGGCTTTTCGGTGGTCATCCCCGAAGTGGTTGCCAGCATGGGCTGGAGCCGCACCGAGGTGAGCGCGGGCTTTTCGATCATCAACCTGATGCTGGGTTGCGCCCCCTTTGTGGCGGACTGGCTGATCCGTCGCCGCGGCAGCCGCTTCTGCATCGCCCTCGGCGGAGCAGTGGCGGCCGTGGGTGCGGCCGTGGTCTACCTGTGCAGTTCGCTGCCGCTGTTCTACCTCGGCACCGCCGTGCTGGGCCTTGGCATGACGATACAGACCGTGCTGCCGGGCACCCAGTTGCTGACCCGCTGGTTCAGCCGGCGTCGGGCGCTGGCGATGGGCGTCTTCATGGCGGCGTCGGGTCTGGGCGGCTTCGTCGCGGCGCCCAGCTTTGCCTGGATCATCGCCGCCAGCCACAACTGGCGGCTGGTGTTCGTCGCCATGGCGCTCTGCACACTGGCTGCCTCGCTGCTGGCACTGGTTTCGGTGAAGGAATCACCCGAGGAGGTCGGCGAAGTGCCCGATGGCCGCAAGGCCACCCAGGCCAATGCGGCAGCGACCACGGTGAAGCGCAGCCGTGTCCACCAGACCCAATATCCCTGGACCTTTCGCGAGGCGCTGCGCACCTACCCATTCTGGGCCATCGTGATCAGCGGCGCCTTTGTGGTGATCGGCAACACCATCGTCAACAGCCAGGCGATGCTGCATCTGCAGGATCAGGGGCTTTCGATCGTGCTGAGCGCCACCGTGCTCGGCCTGATCGGGCTGTTCAACACCGGCGGACGGCTGCTCACCGGGGTGCTGGGCGACCGCTACGACCCCCGCTATCTGCTCGGTGCCGGCCTGCTGGTGCAACTGCTTGGCATCGTGGTGCTCGACCAGACCACCCAGCCCTGGATCGCCTACCTGTTCGCAGTGCTGTTCGGCATCGGCTATGGGATGGCCTCGGTGGCGAGCTTTCCGCTGATCGCCAACTACTTTGGCGCCAGCAGCTATGCCCGGCTGTTTTCGGTGCGCAGCCTGGTGGCCACGGCGCTGGGGGCGGTCGGACCGGTGGCTGCGGCCATGGCGCATGACAGCCTGCACAGCTATCGGCCGGTCTTTCTCGGCTTTGCCGCCATCGCGCTGCTGATGGTGGTGATGGCCATCACGATGCGGCCACCGTTGCCGCCGACAGCGGACTGAGCTCTGCGACGACGCTCAGTCACCCTGCCGGAACGGCAGCAGCGTCGCGGCCTGCTGGCGGTAGCGGTCGATGCCGAGCGCCTCTTCGGCGACGAAGTCGGCGATCGCCCGGCGAAAACGGCCATCGGCGATCCAGTGCAGCGAATGGGTTTCGACCGGGGCAAAGCCGCGCTGAATCTTGTGTTCGCCCTGGGTGCCCGGGTCGAATCGCTTCAACCCGCGCTCGATGCAGAACTCGATGCCCTGGTAGTAGCAGGCCTCGAAGTGCAGTTGATCATGCTGCTCGAGCGCGCCCCAGTGGCGTCCGTAGAGCGTCTCGTCGTCATGCAGACTGAGCGCGGCCGCCACCACCTCTGCCTCGCGGCGCGCCACCACCAGCAGCAGTGATTCGCCCATCTGTTGCGCCAGACGCAGAAAGAAGTCCAGGTTGAGGTAGCCGCGCTGGCCACGCTGCCGGTAGGTCGACTGGTAGCAGGCGTAAAAGCGCTGCCAGAGCGCCTCGCTGACCTGGTCGCCGGTCAGCCGCTCCAGGCGCAGCCCCTGCTCTTCGACCAGACGCCGCTCGCGCCGCACCGCCTTGCGCTTGCGCGAGTTGAAGCCGTCGAGAAAATCGGCGAAGTCGCGAAACCCCGGGTTGTGCCAGTGAAACTGGCAGCCCTTGCGCAGCAGATGGCCCTGATCGAGCCAGTGCGGCAGTTGTGCCGGTTCGAAGAAGAGCCCATGCCATGACGAGGCGCCCAGACGTTCGGCCAGGTTGTGCAGGGTCATCGACACCCGTCCGATCGCCTCGGCGCTGTCGAGGCCGTCGGCCAGCCGCAACCGCGGTCCGCTGGCCGGTGTGAACGGGATCGCCGTCACCAGTTTGGGATAGTAGTCGAGACCATGGCGGCGGTAGGCATCGGCCCAGCTCCAGTCGAAGACATACTCGCCATAGGAGTGGCTCTTGAGATAGAGCGGCATCAGCCCGAGCAGACGCTCCTGCTCCCACAGTGTCAGGTGCAGCGGCTGCCAGCCGGTCTCGACACTGACCGCGCCACTGGCCTCCAGTGCCTGCAGAAACGGGTGGCGCAAAAAGGGATAGTCGCGGCCGACCACTGCATCCCACCGCGCTGGATCGATCTCGTCGATCCGGTGGCTGAGGCGAACTTCCACATGACCTCCGTCAGCGCAGCAGTTGATCGAGCACGATGCCGACGAACAGCACGGCACCGACCCACTGATTGTGCAGAAAAGCGGCCAGACAGGCGGCGGGTGCCCGATCGCGGATCAACCACTGCTGATGACCGAACAGCAGGGCGGCCGCCACCACCGCCAGCGCATAGCAGAGGCCCAGATCGAAGTTGACACCGATCAGCGCCCAGCCGAGCAGACTCAGCAGTTGCAGCAGGGCGACCATCGCCCGGTCGGCACTGCCGAACAGGATCGCGGTCGATTTGATGCCGATCTTCAGGTCATCCTCCCGGTCAACCATTGCATAGAGGGTGTCGTAAGCGACGGTCCAGAGCAGGGTGGTCAGATAGATCAGCCAGGCCGTGGCCGGCACCCGCCCCTGCACCGCGGCAAAGACCATCGGCACCCCCCAGGCAAAGGCCGCCCCCAGCACCAGTTGCGGCAGGTGGGTGTGGCGCTTCATGAAGGGGTAGAGCGCGGCCAGCAGCAGCGCGCCAATGGCGAGCAGCATCGTCAGCCGGTTGGTCAGCAGCACCAGCAGCAGCGCCAGCAGCAGCAGGCCCAGGCCATAGCCGAGCGCATCGCGGCTGCTGGCGAGGCCGGTGACCAGCGGTCGCTGCCGGGTGCGGGCCACATGGCCGTCAAGGTCGCGGTCAGCCCAGTCGTTGATGATGCAGCCCAGCGAACGCATCACCACCGTCCCCAGCGTGAAGACCAGCAGGTGGCGCCAGCCCGGCCAGCCATCCGCCGCCAGCCACAACGCCCAGGCGACCGGCCACAGCAGCAGATAGATGCCGATCGGACGATCGAGTCGGGTCAACTGAATGAAGGCGTGCAGAGGTCGACGGCGCGGGAACATGAAGAGCATCCAGACCACAATCGGGCGATTCTACCGCCACCGCGGTTTGGGTCACGCCTTTCTGTTGCGCCGGCCGCACATTCCACTGCCTGCATCAGGCGAAGCAACGACTGCACCACCGCCGGGGATCGGCTAGAATGTCGGCCGCTCTGGCGCCTTGCCATTGCCGCGCAGCGCCAACCGTTATCAGCAGAGCCACCGAACCACCTGCATGGGACTCCGCCAATGAGTGACTGGAAGAAGTATGAGTGCATCGTCTGCGGATGGGTGTATGACGAAGCCTTGGGGTGCCCCGAAGAGGGCATCGAACCCGGCACCCGCTGGGAGGATGTGCCCGAGGATTTCATCTGCCCACTCTGCGCGGTGGGCAAGGAGATGTTCGAGATGGTCGAGTTCTGAATTCGTTGCTGCCCGCCCGACCTTCGGAAACTGTCAGGCCACGCACCCGGTGACGAAGAGCGAACTGATCCGCGAGGTGGCCGAGCGCATCGACATGAGTCCCGAGCGCACGGCCTGCGTGATCGATGCGATTCTCGATCAGATCACCCGGGCATTGCAGCGGGGTGAATCGGTGACGCTGACCGGCTTCGGCAGCTTCACTCCGCGCCGGCGCAACGCCCGCACTGGACGCAATCCACGCACCGGCGCCGCGCTGGAGATCCCGGCACACACCACCGTGCTGTTCCGCCCGGGCAAACAGTTGAAGGCGTGGATGGCCGGAAACGGGTAGACCGCTCCTCCGCAAGCCTGCCGCTCAACGCCCCAGACTCTGTGCCAACTGGTCGAGGGTTTCTGAATTCTCGATCAGCTCATCCAGCCGCAAGGCCACCTCGGCCTCATCGATCTGCAACGCCACGTAGAGTTGCGGGTCGATCAGATCGCACGGCAGGTCGCCCACGCCACGCTGGCGCAGCAGGCGACTGCACAGATAGAGCAACTGGCCAAGACAGGCATGGCGGGACTCGCCCCAGCCACCATGCTGGCTCTGAATGGCGGAAACCACCTCATCGGGCAGCGACCACTGCCGAAACATCCAGCAACTGATCTGTTCGCGGGTCACGCCCAGCAGCTGCTGCTCCATCCAGTGCCGTGGAAGCCGCGGATTGAGCTCCTGATGACGACAGATCAGCGAAAAGTGCGGCGGAAACAGACAACCCAGCAGCAGGTGGCCATAGTTGTGCAGCAGGCCGCAGAGATAAGCCGCGCCATACGTGGGCCGCTGGTTCCTCGGCATCATCGTCGACAGCAGCGCCGTGCTCGCCGCGAGATAGATCGACTGCCGGGCGTAGGAGGTCAACCCCTGCGGTGCATCCTGCGGCTGCCCCAGACTGCGCTTCATCGCCAGACCGATGGCGAGGTTCAGCACCAGGTCGAAGCCGAGCACCCGGATGATCGCCTCGCGCACCGTGCGCACGCCGCCACGCTTGCCATAGAAGGGCGATGACGCCCACCCCACCACCTGCGCGGCCAGGCTGGCATCGCACTCGACGATGCGCGCCAGATCCTCACCGGTGGCGTCGGGATTGGCCTGCAACTGGATCAACCGGCGCGCCACCTCGGAGAGCGGCGGAATCGACAGCGTCTCGCTCAGCCGGGCACGGATGCGCTGTGCAGTGAAGCTCTCACCGCCATCCTCCTCGCGCTCGGCCTCGATGCGTGCCTGTTCCGCGTGCAGATAGGCCGCTTCCAGTTCATCGACCGGCAGCGAAACCTCGGCGATGCGAGCGCCATCGCACCATCCGCGCCAGCTCTCTTCGGAAAGAGGAATGCTCTGGCCATCGCCATCGATCTCGATGAAGCCGCGTGGCACATCGATCAGGGCTGCATCGATGATGCAGGGCAGGCGGTCGTCCGCGCCCTGTGCCAGCCACTTCGCGCTCCAATGCGCCTGATCGCCGGGGCGAGCGGCACGCAGATCGGCACCGAGCAGCCGCGACAGCGGTTCGAGCTGCACCATGCGGTCGGCACCGGTCAGCAGCATCAACTTCTGCTTGCCACCCCGCTCCAGCAGCAGCGGACGCAGTCGCATCGCGGCCTCGATGGGTTGATCCGGCGTCATCAATGGATCGGACGCAACGGCGGTGGCAAAAGACATGGCACGCTCCAGGCAGTCATCACGGCCGTACATCGGCCGCAGGCATGAATCGAAACTTCCCCTGAAGTGTAGACCAGAGATTGATCAACGCACCGTGCCGGGCGGCTCATACCGTGATGAATCCCTCCTTGTGCGCGAACCAGCGCGCGATCAGCGGATCGATCAGTTCGGGACGGTGTGCCGGCAACCGCTCGGCCCACTGTTTCACCTCCGGCAGCAGGTCGGCATCGCGGCCGAGGTCGGCCTGGCCGAACTGCATCAATCCGGTCTGGCGGGTGCCCAGCAGCTCGCCGGGGCCGCGCAGCCGCAGATCCTCTTCGGCGATGCGAAAGCCATCCTGCGATTCACGCATCACCGCCAACCGCGCCCGGCCATTCGGCGACAGCGGCGCGCGGTAGAGCAGCAGACAGTGGCTGTCGATCTGGCCACGGCCGACCCGGCCGCGCAGCTGATGCAGCTGCGACAGCCCCAGCCGTTCGGCATTCTCGATGATCATCAGGCTGGCGTTGGGCACATCCACCCCCACCTCGATGACGGTGGTGGCCACCAGCAGATCGATCTCGGCCGCCTTGAAGCGGGCCATCGTCTGCTGCTTCTCCGCCTCCTTCATCCGCCCATGCAGCAGGGCCACCCGCACCTGCGGCAGCGCGGCGGCCAGTTGCGCGGCGGTGTCGGCCGCCGCCTGCGCCTCGATCTGCTCGGAGGCATCGATCAGCGTGCAGACCCAGTAGACCTGCCGTCCCTGGGCGCAGTTGAGGCGAATCCGCTCGATCACTTGGTCGCGGCGCGCCGCATTGATGACCGAAGTGGTGATCGGCTGACGACCCGGCGGCAACTGATCGATCAGCGACAGGTCGAGGTCGGCATAGGCACTCATCGCCAGCGTGCGCGGAATCGGGGTGGCGGTCATGATCAACTGATGCGGCCAGAGCTGCTCGCCGCCCTTGTTGCGCAGCGCCAGCCGCTGATGTACCCCGAAGCGGTGCTGCTCGTCGATGATCACCAGCCCCAGCCGCTGGAACTGCACCGATGTCTGAAACAGCGCATGGGTGCCGACCGCCAGCATCGCCCGACCAGAGGCGACGGCCTGCGCCTGGTCGGCCCGCACCTTGCCCTTCTGGCTGCCACTGAGCAGCGCCACCTCCCAACCCAGCGGTGCCAGCCAGCGGTCGAAGTTCTCGGCATGTTGCCGTGCCAGCAGCTCGGTCGGCGCCATCAGCGCCACTTGGTGGCCACTCTCCAGCGCCTGCAACGCCGCAAAGGCCGCCACCAGTGTCTTGCCGGAGCCGACGTCACCCTGCACCAGCCGCTGCATCGGCCGACGCTGTTGCAGATCGGCGCCGATCTCGGCAATCACCCGCTGCTGCGCCGCGGTGAGCCGAAACGGCAGCGCGGCCGCCAGCCGTTCGGCCGCCGCCCGGCTCTGCTCCACCGGCAAGGGTGGTGCACGGTGCCGCTGCGCCTGCTGCTTCAGCCGTCCCAATGTCAGCTGATGGGCGACCAGCTCCTCGCGGGCCAGATGGCGGCGCAGCCGGTCGAGCTGCTGCTGACGCAGCGCCGCATCCTGCGAGGGCGGCGGATGGTGCACGGCCCGCAGCAGTTCACTCCAGTCATCCCCCTGTTGTGCAGTGAGGCCAGCGAGGTAGTCAGGTGGCGCGCCCAGTTGCTGCATCCGCAGCAGCAGTTGATCGATCAGGTTGCGCAGCCGCGTCTGCGTCAAGCCGTCGGTGGCAGGGTAGATCGGCGTCAGATGGGGGGACAGCGGCGGCTGGCCCGGCGCGCTCAGCAGTTCGAGTTCGGGATGGACCAGCTCCAGCCCAGCCATGCCGCTGCGCACCTCGCCATGGCAGCGCAGCCAGAGACCGGCGCGCAGCCACTGCTGCTGCTTCGGCGAAAAGTGAAAGAAACGCAACGTCAGGGCGGCACGGCCATCGCTGATCCGGCACAGCAATGTCCGCCGGCGCCCGGGTGCGATCTCGCTGAACTGCACCTCACCCTCGACCAGCGCTTCATGACCGGGGCGAAGCTGGCCGATCGGTGTCAGGCGGGTGCGGTCCTGATAACGGTGCGGCAGGTGGAACAGCAGATCCTCGACCCGGTGCAGATCGAGACGCGCCAGCCGGGCCGCCAACTGCGGCCCCACGCCACTGAGCCGGGTGAGGGGTGCCTGCCAGAAATCGACGGCCTGGGTCATCTCTGCATCACTGTCTCTGAACTGCCGATGGGCGCTATGGTATGGTGGCAGCCCCATTTATCGAAGCAGGTGTCGAGATGAGCGAACCGTTGCGAGTGCTGGTGGCCGGCTGTGGTGATGTCGGCAGTCAGGCCGCGACGCTGCTCGCCGTCCGCGGTGCACAGGTGTGGGGATTGCGCCGCCAGAGCAGCCTGCTGCCGACCGGGGTGCGTCCCTGCAGCGCGGATCTGGGCGATCCTGCCACGCTGCGCGCGCTGCCCGCCGTCGACTACCTGCTGTTCACCGCGGCCGCCGAGCATTCCAGCGAAGCCGGTTACCGCGCGCTCTATGTCGAGGGGCTGCGCAACCTGCTCGCCGCCCTGCCGGCCGCGCCCCGGCGCCTGCTGTTCACCTCGAGCACCGGCGTCTACGGCCAGTCACAGGGGGAGTGGGTCGATGAAGAGAGCCCGACCGAGCCGCAGCGCTTCTCGGGTCGCATCATGCTCGAAGCCGAACGGCTGGCGCTCGCCAGTGGCCTGCCGACCACGCTGGTGCGCCTCGGCGGCATCTACGGACCGGGACGCAACCATCTGATCGAACGGGTCCGCAGCGGCCAGGGCAGCCCGCTCTCGCCGACCCTGTATGGCAACCGCATCCACAGTGCGGATGCGGCGCGCCTCCTCGACTTTCTGGTCGAACGTGACCGGCAGGGGCTGCCAGTGGCGCAGTGCTACCTCGGTGTCGACGATGAACCGGCACCGCTGCACGAGGTGGAGGCATTCATCGCCGGGCTGCTCGGCGTCACCCTGCAACGGCGCGGCGAAAGCCAGCGCCTGGGCGGCAGCAAACGCTGCAGCAACCAGCGGCTGCGGCGCAGCGGCTTCGAGTTGCGCTACCCCAGCTACCGCGACGGCTACCGGGCACTGCTGTCACAGTGACGGCCTGAGTCTCATTCGCTGGAGGCCGACCGCGAATCGCGCCGCCGGTCGCTCTCTTTCAGTTGCTTCTTGCGCAGACGGATGCTGCCGGGCGTCACCTCGACCAGCTCATCCTCGGCGATGAACTCCAGCGCCCGCTCCAGCGTCATCCGGATCGGTGGCGTCAGCACGATGTTCTCGTCCGAGCCGGCGGCGCGGATGTTGGTGAGCTGCTTGCCCTTCAGCGGGTTGACCACCAGGTCGTTGTCGCGCGAATGGATGCCGATGACCATCCCCTCATACACCTCCTCACCCGGACCGATGAAGAGGCGGCCGCGGTTCTGCAGGTTGAACAGCGCAAAACCGAGCGCCTTGCCCTGGCCATTGGCGATCAGCACGCCGTTGTTGCGCCCACCCACGTCACCCGGATGGGCCTTGCCGTAGGCGAGAAAGTTGTGGCTCATGATGCCGCTGCCGGAGGTCATGGTCATGAAGTCGGAGCGAAAACCGATCAGCGCCCGCGCCGGGATGCGATAGCGCAGCCGCACCCGCCCCTTGCCATCGGGCACCATCTCCTGCAACTCGCCACGCCGCGCCCCCAGCGTCTCCATGATCGCCCCCTGATGGGTCTCCTCGATGTCGACCACCAGCTCCTCGAAAGGCTCGAACCGCTCGCCATTTTCGACCTTGATGATCACCTCGGGCTTGGAGACGCCCAGCTCGTAGCCCTCGCGGCGCATGGTCTCGATCAGGATGCCCAGATGCAGTTCGCCGCGGCCGGAGACGCGAAAGCGGTCGGCGCTGTCGGTCGCCTCGACCCGCAACGCGACATTGTGCTTGAGCTCCTCCTCCAGCCGCTCCTTGATCTTGCGCGAGGTGACATACTTGCCTTCGCGCCCGGCGAAGGGCGAAGTGTTGACCTGAAAGGTCATCGACACCGTCGGCTCCTCGACACTGAGTGCCGGCAGCGCCTCGGGCAGCGCCGGGTCGCAGAGCGTGTCGGAGATGTTCAGCTCATCGAAACCGGTGACGCAGACGATGTCACCGGCCTCGGCCTCTTCGACCTCGACCCGGCCCAGCCCCATGTAGCCCATGATGGTCGCCAGCTTGCCGGCACGGCGGCTGCCATCGGCGGCCACCACCGTCACCGGCTGGCCGCGCCGCGCCCTGCCGCGGTTGATGCGGCCGATGCCGATGATGCCGAGATAGCTGGAGTAGTCGAGGGTCGAGATGCGCATCTGCAACGGGCCGTCGAGGTCGACCTGCGGCGCCGGCACCCGCGCCATGATGGTCTCGAACAGCGGCGCCATGTCCTCGGCCAGCGCATCGGGCTCCAGCCCGGCGATGCCATTGAGCGCCGAGCAGTAGACCACCGGAAAGTCGAGCTGATCTTCGGTGGCACCCAGATTGATGAAGAGGTCGAACACCTGATCGACCGCCCAGTGCGGCCGCGCGCCGGGACGGTCCACCTTGTTGACCACCACGATCGGATTGAGCTTCTGGGAAAAGGCCTTCTGCGTCACGAAGCGGGTCTGCGGCATCGGACCATCGACCGCGTCGACCAGCAGCAGCACCGAGTCGACCATCGACAGCACCCGCTCCACCTCGCCGCCAAAGTCGGCGTGGCCCGGCGTGTCGACGATGTTGATGCGGTTGCCCTGCCAGGCGATGGCGGTGTTCTTGGCCAGAATGGTGATGCCGCGCTCCTTCTCCAGCTCATTGGAGTCGAGCGCACGCTCGATCTGCTCCTCACCCCGCTTCAGCGTGCCCGACTGCTGCAACAGCCGATCGACCAGCGTGGTCTTGCCATGGTCGACGTGGGCGATGATGGCGATGTTGCGAATCTGCTGGGTCACGGCAAGGCACCTGAAAATGGGCGGGCGGTGAAAGGGGGCGGCATTATAGCCGAAGCCGCTGCCACTGGCGTGTCGCGGTCACGTCCGGCCCCGCTCACGGCGTCGCTATTGATTTCGCCGACCGGCAGCGGGGAGAATGCGCCATCACGCTGGAGACAGCCAGACGATAACAACAGGGACTCAAGGAGCAACTCACGATGATCAAAAGCGTATTCAGTGCCAACCTCTTTGCCGGCAAGGTGGCGGTGGTCACCGGTGGTGGCTCCGGCATCGGCCTGCGCACCGCGCGCGAACTGGCGCAACTGGGCGCCACCGTGGTGATCGGCGGACGCAACGAAGAGAAGCTCAAAAGCAGCGTCGAGACGATTCGAGCCGAAGGCGGCACGGTGCACGCATTCCCGCTCAACATCCGCGAGCCGGAACAGGTCAAGAGCTTCTTCGAGCAGGTCGTCGCCACCTGCGGCACCCTCGATTTTCTGGTCAACAACGCCGGCGGGCAGTTTCCGTCACCGGCCGAGAAGATCTCGCCCAAGGGGTGGCGCGCCGTCGTCGACACCAATCTCAATGGCACCTTCTTCGTCACCCAGGAGGCCTTCAACCAGGCCTTCAAGGAGAAGGGCGGCGCCATCGTCAACATCATCGCCAACATGTGGAACGGTTTTCCCAACATGTGCCACACCGGCGCGGCACGTGCCGGCGTCGACAACCTCACCAAGACTCTGGCCGTCGAATGGGGCCGCTACGGCGTGCGCATCAACTCGGTGGCGCCGGGTGCGATCTACTCCAGCGGCATCAAGACCTACGACCCGGAGTTCCAGAAGTTCTTCCTGCAGGCGGGCAAGCACAACCAGACCTACCGCCTCGGCAGCGAGGCCGAGGTGGCCGCCGCCATCTGCTTCCTGCTCTCGCCGGCCGCCAACTTCATCAGCGGTGAAACCCTGAAGGTCGATGGCGCCGAGTCACTGCCGCACCACAGCTTCGCCCCGGTCGACCACGGCCTGCTGCCACCCTGGGACGAGTGAGACCCGGCCGGCACGGCCGGATCCGCTGCGCGCTCACTGATCGCCGAAGTGGCGAATCAGCGGCTCCTGGGCGGTGAGGTCATAGCCATTGCGAGCCGCCTCGGCCAGCAGCTCGGCCAGCGGCCGCCCGGCACGCACCGCCATGATGGCATGCAGGATCGCGCAGCGGGTGCCGGTGCGGCAGAAGGCGAAGACCGGTGCCTGATCGGCCACCAGTGCCTCCATCTGCTCGATCTGCGCCTCATGCAGGCCCGGCAGCGTGATCGGCAGGTGGTGGTACTCCAGCCCCAGCGCCTTCGCCTTCGCTTCCAGTTCGGCGCTGCGTGGCTGTCCCGGCTCCTCGCCATCGGGCCGGTTGTTGATCACCCGGCGGTAGCCGAGCGCCGCCACCTCTTCGAGCGCCTCGGGACGAATCTGCGGATGGACCGCAAAGCGGTCGGTGAAGCGGATCGGCTTGACCATGAAAGACTCCTTGACCAGTTTCGCGCCATGATAGCCCAGATCGGCCACGCCGCCGCACGAGGGCGCGGGCCGAACATCCGGTTCGTCGCTGCGAATCGATGCGCTTGCCGGTCAGCGCCACCGCCCGCCTTTTGCCTTGAACTTGCCAGCCCCTGTTCTCCAAATGGAAAACTGCCATGAAAGTGGTCTCTTTTTATGAAATGGCGCCCGATGCCTTGCCGAAAATCAGGGCGCACTACCCGGCGCATCGTGCCAGGCTCGATGCGTTCCATGCGCGCGGCATCGTGCTGGCGGCCGGGCCCTTCGGTGACCCGACGGAGGGGGCCATGGGCATCTTCGCCAGCCGCGAGGGGGCCGAGGAGTTCATTCAGGGCGACCCATTCGTGACCGAAGGTCTGGTCAGTCGCTGGCGTCTGCTCGCGTGGAACGCGCTCTTTATCTGAATGTGTCGAGGCAGCCGTTCAGCGCGACAATTTCCTGTCGCTGGCGGCCAGAAAACGCTCCTTCAGCTCGTCATACTCCCGGGCCGTGGGGAACTGCGGGAATTCGGCCACCACATTGGCCGGCGCACGAAACAGGATGCCGGCATCCGAGGCGGCCAGCATCGTGGTGTCGTTGTAGGAGTCACCGGCGCTGATCACCCGGAAGTTGAGGCTCTTGAAGGCCTCGACGGCGTGACGCTTGGGATCTTTCTGCCGCAGCAGGTAGTCGACCACCCGCCCCTGCTCATCGACCTGCAGGCGGTGACAGAGCAGCGCCGGCCAGCCGAGCTGGCGCATCAGCGGCTGGGCGAACTCATAGAAGGTGTCGGAGAGAATCACCACCTGGAACCGCTCGCGCAGCCAGTCGACGAACTCCAGCGCGCCCGGCAGCGGCCCCATGCGGTCGATCACCCGCTGGATGTCGGGCAGGCCGAAGCCATGCTGATCGAGCAGCGCCAGCCGCTGGCGCATCAACCGGTCGTAGTCGGGGATGTCGCGGGTGGTGGCGCGCAGCTCGGCGATGCCGGTTTCGTCGGCAAAGTTGATCCAGATCTCCGGAACCAGCACCCCTTCCAGATCAAGACAGGCGATCTCCACGGCTTACCCCTTGTTTGCATGGTGAAACAGCGCCGGACCGGCTCCGGCTTGGTGGCGTCAGTATATCAACCCGCCCCGATCGGGTCGCTGCTCGATGGCGCCCCCACCGTTCATGGCCTGACTGGCCATGAATCCGGCTTCTATCGATAAAACGATTTGATCTTTATGCCGCTGTCACACCGTTGTTACACTGCGCGCCCGATCCAGCACACCACTTCAGATCAAGCCACGGGCCATTGCCATGCAGCTCTCCCCCGCCGACATTGCCAGCCAGGCCGAACAGTTGGCCGCCAAAAGCCCGCGGGAGATCCTGCGCCACGCCTTTGCCCGGTTCGACGCCATCGCCATCTCCTTCAGCGGTGCCGAGGATGTGGTGCTGATCGACATGGCCGTGAAGCTGAACAAGGCGGTGCAGGTCTTCTCGATCGACACCGGTCGACTGCACCCCGAGACCTACCGCTTCATCGACCGGGTGCGCGAGCACTATCAGATTCCGATCGAGCTGCTCTTCCCCGACGCCGACCAAGTGCGGCAACTGGTCAACGCCAAGGGGCTGTTCAGCTTCTACCGTGACGGCCACCAGGAGTGCTGCCAGATCCGCAAGACCAACCCGTTGCGGGCGAAACTGGCCGCCCTCGATGGCTGGATCACCGGTCAGCGGCGCGACCAGAGCCCCTCGACCCGCCAGCAGATTCCGGTGATGGAGCTCGACCCGGCCTTTTCGAGCGAAGCGCGGCAGCTGGTCAAGTTCAACCCACTGGCCAACTGGAGTTCGCAGCAGGTGTGGGACTACATCCGCAGCTTCGATCTGCCCTACAACCCGCTGCACGAGCGCGGTTTCGTCAGCATCGGCTGCGAGCCCTGCACCCGGCCCGTGCTGCCCGGCCAGCACGAGCGCGAGGGGCGCTGGTGGTGGGAAGAGGCCGCCCACAAAGAGTGCGGCCTGCATGTGATCAACCTGAAGTAGTCACGGCCGTTCATCCGGCATCGCCGGCGCCGCGGGCCGTGGCCGCGCGCTCTCCCCCTCCCCGCTTCACGCGCGAAACAGGCCGCTTTTTCGTATAATCGCCGGCCTTTCGACCGTGCCGGTGCCGGTTCACCCACCACCCGGATGGCGCGCCCTCGACCCCGCCTCACCCTTGAGTCTTTCAGAGCAGAGATGAACAGCCCCTCCTCACCCGATTCGATGACCCCCCGGCGCGCGCTGTTGAGCGTGTCGGACAAGACCGGCCTGATTCCCTTCGCCCAGGCGCTGGCCGCCCGCGGCATCGAGCTGCTGTCGACCGGCGGCACCCACCGTGCCCTGCAGCAGGCCGGCATCGCGGTGCAGGAGGTGTCGGGCTACACCGGCTTTCCGGAGATCATGGGTGGACGGGTAAAGACGCTGCATCCGAAGGTGCATGGCGCCATTCTCGGGCGCCGTGGCGAGGATGACGCCGTCGCCGCGGCCCATGGCATCGACTACATCGATCTGGTGGTGGTCAACCTCTATCCGTTCGCCGAGACCATCGCCCGCCCCGACTGCGACCTGGCGATGGCGATCGAGCAGATCGACATCGGCGGCCCGACGATGATCCGGGCGGCAGCCAAGAACCATCGCGATGTCGCCGTGGTGGTCGAGCCGGCGGACTATGAACGGCTGCTGAGCGAACTGGCGTCGACCGGCAGCCTGAGCGCCGCCACCCGGCTGCGGCTGGCCGGGGTCGCCTTTGCACACACTGCCCGCTATGACGATGCGATTGCCAACTATCTGGGCCGCCTCGACGAAGTCGACGGCGAATGCTTTCCGCGCAGCCTCAACCTGCAGTTCGACAAGGTCGAACCGATGCGCTACGGCGAAAACCCGCATCAGCGCGCCGCCTTCTACCGTGAGCGCGACAGCCGCGAGGCGGGCATCGCCACTGCACGGCAACTGCAGGGCAAGGCGCTCTCCTACAACAATGTGGCCGACACCGATGCCGCGCTCGAATGTGTCAAGAGCTTCAGCGAACCGGCCTGCGTGATCGTCAAGCATGCCAACCCCTGCGGCGTGGCGGTGGCCGCCACCCCGCTCGCCGCCTATGAGCTGGCCTATCGGACCGACCCGACCTCGGCCTTTGGCGGCATCATCGCCTTCAACCGTCCGCTCGATCTGGCCTGCGCCAGCGCCATCATCGAACGGCAGTTCGTCGAGGTGATCATCGCGCCGGCGGTGAGCGAGGAGGCGCTGCCGGTGCTGGCCAGCAAACCCAATGTCCGACTGCTGGTCACCGGCGCCTGGGGTGAACCGCAGCCGGCGCTCGACTACAAGCGGGTGCAGGGCGGCCTGCTGGTGCAGGAGCGCGATCTGGGACAGGTCAGCGCGGCCCAGTTGCGACAGGTGACACGCCGCGCACCCACTGCCGAGGAGCTGGAAGATCTGCTGTTTGCCTGGAGGGTGGCGAAGTTCGTCAAATCCAATGCGATCATCTACGCCCGTGGCGGCAGCACCATCGGCATCGGCGCCGGACAGATGAGCCGGCTCTACAGCGCCCGCATCGCCGGCATCAAGGCCGCCGACGAGGGGCTGACGGTGGCCGGTTCGGTGATGGCCTCCGACGCCTTCTTCCCGTTCCGCGATGGCATCGACACCGCAGCAGCGGCCGGCATCCGCGCGGTGATCCAGCCCGGCGGCTCACTGCGCGATGCCGAGGTGATTGCCGCCGCCGATGAAGCCGACATGGCCATGCTGTTCACCGGCATGCGCCATTTCCGCCACTGATCAGGAGTCCATTCGATGTCTGCCCACACTGTTCTGGTGATCGGCTCCGGTGGCCGTGAACATGCACTGGCCTGGAAGCTGGCACAGTCGCCCCAGGTGGCCAGGGTGCTGGTGGCGCCCGGCAATGCCGGCACAGCCAGTGAGCCCAAGGTCGAGAATGTCGCCATCGATCCGCTCGATTTCGACCGCCTGGTCGAACTGGCGCGCCAGCAGCAGGTGCGCTGCACGGTGGTGGGGCCGGAGGTGCCGCTGGTGGCGGGCATCGTCGACCGCTTCCAGGCCGAGGGGCTGGCCTGCTTCGGTCCGACCCGGGCGATGGCGCAGCTCGAAGGCTCCAAACGTTTCGCCAAGGACTTTCTCGCACGCCACCACATTCCGACCGCCGCCTACCAGAGCTTCACCGAGGTGGCGCCGGCACTGGCCTACATCGATGCCTGCGGCGCCCCGATCGTCGTCAAGGCCGATGGGCTGGCGGCCGGCAAGGGGGTGATCGTGGCACAGAGCGTCGACGAGGCCAAGGCGGCGGTGCAGGAGATGCTGGCCGGTAACGCCTTCGGCGATGCCGGCCATCGGGTGGTGATCGAGGAGTTTCTGACCGGCGAAGAGGCCAGCTTCATCGTCATGGCCGATGGCCGGCATGTGATTGCGCTGGCCACCTCGCAGGACCACAAGGCGCGCGACGACGGTGACCTCGGCCCCAACACCGGCGGCATGGGCGCCTACTCACCGGCACCGGTGATCACGCCGGCGCTGCACCAGCGCATCATGGCCCAGGTCATTCAGCCGACGCTGGCCGGCATGGCCGCCGAGGGCCACCCCTACCACGGTTTTCTCTATGCCGGCCTGATGATCGATGCGGCCGGCGAACCCAGAGTGCTCGAATTCAACTGCCGGTTTGGCGATCCGGAGACGCAGCCGATCCTGCTGCGGTTGCAGTCCGATCTGTTCGAGCTGATCAGCGCAGCGCTCGATGAGCGGCTCGATGGCTGCGAATGCCGCTGGGATCCGCGCCCGGCACTCGGCGTGGTGATGGCCGCTGGCGGCTATCCGGGTGAGTATGCCACCGGCGATCCGATCGAGGGACTCGCACAGCCACTGCCCGACTGCAAGGTGTTCCATGCCGGCACCCGCCTCGATGACGGCCAGGTGGTCACCGCCGGCGGCCGGGTGCTCTGCGTCACCGCGCTCGGCGACAGCGTCGCCGCCGCACAGGCACTGGCCTACCGCAACGTGGCGCAAATCCAGTGGCGGGGCGCCTACTGTCGCCGCGACATCGGCTACCGCGCCGTGGCCCGGGAGCGGCAGCCCTGAGTCGGCGATGAGCAGTTCGATCCCGCTGTTTCCGCTCAAGACCACGCTCTTTCCCAGTGGCCGGATCCAGTTGCAGATCTTCGAGCCGCGCTATCTGGAGATGGTCTCCTTCTGCATGAAACAGAAGGTCGACTTCGGTGTCGTCACCATCATCGAGGGCGAGGAGGTGGGCGAGCTGCCGCGGTTCCACCCGATCGGCACTGAAGCGCGCATCGTCGACTTCCAGCAGCTGCGGCACAACCGGCTCGGACTGCTGGTCGAAGGTGGACGCAAGTTCAGCATCGCGCACCACGCCAGCACCCCCAGTCGCCGGCTGCAGGCCGAGGTAGAGTGGTTGGCGCCAGAACCGCCGCTGGAGGTTCCGGCCGGTCGCTTCGAGATCCTGCAGAGCACCCTGCAGCAGCTGCTGGAGTATCCTTTCGTCGAACGGCTGGCGATGGCGAGCGACCCCACCGAGGCGCGCACGCTGGGCTGGCAACTGTCGCAACTGCTGCCGCTGCCGGCCGATGAGAAGCAGGCGCTGCTGACGCTCGACGATCCACTCGAACGGCTGCTGCAACTGGAACAGATCTTCGACGCGCTGCGACAGGAAGCGCAGTAAACCGCCCCGCCACCCTGGCACCAACCGAGGTCCCGGATGCAACCCACCGAACCGCCGCGCATCGAATTTCCCTGCCGCTATCCGATCAAGGTGATGGGCGAGGCCCGCGATGACTTCGCCGATTTCGTCGTCGCCACCGTCTCCCGCCATGCCCCCGGTTTGCTGTATGAAGAGGTCAGCATCCGCCCCAGCCGTGACGGCAACTACCTGGCGGTCACCCTCTTCATCGAGGCACAGGGCGAGGCGCAACTGGCGCTGATCTTCGGCGCGCTCAAGGGCGACCCGCGGGTGCGCATGGTGTTATGAACCCGGCGGCTGGGCTCAGCGACCTGCTGCGGCTGCGCACCCTCGGCCTGCAACCCTATGATGACTGCTGGCAGGCGATGCAGCGGTTCACCGCGACCCGCGATGCCCACACGCCGGATGAGCTGTGGATCGTGCAGCATCCGCCACTGTTCACGCTGGGTCAGGCCGGTCGGCCGGAGCATCTGCTCGACCCTGGCACCATTCCGGTGCTGCAGAGCGACCGTGGCGGTCAGGTCACCTACCATGGTCCGGGGCAACTGCTGATCTACCTGCTGCTCGATCTGCAACGCAAGGGCATCGGCATCCGCCAGCTGGTGGATGCGATCGAGCAGGCAGTGATCGACTGCCTGAAGACGCTCGGCATCGATGCCGCAACGCACAGCGGCGCGCCCGGCGTCTATGTCGGCGCCGAGAAGATCGCCTCGCTCGGCCTGCGGGTGCGGCGCGGCTGCTCCTATCATGGTCTGGCGCTCAATGTGGCGATGGATCTTGCGCCGTTCCGACGGATCAACCCCTGCGGCCATCCCGGCCTCGGCATGACCCAGGTGAGCCACTTCGTGGCGGAGGCCACGCCCGAATCGGTCACGCCACCGTTGTGCCGGCATCTGATGCAGCGGTTGGCGTATACTCACGGCCACCCACTCACCGGCTGGAGTTGAGCCGATGTCCGAATCCCCGCCCATCCGCTCCCGGCCGCTGGGAGTCCCTGCCGCCGCCGGCATCAAACTGCGCGGCGAAGAGAAGGTCGCCCGCATCCCGGTCAAGGTGATCCCCACCGACACCCTGCCGCGCAAGCCCGCCTGGATCCGGGTGCGCCTGCCCAGCTCTGGCGAGGTGCAGCGCATCCGCACGATTCTGCGGCAGCATCGCCTCAGCACCGTCTGCGAGGAGGCGGCCTGCCCGAACCTGCCGGAGTGTTTCGGCGGCGGCACCGCCACCTTCATGATCATGGGCGACATCTGCACCCGCCGCTGCCCCTTCTGCGACGTCGCCCACGGCCGACCCCAGCCGCTCGATGTCGACGAACCGGCGCAACTGGCCGCCGCGGTGGCCGAACTGAAGCTGCGCTATGTGGTGATCACCTCGGTCGACCGCGATGACCTGCGCGATGGCGGCGGCGGCCACTTCGCCGCCTGCATCGCCGCGCTGCGCCAACGGAGCCCCGGCATCGAGATCGAGATTCTGGTGCCCGACTTTCGCGGCCGCATCGCGCCAGCGCTCGATGCGCTGCTGAGCGCACCGCCCGACATCTTCAACCACAACCTCGAAACCGTCCCCCGGCTCTACCCGTCGGTCCGTCCCGGTGCCGACTACCTGGGCTCACTGCAACTGCTGCAAACATTCAAGGCACGTCAGCCGGCAGTTCCGACCAAATCGGGGCTGATGCTGGGGCTGGGCGAGGCGCGCGACGAACTGATCGAAGTGATGCACGACCTGCGTGCCCATGGGGTCGACATGCTGACGCTCGGCCAGTACCTGCAACCCAGCCGGCACCACCTGCCGGTCAGCCGCTTCGTCACTCCGGACGAATTCAGCGAGCTGGGGGAGATCGCCCGCGGCCTTGGCTTCAGCCAGGTGGCCAGCGCGCCGCTGGTGCGCTCCTCCTACCATGCCGACCGCCAGGCCCACGGTGAAGCGGTCGATTGACCCCGTCAAAATCGGGGGCAGTCTTGTCAGCCGACTGCCTCTGCGTATACCCTTGCTGGCGATTTCGGGGCTGGCGACAAAACAGCCGTCGGCCGGCCTCAGACAGAAAATAACGACAGGCCATTAAGGAGCAGCAACCATGGCGGGTTCCCCCAACGACAAAATCATCATCGGCAACTGCAGCGGCTTCTATGGCGACAAGGTTTCTGCCGCCAGGGATCTGGTGATGGGCGGTCCCATCGATGTGCTGACCGGCGATTACCTGGCCGAGCTGACCATGGTGATCCTCTACCGACAGCGCCTGAAGGATGGCTCTCGCGGCTGGGTCAACACCCATCTGAAGCAGATGGAGCAGGTGATGGGCACCTGCATCGACCGCGGCATCAAGGTGGTCACCAATGCCGGCGGTCTCAACCCCAGGGGCTGCGCCGAAGCGACCCAGGCCCTGGCCGACCAGCTCGGTCTCAAGGTGAAGGTGGCCTACATCGAAGGCGATGACCTGCTGCCACGCATCGGCGAGCTGCAACAGAAGGGTGAGCAGCTCATCAACATGGACAAGGGGATGCCGCTGGCCGAGAGCACCTTTCCACCGGTGACCGCCAACGCCTATCTCGGCTGCTGGGGCATGGTCGATGCGCTCAATCAGGGGGCCGACATCGTCATTGCCCCACGGGTGACCGATGCGGCGGTGGTGATGGCCCCCGCGGCCTGGAAGTTCGGCTGGAAGCGCGACGACTGGGACCGCCTGGCCGGTGCGCTGGCGGCAGGCCATGTAATCGAGTGCGGCTGTCAGGCCACCGGCGGCAACTACTCGTTCTTCCATGAGATTCCCAGCTTCGTCAATGTCGGCTATCCCTGGGCCGAGATCTACCCCGATGGTTCCTTCACCATCTCCAAGCACCCCGACACCGGCGGCGCGGTCACCGTGGGGACGGTCACGGCGCAGATCATGTACGAGATTCGCGGCACCCAGTACCTCAACCCCGATGTCACCGCCCACTTCGACACCCTGCGCATCGAGCAGCGCGGCCGTGACCGGGTCTTCGTCTCCGGCGTCAAAGGCTCGAACCCACCTCCCTCACACAAGGTCTGCATCAACACGATGGGGGGCTACAAAAACAAGATGACCTGCGCCATCTATGGCCTGGATGCCGAGAAGAAGGCCAACACCTTCCTCGACGCCTACCTGACCATGCTGGGCGGACGCGAGCAGTTCGACAAGATCGAGACCCAGTTCATCCCGACCCAGAAAGAGAATCCGCCGACCAACGAAGAGGCCTTCTCGCTGTTCCGCATCAATCTGGTGTCGCAGAACCAGAAGCTGGTCGGCCCCTATCTGACACCGAAGATGATCGAGATGGGCCTGGCCAACGTGCCTGGTTTCTCGACCATCGAGAGTGCCGGCGAAGGGCAGGCACTGATCAAGTACTGGCCAGCCCTGGTCAGCAGTGAGTTCATCAGTGAAACGGTGACCTTCGACGGCCAGCAGAAGAGCGTTGCGCCGACGCAGCAGCTCGGTCTGCCCCAGGCAGTGGTCACCAAGCCGGGCTTTCCGATTCCGCCGGTGCCGACCGGTCCCACCGCGCCCACTGCGCTGGGACGGATCTACGCAGCCCGCTCCGGCGACAAGGGCGGGTCGGCCAACGTCGGCATCTGGGGCACGACGCCCGAGTCCTACGCCTTCTTGCGCGACTTCCTCACCGTGGAGCGGCTCAAGGAGATCATGGTCGACGTGCGTCCGTTCGAGATCGAGCGCTACGAGTTCCCCAACCTGTTCGCGCTGAACTTCTACATCCACGACATCCTGCAGGATGGGGTCTCCTCCTCGACCCGCATGGATCCGCAGGCCAAGACCCTGGGCGAATATCTGCGCGCCAAGGTGGTCGAGATTCCGCTGTCGATCCCGCGGGTGTGCTGAAGCAGATGGAAATGCCGGCGTGGCCGATCCACGCTGGCACAGAATAACAATCAAGGAGCAGTTCCATGGCCACACTCACACTCGATGGGCTGGTGTTCGAGTGCGTGATCGTCAGCGTCAGCGATCACATCATGACCATCACCCTCAACCGTCCCGAAAAGAAGAATTCGATCAGCCCGACCCTGGGCACAGAACTCACCTACGCCCTGCGGGTGGCGGAGCAGGAGCGCGACATCCGCGTGGTGGTCCTGGCCGCCAATGGCGACACCTTCTGCGCCGGCGGCGACCTCGGCACGATGGGCGGCGGCGCTGCGCAGCAGAGCCAGAGCACCGTGCCCAAGATCGACGATGGCCGCGAGCTGGCCTCGCTGCTGCGTGACCTCTGCAAGCCCGTCATCGTCAAGGCGCAGGGGTCAGTGCTGGCCGGCGGTCTGCTGATCATCTGCAACGCCACCCATGTCGTCGCCGCCGACCACATCTTCTTCAGCGCGCCGGAGATCAAGCGCGGCATCTGGCCGTTCATGGTGATGGCCGGGCTGTTCCGGGTGATGCCGCGGCGAATCGGCCTCGACTTCATCATGCGCGGCTACAAGATGGATGCCAGAACGGCGCAGCAGCATGGCCTGGCGACCGAGGTGGTGCCGGCCGCGCAGCTCGATGCCCGGGTGGCTGAACTGGCCCAGGAGCTGGCCGATCTCTCGCCAGCCGCCATGCGCCTTGGCCTCGAAGCCTTCTATCGCCAGGAGCTGATGGCCTTCGATGAAGCCATTCCCTTCCTCAAGGAGATGCTCGACAAGAGCCTGAAGACCGCGGATGCCAAGGAGGGCATCACCGCCTTTCTCGAAAAGCGCAAACCGGTCTGGAAAGGTTGCTGAATCCCCCCGTCCGCACGGTTACTCGATCGAAAACCCATCACGAGATTTTGCAGGTACCAAGGAAGCAGTCATGCCCGTCATTCGCACCAAGATCGACTCCAACAGCAGCACCTTCAAAGAGAACGCCGAGTTCATGCTCGAGCAGATCGAAGCGTTTCGTGCCATCGAGCGCAAGATGATCGAGCAGGCCAACAAGGCCGAGAAGAAATTCCGCGAGCGGGGCCAGTTGATGCCGCGCGAGCGGATCGAGATGCTGCTCGATGAAGGCTCGCCCTTCCTCGAACTCTCCACGCTGGCCGGCTACCAGATGGATCCGGAAGATCCCGATGGCGGTGGCGGCGGCAACATCATCGGCATCGGTTATGTCGAAGGCATCCGCTGCATGATCAGCGTCTCCAACTCGGCCTACAAGGGCGGCACCGGCGGTCCGGCCACCGGCAAGAAGAGCTTCCGGATGCAGGAGATCGTGATGGTCAACAACCTGCCGCTGATCTCGCTGACCGAGAGCGGTGGCGCACGTCTGACCCAGGCTGCCGACGTCTTCGTCGATGGCGGTCGCGGTTTCTGCAACCAGAGCCGGATGTCGGCCAAGGGCATTCCGCAGGTGACCGTGGTGCATGGCAATGCCACCGCCGGCGGCGCCTACCAGCCTGGCCTCTCCGACTACATCATCATGGTCAAGGAGCAGGCGAAGATGTTCCTGGCCGGCCCGCCGCTGCTGAAGGCGGCCACCGGTGAGGTCGCCACCGACGAAGAGCTGGGTGGTGCCGAGATGCATTGCAGCGTCTCCGGCTGTGCCGAGTACCTGGCCGAGGATGACGCCGACGGCGTGCGACTGGCGCGCGAGGTGTTCGCCCGCATCCCCTGGAATGAACAACTGCCACCACGGCCACAACTGAAATACAGCGAGCCGCTCTACCCGAACGAAGAGCTGCTCGGCATCGTGCCGAAGGATCCCCGCGTCCCCTATGACGTGCGCGAGATCATCGCCCGCATCGCCGATGGCTCAGACTTCCTGGAGTTCAAGGGACTGTGGGATCCACACACCGTCTGCGGCCACCTCTCGATCGAAGGCTGGCGCTGCGGCTTCATCGGCAACAACGGCCCGATCACCCACACCGGCTCGGCCAAGGCGGCGCAGTTCATCCAGCTGTGCGACCAGGGACAGATTCCGATCCTGTTCTTCCAGAACACCACCGGTTTCAACGTCGGCACCGAGTATGAGCAGAACGGCATCATCAAGCATGGCTCGAAGATGCTGCAGGCGGTGGCCAACACCCGTGTGCCCAAGATCACCATCGTGGTCGGCTCCTCCTACGGTGCCGGCAACTACGCCATGTGCGGACGCGGGCTCGACCCCCGCTTCATCTTCGCCTGGCCGGTGGCCCACACAGCGGTGATGGGCGGCACCCAGGCCGGCATGGTGATGCGCATCATCTCCGAAGCCAAGTTTGTCCGCATGGGCGTGCCGGTCGACGAGAAGAGCGAGCAGATGATCGCCAAGCTCGAAAAAGAGACCAAGGATGCGCTCGACATCGCCGCCGGCACCATCTACGGCTCGGCCCGGCTGTGGGACGATGGCATCATCGATCCACGCGATACCCGCAAGCTGATCGGCTTTCTGCTCGATCTGTGCTGGGAGGCCGACCACCGCAAGCTGCAGCCCAACACCTTTGGCGTTGGCCGGATGTAACACCAAGACGATTAAGGATAAAAAGCGGCGCCGCAAGGCGCCCGTCAGCCACGGGTCTGGAGTTAACTGATGTTTTCAAAAATCTTGATTGCCAACCGCGGCGAGATCGCCGCCCGGGTCATCCGCACCGCAAAATCGCTCGGCTACCGCACGGTCGCGGTCTACAGCGAGGCCGATGCCGGCGCCCGCCACGTCCGCGAGGCCGACCAGGCCGTGCTGATCGGTCCTTCGCCGGTCGGGCAATCCTACCTGTCGATCGAACGGATCATCGATGCCTGCAAACGTTCCGGCGCCGACGCAGTGCATCCCGGCTACGGCTTTCTCTCCGAGAACATGGCCTTCGCCGCCGCCTGCGAGGCCGCTGGCATCGTCTTCATCGGTCCACCGGCGCCGGCAGTCGAACTGATGGGCAGCAAGCGCCTCTCCAAGATCGCGATGCAGGCCGCCGGCGTGCCAACCATCCCCGGCTATGAAGGGGCCGATCAGAGCGATGAGACACTGATCCGCGAAGCCAGGCGGGTCGGCTTTCCATTGATGGTCAAGGCGTCGGCCGGTGGCGGCGGCCGTGGCATGCGGCTGGTGTTCGAAGAGGCCCAACTGGCCGAGCAGATCCGCTCGGCCCGCTCCGAGGCCGAGAACGCCTTCGGCAGCGGCGAACTGATTCTGGAGCGGGCGATCATCGAACCGCGTCACATCGAGATTCAGGTCTTCGCCGACCAGCACGGCAATGTGATTCACCTGGGCGAGCGGGACTGCTCGGTGCAGCGCCGTCACCAGAAGGTGGTCGAGGAGAGCCCGTCGCCCTTCATGGTGCCCGAGCTGCGCGCCAAAATGGGCGAGGCTGCCGTCGCGGCCGCCCGATCCTGCAACTATGTCGGCGCCGGCACCGTCGAATTCCTGGTCGACAAGCACCACAGCTTCTATTTTCTGGAGATGAACACCCGCCTGCAGGTCGAACATCCGGTCACCGAACTGGTCACCGGCACCGATCTGGTCGAGTGGCAGATTCGGGTGGCGGCTGGCGAAAAACTGCCGATGAGCCAGGAGCAGGTCACGCTCACCGGCCATGCCATCGAGGTGCGGCTCTATGCCGAGGAGCCGGCGCTCAACTTCATGCCGCAAACCGGCCCGGTGCTGATGTGGAAGGCGCCCGAACGGCCGGGCCTGCGCATCGACCACGGCATGGTCACCGGCTATGAGATCAGCCCCTTCTACGATCCGATGGTGGCCAAGGTGATCACCTATGGCCAGACCCGCGACGATGCACGTCGCCGGCTGATCACCGGTGTCGAAGACACCGTGCTGCTCGGTCTCAACAGCAACAAGGCGTTTTTGACCAGCATCCTGCGCCACCCGGCCTTTGCCGCCGGCGAAGCCACCACCGCCTTCATCGACCAGCATCTGGGCGATGAGCCGAGCCTGCACCCCTTCAAGCCCGGCGCCCTCGAACTGGGGCTGGCGGCGGCCATCCGCTACCTGCAGCAGGGGGCGAAGATCGCCCATCGCCCCGGACTGGCAGGCTGGCGCAATGCGCAGCGGCAACTGAACCGCTACCGCTTCGAGCTGGGGGAAGAGACGCTCGAAGTGTCGCTGAAGGTCGCCGGCAACCTCGAAAACCAGCTCAGCTTCACGGTGTCGACGGCCAGCGGCGAGTCGCTCGCCATCGACCGGATCACGCTCGACGGCGAGCGCTGCCACTATCAGCTGAATGGTGTACTCAACCGCCTGCACTACTTCATCCGCGACCGGGAGATCTACCTCGACACCGCACGCGGCAACCTCAAGCTGATCGACCGCACGCTCAAGGAGCCCGAAGAGGCCGATCTGGCCGGCAGCGGCAAGATCGCTGCGCCGCTCGATGGCACGGTGATCGCCGTCAACGTCAAACCGGGTGACCGGGTTGCCAAGGGCGACATCGTGGTGGTGCTCGATGCGATGAAGATGGAGCATCAACTGCGCAGCGATGTCAACGGCGTGGTCGCCGCAGTCTCGGTCAGCGAGCGGGCCCAGGTGAAGATTCGGCAGATTCTGGCCGAGGTCACCCCCGACGAGGAGTGACACGCCCCGCGCAGGATGGCAGGGCAACCGGCAC
>ERZ1645192.253-NODE-253-length-41611-cov-23.801401_pt1 | contig 41611 bp, 44 predicted proteins | sample MGYA00575354_ERZ1645192 | MGnify/ENA primary metagenome ERZ1645192 (study PRJEB40844, sample SAMN11349763) | freshwater sediment metagenome | isolation source: river sediment | host: Sediment | place: India: Faizupur Khadar , New Delhi | collected 2017-02-21 ...
TCCGATCACCAGCACTGAGCCGATGATTGATACGATTGATTGTTTCTCGTGGTGTCCCATTTTAGTACCTCCCTGTGTCTGTTAATATATACTATATGTAAATGTATAACGACACAAAGATAATAATTATTTACACAATGTCAAATAAAATATACATTATTTTTCAAAAACTTTATCAGCATCATTTTGTTTATGCTATATCTCAACAAAATGCATTAATTCGCACCGTTAAAATGTTTTACGCTGATGCAGACTGAACAGAAGAGCAACAGGGCCGTCATAATCCTCCTGTTTGTGGGGGTGCTCATGGGAGCGCTTGACATCTCAATAGTGGGCCCGGCTTTGCCATCCATTGAGACGTTCCTCAAGCTTGATCCCCGCTATGCGGGATGGATTTTCTCGATATATGTGCTTTTCAACCTCACCGGCATCTCACTCTTCGCGAGGATGTCTGACATTTACGGGAGGCGGAACATTTACATCCTGGCGCTTGCAATCTTTGCCGCCGGGTCGCTCTGGGTCTCCCTTGCCGGCAGTTTCGGGTCGCTGCTCGCCGGAAGGGCGATACAGGGATTCGGCGCCAGCGGTATTTTCCCGGTTGCATCGGCACTTGTAGGCGATCTCTTCCCGCGTGAGCGGCGGGGACGGATACTGGGACTTATTGGGGCAGTCTTCGGACTGGCATTTCTCATGGGCCCGTTCATTGCAGGTGTGGTATTAAAATACTTCCAGTGGCATGTACTGTTTGTTATCAATATTCCAATTTCGCTTGTGCTGATTTATTTCAGCATGAAGCTGCTGCCCTCCGTGCCGAACGGACATGTGTCGGTAATCGACTGGGGAGGGATCATCACGCTGGCGGTGACGCTTGCAGGATTCACCATAGGGCTCAACAGCATTGACACGGCAAAGGGAATGGCAGGATTTACAGAGCTTAAGGTTCTGCTTCCGCTTGCTGTCGCTGCCGTTTCGCTTATTTTACTGCTCATTATTGAAAGGAAGGCCCAATTCCCGGTCATTAAGCTTGACTTCTTCATCAACCGGCAGATAACTATAGCGGGCCTGCTTGCTTTCGTGACCGGCCTGGTACAGGCAAGCTTTGTTTTCATCCCCACCTTCGTGGTGCAGCAGTTCGCTGTCAGTCCTTCGGCAGCAAGCTTCATGCTTATACCGTTCGTGCTGGCAACTGCGGTCGGCTCACCGGTGTTCGGAAGGATGATTGACCGTTACGGCGCAAAGAAGATCATCATTGCCGGGTTGCTGTTGCTTGCGGCGGGCTTTTATCTTATCGCCGTTACCGGCGAAAGGAAAGAGATTTATTATCTCAGCGGGGTGCTTGTGGGACTCGGACTCTCAGTGCTGGCCGGAAGCTCGCTACGGTATATTATCCTCAACAACACATCGGCTGACGACAGGGCCACATCGCAGGGCATGCTGACGATCCTTACAAGCACCGGGCAGATCACCGGGACGGCTCTCATCGGGTTGCTCTTTGCCTCGCAGATGGAGGGAGCTTTTGGCATCATATTCAGGGGAATAGCAATACTGGCAGCAGTGATGCTCGCGGTGTCACTAAGGCTTGAGGGGAAGGTCCGGGTTGCCGGGGCCTGATACGTCAGTTTAACTTTCTGTAAACCAGTTTGGTGCGCCAGGAATGACCCTCATTCTCAGCGGTCACTACATACATGCCGCCGGCAAGCGCTGTCTGTGACAGATCGATCTCCGAGCCGTTTTCAGCTTCAATTGTAAACGCTGTGTTCCCCGCGAGGTCAGTGAACGTCAGCTTCAGGTTCCCCGGCGCATGGTCATCGACTTGAATTCTGATTTTTCCTGAAGTGGGGTTGGGGTAGGTGTTCAGCACCGTGGTGCCATCCGGGTCAGGCTGATTCTCTTCAATGCCGGTACCTGTTCCGGCAAGCAATACGGCTGTTGTCGACAGGGCCGGCAGGGTCACAGTGAACGAGTTGCCTGAAACGGCTGCGGTCTTGTTTTTCAATGCATTTGATGAATGCGAAATGAATGTTTCGGTTGAAGGCAGGGCAGACAGTTCGAGGATTTTATAATTCCCGTTGGAAACTGAGAAACCGGTGAGATTGACAGTGACCGTCCGTGAGGTGCTGAGATCGCGGTTGACAAGTACGACTGTCAATGAGTCATTGCTGCCGTTGACAGTGCTGTACCCTGAGACTGTTGCCTCACCGGATGAGGTGGTTTTAACTCTTGTTCCTTTTGTGTACCGGCTGAACAGGTGCAGCGTCTCCCACATCCCGGTCTTCCATGACCACGGCGTAAATATCTCAACACCGTTATCTGCAAAGGTTCCGAGCATCGAGGCGTAAACAACTGATACTATATTGGGGTTGGATGAGCTTATATCATTCTCTGTCAGGGCGATTGTGATGCCGTGATTCTCGCCGAAGTGCTTGAGCAGCCAGTCGTTGATCCTCTTGAAGATGTACTCTTTTGTCTGGGAGCCGTCCCACCCGCCGTTTATTGTCTTTACGCCGTTTGCACCCGGGTAATTGTAGGTCTCGTCATAGAAGACACGGTGCAGCTGAATCAGGTTTGCATCCGAAGATTCCGACGGGTACCAGTGGATGTCAAGCACATCGAGGAGGCGTATTCCTGTTGCCTTCTGCTCGTCGGCAACCCTTTTTATGAAGTATTCGAGCCAGCAATAATAATTCCCGCCGATTGTAAGTGACTCACTTCCCCATTTGTACCACTGCCATTCGTTGGCAGGAACCGGGCCTGTGAGTTTGATTTCCGGAAATCTCTCACGGGCTTTCTTCGCCACTGCGAAATATGAATCCATGAATGCTGAGGCAGACAGCAGCGAGGGCATTACGTCGTCATGTGTGCCATTCCATATCTCCGGCTCATTATCCATGCTCCAGTAGAGGAGCTTGTTTTTATCAAGGCCCAGGCCTCCCGGCCCGAACCAGTGGTTAAGAATATCCGTTGTTGAATCGGCCGGCCAGTTCACCAGGTAGAGGTCAGGATTGCCGTTCACAAGCGCCTGGGAGCCGCCGGCGGGATTCACCTGTCCGCCCCCGGCGAGGTTCTGACTCACGCCGCTCCACCAGTTCGATCCGTTGTATGACCAGTCGTTGAAGTTGTTGTTTTTGTTGCCCGCGGCCTTCCCGATAAGCTGGAACGCCCACATTACCTGCAGTCCCGGCATCCGGGCCTGTATGTCCTGCGATGCGAAGTCCCAGCTGTGACCATATACATTGTTGTACCAGTCGGGGTGGCTTCCCAGTTTTCTGCGCCAGTTGTATTTGGTTGCGTTGTTGCCGCCGTTTTCGCGCGCAAAGCGAAGACCTGCTTCCTTATACAGGTTGATATTGTCTGCCGTGGTGGGTTTAACGGGGTCATCAGATATGTTATTGTTCCGGCCGAATATGTATGACGAGACGGGCCTGCGGCCTTCGCTGGCGTTTACCTGGACGGTTATCGTCTGTGCTTTTGCTGCCCCGACACAGAGCAGGAGGATTATACCAAGAAGTGATAATTTGCTCATTAAGGCTGGAGAGGTTTTGTTGTAGATCCCATAGAAAATTCAAGGATATTAAATTAGATATTTTTTGTGACCTGATGAGTGTTCCCTGCATACGGCCACTCAGACAGTGACGATTATCTTTCCCCTGAAGCCGCCTCGCATTGCGAGGTCAAATGCATCGGAGGCCCGTTCAAGCGGAAAAGTATTTTCAATAACAGGTCTGAGACTTCCTTCTGAACAGAGTCTCTCAAGCTCGCGCCAGTCTTCATCAAGTGACCGCATGTTTGCCGACATCAGCTTTCTGCCGTGGAGTATCCGTGTCACAGCTATTGCCATGTATGGGGGTGGGATGAACAGGGTGGAGGCATAGGCGCCGCCGGGCTTCAGGAGCCGGTGAACCTTCCAGATCTTCATGTGACCATGGGCATCGAAGACAGCGTCAAATTTCCTGCCTGATGAAAAAAGATCGACGGCGTTGTGATCGATTGTCTCACTGGCCCCAAGTTTAAGTGCCAGTTCTGCGTTGGCAGGGCTGCAAGTGGCAGTCACCCTGGCTCCGTATGCTCTTCCAATCTGAATTGCAAAATGACCTACTCCCCCGGTACCGCCAGTTACAAGCACTTCAACCACGGTTTTATCCCGGGTCCCTGTTCTGCCACCGGCAATTACCTCCGTCCCTTTCCTTACGCCGCATTTTCTCATTGCGTTGAGTGCAGTCAGAGCCGCCACAGGCAGTGATGCAGCCTCGCTGAATGACATTCCTTCGGGGATGAGCCTGACCCTGTTTTCTTCAACTGCACGCAGTTCGGCCATAGCCCCGCCGCGGTCAAAAAGAATTGATTTCGAGCCATACACTCTCTGCCCCTTTGAAAATGCCGTCACCCCGGGCCCGGTCTCCCTGACAATACCTGCAAAATCGGCTCCAAAGATACGAGGGAAACGGAAGCCGGTTACCACCCTCGCATCACCCCGCCTGATCTTCCAGTCGACCGGGTTGATTGATACAGCCTTTACCTCAGCAAGTACCTGACCAGGGCCGGCAACAGGGTCAGGCAGTTCGCCATAGACAGAAGCCTCCGAATTGCCATAAGCTTTTGAGTAGTATGCTTTCATAATTACTTTTAGTGATCAGAAGACAAAACTATGGATTATTTGTTCAGGAGCTGGCCTGGTCACGTCGGATCACACCGGGCGGCGACTTCTGTGCTCAGGATCGCAGGGAAGACTAAAGGCAACAGGGAATTCAGGCAGCCTGACCGGGTACGGAAATATTTAAAAAGACGCTAGTACATTACAAAAAGTAATTTATAATTGCATAAATGTAATTTATACATTACATTCGTATCAAATTTTAAAACCGGATGCTATGAAAACAAAATTGCTTTTGCCGAATCAGTTCAAGAAGGTTGGATGGATAATCCTGATCCCTTCAACCCTGCTTGGCCTGTATGTAATTATTTCAGATAATACATTTGATTTTCTGAATGTCAGGGTATTTACAATTTATAACAAGTCATTTCTGTTTGACTCGAGCGAGACAGTCCGTTTTGGTTTTATCGGGCACAATCTCACAAATACTGTTGCAGGCGTACTCTTCATAGTGGGTGCCATGTTCGTGGCCTTCTCGAGGGAAAAATCTGAAGATGAATTTATTGCAAAAATCAGGCTTGAGTCGTTGCTTTGGGCAACCTATATCAACTACGCAATTCTGCTTTTCTGTTTCCTGTTTTTCTATGAGTATGAATTTCTCTATGTGATGATATTCAATATGTTTACCATTCTGATTATCTTCATCATCCGTTTTTATTATATGCTTCACAGAGCCAAAAAATCGCTGAGTCATGAAAAACAGTCTTAAGGTCGAGCGGGCAATAAAGAATATCACACAGGAGGAGCTGGCCAGGGAGATAGGTGTGACAAGGCAGGCGATAAATTCAATTGAGCTCGGGAAGTATGTGCCATCGACGGTTCTTGCCCTGAAGCTGTCAGAGTTTTTTGGCAAACCCGTAAATGAACTGTTCAGCCTGGAAGAGGGCGATTAATGTCTGCTTTTGTGATCTTCAGCCCGATGCTGAAGCTGACACCGCTCATGTCCTGGCCGGGATGATTAAACATGCCTTCACAGAATTTCTGCGGCAAAAAACAGGTTTTCTCTATTTAAGCGTAAACTTGAATGGGAGAGCGAATTCAAAATCTTTCTCTTTGAATTCAGGAATATCAAGACTCCCTATCATGCCTGCAACACGCAGACATTCAGCCTTTACTGCCGCTGATCCTGGGATGGGTGTATCATCAGGTTTTATTGGCCCCGTTAAGTAATCAAAAGGGCCTTTTCATTATTCAGCGCCTGCCGCAGGTGCTAATAACCACCTTCCTGGGCCTGGGAGGGACAATCCCCATTGCGATGCCCCTTGTAAACAAAACAATAAACATGTCTCTCCTGAATCCGCTGTCACCCCTGGCGGTGACAGGCTGGTGGGCAATTACGGCCCTCGGTGCCCTCGCGGGCGGACTTCTGATCTTCATCTTCGAGCTATGGGAGGCAAAAAGAGGATTCAGATCATGGACGGTTCTTGCACATGGCGAAGGTAACATGTTTATTCCTCCGTTCCGGAGCATATTGTGGTGGATTCCTGTGAGCCTGGTGATACTGATTGCAGGGCTGGCAGCGGCGGTAACCATACTTAAATGAAATGTTGCCCTGAACCAGTTGTAAATTTCTGTTTTGATGATGCTGTTCGTTGTTCTAATGATAGTTGCTTCCGGCTATTGCCGTTCCATTTCAGTTTAATTTTAAGGTATCCTTGACGAAAACAGAAAAAAGTTCATAATTAAGGAAAACAAATAGTACTATATTTGGCTTCAAACATGTTATTGTGGGGGAGGTTTCTATTGTTGGCGATGCAGATTTGATGAGCGATATCAAAGCTGGCAACATGAGGTCGTTTGACCAGCTTTATAAAAGATATTCAAAAAGACTTTTAAACTTCTCCCTTTCTATTGTCAAATCCAGGGAAGAAGCAGAAAATATTGTTCAGGAGGTGTTTCTCGCATTATGGATTAACAGGGATAAAATCAGTCGCGATGCTTCAGTCAGGTACTATGTCTTCACGATAGCCTATAATACCTCCATCTCGGCACTGCGCAGGAAAGCAAAGGATGACAAATTCTTTGAACAATTAAAAGACATGCAGGATTCGAGCGTCGAACAGGAAGATCTCCAGACTGAGTATTCTGATCTTCAGGGGAAGCTTACTGAAATACTGGATTCGTTACCGGCCAGGCAGAGGGAAATATTCATTCTTCACAAGGTAAATGGCCTTAAGTATCAGGATATTGCCTCAAAACTTAACATCTCGGTAAACACGATAGAGAATCATATGTCAAGAGCTCTGAAAACAATCAGAAGCAAACTTGGAAAAAACTCACTGTCTGCAACCATCTTCTTTTACCTGTTATTCATCTGATATTTTTTTTTCTTACCAGGTAGTGGTAAGCGGGATTTCTCCGTCTTAGATTATGTAATCAGGCCGGTCATCCAATTATTGTTGATCATGCTATTTTCTGAGTAAATAAGAAATGAACAGGGAATTACTAGACAAATATCTTAATAACAGATGCTCTGTAGATGAGCTTAAGCAGGTCCTTGCATGGTTTGATAGTCAGGATAACCAGGAAGAAGCAAAGGACTATTTCCGGATGATCTGGGAAACCATAGGAGAGGACCGTTATTCCTCAGAAACAGATTATGATTCAATACTTGATGCAATTCATCATAAGATCAATCTGCGGAAGTCTGAAGATATCCCAACCAGGGAAGAAGTAATTATCAAACGAGGCCGATGGGGCGATTATTTAAGATATTTCAGAAATGCAGCAGCAATTCTTTTGATCCCGGTAATGGGATTCACTTTCTATTTCTTTTCAAAGTATAACAGTGTCCGCACTGATAAATCAATCTCCGCGGTTTCATTTAATGAGGTCTATTCCTCAGTGGATGCTATTACGAAGGTGCTGTTGCCTGACAGCAGCGTGGTGTGGCTGAACCACAGCAGTTCATTACGTTACCCCTCAATATTCGACAGGAAGAACCGGAATGTGGAGTTGAAGGGTGAAGGCTATTTTGAGGTCGCATCCAATCCTGAGAGGCCATTCGTGGTATCAGTGGATAACATTAATGTTGTGGCTGTCGGAACGACGTTTAATGTTATGGCATACCCGGAGGAGAACAGAATTGAGACATCCCTGATTGAGGGCAGGGTGGAGTTTCATCTGACGTCAGAAAAAAAGAGCAGTACTGTCCTGGAAATGAAGCCTGAAGACGTGTTGATTTATTCCAGGGAAAACGGAGAACTGATCAGGCTGACAATAAAGGATGACCGTTACTTCTCATGGAAGGACGGGAAACTTGTCTTTACAGCAGAGCCGATGTCTGAAGTTGTTAAAAAGCTTAACCGGTGGTTTAATGCTGATATTAAAATACTGGATCCCCGGGTTGAGGGATTGACTCTGACAGCAACTTTCATAAATGAAAACCTCACTCAGGTTCTTGATCTGATCTCAATGGTATCTCCGGTTAAATACGCTCTTTCTGACAGAGATATCAGCAGTGACGGGACTTTCACGAGAAGGGAAGTCACCTTAAGCTACAGGGATGAATGAAATGTAACAAGTATATAAAAAATGACCAGCCTATGAAGCATACCGCATTTTAAAAGGAAGCGGGACAGTATTGGCCTACTGCCCCGCCAGACTAAGTACTTTTTGAAGCAAAACTTACAGTTAACTTAATCCATTCAAATTTATGAAAAAACTCGATCATTATGAAAAGAGCTCATTCATAGTCTTTTCTAAACGAACGATAAGAATTATGAGACTCACACTTTTTCTCTCACTGTTTACCGTCTGTCAGCTTTGGGCAACAGAAACTTACTCACAAATCACTAAAATAACGGTAAATCTTGAAAATCAGAGAATTGCCGACGTTTTGCTCGCTGTGGAAAGCCAGAGCGAGTTTTATTTCCTGTATAGCCCCAAACTTATTGATGTAGAAAGGACAGTAACAATTGCTGTTGAGAAGCAACCAATTTCAGAAATACTTAAGGAGATTTTTGGCGATGATGTGAAATATGCTGTATATGACCGCCAGATTATTCTTACACCGGCAAATGATGCCGGATTGCTTGAACAGATTCAGATCCGGAGACTGACAGGGAAAGTTATGGACAATGAGGGAGAACCTCTTCCCGGTGTCTCTGTGGTTGTAAAAGGAACTACAAAGGGTACAGCTACTGATGCGGATGGCTTATTCCAGATTGATGTCCCGGCTGAAGGCGAGGTCCTGATTTTTACTTTTATCGGAATGAAACGTCAGGAAATTGAAATCGGAAATCAGACTTCGATTAATGTAACGATGGAGGAAGGAGACCTTGAGCTTGATGAGGTAGTAGTTATAGGTTACGGTGTCCAGAAGAAGAGAGACCTGACCGGAGCGGTATCTGCAATCGCTTCTGATGAGATCAATTCTCTTCCGGTTACAGGGGTGCAGCAGGCACTACAGGGACAGGCTTCAGGAGTCATGATTACCCAGAATCACGGTGCTCCGGGCGCAGGTATACAGGTAAGAATCCGGGGTGTCGGAACAATTGGGGACAGTGATCCGCTCTATGTTATTGACGGTGTCCCCACCAAGGAAGGAATCAATAACCTTAATACATCTGATATCGAATCAATAAGCATTCTTAAGGATGCTGCAGCATCTGCAATTTATGGAACCAGGTCGTCAAACGGAGTCATACTGATAACTACTAAAAGGGGTAAGGCAGGTGTTACCGACGTTGTGTTCAACTCACAGTACGGCATGCAGAAAATATCAAATAAACTCGATCTCCTGAATGCTGAACAGTACGCTGATATCTGTGACGAGGCCCTTGCAAATGCCGGATTATCAACTGTCTGGAACAACTCGGTATCAGGTGTAGGTACTGACTGGCAGGATGTTGTATTTCAGAATGCCACCTATCAGAAATATGATCTTACAGTAAGTAAAGGCAGTGAAAACACACAATTCCTCCTTGGTGCCGGTTACCTGGGTCAGGAAGGTACTGTCAGATACTCCGGGCTTGACAGGTATAATATCCGTTTCAATATTGACTCAAAAGTAAATAACAGGCTCAATGTGGGAGCCAATCTGAACCTTGCCAGGACAGATGAAGATATGATTGATGTGGAAATAAACGGTGTTGTGAGATCAGCACTTTTCCAGCCTCCCACAGTTGAAATTTACAATCCTGACGGATCATATGCCGGTCCTGGTGCAAACGAAGGTGATGCCCAGAATCCGCTGGGCATGGCTGACAGATCTGACAAATCAAGTCAGAACAACCTTGCCTTCGGGAATATCTTCGGAGAATATTCTATACTTCCAAACCTGAAGTTCCGGTCCAGCCTCGGAGTTAATATCTATTCAACATTAACCCGCGATTTTGACCCTACTTTTTCTGAGGGTAATGCAAACAGGACCACCAACTCTCTTATGCAGACCAGCGTTAATTATTCTGATATCATTTGGGAGAACACCCTCAATTTCAAACCTCAGATAGGTGAGTCTGTTAGACTGGACATCCTTGCCGGGAACACAATTGAGTCTTCAAAGAACCAGTTAATGAGCGGCTACCGCGAAGGATTCGCCGGTAACATGGACTTCCTCCAGTATCTTGACGGAGGTTCATTTAATGATAAAGCAAGAGGAAATCTTTATGAGTGGTCACTTGCATCGTTCTACGGAAGGGCAAGTGTAGACATAAAAGGGCGCTACCTTATGTCTGCCAACGTCAGGGTAGACGGCTCATCACGGTTCGGAAAGAGCAACCGGTGGGGTACCTTCCCTTCAGTATCTCTTGGTTGGAGGGTTTCCGATGAACCATTTTTCAATGTCGGATTTATAAATGAACTCAAACCAAGGTTTTCTTGGGGAAGCCTCGGTAACCAGGATATAGGTTTGTATGCTTTTTCAAGCAACCTGTCACAGGTATTTTATACAATTGGCAGCCCTCAGATACCACAGGTGGGATATGCGCCTTCCTCTGACTTTAACCCTGATGTCCGGTGGGAGACCACCACTCAAACTAACCTGGGCCTTGATCTGACAGCGTTTGATAACAGACTTACTGTTACAATTGACAGGTATTCAAAAATTACTTCAGATATGTTGCTCACGCTTCCTCAGCCGTCGACATCAGGGTTCGGCAGTACCGGCTGGGAAAACCTGGGCAAGGTTAGTAACAAGGGATGGGAGTTCTTTGCCGGATGGAAAGAATATATCGGCGACTTCAGCTATGGAATTGCAGCCAATCTGTCAACTCTAAAGAACGAAGTACTCAACCTTGGAGGCAGCAGCGAGCCAATCACGAATAATATCTTTTTCGACCTTGCAACACGGACTGAAGAAGGGCATTCAATACGTGAGTTTTACGGGTATGTGGCTGACGGGGTTTTCCAGAACCAGGCAGAGATTCTTGCTCACAAGATTCAACCGGATGCCGTTCCGGGCGACATAAGGTTTAAGGACATAAGTAATGACGGAGAGCTTACAAGTGATGACCGGACATTTATTGGTAATCCATATCCTGACTTTTTCTATGGTTTGAATTTGAGTGCCGGTTACAAAAATTTCGACATTTCAGCACTCTTCCAGGGACAGTACGGGAATGAAATCTATAATGGCGCAGCTTTCTGGCTGACAAACTCAGGGTACAACTACAACAAGAGCACCCAGATACTCAACAGATGGACAGGACCCGGCACAAGCAACACGGAACCCAGGGTAACCACTCTGGATAACAACCAGAATGCCAGGGCATCATCAAGGTATATTGAGGATGGTTCATACTTCCGTCTGAAGGACCTTCAGGTTGGATACACATTACCCGAAGATGTACTGAACCGGATAAATATTTCCAGGTTAAGGATATATTTTGCTTCACATAACCTCTGGACCCTTACTGATTATACAGGTTATGACCCTGAAGTCGGGGCCTCACGCACAGCCGAGAAGACTGTCGGTTTTGATGAAGTCACATACCCGCAGAGCAAAAGTTTCCTTGTCGGTCTGAATGTTACATTTTAATGATATGAAAGGAATTGATATGAAAAGAAATAAAATACTATACGGTTTGCTGGCATTCTTAATTCTCTTTGCCACTTCTTCATGCGAGGATTTTCTTGATAAATCACCGAACGGAACACTTACTTCAGCCAACTTCTACAGGAATGAAGCTGATGCCAATGCTGCCATAAATGCTGCCTATGAAATACTAACCGATTTCTGGGTAAAAAGTATCGCCTTTGAAAAGGATATCCCTTCTGATGACGCAGTAAAAGGACAGGGCGTTGACCTTGGTGCATTGACTACTCTGGATAACCTGAATCTTAATCCAGCTGATACACCTCCTACTATCTACTGGCAGTTGTATTACAGGGGGATTTACAGGACTAATCTTGTTATAAAGTATGTCCCTGATATTGAAATGGATAGTGAGACAAAAGACAGGATCATAGGAGAAGCTCATTTCCTCCGTGCATTTTACTATTATAACCTTGTAATCCGTTTTGGAGGTGTTCCTCTTGTAATTTCTCCGGTTAGTGAAGATATGTATCCGGTAAGGGCATCCGCCGGTGATACATGGAAGCTGATTGAAGATGACCTTATAGTGGCCTCTGAGCTGCTGCCTGCAAAAAGTGAATACACTGCAGCTAATGTAGGAAGGGTAAGCCAGGGATCAGCCCAGGCATTGCTTGGTATTGCCAGTCTTTTCCAGGAGAAGTGGCAGGCAGCCTATGATGCATTCGGATCTGTAATACGTTCCGGGGAGTACTCATTGCAGCCGGATTTCGGTGACATCTTTAAGCCTGAGTCTGATAACGGCAGGGAGGTTGTATTTGAAACTCAGTTCCAGGGAGGCGGTCCTTACGGAAACGGGTATAATTTCTGGGTAAGGCCGAGGAACGGCAGTACCATCTTTGGTCTTGGTTTTTGCCTTCCAACCCAGGATCTTGTTGATGAGTTCGAAGAATCGGATCCCAGGCTGAGGTATACTGTAATCAGGCCGGGTGATATTATTTCGGACGAAGTCAGCAGTTTCCCCTTTGAAGCTGCCTGGGCTCCTGAAACAGGCTATTCATGTGGCAAATATATCGTTGATATACCTGTCGGCACCAACGCCGAGCGGCATGAACAGAATCAGAAGAATATACGGTATGCAGAGGTACTGTTAGGCTATGCAGAGGCTGCATTTCGTCTGCAGAAACCTGACGAGGCAGTTGACAAAATCAATGATGTAAGGGAAAGGGCCAGGGGCGGCAACAGCTCTATTCTGCCTGATGTTGAAGTTACTGATGATATTTTTGCAGCAATTGTCCACGAACGGAGAGTTGAGCTTGCCCTGGAAGGTAAAAGGTATTTCGATCTTGTAAGATGGGGTCTTGCGGAAGAACAACTGGGTTCCTTGGGATACAAGGCTTCAAGAAATGGACTGTATCCTGTGCCTCAGTCAGAGATGGATTCAAATCACAACCTTGTCCAGAATCCGGGTTATACCCAATAATAATCAGTTATTGCTTTTCAGAAAAAGGAAGAGATTTTTTCTCTTCCTTTTTTAAGTGCATTCCGTGCAGAATCAGGTTCGTATTATTTTCTGCCGGTCTCCGAAAGGCAGGCCACCTGTCATGGATGAAACAGATTCCTTCCGGATTCGGGTTCGTGAACCAAGAGAATTTTTTTACCACAAATGTTTTAAGATATGAAAAAAGACCAACTTAAATATATTCTCCTCACCTTCATTTTGATTTTTGCAGAGATCATGACTTCGGCCCAGGATAACGGCTGGTGTATCAGTGCTGACAGGATGGAAAACTACACCGGTATTGCGGTTGGTAATGGCCGGATAGGCATAGTTTCGTCTCCAATGCCATTCGAATCTGAACTTGTAATTCTCAATAATGTATATGACAATGAGCTACCGCTTGGCGTCAGCAAAATACTGGCCGGAATGAATTTTCTGAATCTGAAGATCGAAATTGACGGACAGGAAATAACCCCTGACAGGATTCAGAACTGGCGTCAGATCCTGTTTATGAAGGAGGCATTTTTAAGGACCACTTTCTCATTCGAAAACAAGGCATCATTTACATGTGACCTTTATGCTCTCAGAAACCTGCCATTTGCCGGTTACATGGACATCACAGTTCAAGCCCTCAAGGATGTCAGAATCAAGGTGACAGGCAGGATAATCACACCCCTGGATTACAGGAAGCCCTCCGCCACCTTTGAGACGCTGAGGGACCTTGAGGTGACAATGCCATTTATCCAGACTGTTGCCGCCAGCAGGGAGGGGAAGCATGTTGTTGCAACATCAGCTACATTCGTCTGGCATTCCTTTGACTCCACAAATGAATTGCTCCGCCCTCAGTTAACCCATGAAAATGCGGGTGAATACACCAATTTGCTGTCCTTTCAATCAGACCTTAAAAAGGGAACTGCATATTCATTTGCCTGGGCAGGTGCTGAGTGTACAACGAAGGACTTTTCTGACCCTGTTTCGGAATCTGAACGGCAGGTAATAAATATGCTCCTTACTCCCCGCGAGGATATTATTTCCGCTCACAGGAGGCTGTGGGAGGATCTGTGGAGGGGAGATATTGAGATTGAAGGCGACCTCAGTTCGCAGCAGGATATCCGTCTGGCACTTTATCATCTTTATTCTTTCGGGAGGGAGGGTACCGGATTGAGCATTCCACCAATGGGCCTTTCATCTCAGAATTACAACGGACATATTTTTTGGGATTCCGAACTCTGGATGTTTCCCCCGATGTTGTTACTGAACAGGGGTATAGCAGAATCTATGATAGATTACAGAATTGACAGGCTTGATCCTGCAAAATTCAAAGCTTTTGCATATGGTTATAAAGGGGCCATGTTTCCATGGGAGAGTGACGACACCGGTGAAGAGGCCACACCTCCCTTTGCGCTTACCGGTACGTTCGAACATCATATTACCTCCGATATAGCAATAGCTGCCTGGAATTATTACAGAGTATCAGGCGACAGGCAGTGGCTTGAATCCAGGGGATATGAACTTTTGAAGCAGATTGCAGAGTTCTGGATCAGTCGCGTTTCACAAAACAGTGATGGCAGCTATTCAGTCCGAAACGTTGTAGGGGCCAATGAGTTTGCTCATAATGTTGATGACAATGCTTTCACGAACGGATCTGCAATAACCTGCCTCAGGTTTGCCGTGCAGGCTGCCTCCGTTTTGGGGAAGACAGCCCCGATCGAATGGGAAAAAGTCGCAGATAACCTGGTTATCTGCAGGTTCCCTGATGGAACCACCAGGGAGCACAGCAATTATGACGGTGAAAGGATAAAGCAGGCAGATGCCAACCTGCTGGCTTATCCGCTGGAAATTATCACAGACCCTGAAGCAATACTTCAGGATCTGAAATACTATGAACCAAAACTGGCAGAGGAAGGCCCTGCCATGAGCAAATCGGTTCTTGCATTGCTTTATGCACGCCTCGGGGATCCGGAAACAGCCTACCGTCTGTTCCGGGAGAGTTATATGCCAAATAAGCGTCCGCCTTTCGGGGCATTGGCTGAGACAGCTATGAGCAATAATCCTTATTTCGTCACAGGAGCCGGAGGTATGCTGCAGACTGTTATTTTCGGATTTGGCGGGTTACATATCACAGATGATGGTATCACCCAGCTTAACCCCGTTCTTCCCCGCAAATGGAAATCCCTTACTATTAAAGGTGTAGGAAAGGAACAAAAAACATTTGTGATAAAGAATCATTGAGAGAATCAGATCTTAGTAACATAGATCAGAGGATAGGATAAAAAAGGCCGGTGTTTCGATCCGGCCTTCACCTGTCAACCGTGAGATTTCAGTCTATTTCCTGCCTGCTTTTGTGATCTTCAGCCCTATGCTGAAATTGACACCGCTCATGTCCTGGCTGGTGAGATGGGTCATGTCAACATACTCATTGCCCGGATCAATGCCGCTGACAAACCTGTACCCGGCCCCGGCAACCAAAGCAATACCTTCACTCAGGTTGACTTCTATATTCACACCGGGCTCTGTCATCATGAACCTTTCGCCGGAAATGTTCCAGAAGTTGTCAAACAGGCTGCTTTTAGGATTCTCATAGTCTTTGGTGGAGCCCCAGGCAACAACAAGCTGTGCACTCATGTGGACCATCCTTGACGGATAAGCCACCACCTGCGCTATTCCGCCGAAATAACCGTAGTTGACCGTCGGATGTGTCAGGTTGACACTGCCTGTAATACCGAGTGTGAAAGTGCGGTTGATCATCACACCGGTGTAACCGCCGATTGATACGCCGGTCTTTCCCTGGATCGAACTTATCCTTGCTTCAGGAGCCCAGACAGAGGTGTAACTTACATCCGGACCGAGGAGCGTCCTCTCAGGCTTTGATTCCTGTGCCCTTGCAGACAGTGATACTGATACGAGGATCAGTGCAAGCATCACAGCACATGCAGTCTTGCTGCCGCTGAATTTTCCGTTTTTTACTTCATTTGTTTTCATGACTTTGAATTTATTAGTTGGTGATTTGAATTGAGGTTTCATTCCGAATAGTACCCGGGTCACATTGAAAGGCCTTATCAGGAACCAGTATACTGACACTATGAAGATCAGTGAGGAGGCCATGATCAGGGCAACTTTCAACAGTACCGGTATTTCAAGCCTTACAACCAGGTACCCGGTAACCACAAGTACAGGCTGGTGGAGGAGATAGAAGGGATAGATTGCCTCGTTGGCCGTTTTCCTGAAAGGTGTGTTGCGGTCGAGATACTTCCTGCCATAACCTGTGACAGCCACCGCACATGTCCAGCTCATCACGATAGAGGCCACATCATAGGCCACCTCGGCAGCCCTGACAGACTCAACCTTTCCCCGTACAAGAAGCATCACAACCATCATCAGGGCAGTCTCAGCCAGGTAGAGCCTTCTGTGTCTTGTCATCGCCCCGGCGATGCTGCGGACAGGAAGCAATATAAATCCCGACAGGAAGAATATTAGATAATAAGTAATTGTTGCCCAGTCGTTTACCAGATCATGCGTCTCCTGCTCGAAGAAATTGCGGAGGATAACCTGGGAGATTAACAGGGGGATAATGACGAGATTAAGTCCGAACGGTTTTGTGAATGTGTGCTCCAGGTTCCCGACAATTGCCATGAACCTGCTGCTTCGGAGAATGTTCAGGAACGGTGAAATAATGAGGGCTATTACAAACAGGTAGACAATGAACCAGAGATGATGCCAGCTGAAGTTGCCTTTGGGGTAGATTCCATCAAACATATGAGTGTAGAAGGTAAAGATGGAGCTGTACTGGTCGATTTTCTCGATATACACCTGTACGGGCACGAGGATGAAAATGCCGGCCACAAGGGGTATAAGAAGCCTTCTTGCACGTTCAAGGAGGTACCGGCCTGCGGAAATGTTTTTCAGGGCGTACCATGTGCCGGCGCCTGAGATCATGAACAACAGCGGCATGCGCCAGTTATGGAGGAAAGTCATGAAATGCTTCAGCAGCCCACCGTACTGGACATCATTCTTTACATGCCACTCCCATGTATTGAATATCATCCCCAAGTGAAACAGGTATACACTTATTATCAGAAGGATTCTCAGCCAGTCGATGTAATACTGGCGGTCTGACCTGTGTTCAATTTCGTTTGCCATTGCTGTCAATTTTTTGTTTTCATGGCAAACATAAAACCGGCATTTCCCCCGGAACGACTCAGCCTATCGGATCGATGTGCGCGCCTATAGGCACACACGGAAGACGTTCGCCGCAGGCAATGTAAATATCAGAAATACAATAGGATGTGCTTAGTCAGGCGATTTCCTGTATTCAGAGGGAGTTTTTGAGGAATATTTCTTAAAAGCAGAATTAAAGGAAGATTTTGAGTTGTAACCGACAAGTTCGGCAAGCTCCTCGACAGTAATTTTTCCCTGTTTATCCTGCCTGATGAGTTTCTTCGCGTGCTCCACGCGGTAAAAGGCAAGCATCTCGAAAAAATTCCTGTTCATTTTTTCGTTTATCACCTGTGAGACATGGTGGGGTGATTCATTTATCTGTCTTGCAAGGCCTGCGAGTGAGGCGAGGCTGTTAGTGAAATAGCTGCCTTCCTCCATCTCCCTTCTGATCTTTTTGAGGATCTCCTCCTTGTTTGCATCAGAGAGTGATGACTTGCGGTATTTCACTGCAGGGAAGAAGAGGAAGGATGCAGGGGAGTCAAAATAGTCGGACCTGTTTAGGATCTGCCACGTCGTTGCATATATCATGAATGAAACATACGTTGCTATCAGGTAACCGCCTATGTCGCTCCTCATCCCGAAAAGAATCTTGGTGAGGATCATTATCGAGATGAGTATCAGGATGTGTATCACCGAGTTCCGCAGAACCCTGAGCATTGTGTTTTCAGTCCTGACGAAGGATTCTCCCGATGACCTGAACTTCATTACAACAGCCCTGGCTGACATGAAAATATAAACAGCCAGTTGCAGTAGCATAAGGTGGTTGACGAATCGCCTGAATCCGAGAGGGTCATCGGAAATGCTATCAACCCATGGAAGGTAGCCCCAGTCGGGGTGCTTGGTCTGAATGTATGAATTATACTTATTCCCGTCAGGCTGTACAAAGGCGAAGATCATATAGAGCGTCCAGAAGAAGAAGGGGATGAAGTGTATCCAGGTCTTTCTTTTTGAGTCGGGATTGAGGCAGGTCCATATATAGAAGTAAAAGAGCGGGGCGAAAGCAAAATTGAAGGATTCACTGAAGTTTGTCAGCCAGAGCGCCCTGACGATGAGGCCGGTGTTATTGAGCCACTCCTCGAAGATTGCCAGTGAGATACTGATGAGGAACAGCCCCTGGTAGAGGTTGGCCTTCCGGTTGCCTCCGGAGTTCTTTATGAAGAACCATGACAGGAGGAGCCCCTGGAAGACACCCAGGAAGATTATGACGTCAAAAACGCCGATGTGGATATCTGTTCTCATTCATGCTGTTCATTTGATCAGCCGGAATCCTATTCAATCTTCCTGATCAGCGTACTGCCGTCGGTGAAGCCGGTCACCCTGTTTTTCCCGTCAACCTGGAACTTCATCTCACCCTGCGACTCCCTGACAAAGAAATCAGTATCAGAGGTGAAGTAAATATTCAGCCATATGCCGGGATAGGGGCTGATAAGCAGTTTCTTCCCTTCCCTTTTTACAGTCAGCTTTGAATTGTTAATCTCATATGTGCCGGCATACCTGTCAAGGATAGCTTCGTCAACATCCGTCACTTTCTTATATACAGGTTTGTAGTAATCTTTCCATCCATAGACCGTGGCAACGCTGTTGGCCACCTCGGAGCTGAGTGATCCGTTATCGGAATTGGTCATAATAACCATCCCGTTGCCGTTGATGACATCGCCGACATAATAGCAGGTGAAGCCTTCGTTGCCTCCGCTGTGCGAGAAATAGAGGACTGAATCCTTCCCGCGAACAAACACTCCAAGAGCTGCATCTTGCATTACCGGCGTCAGCCTCAGTTTCGTAAACTCAGGAGTTAGCACCTTGCCGGATTTACCATTGTACGAAAGAGCAGTTTCAATAATGTACCTGCAAAGGTCGGTGGGGCTGGTCCACAGTCCTGCCGGCGCCTGTTCCGGATAGATATGGTATTTGCCTTTTACCGGTGTGCCGTCTGCCTTGTAACCCGTTGCAAGCAGGGTGGTGTCTGTGCCAACAGGCGGCTGTTTGTATGTGCTTGATTTCATTCCCATCGGATCAAGGACGTTTTTCTGCATGTACTCATCATAGGGCAGGCCTGTGACATCGGTCACTATCAGCTGGGTTATTGTAGTGCCTCCGCCTGAGTAGACCACGCTGGAATCAGGTTTCATGAAGGAACGGACTGCCCCGGTGTTCGCAGGCTTCTGCCCGTCAAGGATCTGTTGAACCGAAGGGATACTGTCACCCATGGCATAACCGGGGAACCCATGAATTGTCAGTCCGGCCGAATGACTGAGAAGGGCGGCAAGGGTTACGGGCCTGCCGCCGGAGACACTGTCATAGGGGAATTTCCATGATTTAAGGTACTGATTTATATCGGTATGGAGATCCAGTTTCCCGTCCTGCACCAGTTTCAGGACACCCACTCCGTTGAGTGACTTGCTGATTGATGCTGCCTGGAACAGTGTTTTCTCCGTCACCGGTCGCTTTTCGGAGGCATCGGCCCAGCCATAGCTTTTTGCCCAGTCGATCTCATTGTTGTGCACCACCGCGATGCTTACGCCTGTTATGTTGTGGTGTTTCATCCTGTCCTGGAGATTCCAGACGGTATCATATTGGGTTTTCACCCAGTCACCAAGGTTGTTTTCGACCTGTCTTATTTTCTCAAGCGTTGCGGCAGAATACTCTTTCTGTGCCGTTGACCGGCAGCCGGTGATGAAGATGGTCAGCAGAACTGCTGAGTGGAAATAAATGCAGATATGTTTCATGGCAGCAGGATTTCAAAGGGGTTATCTTACAAACAAATTTATGAATTACACATGACTGAAAATTCATATTGCCGATAAATATGATTCGCTTAACTTTAATCGTGTTCAGATTCTGAAGAGATATGAGAGGGATAAACAAATTGTTTGGCATCGCCGTCAGCCTGACCCTTGTGTCATGTTCGGCCGCCAACAGGGGGTCGCAGGAGAATACGAGGAAATATAACGTCGGGTTCAGGGTGGTGACCATGGAGGTAAACACCGGCGGTACCGCGAAGAGTCTCGATGTGGCTGTCTGGTATCCGACGGCGGCTGAGCCGAAGAACTACTGCTATTCGGGTCCGGCTTACGGACAGGTGGCTCCGGGTGCGGCTCCGCTGACGGACAGCGGCACCTTCCCGATGCTGGCATTCTCGCACGGTTACGGCGGGTGCGGACTGGCATCATCGTTCTTTACCGAGGAACTGGCATCAAGGGGATGGATAGTTGCATGTCCCGATCATCATGACAGCCACAATGCTGCCCGGTCGGCTACGGGGCCGAACAGGAATCTTGACCGCCAGGGTCTTATTGACGGGGCCAGGGATATAGTGAGTACCACTCCTGACGGACGGGGCAGGTTCATGTACCGCCCTGATGAGCTGGAGGCCACAATCAACGGGATGATATCCTCAAGTCTGTTCGGAACCCTGATCGATACATCTCGGATCGCTGCAGGGGGGCATTCATTCGGTGGATTCACCTCCATTTCGCTCTGCGGGACCATACCAGGGTATCATGACCGCAGGATAAAGGCGTTACTTCTCTTTTCCACGGGGGCGGCAGCATACCTCCTGACGGAGGAAGAGCTCTCGCGCGTGCAGGTACCTTCGATGCTCATGATGGGTCAGCGAGAGCGCAACCAGAAGAGGGGGGAACGTACAATGGAGGAGCTGGAAATGACGCTCTTCAGGAACATGCCGGTGCCGAAATATTTTCTTGAGATAAAGGGGGCATCACATTTCTCCTTCAACATACGCACATCAGACTCTCCCGGCACCAGGCTGCTGAGCGGAACCGGGGAGCAGTTTGATGTCATCACCCGATATGGTATTGCCTTCCTTGAAAAGTATGTCGCGGGATGCCCGTGTGATGATAGTATCCTTAAAACACAGGACCCGATGCTGACCAGGTACGTTGCCAGATGACAGGCAGGAGAACCGCAGGAGGCTTGCCGTTTCCGCCAGGCTTTACAAGTATCTTCTTACCTTGTTCATGTAGTCTGTGAAGGCTTCGCCGAAGGTTTCCCTGCACCATCTTTCCTCGGCGAGGATCATGAAATGAACGGAAGCCTGGAAGACCAGCAGAATCGCAAGCAGCAGCCACGAACGGGTCATCATGCATGCGCCGAGAAGGTACAGGAAAAATGTGACGTACATCGGGTTGCGCGAGATTGAATATAACCCTGACCTGTTGATGCCGTCGCTGCCAGGCTTTGCAAAATGGATGATGCCTAAGCCATAAAGGAAAAGGGCTGCAACAGAGATGATCGTCCCGGCTATCCCGATGGGGCCGTGAAGGTTTATTCTAAGGAAGAACGGAATAACCAGAAGCAGCAGGGTTGTTCCGATATTAACAATGTATGCAGGTTTTTCTGGACCACGGGTGGGAGGGAAGAATGCCGCCCTCCTTACTGCTTCCTTATTCAGAAACGATGTCAGCAGGTACCTTGTCAGCATGATGGGAGCTACGATAAGCAATCCGGTCAGGAAGGTTGATTCCATTTCTATCTGTCAAGCCTGGCTATGGCTTCCTCAGCCGTTCCCACGAAGTTGATTGTTCCCCGGGTGTTGCTCTCACGGATGAAATCGCGCAACGCCTTGCTCTTCACTTCGGTGAAGTCGCCGATTATTGCAAGCTTCATCCTGTAATTTGAAAATTTCTGTAGTATCTCGCCGGCGAGGCCGGTCTTAAGGTCGAAGAAATCCCTGCTCAGTGTTGCGGAATGGACAACTATCCCGGTGCTGCCGTTATAGCCGGCATCGGCAAGGATATCGAGCAGGTCACCGGTTGTGCTGATTATTTCTGATCCTGGCAGGATTTCGGCAATTGATATGCCTTTTGCAGTCTTGTGGTACTCTATCATTTAAATGAAAATATAGGGGTTATCTCCATGCGTAAACGGTGCCTTCAAGCGGCAGTTGTTCCGATTCAGCCTGGTGGCCGTATTCGTTCCACCACTCCTGGTAGATTTTCCTCACGGCCAGTATTTCAGCGGCGTCGAGACGCTGATCATTGGGGTAGTTTTTATTGCAGAGCACCGGGTTAAGCGAGGCGAAATCCCTTTCCTGAATGACAGCCTCGGCACACCATAAAAGATATTCACCCAGCATTATGCACTCCCTGCCGTCAACAATCCGGAACGGCCACATGGAGGACATAGGGTTGACCGGAAAGTGGTGGCAGGGCGAAATCAGGCTGGTTTCCTTTGCCAGGCTTATCAGTTCCGGAATGTCTTTTTTCTGAAAATCAGGCATCTTTGCCCAGAGCCGCTCACCATCTTCGGTATATTCATACTGGCTGTAAGTCCCGTTCTCAAGTTGTTTTACAAACTCCCTTACATCAGGGTTACTGAGATCGAAGCTGTTCTTGTCGCATCCGGAGCACAGCAATGCCAGCACTGCAAAAATGACAACAGATTTCACGATGGTACTTTTCATAATGATGCTGATATTGTTTCAATGGTTGCGTTCATCCGGCCTGTAAGCCTGCAATACTTCCCTGATCCTGCTGATCTCAGCCTCTCTTTCAAATGAGTATGTCCTGTCACGCAGGTTGCAGATCCCGTACAGCTGCAGCGCTTTCTCAAGCAGTGCGAAGGAGGCCGGCGGCGCCGAAGTCATCCCGATCTCCGAGAGAGTCCGGGCCAGAAGCTCAATGTTCGCAGCATTGAATCCTTCGTGCCGTGCAAGGTATTCATCCGTGGCTACGGTGTCCATGGCAAGGATTTCATCCAGGTCAAGGTATGCCTCATCGAGGAGCATCTCCTTCAGCGCTTCGGCCTGGTTTTCCACGGAAATGGCAATTTCATCAGCCTCGCCAAAGAGCCTTTGCCGGATAGCCCGGATAATGGCACCAATCTTTTCAATTTCCCGGAGGAGGTAATCCCTCTGTTCCATTCAGAGCCTGATTAGAAGGTTAATGATTCAGGCTCTAATTTAACCGATATATTTTACTGTAGCATCTTAAAGAAATAATACCTGTCAATATCCCTGTAAGGGGCCTTGAGGAATCTTATTACCTCACTGTTGATAAACTCAGGTCTTTCAGATGGTGCGAGATGTGAAGCATGAGGGACAATAAACAGTTCAGACTTAGGGAGGTTGGTGTACAGGGCAGTTGTCTGTTCAAGGCTTATCAGATCATGGTCTCCGGCAACAATAAGAAAAGGTACATTGATGGTTTTTAACTGATCAGGAGTGAAATTCGGGTACTTCATTGTCAGATCCTCAAGCTTCTTTCTTATGACGGGAATCCTCGCGGTGTCCGGGGAGAGTCTCGAACCTGCTGTAACCATCCTGTTAATCAGTTCGGGTATATTTTGCATAAACGGATCTTCGGGGTCCATAACAATACTGTCCGGGGGAGCCAGGAAGTTTTCATATGTATAATTAGCCCCTAAAGCAACAACTTTCAGGAGCTTCTCAGGGTGGGCGTAAGCCAGTTCAAGTCCGATATTGCCACCATCACTCCAGCCAACTACATTTACCTTTCCGAGATCAAGTTTATCAATAAGTTCTGACATATCTGAGGCCATGAGGGCATACGTGATCTCAAGATCAGAGTCGGTAGTGCGTCCCTGAGCCCTGCTGTCAACGGCAATAACCTTGAAATGTTTTGAGAGTTCCGGAATCTGGTAAACGAAGTTTTCAATAGAACCGCCATTCCCGTGGAGCAATAACAGAGGTTCACCTTCTCCGTAGGTCTCGTAATAAACCTTTATGCCGTTTACATCAAGGTAATTTCCGGCAGCAGGATTTGATCCGTAATCAATTTTTACTTCCTTCTGATTGGTACATGAGACCAGGATTAGGAGAGAGATGAGAGCAAAGAGTTTTTTCATTTTGAATAGTATTTATGGTTAATAACATCCTGATCAGCTGCCAGTCCGGAAGCTGCTCTGACAGATGTCCGGATGACATTTTAAGGGAGGAGTGTTTATTCCACCGGGATTTCTGCTGCCCGCGCGGCAGGCGGCGTGCTGCCTCTTACAAGTCCGAATATGTGGCCGATCCCAACTGTAAAAAATGTTCCGCCACGGTAGATTTCCACAATCGGTGAAATTGTAATTCCATAGTACCTGCTGAACGGGAATTCAATTTTCGGATTCAAAACAAAACTTATCGAATTGTCATGTTCATATTCCCATGTATAATTCTCGGAAAGGAATTGATCAATTTTCTGCCAGTTAACCGGTACTTTTGTCATTGCAACTCCCAGTCCGAGTGACAGATTTAGCCTTACGGTTCCGGATTCACTGAGTTTCTGGATATAACCGAAGGTAAAATGAACACTCTGGAAATTGTCTCGGGGGGTGTTCGCTCCCAGGGTCAGGATTCCAATCACCCCTGGCGAGTAGTCTTCCGGGATTGACCTGGCAATCCTGGTATTGGTGCTGAAGCCGATCCTATAGGCGAACCTGGTGTCATAAACATAATTGATGCTGACATCCACGCCTAAATAGCCACCCATATTAAACTCGTTGGCGGCATAAATCGCATTTTTTTCATCAAACTGGGCGTTGGCACCAATTGTACCACTGACCAGGAGCAACATTAATAATGCGCGTTTCATATACCTGTCATGATTGATTTCCATGCAATCTGGTGCGGGGACCAACTCTCTCCTTCGTTTTCCCGCAAATCACTGAGATCCATGACAAAGTTACACCCTGGGTGGGGCGAATGTCAAATAAATGCAGATGTATTTTTAATCCGAAGCTGCCCGGCAGGCCAGGTCATGGAAAGCTTGTTCTCTCAGAGACCGCCCAGACTGACACTCTGCGGCTGAGTCATCAGGTTTGTCCTGTACCTGAGGCTGTCAGACCCGATAAGCCCGAACTCTTCCACAACCACCGATTTGCCGGAACTTGAGAATGTTTTCGTGCCCTCATGCTGCTTCCACCAATCAGGATTGAGGCTTATCTTTTTCGTATTGAATTTCTGCACATCCGTGATGAAAAGGTGCCAGCTGGTCACGAAAATGACATTGTTACCATCATCAGTCCAGTAAATCTTCTGTGCAGACTCGATATCCTCAGGCAGGCTGGCAACAAGCCTGAATTCACCGGTCCCGGTTTTTGCGATGAACAGGCTCTGGTTGGGAGGGTCCAATGAAGGATTTTCAACTACATATGCTTCATAAGATCCTTGCGGTGAAATGACTGACATGACTTTTCCGGGTTTTGAGTTGAAGCCGAAAACAAACCAGACTGCCACGGCAATCAGGATTATTGTGACCAACGCCGTGATCATTGCTGTCAGAATTTTTCCTTTCATGATTCTCTCCCCAAAAAGTTCAGTGACTATTTGCCGTACCTGGCCTGGAGGAATTCAATTGTTGTCTTCATCAGCCGTTTAAGGGCATCCTGGTCTATGTCAGACAGTTTTTTGACATAGATGCATGCCGCGCCCTTTTTGAATTTACCCAGCCCTTCAAGCAGGTGTTCATGCTCGGGTGCGCCGGTATAGACATAAAGGGAGATAGCCGCTTTTCGCGGCGAAAACCCAATCAGAGGCCAGTCGCCCTCCTGGCTGCTTCGCTCCGATTTGTAATGGTACTGACCGAAGCCAATCATTGATGCACCCCACATCTTCGGCTCGAAGCCGGTGAATTCGCGCATCAGCTTCAGCAGTTCGAAGCTGTCCTTCCGTTTTTGTTCGGTATCGGCAAACGAGTTGATGAATTCACTGACATCGGCGTCAGTTTTCTTTGTTTTAAGTTCAGCCATGTGAGTTTACTTTTTACTAATTAAGCAATTCATTTGTAAAAAGTTCAAGAAAAGCCAGAAAAAGAATAATTATCTGATACATAATCAGAAATTAATTCTTTCCCGGATCATACAGCCTGTATTTCTTCTGAAAAGAACCGATTGCCTTCATGATCTCGGCGTTGTTGCCAAAAAAGGGCATATGCCCCGCTTCGATTCCGCACAGCATAATCTCGGGGAATTCAGCTGTCATGTAATGCTCCGGTCCGATCATCCAGTCCCTTGTGCCGTAGATAAAGAGCACCGGTGCGTTGACCTTCGCGGTGGCTTTCGTGAAGTCAGCGGCATAATCATCCATATTCATGGCCGCATTGCTGAAATCGCCGTTCCATGACTGCAACTCACCGTATGTACTGTTCAGGAGATCCATCTCTTCGCGCGAAGCGAAACCCATCTTCCACATCATGTCGTTTTTGTTAAGGAGGCCGATCAGGCTGTCCCAGCGGGTATTCAGGGGGATTGATTCATCAGTGAAGTAGCTCCTGTCACTGATGCCGAGGAACTCACACGCCTTCGGGCACCAGCTGGTCTTGAAGTTCAGCCCCATGTTCAGCGAGCAGTTTATCATGACCATTGCACTGACTGCCTCCGGATGGCGCACTATGTAACCCATCTGCAACAGCCCGCCGAAGGAATGTCCCATTGTGACCCACTGGCTTATTCCCAGCGCTTCCCTTACCTCCTCGAAATCCTTCACCATCCTTTCCATCGAGAAGTTGCCATCAGCGGGACTCGTCGAGCGGCCTACCCCCCTCTGGTCGAGATAGATCATCCGGAAATGTTTCTCCAGCGAGTCGCCGGCGAATTTCTCCAGCCAGTATGAGCCGCTTCCCGGCCCGCCGTGAAGATACAGGCAGGGTGTTCCTTCTCCTTTTACATTCACGTAAAGGTCGACACCGTCGGTTGTTACTATGTGTTTCTCCTGGGCACATGCCAGGGCTGCCAGCAGGAAGGCCGTAAGAAAAAGAAGTGATTTTTTCATATCTGACTATGGTTTCATAGCTAAAGACCTGACAGATTGAAAAGTGTTGCAAAATTCATTGCAAAGGCTCAATCGCGTTTGTCCACCTGATTTAATTTATTGCCTGTTGAACAGTAAGAGAGAATGAACTGAGCTTTCATATGCTGAAGTTCTCTCACAGGTTTCTGCCTGCTTAAGGGTTGATTTTGTATTTCACCTCAACGGTCACATTACCCCTGAGCATTGACCAGACCGGGCAGTAGGTGGCCTCCGAGAGTCTCACAAGCTTATCAACTTCGGCCTCAAGGAGATTTTCGGCGGTGATGTCCATTTCCATGATTATATGTGAAAACCCTGTCGGATGCTCCTGTTTCCTGAAGCCTTTAGATCTGATTTCAAATTCCCGGATTGTTTTTCCCATCCTCCTGAGGAATGTAAGGACGGAGCTTCCCAGGCATGATGAAAGGCTCAATAGCAGCAGTTCCAGTGATGTGTACCCGAGGTTGTCACCAAGGGGAGGGGTGTAGTCTATTGATACCGGGCTGTTGCCTTCAACCGTGCCGGTAAAATGCAGTTTTTCATTGATCAGTTTAACACTGGCGTTCAGTTCTTTCGATTTGTCCATAATATGTATAGAGTTAAGATTTGTATGCTGGTCCGGCTCACAGCCAGGGCAGGAGTACCTTCCTGCGGTACTGTTCCCATGATTCCCCGAAAATCTTCGCAAGGATCTTTTCCTCCTCCGGGGCATAGAGCCTGGAACCGGCATACAGGACAAGGCCGACAAGAAGTCCCAGCCAGGTGTTCAGCAGGAAACCTAACCATGGAAGCACCAGCAGGGCCACACCTGTATAGAGAGGATGCAGGACAAGGGCATAAGGACCTGTCGTGATGAGCTCATGGCGCGGCACCTTAACCAGGATCAGCACAACTGACCATATCCAGATTACTACACCGGGGATTAGTATGGCGAATGAAATCCACCTTAGGATTTCGGTGGGTCCGCCAACCTGGAAGACTTCAGGGAAGAGGATATTGAGTATGATACCTGCTGCCAGGAAAGGCAGGGTGAATAACCCTATCTTCCTTCCACTACCGACAAGAATTTTCAGTTTCATATTGATTGGTTTAGAGATTCACAATTCCAATGGCCTGGTTGTCAGTCATAAGCCCTTTTATTTCTTGCAATACACCAATATGTTGTCATACCGACTGAACTTCCCTGAAGAATCTTTCCAGTTTTTCAGGGTCAAGGAGACCGTTTGTCCGGACGCCGCTGCAAACATCTACAGCAAACGGTTCGACGGTTTCAATCGCTTCCCTTACATTTTCAGGCTTGAGGCCTCCGGCGAGGAACACAGGGCAGGAAACCTGCTCCCGGATTTTCCGGCTAAGCTTCCAGTTGTGGACCCGGCCTGTGCCTCCCAGCTCCTTTATTTCAAGGTTCGGGTTGCCGCTGTCGAGCAGGATTGCGTCAACCGACTCAGAAAGCATTACAGCTTCCTCAATTGAGGCTTCACTTATCACGTGAATTACCTGAACAATCTTTACGTACGGCAGGGCAGCCCTGATCTCTTCGTAAGTCCCCTCCGTCAGGGCATCAACTATCTGGATTGTATTCGTATGAGTTCTGCGGTGGTGTTCAATGATTGCTCCGGCCGATGTCCGGCTTGTTAGCAGGAATGTTGCAACCGGAGGGGGAGTGGCGGCGGCGATCCGTCTGATGAGGTCATCAGGTATTGGGCCGGGACCGCTTGGCATCCGTGCAACCAGGCCAATGGCTGAGGCGCCTGATCTTATTGCAGTTTCAGCCTCCTGAATGCTGCCGATACAACAGATCTTTATCCTTGTATTCATCTGATCCGGGATTGGTACTTCGGGTTTCCCGGAGAGGGTTAAAGGTAAAAAAAATGTCAGTTACCGGGTATGCTCTCCGCAAGCCTTTTTGCCAGGCTTTCTATGTCTTCTTTTCGCATGAGTTGCCTGATCCAGGGCTCAGGTATGCCATCATAACCATATAGCAATCCTGCCAGACCGCCGGTGACTGCAGCTGTGGTATCGGTGTCATATCCAAGGTTGACTGCCCGCAGAACCGCTTCGGTGTAGCTTCCGGTGGTGAGAAGGCACCAGACGGCTGCCTCGAGGGTGTCGATGACATAGCCGCCGCTGCGTATCCCGCTTTCTGTCAGCCTGAAGATGTCATACTTCAGCAGGCGGTCAAATACAACCACCTCGGCCGGGTCTATCAACAGAGCTGAGAGATGTCCGGAAACAACTTTCTTCAGATCACTGTATATTTCAAACTTCTCTCTGCCTTCAAGGATATGCCTTGCAAATTCGAGGTAGTAAAAGCAGGCTATTATTGACCTTATGTGTGCATGAGTGATGGATGATACCTGCCGGGTTATCTCGAACCGCTCTGCCAGCGTTTTTGGCAGGAGCCGGAACATAAGCGGCAGGATCCTCATCAGCGAGCCGTTGCCGTTCGCTGACTCGTCGCTGAGGCCCGCCATGGCGGCAGGGGTCCCCTTCGCCAGCCGGTCAATGACTTCCCTGGTGGTGTTACCGATGTCAAAGACTTCGCCATGCGCAGTCCAGAATGCCTCATTATGCCATCTGACAAAATTCCTGCCTATTGTTTCCGGGTCATACCCCTGCGTCAGCGCTTCAGCAAGGCAGAAGGTAAGGGAGCTGTCGTCAGACCATGTGCCGGGTGGCTGGCTATGAGTCCCGAAACCTGTCATGCCGGTGACCGGGTGGAGATTCATGTACTCCCTGCTTTTAAATTCGACAGGCACCCCCAGCGCGTCACCTGCAGCCACACCGAAAAGAACTGATTTTATTGCATATGAATAGTTGCCGCCATGATTGGCGTGGTCCGGCCGCTTCGCTCCTCCGCTCATCTTTTCCCTTTAAATGTTCTCCCCCTTTTTCGGGTTCATCCCTTGACTATCAATTAACGGCGGCCGGAGGGGGATTAGTATGACCCGGACTTCAGTTACAGTCAATGATTGCCAAAAAAATGGATTGATCCTGTTTTTTTTATAAATTGTACCATTAACCTAAAAAACACTAACTATGAAAATTTTACGAGGTACTTTATTCGGGGGAATAGCTTACTTCCTTATCGGCTGGCTCGTTTACGGAGTGCTGCTTTACAATGTATTTTCACCGATGACAAACACATGTGCCAACCGTCCGGAAGGGGATATGATCTGGTGGGCAATAATTATGTCAAATCTCCTTATCGCATTGTTTCTGACACTGTTTCTGAAGTGGTCAGGAGCCCGCGGAATTGTTGACGGGCTGAAGACCGGTGCACTGTTCGGAGCTCTTTTTACGGCAACAATCGACCTGTCGCACTACTCGATGACAACTATGTACAACTCCCTGTTGCCGGTAGTGCTCGAGACTGTTGTCAGCGCCGCAGTATTGGCAATTGTAGGGTTGATCATTGTACTGACATGGGGCAGACCGGAGAAGGCTTAGCCCAGCGATATGAAGGCAGTTGTTTATAACAGTGCGGCAAAGCCGGAAAGACTTGTTTATTGTAACGTTGTTCCAATCGGGCGATGAGGTAGCGGGTGATCTTTCCGGATGCGGATTCGGAGGTTTTGCCGATTTTGCCCTTGCAACTGAGAAGACTCTTGTAAAAAAGCCTGCGGGCATTTCCTTCGAGGCGGCAGCGGCCTTGCCGATGGCCTCGATGACCTCATTGCAGGCCCTGAGGAACAAGGGGAATATCCGGGAAGGACAGGAGGTGCTGATACTGGGAAGCAGCGGTGGGGTAGGGACAGTGACAATTCAGCTGGCAAAGCATCTCGGCGGGGTGGTTACTGCCGTCTGCAGCACCCGGAACATTGAGCAGTCACGATTGCTAGGCGCAGACCATGTGCTTGACTACACCAGGGAGGATTTTGCTGCTGAAAACAGGAAATATGACCTGATTGTGGCCGTCAATGGAAATTATTCCATGCTGAAATGCCGGAAGGCACTGAAGCCCGATGGCAAGTATGTAATGGTCGGAGGAGCCCTGTCACAGATATTTCAGGCTATTGTAATCGGAAAGCCTCTGTCGCTGGGCAGGAAGAAGATGCTCTTCCTTGCTGCCAGGACGAACACCACCGACCTCGCTTACCTGCTGAACCTGGCATCAGACGGGATAATCAAACCGGTGATTGAAAAATACTTCACAAAAGAAACAACTGCCGAAGCAATGAAGTATGCTGCCGGGGGGCACGCCCGGGGTAAGGTTGTTATAAGATGGGAACCATGACTTATTAACGTAATACAGTCACGTCAGGTCAGAGAGAGAACCGGATGCCAAACGAAAGATCCACCCTGCTGAGGTTTTCATATCCGCCAGCTTCCAGTTGTACTTTTTGGATTGTTACCCCATTGTCATAATTATAGGAATAAAGTGATGCAGACAGTAAGGAAGCCTGAATTCCGAGTGAAATTTTCTCAGTTATCCCGATGTCATAAGTGATATCGAGAGACATTCCGATTGTGCCTCCGGTTATATTATAACTGTCAACCACAACTTTATCATTGAAATAGTGTATATAGCCCAGGGAGAGATTGGTAACCAATTCATTTTTCTTATTTCTGCTGAGCAGTCTTGTTGACATTGAGGGCCCGATGAAGTGAATTGCCAGGTCATCACTCATTATGCCATATCTCCTGTTGCCGAATTCATCTTCCACATAAATATCATTCATCTCGTTGGAGGTTTTGAACAGGCTGTACCTGAGCCCTATACCCACGACTTCGCTTATGTAATATGCCATGTCTCCGTTTAGGTTCAGTCCAGACTTCATTCTCTTCGCGTAGCTGACAAAATCATCAGGGACATCATCGGATATCCTGGCCAGATGGTACCCGAATCCGCCATTAAGGGCGAGCCTGAAATGCCGGTAATCCTGTTTCCGAGCCACCCTGCCATCCGGAACTTCAGATACCTGGTAGTAACCGGTCTGGTGATACCTGACCTGTGAGACCGGAAGAAGCGTACTTCGGATTTCATCCTTGTATCTGAAGGTGAAGTAGATATTGTCTCCCTTTATTCGGGTAATCCTGCAGTTCATTGAATCACCGTCGGCGGTAACTATCAGATCCTGTGAGAATAAATTACCGGAAAGCAATACAGGCGCCAGTAATAAAAGGAACGTTCTCATTTGTTTCTGGCGTTAAAGGATTCAAATTCCTGTTTACCTGTTTTAGGGTCTACCAGTTCAAGTTTGGGACGACCGACAAATGCGCCCATAGTGATACCGCACCTAAGGTAGTAGGTCTTTCCGAACTCGAGTTTTACCGGCACCTCTGATTTGGATTCAGTTTTCGCCCAGATGGTATTCAGACCATCCTTAGCGATGTGGAGCGTTGTTTTGTAACTGTTGGTTACCCTGCAGATTACAGAGTCACCAAGATGCAGGTCATAGCTGACCAGTGCACCACTGCCCCCGTAACGGTAAATATTAAGGATGGCGTAATCGATCCCCGGGATAATCTCCTCATTGACTGGCTTCAGGTTATAAACATCTTCAATTTTCAGAATCTTGGCGGTAATCCTGTGACAGGAACTTCCGAAGGCAGAAGGAAGCTGATGTTCGATTATCTTTATTGCGTTTCCTCCGGCTTTCCGGGCCTCAAGCAGAGCCTTTTCCAGTACAACAGCATAACTGCAATTTGTGGAAAACCCGGAGTCTCCTATCCTTACCTGTCCGATAAATTCAGCGTTGTCAGGTTCAATATCACCCAGCCCGATCACTGTCACTTCCTCTCTGTAGTCAATCGGGGGATAGGTTCTGCTTATAGTTGTAGTGATTTTCGGATTGCAGGAGGTAACTGAAAGCAACACTGCAATCATTAATGATCCATTTAGCTTTTTCATTATGGTACAGTTAATTTTTAGGGTCTTTTTTATATCAGATCAGAACAGACCTTATAAAATTAAGCAAAAATCAGGATACGGCTAGCATCCCAGACTGTTTTCATTCACCCGTGATTATTCCGCCAGCAGTGTCAACCTTGATTTTTGTCCCCTTGTTCAGAGTGGTACCACTGACAGTCATATCCTCGCCAAGGGTACATGACATGAGCCTGCCGTTTTCGTGGAGGGTTACCGGATGAAAGATGCCTCCTCTGCACTTTATGTTATCAATCACTGCATCTGCAACCGGGAAGTATTGACGTATGCCACCAGAGAAGTAGAATGACGTATGGACTCCGTTCATTCCTCCACCACCCCTGACATGATGACCCTGCACCAGGGTGTCATCCGGAAAAACCACAACCAAAACCTCATTTTGCGGGTGCTTCAATACCCAGGCACCACCGGGAAGGTCAACATTACCGTATGTATGATTACGCGAGAGACAGAACTCTGCCGGTGTCCAGTCGTTGTCGAAATGAATCCATCCGGCCCGGCAGGGGATACCCCTGATCTCGGTGTCAGACTTCAGCCGGGCGATTATCAGGCTGGTGTCTTCCTCATGAACAGAGTACCTCAGTTTATCAAAACTCATATTGTCAACCTTAACATCGGTCTGCCATCTTGTGTAACCGTTGCTGCAGCCTGTAACAGACAGAAGAATCACAATTGCACCAGGCAGGCAATGTGATTTCAACGTTCTTCTCATATTTGTTGGAGTTGACTTAAATATAAAAATACTCAATAGCATGTTTCATTGTATCCTGATTCAAAAAAAATACAAATATCGCTTGCGATATAAATTAATTCATTTATCTTTGTATCGTGTACGATAGAATCGCAACAGATATAAGTGCGGGTTTTTGATCCCGGGAATGTTGCGGAGGGCAAACTGAAGAAATACAAAAACAAATAAAAACGTAATACAATGAAACAGAATTTTTACCAGTTTAAAGCGAAGAGTCTCCAGGGTAAGGAGATCAGTATGGAAGAGTACAGGGGCAAGGCTGTCATTGTTGTAAATACAGCAAGCAAGTGCGGACTGACACCGCAATACGAGGGTCTTGAGACGTTGTACAAAAAGTATAAGGATGACGGCCTGGTGATACTGGGGTTCCCCAGCAACCAATTCGCCAACCAGGAGCCGGGAGATGAGAAATCGATTGCCGAGGGTTGCCTTGTCAATTACGGGGTGACCTTCCCTATGTTCTCGAAGGTTGATGTAAATGGCGAGTCGGCTCATCCGGTTTTCAGATACCTGACGGGCGAACTTGGCTCCATCCTGGGCAGGAAGGTGAAATGGAACTTCACCAAATTCCTTATTGACCGCAACGGCAAGCCGGTGAAGAGGTTTTCGCCAATGACCAAACCTGAAAGCATGGAGGGCAGCATCAGGAAGGTACTTGAAACGCGATAAATTCCGTCATATGGTTTACGAACAGTTAAAACTCGGGAATCAGTTATGTTTCCCGGTGTATGCGGCATCAAGGCTGATTACCAGGGAGTACCAGCCTTTTCTTGACAGGCTGGGGATAACATATCCCCAGTACCTTGTTCTTATGATACTCTGGGAGGAGGATGGCATGCCTGTAAATGACATTGCCAGGAAGCTGATACTGAACACAAATACGATCACCCCGCTGCTCAAGCGCATGGAGCACCAGGGGTTGGTGAAGCGAAAACGCTCCGGGGAAGATGAGAGGAAGGTTATTGTCAAGCTTACCGCTAAGGGCAGGGAGTTGCAGGAGGAAGCATCTGTGATCCCGGAAAAACTTGCCGGCAGGCTGGCGGAGGGTGAACTGAAGTTTGATGACCTTGTCAGACTTAAGCAAATGCTTGACTCAATGATCAGGTCTCTCTCTAAGTAGTACCTGTTCCGGTAATACGGGGCCGGCATGTTACTTCTGGATCCGGGCCTTAAGGCGCCATCTCCTCCCTGAGAAGTGCAAAGATCAGGTCATCAATCCATTGCCCGTCCTGCAACCGGCACTTCCTGAAGTGGCCTTCCTTCCTGAAGCCAAGACGCTCAAAAAGATGAATTGATTTTAAATTTTCAGGGTCAATGCTTGCTATCAACCTGTGCTTATCAAGGGTGCCGAAGAGGTACCTTATCACCTCCATGAGAGCCTCGGTAGCGTAACCGCAGCCCTGGTAACCGGTGCCAAGGGTGCACCCCAGCTCAACCTGCCTGTTCGCGTTATCAAAAAAGTGCAGGCCTATGTCTCCGATCATCCTGCCATTTGCCCTGAGGATTACTGCAAACTGAAACCAGGTACCGTTGACATTCAGGACCGGGGATACCCGTTCAGAAATGAATTGTTCAGCGTCTTCAATACTACCGGGTATCCATCCCTGGTACCTGTTTGCAACACGGTCAGAGCGGTATGACCAAAGCTCCCTGGCGTCGGAAAGTTGTATCGGCCTAAGGTGCAGCCTGCCAGTTGATAACTCAATTGTCGGCTTCATTATATCTTTCTGGTCCATACGATCAATCCTCCATTGCTATAATCGGCTCACCGGCCACTATCCCGGAATCTGCATCACAATCGGGATGACAGTCAATAAGACTGGTTCTTTATTGATTCCTGACAATTTAAGCAAAATCAGCCGCTGAATGAAAAGAACGCCGGAATTTATTGCCGTCTGGCAGCATAATTTACTTTGAGGAATCTTCTGGCAATTGCGACGGATTTATTATATTTATGTCTTCTTAAGTCACTGTAAAACAGAGTCTGACAATGAGCGATGACAACAAATCAATTCACGAGTTCGATTTCAACCTTATATGTGAATACTTTTCAGTCCTGGAGCGGCAGGGGCCGGGAAGCCCTGAGATGACTCTGAAAGCTTTGGGTTTCATTGATAACCTGACTTCTGAGTCACGCATTGCCGACCTGGGGTGCGGTTCCGGGGGTCAGACGATGACCCTCGCACAGAATGCTCCCGGGATGATCACCGGGATCGACATGTTCCCGACCTTCATCGATCTCTTCAATGCCAATGCACGGAGTCTCGGTTTGGATAACAGGGTGAAGGGCATAGTCGGGTCAATGGATGACCTTCCGTTCAAAGACGAGGAGCTTGATCTCATCTGGTCCGAAGGAGCTATTTACAATATAGGCTTTGAAAAGGGACTCAGATACTGGCATAAATTTCTGAAACCGGGAGGATTCGTGGCTGTCACAGAGGCCTCATGGTTCACAGAGGAGAGACCGGAGGAGATCGAAGCCTTCTGGAACAATATCTATCCCGCCATTGATACAATTCCCCGCGTACTTGACATCTTACAGAAATCAGGGTATATTCCGGTAGCTTGCTTCATCCTGCCGGAAATCTGCTGGACGGAGAATTTCTATGATCTGCAGGTGAAGGCGCAGGAGATATTCCTCCAAAAGCACAGAGGCAACAAAATGGCGGAAGAACTTGTTGAAAACGAGAGGCACGAGGCCGGACTCTACGCAAAATACAAGGATTATTACGGGTACGTCTTTTATATTGGAAAAAAGATATAATCGGTCACCGGCCGTGTGCCGGGAGGTGAGTTTCACTCGAAGATTCTCGTACCGAAGAGGTATCGCTCTTTCCAGTAAGGATCATCCAGCGGAGTGATTGTAACTCCCTGGCTGGAAGATGTATGGATGAACCTTCCTTCGCCGGTGAAAATTCCGGAGTGGGTTATCACCCGGCTGGTACTGTATGTCCTGATAAAGAATACCAGGTCGCCAGGCATGAGTGATGCCCGGTCCTGAATTATTTTTCCGAATCTGGCCTGTTCCTGAGAGCTGTGCGGAAGTGATATGCCGTGTGTGGCAAAAACCCTGAATATCAGTCCTGAACAGTCCATGCATTTTGCGGTTGTGCCACCCATGCAGTGGGGTACACCGAGGTAACTACGGGCCGTTTCAATTATCGCTTCAGCGGTAACTCCAGGTCTCCCTGCAGGGTTTTCAACCCCGGCTGCCATAAACTCCTCCAGGCGTTTCTTCTCTGATGAACTGACTGATACACCCGGGAGGCGAAGGGAGACTCCGGGAGATGCCAGAATCACGATACCGCCAGGCCCCTGATCGGTTCCTGCGGTCACAGCCGGATGTGCACGACGGGAGCATGATGCAGTCAGAACCAGGGCAATAACAGCCATCAGGAATAAGGATGTTGATCGGATTCTCAAAGCTTCAGGTCTTCTCTGTTACAATGCTTTCTCTGTCAGGGGTACCTCAGAGCAGCTCGATAGTGATTGTATCTTCCCTGCGGCTTTTCTCACCGCCGACATCGATCCGGATATGCCTGCTGAAATCTATCTTTACCGGCACCCCGGGGTAGTAATAAAAATCGTACCGGTTGAAAGTATCAATTGAATAAACAGCCTCGGAGAGCGCCTTGTCAAGATCCTCGTCTGTCACTCCCATCTTCTTCATTATATCCTTAAGGAATGTCATTGTATCATCCCGGTTGAGCCTTGATTCCTGTACAAGTACACTTCTTTCCTCATCAAAGTTGACCTCCCCGAACCACAGCTTCGCGTCAGCCCTGATCGGCTCGCCGCCCAGAAGGTTCGGGAACAGATCCTCGTATTGTATCGTGTCAGCCACAGGTATCATCGCCCCGAAGGGGAAATGAAACAGCATAAGCTCCGGGAAGGCCAGCTGCTCAACCCCCTCCTTCGAGCTGTACATATCGATTATCGGCTGTCCGGCCTGCCTCAGCTTTTCGTATTTTTCTTCGGAGCCTTCCGAAATCACCCTGAAGATATCTGTAAACATGGAACGCATCATTTCTCCGAGCTCCTGCCAGTTCTGAATCCCGGTGAACTCGCCAAGTTCGCTGGTTGTATAAACCACTTCCGCCAGGGAGTATTTCGAGAGCTCCTCAAGCAGCTCGTCGGGTATATCCCATGTATTGATAAGCTCATTGCTGAAAGTCCAGACCACGGTGTATGAAGTGTCAGTTGAATCAACCACCTCGAAGTTGGCGGTATACTCCGAAATGTCATTCTTTGTAAGCGAGTCATTACTCCACTGCTGGCTGGTTTTGTGAATCCTGAAATCATAGGAATCACCAATGGACCAGTAGGCTACATAGGATACTGATGTTGTGTCATCCTGGCAGAATGAGGCAGCAGCAACGGCAGTCAGTGCCAGCAGAAGGGCAAGTTTTTTCATATGACGGGTATCAGACAGATATTGTTTTCTGGTGTAAAACTATCAATTTTTTCTTGCCCTCCTGCAATAATTCAGCGGTTGCATCTGTTTCAGGTAATACGGATCTGCAATGGCACAACGGGAAACATCTTCAGTTAAACTCATTTATACAGATATCTTAAACTAATTTGTCATGAAAAAAAATGCAATTCTTCTTGTCGGGCTTTTTGTCCTTATGACGCTGTTTTCCTGTTCAAAGGACAATGATCCGGCGAACTCCTTTACATTTGACGGGGAAGAGTACCTGATCAATGATCTTTACCTTATTGAGGAGGTCTTCAATAAGGGAACTTCAAATGAGATGCATGTCTTCCAGTTCATGTTCGGAAACATTAAAAACGGAGACACTACAATGGTTGCCCTGGCGGTGCTTGATCCGGATGTCAAAACCCTCGGAGGCAATTATCCTTCAGCCGGGTATACAGATGAAACAGTAAGATGTCTGTATCCCTTCGGATTATTTTTTATCAGCGGGATCTCGTTTGACGGGGATTCATACTACCTGAGCGGAGACGGAGGCAGTGTTGATGTTACAGTAGGAACGGACGGACTATACTCGGTCAGTTTCAACAATATAAGCGTTGGTGAATATGAAGCCCTCGGAGAAAACTCCACATATTCGGAAACCGGTATTATTTCAGGATCATACGAAGGGGCAATTCACAAGGAAGTTGAAGTGGTTGGAAGCGTTGGAAAGAGCTCCGTGGCCCGTACCCGCCTGAACTCCCTGCTGGAACAGGTAAAGTAACCGGTCAGGAAGCTCCGTATAATTTCATTTTAAAGAAGGCGACTCATTCCAGAGTCCCTTCTTTTGTTTTCGTGCATTTGCAGCCAGTTCTGTAAATGTCTTCGCATACTTCACATTCGGAGGCATTGTCATCACCGTGGCATAGCCGTTCCTTACAAGCTCGGCGTTGATGAAGGTGCCGTCATCCAGGTATGCATAAGCAAGTGTGCGCATATAACGGTCATAGCGTGCGACATCATATTCTAGTCTTACCCTTTTGCCTTTTAACAACTCCTGCAGGTAGGTGGTAGACTCGGCACCGAAAAAACCTTTCGGCCTTGTTCCCGTATTTCGCGGCTCAGGTGCATCAATGCCTATAAGCCTTATCTTCAATCCCTTCTCGCTGCCGTCATCAACCCAGAAGGTGTCACCGTCAACCACGCGGGTGACGGTGAACCATCCTTCCGGTTCCGTTGAGGCTGCCTGACCTGACATTACAAAAGGCCGGATGAACAGCAGTATGATGAGCAGGTACTTCACGTCTTATGATTAAGACTGGATTTCTCCGGGGGGCCGCGTTACCAGGTAAACTTGATGCCGAGGGCAGCCCCCCAGCCCAGTCCGTTGACGTCGCCCAGGAAATCCCACATCGGGCGGGAGTCAAGGCTGATCAGTACGGGCAGATCCCTGAATTTATATTCGATGCCAATCTGTCCGCCAAGGCCAATATTGACATAGGTATTCTCATTGAAGTTGTCATATGCCACGCTTGCACCCGGACCGACATACCAGTTGAATCCTCCGGCGATATTCCAGTTCCAGTGATAAATACCTATAAGTGCCACCCTGGTGAAGTCATCCTTGAAACCGAAGCTGGCATCAAGCTCAAGCCTGTTTCTCTCGTTAAGTCCCTTCTGATATGAAAGTTCGGCCCCGCTGTAGCTGTCGCCTCCGTAAAGGCGGGCGCCAAGGGCATTGGAACTGATCTGTGCGCCTGCTGTAGCACTGAGGCCTATCAGTACAACAATAAATAACAGTTTCTTCATGATCAAAGATTTTAAAGTATTCCTACTCGTATGGCTTTTCGGTTCCGCCTTGATTTTTCAGAATGTTTTCAGACTTAATCAGCAAAAATAGCATGCCTGTCTGAATATGGGCATTACCGACCAAACAAAATTCATTCCAAAAAGAGAAGCTGGCTATTGCCGATGCTGTCCCTGCCGGGATATAGTATTGTTTATCAATGCCTGTAAGCCTGACAGGTGATTTTGATACCTTCCTCGTATGGAGTGGCTTTTATGCCAAACCTGGCTGTGAATTCAGACGAGTCGAAGAAGTAATCCCTGTCATACTGGTAGATCATCTCCGGCATCTCCTTCATCACAGGGATGAAGATCCCCAGAGGGTGGAGCATCCATTTCGGAAGTATGCTGATCTTCGGTTCTGCAATTCCAAGTTCAGTGGCAATCATTGAGATGAACTGCTTGCCGGTGACAGGCCGGCTGTCGGTGGGGAGGTGCCATACCTTACCGTAGGCATCAGGCGTATTGCCCAGCAGGGCTGTCGCTCTGCCGGCATCGGGAGTATAAGTAAAAGAGTGGTTTTTGTCAGACCTCACAAACCACATCGGTTTTTTACCAGCGGCAATATTCTTCAGCACCATCTGTGTGACGAAGTTGTTTTCATTATCCGGACCGTAAAAGTCTGCCGAACGGGCAATGAGTCCCTGCAGACCCATATCCTTCACCGCCTCCAGCAGCATATCGGAGATCCATTTCCTTACAGCACCCTTTCGGCTGGAAGGATTGACCGGTGTCTTTTCAGTCAGCTTTGACAGATGATTCTTATCATACATGTACACGTTGTCGAAGAACACCAGTTTTGCTCCATGTTTGAGACACGCATTGATTGTATCTCTCATCAGTGCCGGCCAGTATTGTTCCCAGACTTTCAGCTTGTATTCGAGGCCCACAACAAGATATACAATCTCCGATCCTTGCACAGCCTTGTCTGTGGCTCCCGGTTGTGTCAGGTCGAGTGGCATGAGTTCGTCAGTTTCGTTCACTCTGATAGGATTCCGGCTTACAAGCCGAATCCTGTCCGTGTATGCGGGAAGTTCCCTGGCAAGGATCTTTCCGATTGTGCCGTTTGCGCCGAGAATTGTCTGCATGATTTTACTTTTCAGGAGTTGTAAGTTAAACAATTGTGACTGATTAATGTTTGTCGGTTCTCCGGGCTTTTTGTATAACAAAGTTACAGTTAACCTGAAAAACAGCCATTCCCCTGGGCTCACTTTTCTTCTGATGCTATTGTGAGTACCGGAACTCCGGTGAGGAAAAAAGAAGCCCCGCCGGCCTGGTGGTCAGCGGGACTATCATAAAGTCAGTCAGGTGTTCTTAGCGGATGGTTCTTCCGGAGCCGGATTCCTGTGTTCTCTGCTGGGCGGCCCTGTTCTCAGCAGCTCTTCTTTCATTCTCGCGCGCTTCTGCAGATCTCCTCTCTGATTCGCGCGCTTCAGCTGCCCTTCTCTCATTTTCCCGTGCTTCGGCAGCTCTCTGTTCGGCAGCTCTCTGCTCTGCAGCGCGCTGTTGTTCAGCCCTTGCTTCAGCAGCCCTTCTTTCATTCTCACGTACCTGTGCCTCACGAGCCTGTGCCTCACGAGCCTGAGCTTCGCGTGCCTGAGCTTCGCGTGCCTG
>ERZ1645192.255-NODE-255-length-41404-cov-6.655977_pt1 | contig 41404 bp, 45 predicted proteins | sample MGYA00575354_ERZ1645192 | MGnify/ENA primary metagenome ERZ1645192 (study PRJEB40844, sample SAMN11349763) | freshwater sediment metagenome | isolation source: river sediment | host: Sediment | place: India: Faizupur Khadar , New Delhi | collected 2017-02-21 ...
CCGAGATCCACACCACCGTGGTGCATGAGATCGCGCACCACTTCGGCATCGACGACGCGGCCTTGGAAGAACTCGGTTACCAGTAGTCCCGCTATCCTGTGTCTGTTGTCCGGGCGCGCGAACGGAAGGTGGACATGCCGAAGATCTTGGTGATCATACCCGCGTGGAATGAGGAAGAGGCGATCGGGCCCACCATCGCCGAGGTCATGGCAGAGTTGCCGGAAGTCGACCTCATCGTCGTGGACGACGGCTCCACCGACAGAACCGTCGAGGTCGCCGAGGCGGCGGGGGCGCGGGTCGTCAGCCTGCCGTACAACCTGGGCGTCGGTGGGGCGATGCGTTGCGGCTACACCTACGCACAGCGGTTCGGCTACGACCAGGCCATCCAGTTGGACGCCGACGGGCAGCACGACCCACGCAACGTCCGTACGGTGCTGGCCGGGCTTGAGCACGCCAACATCTCGGTCGGCGCGCGGTTCGCCGGTCGTGGCGAGTACGAGGTCCGTGGGCCTCGCAAGTGGGCGATGGCGATGCTCGCCGGGATCGTGAGCCGGTTGGCGAAGACCAAGCTGACCGACATCACCAGTGGCTTCCGGGCCGCCGACCGGGTGGCGATCGCGCAGTACGTGAAGCATTACCCGGTGGAGTATCTCGGCGACACCGTCGACTCGTTGGTCGTCGCCATCCGGTCTGGTCTGACCGTGACCCAAGTGCCGGTCGAGATGCGTCCGCGGCGCGCGGGCACCCCGTCCAACAACCCCTACAAGGCGGCGATCTACCTGTTCCGCTCGATGTTCGCGCTGCTGGTTGCTTTGACCAGGCGTCCGGTCAAGATCACAGATGAGGAGGATGCCAAATGAGCGCCACCATGTTCTTCCTGGTGATGGCGGTCATCACGATCGCGTTCTTGTTCAACCTGGTTCGTTCCCGGCGGCTACGCGAGAAATACGTGGCGCTGTGGATGGTGGTCGGGTTGGCCACCATTGTCCTGGTGCTCTTCCCAGGGCTGCTGGCGAGCCTGGCCCGGCTGGTCGGGGTTGCGGTGCCGTCCAACCTGCTCTTCTTCCTGGCGATCCTGCTGCTGCTCGGTGTTTGTCTGCAGCTGTCTCTGGAGATCTCGCTGGCCGAGGAGAAGTCGCGCACCCTTGCCGAACATGTGGCGATCCTGAACCTGCAAATGCGGGAGCTGACGGGTCAGTCGGCGCGCATCACCCCGGCCGAGCTGGAACAACCTGAAGACGAGCTGGAGCCCTCAGAGCGGCTCCAGCAGCGCGATGCCGTGCGGCCGGAACCGTCGCCCGACCACCAGCGGAACTGAGACCGGTCGAAACCGATCAGCGCCCCGCGTCGATCGAGGGCCCGGCGTCCTGCGGGGAACGTGAACCGACCAGGTTGTAGACCTCCCGGGCGGCCTTGTGGTACCGCTGCCACAGCAGGAACGACTGGAGTAGCAGGAAGACCGTGATGACCCCGCCGATTGCCTTCACCCAGACCGACTCGCCCAGGAAGATGCAGACCATGGCGACCAAGATGGGCACCAGGTAGCGGAGGGTCCAGCCGATGTATCCGCCGAATGAGGGCATGACGACCTCGCGTGACTCGGCGACTGCCTTGACCATGAAGTTCGGTCCGTTGCCGATGTAGGTGATGGCACCGCAGCTGACCGAGCCCAGGCTGATGGCGAGCAACCAGATCTCGGGCACCGTGGTGGCGCCCACTCTGGCTACGCCTTCCATGACGGTCGGGTCTGCGCCCAGCGCACCCGCCATCTCGAAGAAGGTGAGGTAGGTCGGCGCGTTGTCCAGGAAGGCCGACAGCGAACCGCTGAAGATGAAGAACGTCATCGTGTTGAGCGGCAGCCGGTCGGCGACCTGGGCGAGGAACTCCAGAGCAGGAATCATGGTCAGGAAGATGCCGATGAAGATGACCGCGACCTCGCGGATCGGTGCCCAGGAGTACTGGTTCATCTCGAAGCGGATCCGCTTGCTGCCCGTGGTGTAAGAGCCCATCGCCGCGGTCAGGAAGACCAGTTCGCGCCACGGGATGTAGTGATACCAAGCGGCGTGGCCGGTCTCGATCGCGTGCAGGTCGAGTGACGGCACCAGCGCCACCGCGGCGATGATCATGGCGAACCAGAGGAAGGATGGGGCGCCCAGGATCTTGAGCGGTTCGGCGCGCCTGACGTCCAGCAGATGATCGGGCACTTCTTCGCGGGAGTACTGCCTGGTGTCCAGCGCGTAGTAGGTGATCAGCAGCAGGACGTTGATGAACGCCCACATCGGCAGCAGCTTGAACGTCCAGGTGAACGGCACGCCACGCAGGAAGCCCATGAACAGCGGGGGATCGCCGAGTGGGGTCAGCATGCCGCCGTTGTTGGCCACGATCAGGATCGTGAAGACCACCGTGTGCACCTTGATCTTTCGATCTTGGTTGATGTTCAGCAGCGGTCGGATCAACAGCATTGCGGCGCCCGTCGTACCGATGAAGGACGCGATCACCGCGCCGATCGCCAAGACGATGGTGTTGTTCTTCGGTGTGGCCCGGATGTCGCCCTTCAGGAAGAGTCCGCCGGAGACCACGAAGAGCGCGAACAGCAGCATGATGAACTGCGCGTATTCGACGAGCGCGTGGCCGACTCGTGCCCAGTTGAGGACGAATCCCACCCACAAGGCGGTTGGGATCCCCAGCATGAGCGCCACGCCGAGTACGAAGCGCCAGTCCTCCCACTTGTGGGCGGTCGCAGGGATGAGTGGCATCAAGGCGATGCTCAACAACATGATGACGAATGGGATTATCGCCCACCAAGGCACAACGGCTTCCATCAGTCCACTCCTGCGTGAAAAGGGTCGCCCGGTTGAGATGGACGACGCAGTCGGTTGGCTCATCGTAACCGGCGTGGGCGTCCCGGAGCGCCCCGAGTGGAATCGCCTGGGCGAGCATCTCGCCGAACCGGAGGTTATCCACAGGGCGCCCCTACCGGCTTGTCATCACCCGGATCGGCGACGTAGGGTGCACCTGCTGCACCCCCTCACCCCCGCAGCAGAACAGGACATGTCGCCATGCGTGCGTCCCCACGCCCCCCTGCCGCGCAGCCCGCGAGAGCCAGGCCTGCCACTGCCGAACCCCCACCACGCCCGGCAGCGGTCCAGCTACGCGCCCGGCGAAGCACCCGGCTGATCATCATCGGCGTGCTCTGCGCCTGCCTGGGTGGCCTGGCGATGGCGTGGGCCTGGAGCGGCACGCAGGAGTCGAGAACCGTGGTGCTGATGGCCAAGGCGGTGGCTCGCGGTGATCTGGTCGAATCGACCGACCTGACCACCACGACGATCGGCCGGGCGTCCGGTGTCGCGGTGGTGCCCGCTGCCGAACTGCCCGGGCTGGTCGGGCAGTTCGCACGAGTCGACCTGCCGGCGGGCTCCCTCGTCGGCCCCGATTCGGTTGGCGCCCGGGTGGTGCCCGCAGGCTCGGCCCACGTTGGGCTTCGGCTTGCTGCGGGACGATTGCCGAGCGGGCCGCTACCGGCCGGTGCCTTCGTGAGTTTGGTGGCGGTGCCGGCGCCGATGGACGCTGAACGGGGCCCGGGCGCCCAGTTCGAAGCAGTCGTGGTGTCAACACCGACGGTGACCTCCGATGGGGGAAGCTGGCTGCTCGACGTGCAGGTCGAACAAGGCTCGGCGGCGGCGGTCGCGGCGCTGGCCGCATCCGATCGGATCTCGGTGATTCGCAAGGCCGACGGCTGATGGCCATCATCGTGCTCACGTCGGCCGGCGGCTCGCCCGGGGTGACCTCTACTGCGTTGGGGCTGTCGCTGACCTGGCCGCGCCCGGTGCTGCTGGCCGATTGCGACCGGCATCCGAACCAGGCCGTGCTGGCAGGTTACCTGCGCGGGCTGTCGGCCGGTGGACGTGGGCTGGGTGGGCTGGTGCAGGAATACCGTTCCCAAACCGGCGACGGCGTGCAACAACTGTTGGGGCAGACCGTGCAACTGGACGACGACCCCGTCCAGCCGCGCCGTTTCCTGCCGGGCTTCACCAATCCCGGTTCCGCGCTGCTCTTCGAGCACTACTGGCCGCGGCTGGCCGGCCAGCTCGCCGAACTGCACCAGACCGACGTGCTTGTCGACGCGGGACGGCTTGATGCCGACGGACTGCCCGGTGCGCTGGTTGAAAGGGCCAGCCAGGTGCTGGTGCTCAGCCGCGCGGGATTGCCCGCAGTGGCCACCCTGCGACTCTTCCTGCCCGACCTGATCGCCGGCCTCGACGAGGCGACCAAGCTCGGGCTGGTCGTGGTGGGCGGTGGGCGTCCCTACTCGGCCACCGAGATCTCGGACTCGCTCGGCGTCCGGTTGGTCGCCGACCTGCCGTGGGATCCGGCCACCGCCGCGGTGCTCAGCGAAGGCGACCCGCCACCCCGACGGCTGCGTGAGCGTCCGTTGTGGCGCGGCTATCAGGCGTTGTCATCGCAGCTCCAGCCGTTGGGGGTGACATGCGCGTGAACGGCTATCCCGCCGCGGAGCTGCCGCGCCAGCAACTGCTGGAAGCCCTCAGTGTGCTCACACCTCGGGCGCTGCCCTTCCAGCCGGACGAGGAGCCGGTCGTCCGGCCACCTGCGCGCAGACGTGATCCAGCCGAGGGGGTGGATTGGGAATTGGTGGTGCAGCTGCGTCGGCAGGCCTCCGAACAAATCATCGAGAACTCCCAGCATTGGGCCGGCGAGCACGGCCGTCCCATGCCCACCGACGACAGGCGCATGATGGGACGCGCAGTCATCCGCGCCGTCGTCCGTGATCACGCGCAGCGGCTCAGCCAATCCGGCGAGCAACTGTGGGCGCTGTCGGTGGAACATGCCTACGCCAACGCGGTCGAGGACGCGATCTTCGGCTACGGGCGGCTGCAACCGCTGTTCGAGATCCCCACGGCCGAGAACATCGAGATCCACGGTTGGGACTGCGTGACGGTGCAGCACGGCGACGGTCGCCGTGTGGCCCACCCACCCGTGGCAGACTCCGACGAAGAACTCGTGGAGGCAATCCGCTTCCTGGGGGCGAGCGCCAGTCCGGCCCGTGCCTTCGACGATGCGCACCCGATGATGACGCTGGCACTCGGCGATCGCTTCCGCTTGCATGCCGTCGGTTTCGGGCTGAGCTACCGGCCGTCCATCGTGATTCGCCAGCATCTGCTTACCGAGGTCAGCCTTGACCAACTCGCCGGCGGCGCCATGATGCCGCAGCCGGTCGCCCAGTTGCTGGCCGACTGTGTGCTGGCACGCAAGTCGATCGTCATCTCGGGTGACCAGGGCGCCGGTAAGACCACCTTGCTGCGTGCGCTGGTCGCGGCCATCCCGACCAGCGAGCGCATCGGGACGTTGGAGACCGACTACGAACTGCTCACCCACCTGCTGCCGAATCGTCGCAACATGATCGCGTTGCAGGCCAAGGTCGGGTTGGGTGAGTACCGTGACGGCCGCAGCGTGGGCGAATACACCGTCGCCGACCTGATTCCGGAGGCGTTGCGGCAGAACCTGTCCAGGCTGATCGTCGGCGAGGTGCGGGGTGCCGAGGCCGGTGCGTTGTTCGAGTCGCTGCAATCGGGCGCCGGGACGATGTGCACGACCCACTCGCACTCGGCGGCGTCCACGATGGACCGGCTGGCGGCCCGGGTCGCCCAAGGCGGTGTCTTCGGCGTCGATGAGGCATACCGCCAGATCGCCTTGAACCTGCACCTGCTGGTGCACGTCCGGCTGGTGGACGACACCTGGCGCGGTGGGGTGCGTCGGCGCTTCATCAGTGAGATCCGCGAACTGACCGGTGCGGTCGAGAACGGCCGGCCCGTCACGCATCTTGCCTACGCCACCGATGAGCAGGGGCGGCCCCGGGAGCCGCAACCGAGTGCTGGGCTGCTGGCTGAGCTGCGCTCGGTGCGGGGGTGGTCGTGATGGTGGGGTTGGTGGCCGTGGGCGCCGGGTTGCTGGTCGCCGGGCTGTTCACGATCGTCGCTGGCCTCCAGCCGGCGACTCGGGCGGATGGGCGTGCTGGCGCCCGACGAGCCGATCGCCTGCGGAGGGCCTGGCTGTCATGGCCCCGCGCGAGGCGGATGCGCGCCACGATCGGTGTCGTGTCTGGCCTGCTGGTCACCCTGTTCACCGGTTTCGTGCCCGCGCTGGTACTGGTGCCGGCACTTGTCCTGGTGCTGCCCGAGTTGCTGCGTCAGGCGGCCCAGCCCGAGCTTGAGCTTCTGGAGGGAATGGACCGCTGGATCAGGGTGTTGTCCGCCTCGGTCGGGACTGGCAAGTCCATCGGGGACGCGATTCGGTCGTCCCGCGCCCAGGTCCCGGCCAGGCTCGCCGGTCCGGTGGCCGGCCTGATAACCCGTCTGGATGAACGTTGGACCCCGGGCGCCGCATTGCAGCAGATGGCCGACGAGATCGACTCCGCCGACGCCGATGCGGTGCTCGCGGCGCTGATCCTGGTCGGCGAACGCGGCGGCGTGGGCGCGTCGGCCACCCTTGGGGCGCTCAGTGACGCCCTGCAAGACCGGCTGCGGGCGATGCGTGAGATCAGCGCGGAGCGGGCCAAGCCGCAGGTGGTGGTTCGGCAGGTGACGGTGATCACGCTGGTTGCACTCGTCGTCGGTTTCGTCGTGGCGCCCGACTACTTCGCGCCCTTCGGGACGCCGATCGGTCAGCTGCTGATGATCGTGCTGGGCTCGGTCTATCTCGCTTCGCTGATCGCGCTGCGCCGCATTGCCACCCCGCGGAGCCGGGAACGGATCCTGATATGCGCCAGCGACGCGGAGGTGGCCCGTGCCTGACCCAGTCTTTGCGATGGCGATGACCGCGGCCGCCTTGGCGGCAGCCGGTGGGTGGCTGGTCGTCTGCGGGCTGCTCCCGAGGCAGATCCGGTTGTCGGATGCCCTCGGGGTGCTGGCGGACGGAACCGAGCCGGACACCGCAGAGCAGGGGCCAGTGGTGGTGACCGACCCCACCTCCCGCCTGGAGCTCGCGGGCGCCTGGCTTTACCAGACTGCTCGACTACCGCTTTCGGCCTCGGCGATGCGCGCCTTGATGCTGCAGGGACGTTCGATCGGCGACTACTTCGTCAACAAGGCGGTGCTGGCGCTGGGCGGACTGGTGCTGCCGCACCTGCTGGTGCTCGCGGCCAGGCCGCTGGTCGGATCGCTCGGTGCCATTCCGGTCGGGGTCGGACTGATCTGCGGTGTCATCGGATGGTTCTGGCCCGACTTCGCGCTGCGCAACCAGCAGCAACAGACCAACGCCGACGCCGAGGAGGCGCTGAACACGCTGTTCGACCTGGTGGTGCTCGAGCGCCTCGCGAACATGTCGGCCACCCAGGCGATGGCGGCCGCAGCACGGCTCTCGGACGTGCCGGTCTTCGTCCACATCCGGGGTGCCTTGGAGCGAGCACGGCTGGAACAACGGCCACCATGGACCGACCTGCACCGACTGTCCCGAGAACTGGAACTGCCATCAATCGCCGACATGGCCGATGTGATGCGACTGGACGACCAGGGCGCCGCTTTGGCGGGGGTACTCACGGCCCGCGTCAAGGAATTGCGGGATGCCCATCTCACCAGGGAGCGGGTCCGGGCGCACCAAGCCTCCGAGGCGATGACGCTGTGGATGTCGATTCCGGTGGTCGTCTTCGCACTGGCCTTCCTGATCCCGCCGCTGCTGACCATGTCCGGGGCAGCTTGATCCCACACCCAGAACCCCCCATTGCACAACAACCCCAGGAGAAGAAGATGAAGCAACTCGAACCAGTGGCCGTGTGGCACCGACTGATCGGCACCATGCTCACGCTGCGCGACCGGCCGATCCGCCGTGACCAGCGTGGGCTCTCCCAATCCACCGAGAGCGCCGTCCTGCTGATCGGGGCGATCACCATCGCGGCGATCGTGATTGCGGCTGTGACCAACTATGTGCAGAGCAAGCTGCAAGGCCTCGCCTGACCGCGGGCTGGTGGAGTCGACCCAGTTGGCGTTGCTGCTGCCGCTGCTCCTGCTCAGCCTCTTCGCCGTCGTGCAGGCCGGCATCTGGCTGGCCGGACGCTCCACAGTGCAACAGGCGGCCATGGCAGCTGCCGAACAGGCTGCGTTCGCCGACGCGAACCCTGCTGACGCCCAGCGGGTGGCCGCCGAGTTGGCTGCCCGCGGCGGGCTCACGGCCGTTTCTGTCGAACTGACGACCACCGGCACCTCAGTCGACGTCCGCGTGGACGCCCAAGTGCCTGCACTGCTGCCCGGTCAATGGTCACAAGTGACCGCCTCCGCCCACCGAGTGACGCAGGCCTGACCGTGACCGTATCCAGGCCAGGGAAGGCGAGGTTCGGCAGGCAGCGTGGCGCGACTGCAGTCGAGGTCGCGATCCTGATCCCGTTGTTCGGCCTCTTGCTGGCCGGGTTGATCGGCGGCTGGCGGATCGGCTGGGCGCGCGCCCAGGTGGTCGAAGCAGCGGCGGCCGGCGCTCGTGCAGCCAGCATCCCGGCGTCGGGCGGCCAAGCGCGGCAACTGGCCACCACGGCGGTGCAGGCAGACCTGGCAACAGTGGGTCTGCATTGCGCCGACGTGCAGGTCGATGTCGACACTTCCGCCTATTCGCTGCCGCCGGGAACCCCCGGTCAGGTGACGGCACGAGTGAGCTGTCGACTCGACCTTTCCGACGTGATCGTGCCGGGGCTTCCCGGCACCACGCTCATCAGCAGCGCGGCAAGTGAGCCGCTCGACATCTTCCGGGAGCGCACACCATGAGCGTCATCCTACGTTTGGCAAGGTCCGTCGCCGCACTGCTGGTGATCGGCACGGTGATCGGCGGAGGTGCTTGGGCGCTGAGCCGCTTCGGTCGCCTCGATGCCCTGGCCAGCCTGAGTTGGGCGCGGCTGTGGACGACGGCTGACGACGGCGGCGTCGTGCTGGGCGTCATCACCGCGATTGGCTGGATCGCGTGGGCACTGGCCACGGCGTCCTTGGTCAGCGAGCTGCTGGCCGCGATCTCGCAGCAACGTTGGCGGTTGCGGTTCCCCGGCCTGAACCTGTTCGCCCCCGCGAGCTCGGTCTTGGCCACAGCCATCGTCGGACTGGTGGTGGGGCAGGTGGTCACCCCGGCCCCTGCGTTCGCCACCGCCAGCACCGAGCGGGCACCCGAACCGGCCCAGATCGCCGGTGACCCGCTCACCGCCGACGACGAGCGGGCCGGCTCGAAGCCCACCGAGGTCCGCAGCCATCTGGTGCGTCCGGGTGACGACCTTTGGACGCTGGCGCAGCACTACTACCAGGACGGCTCCCGTTGGCGTGAGATCGCCGCCGCCAACCAAAGCGTCCTGCTGGAGTCGACCGACCAGCTGGAACCGGGCACCCTGTTGGCCATCCCGCAACCGTTGTCGGCGGTGAACGGGGTGGTGGTCCGGCCGGGTGACACACTCAGCGACCTGGCCGCCGAACACCTGGGAGACACCGACCGGTGGCCCGAGATCGTCGAGGCAAACGCGGGTCGCCTCGACGACCCGAACACCATCGACGTCGGATGGGTGCTGGCCATGCCCGGCAGCGATCGGCCGGCGCCGTCCGCACCGGGCGACGATGCGAAGCCGGTGGCAGCCTTCGGCGGCGAACAGTCCGTCAGGGTCTCGCGGGAAGAACTGGCGACCTGTCCGGTGCCCGCGGAGCCGTCGATCACCGAGACCCAGCCTGCGTCCACAGCCGCGTCGATGGCGGCACTGCCCTGCTTCTTCGGGGCAACCTTGGCCGCTGGGCTGGGCGGCGCCTACCTGCTGCGCAGGCGCCGGCAGAGCGCCGCGCGTCCCCTGGGACGCCGGTTGCCGCCGCTGCCCGCAACAGCAAGGCCCACCAGCGGGGCGCTGACGGCCGCGTTCGAGGCCGCGCCGATGCCTGCCGAGCAGGCGCCGATCACTCGCGTGCCGCTGGGGGAGGGGGCGAGCGGACCGATCCACTGCGACCTCGAACAGAACGCACTCACCTGGCTGGGCGCTGCGGATGGCGACGACGTTGCCGTGGCCACCGCCATCGTCTTGGCGCTGGTGTCAAACGCCCAGGAAGCAGCGATCACCGTGGTGGTCGCCGGCCCGGAGTTCGGCTGGCTGACCAGCATGGACGACCCGTGTCTGGTCGTGCTCGAGGGGGTGGACGACGCCCTGCAACTGTTGGACGAGGTAGTGGGTGCCCGTGCGGAAAGTCGCCCGCAGGACATGACCTTGGCGCAGCTGCGCGCCGACCCGGCGCTCGCGGAGGCCTGGGCGCCGTTCGTGCTTGTGACGTCCAGTACACCGGGTCGGCCGCTACCCACCGACCTGGGCCTGCTCGGGGTCAGCGTGGTCATCTGCGGCGGCACGGACGCAGCGGTGCTGCCCGCCTCGACCATCGAGATCGGCCCTCAGACGGCTGAATACCTGCCGACCGGGGAGGTCTTCGAACCCAACCTGGTCCCCGCACCCGCCCGTCGGGTGCTGGCGGAGATCTTCGGGACCGCAAACCTGACCGAATATCCGTCCGCGCCTTGGTGGGACGAGACACCAGCCGCCCAGCTACCCACCGTCCTGCGCGTCGCCGCCTGGCCCGGATCTGTGGAGGAACTACCCGTGGCCTCGACCATCGAACCTGAACACCCCACGCTGAAGTTGCTGGGCCCGGTCGAGCTGATCGGTGCCCGTGGCCAATTGCCGAGCCGCGCCATCAAGCAGTGCGAAGAATACTGTGCTTGGCTGCTCGAAAACCCCGGCGGCAGCGCCGGCACGATGACCCGGGCACTCATGGTCGCCGAGCCGACCCGCCGTTCGAACATGAGCCGGCTGCGCAGCTGGCTCGGTTCGGACGCGAACGGGGCCCCCTACCTGCCGGACGCCTACACGGGGCGGATCATGCTGCACCCCGGCGTCAGTTCCGACTGGGAACAGGTTCAGCTATGCCTGTCCGGCGGGGTCAATCGGGTGGGCGACGCCGCCCTCGTCGAGGCCTTGGGCATGGTGCGCGGTGCTCCCATGGCGGACGCGGCGCCAGGCCAATGGCATTGGGCCGAGCAGTTGCGGGCGGACATCTGCGGCACCATCAGAGACTGCGCCGTCGTCCTCGGCCGCCGGGCAGTCGCGGTCGGTAACTTTGAGCTGGCGCAATGGGCGGTCGACCGCGCCCAAGCCGCCGCACCTGACGACGAACTGCTGCTTGGAGTCCAGATTCAGATCGCACACGCCAGCGGCGATCGGGCCCAGGTCGACCGGCTCGTCCTGCAGCTCACCCGGCGGGCGCGGATGCAGGGCATCGACCTGGCCGACGAGACGGTCACCCTTCTGCAAGAAGTCGTCGAGGGACGCGCACGCCTGCGCCGCGCCTGACGGGCGCGCCGGGGGTGGCGGCGGACTATGACCCGCCCCCGCCGTCGGCCAGCACGGTGCCGCGGTTGTAGGACGCCGTCTGGCCACGGCTGAGTAGTGCGAAGACCGCCGCGAGCAGGAAGTACCAACCGGCCAATGCGACCAAGGTCGGCCAAGAATTGCCATCAGCCGGCAACGTCGCCGCCGCCACCACGGCCCCCACCACGAGACCCAGGTTGTTGACGATGTCGTAGATCACCATCACCCGGCCGCGCACCTGGTCGCAGATGTGCGCCTGCGTCAGGGTGTCGCCGCAGATCTTGACCGACTGCAGGAACAATCCGAGCAGGAAACCTGCCCCCAACAGGGCCGGGCGCGTCAGCGCTCCAGCGGGGATCAGCTGCGCCAGGCCGGCCAACGCCAAGCTGCCCAGCAGGGTGAGCCGGACTCCGAGGCGGGCGGCGCTTGGCGTGGCCACCAGGCCGGATAGTGCAAAACCCGCCCCCGAGACAAGGAACCACACCCCCATCTCGACCATGACCGACTCAAGGTTCTCGTCCGAGCCGAAATAGTGACGGTAGAGCAGGATGACCATGGTCATCAAGACGCCATAGCCGATCCGGGCACCAAAGACCATGCCGACCCCGACGAACGCCGGCCGGGCATGCCACAGCTCTCGCACCCCGACCGACAAACCGGTCCAGACATCGGCCCAGGTGCTTCGGATCTCCCCGGCGTGCGGTCCGAGCCGGTGTCCCCCGAAGCGGGCCGCCACCAGCGCCGCGGCGGCGAACATCACCGCAGCCAAGGCGAAGACCAGGCTGTCGGCCCAGGCGGGAGACAGCAGCCGACCCGACGCCAGCCGCAACCCACCGGCCAGCAGCCCGCCGATCATGCCCGAGATCGGACCTACCATCGGCATGATCGCGGCTGCCTCGAGGTACTCGTTCGCGGCCACGGTGTGCGGCATGCCGGCGCCGAGGGCGGCCAACTGCAGGCGGTTCAGCCCGAGGATGACCAGCAACAAACCGAACAGCAGGACCTGCCGAGAACCGGCTGCACCGCCGCTGACGACGACCACGAAGCTGGCGATGGCCAGCACGAGGCGGATCAGGTCGCAGACGACCACGATGCGCTGCCTGGGGAACCGGTCAAGGATCGGACTGACGAAGGGCCCGACCACCGAGAAGGGCAGCATGACCAGCGCAATCACCGCGGCGATCGCCCACGCGTTGGGCTGCGTTTGCGGGCTGAACAAGATGTAGGCGGCCATGCCGACCTGCACAACCGCGTCCCCGCCCTGCGACAGCGTCCGCACCGCCACCAAGCGCCGGAACGCCGGGTGCCGCAGGAGTTGGGCCAGTCGGCGCAGGGCATCCACGCGCCACATGTTAGGCCCAACCGACGCCCAGGTTGGTCTTGGACCCTCGGGTATTGTGGAGTCAGTCCAACGAAGGATCATCCATGTATCAGGCCGATGCGTCCGCCAGCTCGACGGAACCCCCAGACGAGTCACCTGAAGCAGGGTCGCGCCGTGCCGACGCACTACGTAAGGCCGAAATGGCGCGGACGGCCGCGAACCGTGAGGCAGCGGTCGCGCAGCAGTTGATCGACCAGTTCATCACTCAGGCCCGGGATCGGGGCATCCGGTCCGAGCCGCTGCGGATGCGCTTGTCCAGTGGCGGCACGGCGCGCACCGACAAGATGGGCTGGTACATCAAGGTCAATCAGACCGTGGCGATCGGCGAGGACGGCGGCTACTACATCCTGACGATGCCCGGAGGGCTGCGGGAGCGCATCACGGGCGTCCGGCTGCAGCCGAGCCTGCCGTCCTTGGAGGTCAGTCGTGGTGGACGCGATGGCGAGACAGGCGACCTGTCCGATTTCCTGACCAAGAGGCTGCGTCAAGCACTAGGGGGCTGCTGGTCACCCCCAACAACCCCCTAGGCCTTGTGAATAATCTACGCCAGCCATGACCAAAGCAAGAAGTTCTTAGGCAACTCGCATGCCTTCGGTCACCGTTGTGTTGCGATTGCCATGATTGCCTTGACCGGTCCTTCGGGGCCTTCATAGACTGCCAGCGTCAATCCACTGACTTGGTGATTGGCGTCAAAGACATTCCCGGGAGCACAGCTGCTCCACCGATCCGCCCGCGGATCCGTACAAGGAGGCACGTAACTGATGAAGATGTCCAAGTTGCTCTTGACCGGCGCGATCGGCCTGGTGACACTGGGCTTGGCCGCGTGCGGTGGCGGCTCCTCGAGCGGCGGCAGCTCTGCCGGCTCCGGCGAAACGAAGGTCTTCAAGCTCGCGTTCAACCAGACCGACCAGCATCCGCAGTACGCGGCCGGCGTCGAGCTCGGCAAGCGGCTCGAAGAGGTCACCGAGGGCCGTTACTCAGTCAAGGTGTACCCGAATGAGCAGCTGGGCGGGCAGGCAGACGTCATCCAGAACCTGTCGAACGGCACCGTCGAGTTGATGTGGGTCGGCGGCCCTGTGCTTGAGGGCTTCAACAAGGACTTCGTCGTGTTCAACCTGCCTTATGTCTTCGACTCGGTGGACGCCCAGCTCGCCGTGCTGTCGGAGTACGAGGCACTGGATCCGCTGTTCACCTCGATCGAGGAGAACAAGCAGATCACCGTGCTGGCAGGAGTGAATGCAGGTGTCCGCAACGTCTACAACAGCAAGCACGCGGTTCGCACCCCGGAAGACCTGAACGGTTTGAAGATCCGCGTCCAGCAGTCCGATTCCCAGGTGCGCATGATCGAGCTCATGGGTGCCGTCGCGTCCCCCATGAACAACGGCGAAACCTACTCCGCAATGCAGACCGGCGTGCTTGACGGCGCCGAGAACAACGAGGTCACCTGGGACGCCCTGAAGCACAGTGAGGTCGCCAAGTACTACTCCTACACCCGCCACCTGATCATTCCGGACTACCTGTTGATCAGCACCAAGGCCTTGAACGCCATGTCGGCCGAGGACCAGCAGGCTCTTAAGGACCTGGTGCCCGAGATCCAGAAGATCGCCAACGACGGCTTCGCCGCTTTCACCCAGAAGTCGATCGATCACGCGACCTCGATCGGTGCGCAGTTCAATGACGACGTCGACACCGCGGCCTTCAAGGCGCGCGTCCAGCCGCTGGTCGACGAGTCGGTCAATGAGAACGATGTCCGCAAGGGCCTCTACGATCTCGTCCAGCAGGCCAACGCGGCGAATCCCGCCAAGTGACCTTCTGACCTAGTCCGATTGCAGGTCCGGGTCCCCGCTGCGGGGGCCCGGACCTTTGCGCCCCCCGTGCAGTCAAGGCATAGTCACGATCTGGTCACCGTTGTTGCTCGGTTGCCAAGGTTCCTTGACCGGCACCCACAGCAATTTCTAGACTCGCTTCATCAAACTGAACGGCGTTCAGTTTGGCGTACGAGTCGAGATGACGGCGTCCCGGCGAGGCGTCTGTGCCAGCGGGACGCGGGGCACTTCCGCCCGAGGGTTTCAGTACCAAGGAGGTACACCAATGAAGTTGTCCAAGGTGATTTTGACCGGCGTTGTCGGTCTGGTATCGCTCGGTCTGGCCGCCTGTGGTGGCGGCGGCTCTTCCAGTGGCAGTACGCCGGCGACCGACGGTGGCAGCGGCGAACAGATCGTGTTCAAGCTGGCCTTCAACCAAACCGACCAGCACCCGCAGTACAAGGCGGGCGTCGAGTTCGGCAAGAGGCTGGAGGAGGCGACCGACGGTCGTTACTCCATCAAGGTCTACCCGAACGAGCAGTTGGGCACCCAGTCCGATGTCATCCAGAATCTGTCCAATGGCACCGTCGAACTCATGTACGTCGGCGGCCCGGTGATGGAGGGCTTCAACAAGGACTTCGCCGTCTACAACCTGCCCTACATGTTCGATTCGGTCGATGCGCAACATCAGATCTTCCGCGACACGGAACTGAACGCTGACCTGTTCAAGTCTGTTGAGGAGTCGAAGAACATCACCGTGCTTGCGGCGCTGTTCGCCGGTGTGCGCAACATCTACAACAGCAAGCAGGCGGTTCGCACCCCCGATGACCTGACCGGGATGAAGATCCGCGTCCAGCAGTCCGACTCGCAGGTTCGGATGATCGAGCTCATGGGCGCAGTCGCCTCCCCGATGGGCCAGGGCGACGTCTACTCCGCGCTGCAGACCGGCGTCCTCGACGGTGCCGAGAACAACGAGACCGTCTACAACGCACTCAAGCACGACGAAGTGGCCAAGTTCTACTCCTACACTCGTCACCTGATGATCCCGGACTACCTGCTGATCAGCTCCAAGGCCCTGAACACCATGCCGGAGGCAGACCGCCAGGCTCTGCTCGACCTGGTGCCCGAGATCCAGAAGATGGCAGACGACGGCTTCCAGGACTTCATCAAGAAATCGATCGACAGCTCCAAGTCGATCGGCGCGCAGTTCAACGATGACGTCGACACGGCCGCCTTCAAGGAGCGCGTCCAGCCGCTCGTCGATGAGACGGTCAACGCGAACGATGTTCGCAAGACCCTTTACGCGGCGATCCAGGAAGCCAACGCGGCGCATCCTGCCGGCTGACAGCTGACAGCTGACTCCGGCTCCCGGGTGCGGAAGACCCGGGAGCCGGGGTACGGTACGCCGTAAGCCGACACGTTCACCGAAGAACGAAACGATCAATGATGAAACAGAGGCTCAGATGAAAGCCCTTAAGACATTCCAGGGTGCGCTAGACGTACTCCTCCGCTGGTTCTGCATCATTCTCTTCGCGCTGCTGGTGCTCTTGGTGACCTTCCAGGTCGTGGCGCGATTCACTGTGGGTGGCAATGCCTGGACCGAGGCGATGGCCCGCGTCATCTTCATCTGGCAGGGCATCATCGGGGCTGCCTACGTCATCGGTGAGAACGACGACGTGGCCATCGACTTCCTGGTCCGCAAGTTCCCTGCCTTCGTGGTCAAGATCTTCGAGGTGCTGGCCCACAGCATCGTGGCCTTCTTCGCGATCTGGGTAATGATCTGGGGTGGTGGGGAGCTGGCGTCGTCCGCGATGGACCAGACCGTCGAGTTGTTGCCTTTCAAGCAAGGCATGTTGTACCTGATCCTGCCGATCAGCGGCACCCTCATCACGATCTATTGCATCCTGCACATCGTCCACGCGGTGACCTCAGAGGTGAAGATCGTCAACGAGGAAGACATCGACATCTCCACCCTGCAGGAAGAGGGCATCTGACATGAACGAAGCAGGACTTGTAGCCATCATCCTGGTGGTGGGCATGTTCGGCCTGATGGCGATCGGTGTCTCGGTGTCGGTCTCCATCGGCCTACCCTCCGCAGTCTGCCTGGTCATCCTGATGGGGCATGACTCGGGCATCTTCACTTCCGCCCAGAAGATCTACAACGGCATCGACTCCTTCGCGCTGCTGGCCATCCCACTGTTCGTCCTAGCGGGTGCCATCATGAACCAAGGTGGCATCGCGTCCAGATTGATCGGGCTCGCCAAAGCGATGACCGGCCCGATGCCGGGCGCGCTGGCCCAGACCAACGTGCTGGCCAACATGTTGTTCGGTGCCATTTCCGGTTCGGCGCTCGCCGGCGCCTCGGCAGTCGGCGCGATCATGGCTCCCGAAGAGCAGAAGGACGGCTACGACATGGGCTTCGCCGCCGCCGTCAACGTGGCCTCCGCCCCGTCCGGCATGCTGATCCCGCCGTCCAACACCACCATCGTCTACGCCCTGGTCTCGCAGGCCTCGGTCGGCGCCCTCTTCCTCGCCGGGTACATCCCGGGCATTCTGTGGGGCCTGACCTGCATGGTGCTGGTCTACTTCTATGCCCGCAAGCGTCCCGAGCTCAAGGGCAAAGGCTTCCCCAAGATGGGCGAGTTCTTGGCCTCGCTGTGGGGGGCTCTGCCGAGCCTCGGCCTGATCGTGGTCGTCATCATCGGCATCGTCGGTATCCCGGGCCTGTTCTCGGCCTTCTTCACCCCGACCGAAGGTGCCGCGGTGGCAGTGCTCTACGCACTGGTCCTGTCCTTCATCTACCGCACCATCGGCATCAAGGACCTGCCGCGGATTCTGCTGTCGGCGACCCGCACCAGCTCCGTGGTGATCTTCCTGATCGGCCTGTCGTCGATCATGAGCTTCGCCATGACCTTCTCGGGCATCCCCGACCTGATCGGCAACTGGCTGACCGAGTTCACCGATTCGCCAGTGGTCTTCCTGGCGATCATGATGGTGATCCTGCTGGTCATCGGCATCCCGCTGGACGCGACCCCGGCAGTGCTGATCTTCACCCCGATCTTCCTGCCCATCGCCGTCCAGTACGGCATCCATCCGGTGCACCTGGGCATGATGATGATCTTCAACATGTGTATCGCGGTCATCTCCCCGCCGTCGGCGCCGGTGCTGTTCGTCGGTGCCCGAGTGGCCGGCAAGAAGGTCGAGGAGGTCATCGGGCCGCTGATGCCGTTCTTCGGCGCGCTGATCTTGATGCTGCTCGTCATCCAGTACGTGCCTGAACTGTCATTGGCCCTGCCGCGGGCGGCGGGTCTCATCTATGGGGCCTAGCAACTTGGCCGTCCGCTGAACCCGAGAGGATCTGGTTGTCATGAAAGCCGTCTACATCAAAGGCAAGGAAGACCTGGAGATCGCTGATGTCCCGGTTCCCGAGCCCGGTCCGGGCCAAGTACGCATCGCCGTCGAGTATGTCGGCATCTGTGGTTCCGACTTGCACTACTACTTCAACGGCGCCAACGGCACCTTCGTCATCCGTGAGCCGTTGATCCCGGGCCACGAAATGTCGGGCCACATCGACCTGGACCCGCAGGGCGAGTGGGCGCCGGGCACCCCGATCACGCTGCATCCGGCCACCTTCGGGCCGGATCAGCCGGGCATGGAGAACCTGCGCCACCTGCGTCCTGGCGGCTCCTACCTGGGTAGTGCATCCACCTGGCCGCACACCCAGGGTGCGATGGCCGAGTACATGCTGGTCAACCGTGACATGATCCGCCTGCTGCCCGAGTCGGTCTCGACCCGGACGGCAGCGCTGGTCGAGCCGCTCGGGGTCGTGCTGCACGGCATCAACATGATCGGTGACCTGAGCGGCGCCAAGGTGCTCGTCTCGGGTTCCGGCCCGATCGGACTGCTGGCCGGCTTCGCCGCGAAGCAGCGTGGGGCCGCGCACCTGACCTGTTCGGACGTGCTGGACGGCCCGCTGGAGCGAGCCAAGAAGGTCGGTGCCGACGAGGTCATCAACGTCATCAACGACAAGCTGCCCGAGAACGCCTATGATGTGATCCTCGAGTGCTCGGCGGCTGCTCCCGCGGTGACGTCCTGCCTGCAGGCAGCGAAGCCGCGCGGCCGGATCGCCCAGATCGGCATGTTCCCAGGCACCCCGGTCTCGGTGGCGCTGGCCCCGCTCAGCCAGAAGGAGCTGACCTGGGTAGGCACCATGCGCTTCGACAACGAGGTGGACGAGGCCATCGCGATGATTGCGGAGGCCCCTGACGTCGCCGAAGTGATCACCCATGTGATCGGCGTCGATCAAGCTCTTGAGGCATTCGCCATCGCCAAGGACTCCCAAGTCTCCGGCAAGGTCCTGGTGGCACTCGGCGAAGCGCAGGCCTAGCTGCCAGGCTGGGCCCGGACAACCAGTCTGGTGACTCCAGTGAACGAACAACCGTTGGTGAAGGTGCCGCCGCGTGGGTCTCCCTCGGTCTCCCGCGCGGCGGCCATCCTAAATTTGGTGGCCAGCCGTCCAGACGGCTGGTCGTTGACGCAGATAGCTTCGGCGCTCGGGTTGGCCAAGTCGTCGACCCTGGCGATAATGACTTCGCTCGAGGCAGCAGGCCTGGTCAGCCGCACTGACAACACCTACGAACTTGATGTCGGCGTACTGGGACCTGCCGGCGGCTTCCTTCGCGGGATCGACGTGGTCAGCGACTTCAAGCGCCAACTCGCTGCCTCGCCGATGTTGCGTGACGAGATCGCCCACCTCGGGCTGCTCGCGGGACGTGACGTCACCTTCATAGCCCGGCATACCGGACGTCCACCGCTGCCGGTCACGGGCAGCGTCGGTGACCGGTTTCCTGCAGCCATCACCGCGGCCGGTACGATCCTGCTCGCACAACTGAGCGATGACGAACTCGCCGAACTCTATCCGGACGACAGCGCCTTCCCGAAGTGGACGCCGAAATCCACGTCGAGCCTGACCGAATTGATGGCCAAGATCGAACGTGTTCGCGCTGACGGCTTCGCCGTCGACGAGGGCGAGACCCACCCGAATGTGTTGGGCTTGGGCATGCTGGTGCACCGGGAGGGGAAGTTCGCCCAGGACTTCTCGATCAGCACCTCACTGCAGATCGACCGAGCCCGGCCCAAGATGCGTCGGCAGGCGTTGGACGAGCTGCGCGCCGTCCGCGATGCCCTGCAAACCGGCAACGAGCTGCGCTGACGTTAGTCGGCAGTCTGTTCCGCAAGGTACTTGTGGACGACAGCCAGGTCATCGTCGCCCAAACCTGCCTCGACGAGGCCTTGGTAGATGGTCAGGGCTTCGGTGCTGAGGGGCAGCGTCCGGGACGCCTGCGCAGCCTCCGACAGTGCGATCTTCAGGTCTTTCACCATGAACTTCGCTGCACCGGTGTTCGAATAGTCTCGATCGATGACCTTGCGGTGTTTGGCATTCAAGACCGCGCTGGCGCCCCAGCCCTTCGACAACATCTGGAACATCAGCCCCACGTCGACGCCGGCGCCCTCGGCGATGAGCGCCGCCTCCGCAAGGGCCGCCATGGTGATGCCCACGACCATCTGGTTGCACGCCTTGACCACCTCGCCGGCACCCAGCGGGCCGCAGTGCACCGGGGTGCCGCAGGCCTGCAACACGGGTATCGCTTGCGCGACGTCGTCCTCGTCGCCACCGACCATGATCGACAGCGTGCCGCTCTGGGCTCCGGCCTCGCCGCCACTGACCGGGGCGTCCACCACGCTCAGCAGGCCGTTGGTCTCGCGGTCGACGCGGGCCGCCAAGGTGCGCACGTCTTGCGGCGCCACCGTAGAGCTGACCACGAGCAGGGTGGGCTCGGTGACCCCCGCCAGCAGGCCGTCCGGGCCGGTCAGCAGCGGTTCGAGCTGGGTGAGGTCTTGCAGCATGTCGATGATCACGTCGTTGGAGGCCAGTTCGCGGGGCACCGGTTGGTAGCTCGCTCCCGCGTCGACCAGGCTGGCGGCCGATTCGGGGCGGCGTGCCCAGACGGTCAGCAGATGACCTGCCTTGATGAGGTTCTGACCCATCGGGGCCCCCATCTTCCCCGGACCCAAAAGTGCGACGTGTTCAGCGGCCATGGCATCAGACTAGTCGGGGCCGGCCCACGACCACCACCGTCGAGGATTCAGTCGACCAAGCCGGTTTCGAAGGCGATCAGCACCAGGCCGACCCGGTCGCGGGCGTTCAGCTTGCTGAGCAGGCGTCCCACGTGGGTCTTCACCGTGCCCTCGGCCATGAAGAGATTTGCGGCGATCTCCGAATTGGTGGCGCCTCGGGCGATCTCGACCAGCACCTCCCGCTCGCGGTCGGTGAGCACGTCGAGACGCGAGCTGTCATGTCCAGGCACGTCCGGCAGCTTCGGCACCACCTGTTGCAGCAGCCTGCGGGTGGCGCTGGGCGCCACCACCGCGTCTCCAGCCGCGACCGCACGGATCGCGCTCAGCAGGTCGTCGGGCCGGGCATCCTTCAGCATGAAACCGGAGGCCCCCGCCTTCAGCGCAGCGAAGACGTACTCGTCCAGATCGAACGTGGTCAGCACCAGCACCTTGGTGGGCAGGCCCGCGGCCACGATGCGACGGGTGGCCTCCACTCCGTCCATCTCGGGCATCCGGATGTCCATCAGCACCACGTTGGCCGGACGAGCGGTCAGCGCGGTGACCGCGCCAAGTCCGTTGGTGGCTTCTCCGACGACCACCATGTCGTCCTCGGCGTCGATCAGCATCCGGAACCCGCTGCGCACCAGGGACTGGTCGTCCGCGAGGAAGACCGTCAAGGGTTCAGTCATCTTCGACCACCTTCTGTTCTGGGCCACGTGGTTGGTGTTGGGTACCATTCTTGCCGATCAACTGACCGCTGTGGGAGGTGGTGCCGGTTGTCGGCAGCGCAGCCCGCACCACCCAGCCGCCACCACTGAGCGGATGGGCCGTCATCTCGCCGCCCATAGCAGACACTCGCTCCGCCATACCCTGCAACCCGTAGCCGGAGCCGACTTGCGGGTTGGCCTGCCGGTCGTTGCTGCCCCCGGATTGGCCGTCGTCGGCGACCTCGACGCTGATGAGGTTGGGTTGGTAGATGAGTGTTACTGTGGCGCGGGCCTGTGGGCCGGCGTGCTTGAGGACGTTGGTCAGCCCCTCCTGCACCACCCGGTAGACCGTCACCCCCAGCGCCGCGCTGACTGTTGGCTGGACGCCGGTGATCGAGAGTTGGACGTGGTCTCCTGCCTTCGCCACCATGGCGGGGATGTCGGCCAGACCGGGTGCCGGCTGATACTCGGCGCTATCCGGTGCGTCGGGATCGGCCCGCAGCACACCGACGATGCGGCGCATCTCGGCGAGGGCCTCGCGTCCGGTCTCGGAGATCGTTTCCAAGACTTCGGCAGCCGCCTCCGGATGCTTGCGAGCCAGCGCCTTGCCGCCGTTGGCCTGCACGATGATGACCCCCAGCGAGTGGGCGACCACATCGTGCAACTCGCGTGCGATCTCGTTGCGCACCCTGGTCTCCGCCGCTCTCGTCTGCTGGTCGCGTCTGGCCAGTTCCGCCCGGTAGCGTTCCCGCGCTGCCTTCTCGTGATCGTGGCGGGCGATGGCTGTCTCGCGGTCGCGGCGTCCCAGCAGGTAGGGGATCACCACCCAAGCCAGACACAGCGCCATCAGCGGTGCAACCCCCGACAGCAGTTGGGAGTGGTCCAACTTGGCGGGGCCGATGCTGGTCCAGCGCAGTGGCCCGACGATGGAGCCGAGCCCGCCGGAGACCACAACCAGCCGTGAGCTGTATCCGGCCACCCAACGCGCCACCGAATAGCAGGCGATCGGCACCGCGATCAACGCCCAGGTGGGCGTGGCGACCAGCCAGGCCTGGGCCATCCCGGCGACGGTCATCAGCCCAGTCATGATCAGCGGGTTCCGGCGCCGCAGCGCCAGCGGCATGACCAATCCGATGGAGGTGACCACGGACGCCAGGTAGTCGTCGCGCAGCGGGCCCCGGCCGAGCAGATCGCCCCAGAAGGCGGTACAGACGGTCAGAACCAGCGCAACTACCAGGTCGAACCAGCTCACCATTGAGGACACGTCGTCGACTGGCTCTTCATCGAGCGGCAAGTCGTCGAGGCCTGGTCCCAGATCCATTGTTCCAATGTAGATGGCCGCTCAGCGTCTGCTGGTGTGGGTGACGGTCAAGGATCCTCAGGAATACCCCCACCGGGGCGAGCGACGTTGTCGGTCGAGGATGCTAGCGTCAAGACAGCAAGCAATGAGCCCCCGGGGATACCGCAGATGACGATTCAACAGGCCGGCGAGCGCCGTGCAAAGCCATGGCCCGTCTTTGGCGCGGGCGGATTGGAGACCGGCTATGTACGCCGGTTGATCGACTTCGTGGACGCCCGGCTCTACCTGGCAGACCACCGCGTCCTTCTGCTGCTCAAGTGCATGCTGTGCGGCGACCTGCCCGCCGCGCTCCATGCCCGGGCGCGCGAGTCGGTGCTCAACTTCCGCTTTTCCCTGCTTGAGCCGGGCCAGGATTCGATGCCGCTGTGGACCGAGAACCATCAGATCACCGCGGCGACCGCCGAGTACTTGGCCGGGCAACTCTTCCCCGATCAGGTCTTCCAGAACGACGGACGCACCGGAGCGCGCCATATGCGCGGTGCGCAGGGCCAACTGATGCTGTGGATGTCCGACCGCTTCCGCTTCGGCTTCAGCGAGTGGCTGTCCAACACCTACCTCGCCTTCGACCTCGCGGCCCTCGCGATGCTCGTCGACCATGCCGAGGACGAGACGCTGGCGCGGGCAGCGTCCATGATCGCCGATGTGGCACTGACCGATGTGGCGCTGCACAGTTTCCGGGGCCGATTCGCGCCCAGCATGGGACGTGCTTACACAGAGCAGGTCATGCACCCCGAGCGTGCCGAGATGGCGCCGATCTGGGCGTCGGCCTTCGGGGACGACCCGCCGGAGCCAGACATCGAGGCCCTGTCCAGCCTCTTCGTCGCACGGCAGCAGTACGAGGTGCCTGCGGCGATCCGCGAGATTGCGCGCGACCAGCCGGTGCGCCGGGTGACAAGCTCGATGGGTTTGGACGCGAACGAAGTGCGTTCCGAGCTCAGGGCTCATCCACAGTTCCCGAGGACGCAGGGGCTCGAGCTGACCCGCTTCTGGTGGGGAATGCAGGCGGTGACCACCCCGGAGACCATCGTTGAGTCGATGCGCTTGATGCGCGCCCTGGAACTGGAGCACCGCCTCCTGGCGCCATTACGCCGCTTCAGGCGGCTACCCGACCGCGCGCTGACCCCAACCCTGCTCGCACTGAATCCGATCACCATGGGGGCGGCGCTGCACCGTGCCAACGTGCAGACGTTGGCCACCAGCAACTACCTGCTGAGCAGTGTGCAGCGCTACCAGCCGGGTGGGTTCGGTGACCAGCAGCACCTGTGGCATGCGTCCATGCCCGGTGGCATCGACGTCTTCGGCAACCACCCGGGAGCCACCGAACTGCTCCAGGAGTCGCGGTTGGCGAGTCCCGGCCTGTGGGTGGGCAACGGCATCAATCCTGACATTGCCCAGCACTACAACGTGCTGCTGGCCCAGTACGACCTGCAGCAACGCAAGGGCAAGTTCGAGGGGCGGCGGCAAGAACTGGTGCATATCCACTTCCCGTTCGTACTGTTCGACCAGACCCGGCTGGGACCCACCTGGGTTGCCGGTCGTCGCGGCCAGTCCTACATCGGCATCGTCGCCAGCCATCACTTCGAGCAGATCAGCGAGACCGAGATCGTTCAGCGGGGCAGCCAGACCGGGTATGCCGTGGTGATGGCCGACGACGAGGAGTTCTCGTCACTGGCCGACTTCCTGCGCGAGCTGAAGCAGAGCCGGCTGTCGTTGAACGGGCACCGACTGTCGCTGGCCAGCCCCATCGGCGGATTCGAGCTGGTCTGGAAGGGTGACTTCCGAGTCAACAGACGCTTGGTGGACGCCCAGTATCCGCGCTACGACGCGCCCTCGGTGCAGGCGCCACGCAATCCCGAGCAGCTGGTCGTGACCGGCATCAACCATGAATTGCGACTCGACTGGATGGCCCTGACGCGCGAGGAGATCAAGCTGGGTGGCTGAGCCCCGATCCCGCGCTCACAAATCGTCGGTGGCCTCGGCCCACAGGTCAGCCTCCGCCCGGGCACGCATCCGGTTCCAGAAGGTGAGCAGCCCGACGATGAGTACCAGGCCTGCCAAGATGATCTGCAGGGGACGTTTCATTGCTCAACCCTAATGGGGTCACCGCTACTGTGGACGGCGGACGATCGAACCCGGGAGGCCGGATGAGCAACTGGCGCAGACGAGGCCGCGCAGCTGGCATAGTCGGCAGCGCGCTGCTACTGGTTGCGTGCGGGGTCTTCGACCCGGGTGCCGCGGGCCGCAACAGCGCCCCGCTTTCCCCTGCCAGCATGGCCACGGCGACTTCCACCCCGGCCACCAGCACCGGTGCGGCACTGGCGGACGCGGTGACCGGCGAAGCCCTGGTTGCGCAGCTGCGCGAGCTCGAGCAGATCACCATGGCTGCCGACGGCACCCGGGCAGCCGGCAGCCGGGGATACGCGGCGGCCGCCGCGCACATCGAAGAACAGCTGCTGGCCACCGGCTTCTACGAGGTGCAACGCCAACCCTTCACCATCCAGCGTCCACACCCCGGCGACTCAAGGCTGGCCGACGCCCACGGCCGAGTCATCAACCAGGTCCCGTTGTCCTTCTCGCCGGGCACCCCCACCGAGGGCATCAGCGGTCGGCTGGTCGAGCCGGCACGCGGGGACGGCTGCCAAGGGGCCGACTGGGACCCGGCAGTAGCCGGCCAGTTCGCCTTGGTGGAACGCGGGGGCTGCAGCTTCGAGCAGATCAACCGGGTCGCTGCCGCCGCCGGCGCGGCCATGGTGATCGTCACCAACAACCGCGACGCCGGCCTTTACGGCACTCTCGACGGCATGCGTCCTGAGTACGTCCCGATCACCGGTGTCACCCGATCCGAGGGCGACCGGCTGCGCCAGCAACTCGCAGACGGCGAAGTGGCGCTGAGCTTCACGTTCGAGCAACGCATCGAGAGTTTCGAGACTTTCAACCTTTTCGCCGAGACCCGTGGTGGTGACGGACAGGAAGTCGTGATGGCCGGAGCCCACCTCGACAGCGTCCCGGAAGGCCCCGGCAGCAACGACAACGGGTCCGGCTCGGTCGTCCTACTGGAGACGGCGCTGCAACTGGCGCAACTCGGGGCTGTGCCCCACAACAAGGTGCGATTCGCCTGGTGGAGCGGGGAGGAATGGGGCCTGCTCGGCTCAACTCATTGGGTGAACGGTCTGGTCGCCGCCGACCCCGCGGTCATCGACCGGTTGGCCGCCTACGTCAACGTCGACATGATCGCATCACCCAACTACGTGATAGGCGTCTACGACGGCGATGGTGCCACCTTCCCGAACGAGGGTTTGCCGACCGGCTCGGCCGACCTGAAGCGGCTCTACACGTCCTACTTCGACGCTATCGGCCAAGCCTGGGTGGACATCGAGATGCGCAGCAGCTCCGACCACGCTGCGTTCATGCCGTCCGAGGTACCGGTCGGGGGCCTGTTCGCCGGGGCCGGTGACGCCAAGTCGGCAGCGGAGGAGGCCATCTTCGGCGGACAACGCAACCGGGAGTACGACCCCGACTATCACGGGCCGAACGACACCCTCGCCAACCTCAGCGCGGTCGCACTGGAGATCAACGGCAAAGCGTCCGCCCACGTGATCGGTACGCTCGCGGACGACACGTCCATGCTGGAACGCGGTCCTCGAACCCCGACGCGGGCGGACGGCTTTGGGTACGCCGGCACCGTCTGAGCGCTGAACTAGTAGCTGAGTGCTGAACTAGTAGCCAAGGGAGTCCAGGCTCGATCGGATCGCCGCGGCTGACCTGTGCAGCAGGCTGATCTCGTGGGCGTCCATCGGGAAGTCGAAGACCCGCTGGACACCGTTCGGGCCGACCATGGTCGGAACCGACAAGGCGACGTTGGAGACCCCGAGGTAATCGGTCAGCACACTCGACAGCGGCCAGATCTTGTGCTGATCACCCAGGATGGCCTCCACCAATCGTGCTGCGGCCAGACCGATCGCGTAGTTGGTCGCGCCCTTGCCCTCGATGATCGAGTAGGCGGCGTGCACCGTGTCATAGGCGATCTGCGCCAGCGACTGTTCGCTGAAGACCCGCTCGCCATCAGGGTTGGTCCAGTCACGGATCGGGATCTGGGCGATCGTGGCGGACGACCAGAGGGCGAACTCGGTGTCGCCGTGTTCGCCCATCATCGCGGCGTGCACGTTGGACAGTGACACCCCGGCGCGTCGGGCGATCGCCCACCTCAGCCGGGAGGTGTCCAGCAACGTGCCAGTGGACAGCACTCGTCCAACGGGCAACCCGGAAACCTGCTGGGCCACCACGGTGAGCACATCGCACGGATTGGTGACCATCACCAGCACTGCATCGGGGGCATGTTCCAGCATCTCGGGGACCAGCTTCGCCATGATCCCAGCGTTCTGCGCGGCAAGTTCCATCCGGCTCTGTCCGGGCTTCTGTCGGGCTCCGGCGGTGATGACGATCACCGACGAGTCTTTCAGCACCGACATGTCTGAGCCGCCCATGACCCACTCGGTCGGGGTGAACTGGGTTCCGTGGGCGAGGTCGCGGACCTCGGCCTCGACCCGGGTCTGGTCGATGTCGTACAGCGCGATTTGACGGGCTGATCCGCGAATCAGGGACGCATAAGCGATCGAGCTACCGACCGCCCCCGCTCCGATAACCGACAGTTTCGAATGGGCCATGTTGGCGGGCCCCACATCGTTGGTATTCACGTGCACAGTCTAGGCGTGTCCTATCAGGCAAGACGCCGTGACAGCGTATTGGCGGCCGATATCTGCCCAACTTGTGCGCCGCGTGGAACCATGGACGCATGGCTTCCGTCTTCTCCAAGATCATCAGTGGTGAGTTCTCCGGGTTGTTCGCCTGGGCGGACGACCGTTGCGTGGCCTTCGCCACGATCGAGCCGATCAGCGCCGGGCACCTGCTCGTCGTGCCCCGCGACGAGGTGCCCGCGTTCACCCAGGCCGACGACGACCTGCTGGCCCACCTCGCACGCGTGGCGAAGATCATCGGACGCGCGCAGGAGCAGGCGTTCGAGGCGCCGCGGGCTGCGCTGATCATCGCTGGCTTCGAGGTGGCGCACCTGCACCTGCACGTCCTGCCCGCCTGGGGGGAGGCCCAGTTGAGCTTCGCGAACGCTCGCAAGGACGCCAGCCACGCTGAGCTGGCTGCCAGCACCGAGAAGGTGCGGGCGGCGCTGCGTGCGCAAGGTCAGGGCGCGAACGTGCCGGTGTCCATTTCGAGCCCGGAGCTGGCCTCATGAACGGCGCGATCACCGCCCGAGTGATCACCGTCTCCGATCGATGCGCCGCCGGCGAGCGGGCGGACGTCTCCGGCCCGTTGGCCCGCGACCTGTTGACCTCGCAGGGTGTGCGGGTCGACCAGGTGGTTGTGGTACCCGATGGCGTCGAACCGGTCCGGGCCGCCATCACCGAGGCCATCGCGGCCGGCCGGCGGCTGATCCTCACCGCCGGCGGCACCGGCATCAGCCCCACCGACTGGACGCCGGAGGCGACCGAACCGTTGCTTGCTGCGCAACTGCCCGGTCTGGCCGAGCAGATCCGCCAGCGCGGGCTGGGCCTGGCCCAGGCGTCCATGCTCTCCCGTGGGCTGGTCGGCGTCTCGGGACGCCAACCCGGCGCCTGCCTGGTCGTCAACGCCCCCGGCTCACCCGGCGGGGTCAGGGACGCCGTCGCCGTCCTCGGCTCGGTGCTGGAACACCTGATCGAGCAGTTGGACGCCGGGGATCACTGAGGGTTGTCGCCGAGCCAGCGGGCCACGGCCACCTGGTCGTCCAGGTCGGTGGCAAGCCCGGCCGGCACCGTCAACTCGATGGTCCCCAGTGCGGCCACCAGCCGGTGCATCGACGCACCGTGGGCGTCACCGCTGGGACGGATCAGCCGCAGACCGGTGCGCAGCGCCCCAACCCGGTAGGCCGCCAGCAGATACTGGGCTCGGCCATCGGCGAACGCCAGCACGCCGTCCGCGTCCGGGTTCGCCTGTGCCGCGGCCACCAGCAGCGGGGCCAGCCGGGCCGCCTTCGGTGCATCGCAGGTCAGCACCAGGACGCGGTCGTCGTCGGCCGACTGCAGCGCGGCGAGCCCCGCGAAGATACCGGCGACCGGGCCGCCGCCGGGCGGGTCCTCCAGGGTCTGCAGCGCCCAGTCGGGCACGTCGAGCGCGCTGGGCGCCACCACCACGGTGCGTCCGAGCTGTCGCCAGCCGACGGCTAGGTCGTCGAGGACATGGTCGATCAGGCGCCGGCCGGCCACCGGCAGCGAAGCCTTGTCATGCCCCATCCGGCTGCTGCGCCCACCCGCCAGCAGCACCACATCGATCAAGGCCACGTTCAGTCCTCGAACGCCCATTCCGGCAACTGGTCGAGTGGACGCTGCCAGTCGCCGCTGCGGCCACCCGACTTCGCCACAATCATGCAATCGCGGATCGCGGCGGTGCGGTCGACGCCCTTGATCATGTCGACGATCGACAGGGCGGCCACCGTGACTGCGGTGAGGGCCTCCATCTCGACGCCGGTACGGTCGGCGGCACGCACAGTCGCCTGAATCAGGACGCCGTCGTCGAGCAGTTGCAGGTCGATCTCGCACCCATGCACCCCGATCACGTGGGCCAACGGCAGCAGTTCGGGTGTCCGCTTGGCGGCCGCGACACCGGCGATCCGGGCCACCGCCAGCACGTCCCCCTTGGGCACGCTGCCGTCCCGCAAGGACGCCACCGTGGCTGGGGCGCAGGTCACTCGTCCGATCGCCGTCGCCTGCCTTGCGGTGACCTGCTTGCCGGTCACGTCGACCATGTGGGCCGAGCCATCGTTGCGCAGGTGATTGAAGCCGCTCATCGCCAGCACCTGGTCATCAACACGTCCACCCGGTCGCCCGCGGTCACCTGGTCGACATCGGCTGGGATGACCGCCAGCCCGTCGGCCAAGTGCAAGGACGCGATGAGGTGCGAACCTGAGCCGAGCCGGTGCGTCGGCACCACCAAGTCGTTGTCGAGGCGTGCGACCGGGATGTACTGGCGGCGACCCGCCGGCGACCGCCAGTCCTGCCCCGCGACCGCCCTGGCCCAGCGGATCGCGGTTTCGGCGTCGCGTCCGGCCAGCCGGTTCAGCAGCGGCACCACGAAACAATGCCAGCTGACGAAGACGCTCACCGGATTGCCCGGCAATGTCACGATCGGCACCCGCCGTCCATCGGGGCTGGTCAGCACGCCGTGGCCCTGCGGCTTGCCCGGCTGCATCGCGACCCGCACGAAGCTCAGCACGTCGGCCAGCGCCGAGTTCTTGACCACGTCGTGGGTGCCCACCGAGACCCCACCGGTGGTGATCACGACGTCGGCGGTGCGAACCGCCTCGGCGATCGCCTGGTCGAGTTCGGCGGGGGTGTCCGAACAGCGGCTGACGCTGACCGGGTTGGCCCCCGCCTCCTGGGCCAGGCCGAAGAGCATGATCGAATTGGAATCGTGGATCTGCCCGCGATCGAGCGGTTGCCCGGGGGCGACCAGTTCCGAGCCGGTGGCGATGATCGCGACCCGTGGCTTGCCGATGACCGACAAGGTGCCGTGCCCGGTGGCGGCGGCCGCCGCCACCGAGGTGGCGTCGAGCAGGACGCCGGCCGCCAGCACCAGATCGCCCTCGGCGAGGTCCTCACCCGCCAGCCGGATGTTCGCCCGCTCGCCCACCGCCGCATTGACCCGGATCTCGTCGGGTAGCGGCGCGGCACCGGGCTGCTGGTCGGTCTGTTCCACGGGCACCACCGCATTCGCCCCGCCGGGCACCGCCGCGCCGGTCATCACACGCACGGCCTGCCCGTTGCCGACCCACTCATCGCTAACCGCGCCGGCCGGCACCTCGCCGATGACCTGCAACCTGATCGGGTTGTCCGGGCTTGCCGACGCCACATCCTCGGCGTGCACCGCGAAGCCGTCCATCGCGGAGTTGGTGAAGGGCGGCACCGCGACATGCGCCGTCACCGTGGCAGTCGTGGTCAGCCCGAGGCACTGGGCCAACGGCAACTGCGCCGACGGCAACGCCGCGACATCTTGCAGGATCAGGTCGCGGTACTGCTCGACACTCATGGGCGTGCTCATCGGGTGACTCCTAGCTGGTACTTGCCTGCGATCCTGTCACGGCCTGTGGCGCGAAGGTCACGATGTCGTGGCGTCCCACCCGCGCGTCCGCGATCTCGACGCGTCCGAAGAGCGGGGCGCCGAAGCCGCAGATCAGCTTCACGGCCTCGGTCGCCATGGTGCTGGCCGTCTGCCCGACCACCGGGCCCAGGACGCCGACCTGCAGCGACGACGGGGTGGCACCGGGCGCGGGCTGGTTGGGGTAGAGGTCGCGCAGCCGGACGCCCGGCCCGCCGTCCGGTGGGGTGGCCCAGAAGACCGAAACCTGCCAGCTCATCGCGACAACCGATCCCCAGACCAGCGGCATGTTGCGTGCCGCGCACCAGTCACCCAGCAGGTACTTGGCGTCGAAGGAATCGCAGCAGTCCAGCACCAGGTCGTAATCATCAGCCACCGCATCAAGCAGTTCGCCGGTGGCCCAGCCGTGCGTCCGGACCTCGAGTGCGGAGTTCAGGGCGTGCAGTCGTCGGGCGGCCGACTCGGTCTTGGCGACGCCGACGTCGGCCTCGCCGTGGATGATCTGGCGCTGCAGATTGGTCTCCTCGACGGCATCGGCATCGCTGATACCGATCGTGCCGACCCCGGTCGCTGCGAGATACATCAGGACCGGCGAACCGAGCCCACCCGCGCCGACGACGAGTACGCGAGCGGCCTGCAGGCGCGCGAGGCCCTCGTCCCCGATGCCTTCGACCAGTGTGCTGCGGCGATGCCGAGCCGACCATTGCGGCGTCACGGGTTCGACCGGACGCCCGAGCGGCAGCCGCAGCGTCCTCACAGGCCGGTCCATTCGGTGTGGCCGTCGGTGAAGTGCTGCTTCTTCCAGACCGGCAGCCGCTTCTTGACCTCATCGACCAGGTCGATCACCGCACCGAAACCTTGACTCCGGTGCTCGGCGGCGACCACGGCGACCAGCGCCACGTCACCGACGCGCAGGTGGCCGACGCGGTGCGCGATGCCGACGCCATGCACGCCGTCCCGGACGGCTGTTTCGGCGGCGAGCTGGGCGATGATCGCGGCGGCCTGCGGGTGCGAGCTGTACTCGATCGAGTCGACCGCTTGGCCGACGTCGTGGTTCCGCACCACCCCACTGAAGGTGATCACCGCCCCCGCGGCTTCGTGACCGACTTGTGCCGACAGCGTCGCGGCGTCCAGTGGACTTTCGGTGACCTCAGCGAATACCACCTGCGTGGTCATTGGTCCTCCTCAGCCGCCGGCGAAAGGCGGCAGCACGTCGACGGCCGCTGGGCCCTCCGGCAGCACGGTATGGCTGGATGCTGCCTGACCTTCCAGCAGCAGGGTACAAACGCCGAGCACCTCGGCCAGCCGCTGGTCGTCGGCACCGAGCCGGTTCACCAGGTCGGCCAGACTGCTCCCGGCAGGCAGTTCAACCGTGACCGCATCGGCGCCCGCGGCCTCTGCCGCCCCGGCGTAGAAGCGCACGGAGCAGTTGGTGGTTTCGTTGATGGTCAACCTTGATCCTCTCGGTCAGCCGCCAATGGCGGACATCGGACGGGAGGGACGCGCGAAGCCGTCGTGGTCGATGCCGTGGGCACGTGGTTTGCGCCAGGTGGCCCGCTTCCACAACTCCGCGAGTTCCTCATCGCTTGCGCCGGCGCGCAACGGGGTTCGCAGGTCGGTCTCGACCTGGTCGAAAAGGCATGTCCGGATCTGGCCGTCGGAAGTCAGCCGGGTACGATCGCAGGCCGCGCAGAACGGCGCGGTCACCGACGCGATGATGCCGACATCGCCGCTCAGCCCGTCCCATTCGACTTCCCACAACTCGGCCGGGGACGCGCCGCGGGCGTCCTCGGGTGCCGAAAGTCGGGCCCCGGCGCTGGTCATGGCTTCCAACAGCTGCTTGCGGGTCACGATGGCGTTGCGTTGCCAGGAGACCGAGCCGCCCAACGGCATGTGCTCGATGAAGCGCAACCGGTAGCCGTTCGACAGGCAGAACCGCAGCAGCTCGGGCGCGTCGGTGACGAAGTGGGCTGTTTGCGGCACGGCGTTCACCTTGACCGGTGTGAGACCGGCAGCCTTCGCCGCCGCCAGCCCGGCGATCACGGCCGGCAACCGGCGACGCTGGGTGATCTGCTCGAAGTGGTCGGGGTTCATGGTGTCGAGCGAGACGTTGATGCGCTGCAGGCCAGCGTCCGCGAGCTTCTGGGCGCGGTGCGCCAAGCCCAGCGCGTTGGTAGTCATGGAGATGCCGGGCGTCTCACCGGCTTGCGTCCGTAACTGGGCGGTGGCGCTGATCAGTTGCTCGAGGCTGCGCCGCAGCAGCGGTTCGCCGCCGGTGAAACGCACGTTGGTGATGCCCAGATGGTTGATCGAGATCTCGATCAGGCGGGCGAGTTCTTCGTCGGTCAACAGGGTCTCGTCGGGCAACCACGCGTCCGGGTCGTCGGGCATGCAGTATGTGCAGCGCAGGTTGCAGCGGTCGGTGAGCGAGACGCGCAGGTCGCGAGCGACTCTGCCGTAGCGATCGACCAGCGGGCCGTCGGTGATTGGCTGGGCCTGCGGCGCCGCGGAGTCTGGATCCGCCGTCACTTTCCGCCTCCTTGCCGATGGGTTCCGTCCAGTGTGCCATATTGAAAATTGGTCTAAAACTGGAGGATCCGATGAATGAACAGAAGAAAATGACCGAGATGAATGAGTGGCTGGACGAGGTCTGTGCGGCTCTCGGCGTCGATCGAGGCCTGTTGGCCGAGGTCACCCCCGAGGTGCTCGACCTGGTCGGCCGGGTGGCACATGGCCCATCGCGGCCGGGCGGCCCGCTGACCGCGATGGCGGTCGGGATCGCCGCAGCCCAGGGCGGCGGCGGGTTCGTGGCTGGGGTTAGGCAGGCCATCGAGCGCCTCGATCCGCTGCTGGAGGCCCAACAGTAGCGGTCGGTACTCAGTATCTTCAACCGGAGTCTCGTGCGATCTGCGGACGTCGCCGTCGGCGAAGGTCGTGGTGGTGTCGACGGTGCCGGTGAGGAACCCATTGCCGAGGGGACCGAAGGGGACGAACCCGATCCCGAGTTCGGCGAGGGTCGGCAGCACCTTGCCTTCGGTGACCAGTTCCCCGACCGTCCCGGCGACGTCTTCGATGGGTACGAACGGGTCGACCCGATGCTGGTCGAACAGGTCGATGAGTCGTAAGCGATCGGGTGTTCGGCAGTTCTTGAGGTTTGGGTTGACGCCGGTCGGGGTCGTCACTGAGTCTAACGGGCACCCGCGGCCTCGCCGGAGCGGCGGGTTTCAGCCATGAGTGCACTGCTGCGCGATTGCCGCCACGAATACTCTTCGAGGTGGACGAGATCGTCCGAGACGCCCTCATTCTTGAGGTGGCGGACGATGGTTTCTTTCAGCGAGCCTGGACCACAGACGAACCAGGCGCTGCCGAGGTCGGCGGAGCGCGTCATCTCCGTCAGCATCTCATTGTCGAGAATCTGGCCTTGTCCGGTGAAGACTGGGGTGAGGCTGAGGCGGGGGTCTGCTTCCGCCGTGGAGGAGATCTCCTGCCAGGCAGGTGCGTCGAGGGGGTTTCGAGCGATGTAGATGAGATGCACGTTTTGGGCATCGCTCGTGCGAGGGGTGCGCAGCGTGGCGAGGAACGGAGCGATGCCGGATCCCGCGGCGATCCACACCTGGGGACTCCCGGGGCGGACCTGAGCGGGCGTGAAGGCGCCGAACGGTCCTTCCAGGCCGATCGTGTCCCCGGGGCGGATGCCCTGCTGGGCTGCGTGCGTCCAGTCGCCGGCGTCGCGGATCAGGATACTGAGCTGATCGGTGCCCTCGGGTGCGGTGAGGGTGAACGGATGGGTTTCGGTGTGGCCATTCACGGTCGCGGTGAGGAAGACGAATTGTCCTGCTTTGTGGGCACGCATCGTCTTGCTGGCTGCGGGGGTGAGTGTGATTTCGACGGAGCGTTCGCGCGCGGTGACGTCAGTGACCGTGTAGCGGATGCCGCCGCGGGCTTTGTCGATGAGTCGGATGGCGAGGCTGATCAGGCCGAGCCCTGCGAAGAGCACGAGCATTGCGAGCACGGGTCCGGTTATGGTCCCCCACGAGGCGAGCGAGACCAGGGCGTGGGCCGTGAGGACGACGAAACCTGCGGTGATGGCGATGTGGATCTTCTGCCATCTCGCGTACGGCATGCGGGTGCTTATCGCGAGCGCGACGGAAATTAGGGTGATGATCAGGCCGAGGACGCCGAGGATGGACGGGGGGCCGGGGTTGTCCTGGGTATTCACTCCACGATCGACGATCGTTGCGACCTTGATCAGGATCAGGTGGAGCCCGATCAGCGCGATGCTGATGGTCCCGATGGCGCGATGCAGGATGTAGACGCGGTCGAGGGGGCCGAAGAGTCGCTCGATCAGGGGGCGGCGCAGTGCGAGGAGGATGTCGATGGCCATCGCCGCGTAGGCGACGACGCCGAAGGCGAGTGCGATGCCGGTGAGCCATCCGCTGGACGGGCCGGTGCTGACGGTCGTGATCGCAGCGGCAAGTGTGAGGACGCCGGCGAGAACTCGCCCTGCTGTTGCCGTCGAGGTGGGTGTGTTCGCCATGATGTGGGGTTGTCGCTTTCTGGTTGTGCGTGGTCTTCCGGGTCGGTCGTGTGAGGCGGGGATCGCGGGGCCAAGGGGGCGACGATCCCCGCCAATAGGGGGTCATTCGTAGCGGAGGGAGTTCACCGGGTCGGCGTTCGCGGCGCGTGCTGCGGGCAGAGTTCCAGCCACGAAGCCGATCGCAGTGACCAGCCCGATGATGAGCGCGATCGAGATCGGGTCGAACGCGATCAGAGTGAGGCCGGGCAGCCCGCTGAGTAGCGAGTTGGCAAGGGCCGAGCTGACCAGCGAGCCGGTCGCCATCGCTACCAAGACCCCGAGGGTGGACCCGAGGAAGCCGAGGACGATCGCTTCGAGGCTGAACAGGGAGAACACCCGACCGGAGCCCATGCCCATCGCCTTCATCAAGCCGATCTCGCGGGTGCGTTCCTGAACCGACATGTAGAGGGTGTTCACGATCCCGAAGCTGGCGGCGAGCAGCGCGATGATCGCGAACGCGTTGAGTACCAGCACGATGCTGTCGATGACGGTGGTGAAGGCGCCGAGGGTGTCCTCGACGGTCGTGCCGGTGTAGCCGGCGTCGGCGAGGCGGCCTTTGAGCGCGTCGATCTGTGTGTCGGTGGCGTTGGCGTCAAACCAGATTGTGGCCTGCGCGAACCGGTCGGCCTGGTCGGAAGGAAGCCCGGTCGCCTGCGCTTGGAACAATTCATCGGTGAGCGCGTTGTTGGTCATGAGGCTCGTGCCGGCCGGGGACGCCAGGCCTTCCTCGGCGACGCCGACAATAGTGGCCGTGACGGTTTGCTGAGTGCGTTCAGCATCGGTGAGGACGAACGTGAGCGTGCTGCCCAGCGCCTCAGCGTCGCTGGCAAAGCCGAGCGGTTCAACATAAGTGACCGGAATAGTCAACTCAGCTTCGGCAGAGGTGTTGTCGGGTGCGGAACCGTCGGCGAGTTGCAGCGTCTGCCCGGGGATCATCGTGGTGATGGCCGCGACGTACCGGGTGCCCTCGTCGAAGCGGATGTAGTCGAGCGTGACAGATTTGGTGGCATGCACGTCGGTGACGCCGTCGATCCCGGCCAGGCTGGTCAGGTCGGCGGGGGTGAGGGCGGTGACCGTCGCGACACGATCGGGGCCGACCTGCCCGGTGGAGATGGCGTCGGGGTCGTACTTGACGGGGCCACCCGCGGCCGCATCGAACCGGGACTGGGTTTCGCTGGTCTTGGTGACGGTCATGGTGCCAGTCGCGCCGATCCCAGTGACGGTGTCGCTGATGTAGGCGTTGATGCCGGTGCCGAGCCCGCTGGTGAGAGTGAGCGTGAAGGCGCCGATGAAGATCGCGAGGATCGTCAGGATGCTGCGGGTCTTGGCGCGCAGCGTGTTCGCGAAGGCGGTGCCGATCAGGTCTAGGGTCTTCATGCTGCGGCCTCCTCGGGAGTGGTGATGAGGCCGTCACGGATGGCGATTCTCCGATCGCAGTGGGCAGCGAGGTCCTCGTCGTGGGTGACGATGATCAAAGTGATTCCGTGCTCCCGGTTGAGGGTGAACAGGATGTCCTCCACGACCTGCCCGGTGCGGGAGTCGAGATTGCCAGTAGGTTCGTCAGCGAAGATGATCCGCGGGTTGTTGACCAGAGCGCGGGCGATCACCGCGCGCTGCTTCTCTCCGCCAGACAGATCCGTCGCCTTGTTCTTGGCCTTGTCGGCAAGGCCAAGCTGCTCGAGCGCACCGGTCGCGCGGCGCTTGCGTTCACTACGCGGGACGCCGGCGATCTTCAGCGGCAGGATCACGTTCTCCAACACGCTCTGGGAAGAGGTGAGGAAGAACTGCTGGAAAACGAACCCGAACGTCTTGTTACGGATCGCGTTCAGGCGGTGCCCACGCAGCATCCGGGTGTCGTCTCCGTCCAGCGCGATAGTGCCGGAGGTGGGTTCGTCCATGAGGGCGAGCAGATGCATGAGGGTCGACTTTCCCGATCCGCTCTTCCCGACGATGGCGAGGCTTTCACCGGCATGGATGTCGAAGCTCACCCCGCGCAGCGCGTCGAATCGGTTCTCGCCCTTCCCGTACGTCTTCGCGAGATCTCGCACCGACAAGAGCGGGGCGGACGAGACGACTGCGGGCGCCTGTGTTGATATTGAACCTTGTGATGTCACATGTTCAGTCTTCCTTCGCGCGAGCCTGTACACATCGCCCCGACGCAGACACTTACCTAGCCTGCTCGCAGTACTCCACCTGCGGTATGCGGGCTGCCGCAGCAAGTGGATGCCACATCGAGCTCTACCGGGCAGACTGGAGGTATGGACTCGGCGACCCCAACGGTAGTGTCGCGGACGCTGCTGCCCGCCCGCGCCTGCGAATGGGCCGGGGATGCGATCGCCATCACAGTCATTGTCGCCGCGGGATTCTTGCCGTTGCCCATCCCCGAAATGCGACCAACAGGAGCTCTGGGGCTTCTTGTGGTGCTGGCTCCGGCGCTCCTCGTTCTCGTGCGGCGTCGCTTCCCGCTCGCCACCCTCGGGGCCGCCGTCGTCCTCTACGCCGCGGCGAGCCTGCTCGGAACAACGGCGCCGGGCGGGATGCTGGCCGTGGCGATTTGCATGTTCGGCGTGTCCAACCGCACTGACCGTGCAACCTCGCTGCGCGTCGGTGTGGGTGCATCGGTCGCGATGATGCTCGCGACTATGCCAGCCTCCGGATGGACCCTCCTCGATCTTGGTATTTACCAGGCGGGGATCACCACCGCGTTCGCCGCAGCGTTCGGCGACGGCGTCCGTTCCCGGCAAGAGCAGCTCGCAGCAATCACCGAACGCGCCGAGACCGCTGAACGCACCCGCGAGGCCGAGGCACGCCAACGCGTCAGCGAGGAACGCCTGCGCATCGCCCGAGATCTGCATGACGCTGTCGCCCACCAGATCGCGGTGATCAGCCTCAACGCCGGTGTCGCCAATTCCTCACTCGGTCGTGACGAGGACGCGACTCGGGAATCACTCCAGATCATTCGAGCCGCATCGAAGACGGTGCTCGCCGAGATCGGAAGCCTCATGACGATGCTCCGTGCCCACGACGAGGATGAACCGGTCCCCGCGCCGCTGCCTGGCCTCGGGCAGCTCGATGACCTCTTGGGAACCTTCCGCGAGGCGGGACTCGCGGTCGACGTCCGCATCGAAGGCACCCTCGACCGCGTCGCGGGTGCCGTAGACACCGTCGCCTACCGGATCATTCAGGAAGCACTCACCAACGCGCACAAGCACGGTGCGGAACATCGAGCCCATGTGCTCATCACGGTCGCCGACATGACTCTGACGGTCGTCGTGACCAATCCCGTGCGTCCCCGTACCCAGGATGTCGCCGGCGGCTCCCAGCTAGGACTGATCGGACTACGCGAACGCGTAGCCGCGATTGGGGGCCAGATCAGCGCCACGCCCGCCCTTGCCGGATGGCGGTTGTCGGCCACGCTGCCCCTTACCCAGCAGGAGGACCAATGATCCGTGTGCTCGTCGTCGACGACCAGCCCCTCATCCGCAAAGCGATCACCAGCATCCTCCGCGACGACCCCACGCTGACCGTCATCGGCGAGGCCGTCAACGGGCGAGAGGCGATCGACCAGTGCCTGTCCGCGCCACCAGACGTCGTCCTGATGGACATCCGCATGCCCGTCCTGGACGGGATCGGCGCGACCGAAGCGATCTGCGCCAACCCGGGCCTGGCCGACACCAGAGTGCTGATCCTGACCACCTTCGAAGAAGACCAGTTCATCGTCGCCGCGCTCCGCGCCGGCGCGAGCGGATTCATCGGCAAAAGCGCCGAACCCGACGAGATCACCCGTGCGATCCACGCCGTCGCCGCAGGCGACTCCCTGCTGTCGCCCATCGCAACCCGGGCCCTGATCACCCGATATGTGCTCCCCACCTCGCGCACAGCAGACACCGACCTCGGAGCAGTGGCGGCGCTTACCGAGCGAGAACGGGAGGTGCTCATCCTCGTCGCGCGGGGCCACGACAACAACGTGATCGCAGCGCAACTGAACATCTCTCCACACACCGCGAAGACCCACCTCAACCGGATCATGACCAAACTCGCCGCACACGACCGCGCGCAGCTCGTCATCGCAGCCTACGAGAGCGGCCTCATTGACCCGAGAACCCCATGAACCAGGCCGAGGCCACCCACCATGGGAGCCCGCAAGGCTGAGCAGTAGTCCCAGGAGAACTGACTATGAGCATCACCGTGTCCATCTTGGAAACCGGCAAGATCCGCGTCCGCCCGAGCCAACTCACGCAGAGCGCTGACCGACCGGTGTTGCTGCGTCGCGCGAAAGCCATCTTCGGTGATCGTCATTGGACCGAGCCGCTGCCGATCAACACCTACCTCATCAGCCATCCGGATGGGCAGATCCTCTTCGACACCGGAGAATCGCCCCACGCGAATGAGAAGGGCTGGCTGCCTTGGTGGCACCCGTTCCTACAGCGCTCCCTCGACATTCATATTGCCCCTGACGAGGGCATCGGATCCAGGCTCCAGGAGCAGGGACTTCATGCCTGCGACCTGCAGGCGGTCGTCGTGTCGCATCTGCACCACGATCATGCCGATGGGCTTGGAGATGTTGCGGATGCCAAGCGGATCCTTGTCGCCGAGGAGCATTGGGACTTCTGCCGGCAGCGTTTCCGCGCCACTATGGAGGGTGCCCTGCCGCGACACTGGCCGATCGGCTTCCAGCCGGAACTCTTGCGGCTGACCGGGCCGGCGCTGGGGCCGTGGGAGAAGACCTATCCGATTACTGCGGATGGGAAGGTCATCGGGGTGCCCACGCCCGGCCATGTGCCCGGTCATCTGGCGGTCGTCGTATTCGGAGACGAAGCCACTTACTTCTTGGGCGGCGACGTCACCTACGATCAGAACCTCCTTGATCAGGAGCGCAGCGACGGGGTGAACACCAACCCGCATCTCGCGATAGCACAGCTGCGCAAGATCAAGGAGTTCGCCCGGCAGCAGCCCATCGTCCTGCTGCCGGCGCACGACCCGCACGCAAGCCAACGCCTATCCGAGAATGCGGCATTCGTCCCATCACCGCTGGCAGGGGACGCATAAGCGATGATGGCGAAACCGATCGGCGGACGCATCCGCTGGCAAGCCCTGCCCCTTGGGCTGCCCTGAAGACCGAGTTTTTCCATCAAGTTGTACGGCGACGACCGAGTTGCCGCCCGGTGCCATTGCCTCGCCTGCGGCGCCGATGGTTCGCTACCCTGCCAAACAAGCGCCTCAGAAAGGACAGACCCATGAACCTGAGCGAGTTCCTCGACCACGTGAACCGCGGAAAACCGATCGGGGGCGGCACCGACCTCCACCGCTTTATGCATGACGCCGCCCAGGATGCGCTGCGCACAGTAGCTGCTCTCAACGCCGGCTACCACACGCCCGAGGAGGTCAGGGCACTGCTTTCCAGACTGACCGGCAGGACTGTGGACGAAACCGTCACCGTCTTTCCGCCCTTCTACTGCGAGTTCGGCAAGAACTTGCACCTGGGCCCGGGAGTCTTCATCAACATGGGCTGCCGATTCCAGGACACCGGCGGCATCAGGATCGGGGCGGGGTCCCTCATCGGCCACGGCTGCACCCTGACAACGCTCAACCACGCCATCGACCCCGCGCGACGTGCCGACATGGTCCCGGCACCGGTCGTCATCGGACGCAGCGTGTGGCTCGGTGCCGCCGTGACTGTGGTCCCCGGAGTCACCATCGGTGACGGAGCGATCGTCGGTGCAGGCGCGGTCGTGACCAAGGACGTACCGGCCAACACAATCGTCGCCGGTGTGCCCGCGCGAGTGATCCGCCCGACGGGCTTCGACGCCGCACCCCGCTGATCACGCCCGGGCGCGGCAGCGCCGAGCGACCTTCCGACGCCAGTTGCCGCGAGGTCTCATCCCGGATGGACTTGAGTCGGGCGATCACCTCGGCGCACTAGGGCAGCGGGACACTGG
>ERZ1645192.256-NODE-256-length-41322-cov-12.559769_pt1 | contig 41322 bp, 55 predicted proteins | sample MGYA00575354_ERZ1645192 | MGnify/ENA primary metagenome ERZ1645192 (study PRJEB40844, sample SAMN11349763) | freshwater sediment metagenome | isolation source: river sediment | host: Sediment | place: India: Faizupur Khadar , New Delhi | collected 2017-02-21 ...
TCGCGAGGGTGGCCGCACGGTCGGCGCCGGCGTGATCGCCGAGATTATCGAGTAAGGGGAGAGTCATGATTCCTGCAGACAAGATCCGCATCCGATTGAAAGGCTACGATCACAAACTCCTTGATGTGTCCACCAGGGAGATTGTGGACACGGCCCGCCGAACCGGGGCTACGGTGGTCGGTCCGATTCCGCTGCCGACCAGCATCAGCAAGTACACCGTGCTGCGCTCGCCGCACGTGGACAAGAAATCCCGGGAACAGTTCGAGATGCGAACGCACCGGCGCCTGCTTGACATCCTCGACCCAACCCAGCAGACCATCGACTCTCTGATGAAGCTGGAGTTGTCCGCTGGTGTCGATGTAGAAATCAAGCTCCCTTGAGGGTGACCGAGAGCGGCTGACTCTTCAGGAACGCTTTCACAGCCTCGTGATAGATTAAGACAAGGTAAGCAGATGCCGAAGACAAAAGGAATATTGGGACGGAAGATTGGCATGACTCGGGTGTACGACGAGAATGGCCGGTCCATACCGGTCACGGTCATAGAAGCCGGACCATGTACGATCCTGCAGAAGAAAACCGTCCAGAAAGAAGGGTACAATGCCATTCAGCTGGGTTTTCTGGAGAAGAAGGAGTCCAAGTTGAACAAGCCGGAGGCTGGACACTTCAAGCGTTCCGGCGGCAAGGGCTTCTATCATGTGCGCGAGTTTCGAGTGGAGAACCCCGAGTCCTACGAGGTCGGCCAGCAGGTGACGCTGACGGAAATGGCGGCCATCGGCGACATGATCGATATCGCCGGCAAGAGCAAGGGCCGCGGTTTCCAGGGCGTGATCAAACGGCACGGTTTCCGGGGCGGGCGGGCCACCCACGGTTCCGACTTCCATCGGGCACCGGGTTCGATCGGCTGCAGCGCTTGGCCCTCGCGGGTACTCAAGGGCAAGAAGATGCCCGGACGGATGGGCAATGAGACGGTCACCCAAAAGAACCTGAAAATTATCGACATCAGGAATGACGAGAACGTCCTTCTTGTTCGTGGCACGGTTCCCGGGGCTAAAAACGGCCTGCTCAATATATTTACAAAAGCCTGATCGCCGCAGTTGCTTTCAAGGAGATTCTCATGGCAGTTTGTGAAGTCTTAAACACGCTGGCAGAAAAAGTGGGCGAGATCGAACTGAACGACGCCCTGTTCGGTGTGGAAGTCAATACCGGCATCCTGCACGAAGTCGTTTGCATGCAGCGTGCCAATCAGCGGAGCGGCAACGCCTGCACCAAAACCCGCGGCGAAGTGAGCGGCGGCGGTGCGAAACCGTGGCGCCAGAAAGGCACCGGTCGGGCGCGCGCGGGCAGCAGGACCTCACCCGTGTGGCGTGGAGGTGGCACGGTTTTTGGCCCCAAACCGCGGGATTACAGCTACACGATGCCGAAAAAGGTCAGGCGGCTGGCGCTGAAGATGGCCCTTTCGGCCCGGAATCAAGAAGGGAACATGGTCGTTGTCGATCAGTTCACCCTGGCGGAGATCAAGACCAGGGATTTCGTCAAGGTCATGGACAACTTCAAGTTTGACAACTGTTTGGTGGTCACCGGCGAAGCCGACGAAACGCTTGGCCTGTCATCACGGAATGTGGTGGGCTACAAGGTACTGCCGGTTGCCGGGTTGAATGTCATGGACATCCTCAAGCACTCCAAATTAATGCTGGTGCAGACGAGTCTTGCCAAACTGGAAGAGAGGCTGATGGTATGAAGGATCTATTTGACGTGGTGAAACGTTCCTGTCTGACCGAGAAGGGCAATCGTCTCCAGGAAACGGAAAACAAGGTCGTTTTTGCGGTCGATCCGCGGGCCAATAAAATCGAAATCAAAAACGCCGTGGAGCGACTGTTCAACGTCAAGGTGGCCAAGGTGGCGACCTCGAACATGAACGGCAAGCGAAAACGGATCGGCGCACGGCCTGCAGGAAAAACGAGTGACTGGAAAAAAGCCTACATCACCCTGGCGGAAGGAAAGATCAATTTCCTCGAAGAACTCTGATTCCGTTGAAACACCGCTGCTCTCTGAAGCCATAAGACTACAGGAATTGCAATGTCGATAAAAATTCATAAGCCGACTTCGGCCGGAACACGCCATTACGTCTCGGTTTCCCGGGAAACGCTTACCGACAAGGAACCAGAAAAGAGTTTGCTCGTCTCGCTGCAAAAAACAGGCGGACGAAACGCCTATGGTCGGATTACCGCCCGGCACAAAGGCGGCGGTCACAAGCGCAAGTACCGGATTATCGACTGGCAGCGGAACAAGACCGAGGTGCCGGCCACGGTCACGGCGATCGAGTACGATCCGAACCGTTCGGCCAACTTGGCGCTGCTGACCTACGCCGACGGCCAAAAGAGTTATATCCTTGCCCCGAACGGGCTGGCAGTGGGCGATACTGTGGTTTCCGGACCCGGTGCAGATATCAAGTTGGGCAACTGCCTGCCCATGGTCAACATCCCGCTGGGTACGGTCATCCATAACATCGAGATGAAGATCGGCAAGGGGGCGCAGATGGTTCGCTCCGCCGGCGCCGCCGCTCAATTGATGGCCAAGGACGGTCACCAGGTGCTGGTCAAGCTGCCTTCCGGCGAGGTTCGGCGCTTCCACAAGGACTGCCGGGCCTGCATCGGCCAAGTCGGAAATGTCGAATACGGCAGCCAGAAGCTCGGCAAAGCCGGCCGGGCCCGCTGGAAAGGCATCCGCCCTTCGGTTCGTGGTGTGGCCATGAACCCGGTCGACCACCCCATGGGTGGTGGTGAGGGCAAGAGTTCCGGCGGACGTCATCCATGCTCACCGTGGGGTACCCCCGCAAAGGGCTACAAGACCAGGAAGCGGAAAGCCTCTGATCGTGACATTGTCAACAAACGGAATAAATAACGGAGAAGTTCACCATGGGTCGTTCCATTAAAAAAGGTCCCTTTGTCGATGATCACCTGATGAGAAAGGTCGAGCAGGCGCAGGAAACCGGGTCGAGGAAGGTCATCAAAACCTGGTCGCGTCGCTCCGACATCCTGCCGGAAATGGTTGGGCTCACCTTTGCGGTGCACAACGGCAACAAGTTCATCCCGGTCTATGTGACCGAGAACATGGTTGGGCACAAGTTGGGCGAGTTTTCACCGACCAGGACCTACTACGGTCATGCCTCGGACAAGAAGGGACGGTAGGTCAAAAGGATCAAGAAGAGCAAGACTCGGGAGTCACACGATGGAAACAACTGCCGTCGCAAAATATATTCGCATTTCACCGCAAAAGGCGCGTCTGGTCGCTGATGTCATCCGGGGCATGAGCGCTGATCAGGCCCTGACCACGCTGCGGTTCATGCCCAAGAAAGGGGCAAAAATCATTCGCAAGGTTCTCGAATCCGCCGTGGCCAACGCCAACCAGTCGGATTCCATCGATGTCGATACCCTCTACGTCAAGAGAATTCTCATCGACGGCGGCCCGATGCTGAAACGCTTCAGCCCTCGGGCCATGGGCAGGGCCACCCGCATCCTGAAAAGAACCAGCCACATTACCGTCGTCGTTGATGAAGCCTGAACAAGGCTCGACCGAACTTAGATAACACGCAGAGGGAACGGAGGAATATCTTGGGACAAAAAGTCAATCCAATCGGGTTGCGGCTCAACATCACGCGATCCTGGGAATCTATCTGGTATGCTGATAAAGAGTACGCCAACAACCTGCACCAGGACCAGCTCATTCGCAAATACCTGAAGAAAAGGCTGTATCATGCAGGCATCTCGCGGATCGTCATCGAGCGGACCGGCGACAAGGTGAAGGTCAAGCTGTTTACCGCCCGCCCCGGTATTGTCATCGGCAAAAAAGGCACCGAGATAGAAGGGTTGAAAAAGGACCTGGAACAGAAGTTCAAGCGTCCGTGTTTCATTGATATTCAGGAAGTGCGCAGACCCGAGGCGGACGCGCAGCTGGTGGCCGAAAACATCGCCACCCAACTGGAGCGTCGTATCGCCTTCCGCCGGGCCATGAAGAAGTCCATCAATTCGGCCCTCCGTTTCGGTGTTCAGGGTATCAAGATTTCCTGCTCCGGCCGCCTTGGTGGCGCAGAAATGTCCCGGACCGAATGGTTCAAGGAAGGCCGGGTGCCCCTGCACACTCTGCGTGCCGACATTGATTATGGTACGGCCGAGGCCAAAACGACCTACGGAATCATAGGTGTCAAAGTCTGGATCTTCAAAGGTGAAGTCCTGGCGAATACGGACACTGTCGCCGAACAGGCCGCACAAGGCAACTGATCAACGGGAATGCAAGCCACGGCTTGATTCTCCAAAGGAGTCATACACATGTTAAGTCCACGGAAAGTCAAACACAGGAAACAGTTCAAGGGCCGCATGAAAGGCGAGGCCCAGCGAGGCCATGACATTTCCTTTGGGGATTATGCCCTCAAGGCCGTCGGTTGCGGCCATATGACTGCACAGCACATCGAGGCCGCGCGTATCGCCATCAACAGGAAGGTCAAACGCGGCGGGCAAATGTGGATTCGTGTGTTCCCGGACAAGCCGATCACCAAGAAGCCCGCTGAGACCCGCATGGGTAAGGGCAAGGGTGTTCCGGAGTACTGGGTCGCTGTTATCCGGCCGGGGCGCATCCTCTATGAGCTGAAGGGAGTTCCCGAGGAACTCGCGATCGAGGCCCTTCGTCTGGCGAGCTTCAAGCTGCCTTTCCCGACGACCATTGTCAGCAAGAGTACATCGATATGAAAACGAAAGAGTTACGAGCCCTGAGCGTTGACGACCTGGTCAAGAAGGAGCAGGATGTGCGCGAAGATCTGTTCAAGCTTCGCTTCCAGCACAGCATCCGTCGACTGGAAAATCCGGCAAAACTGGCGGTACTGAAAAAAGACATTGCCAGGATACAAACGGTCCTGACCGAAAAGAAGAACCAGTAGCCAACCATAGAGCCAAAAATTCGGGAAGACTATATGAGTGCCAATGCCAAGAAAACCCGTCAGGGATCAGTCGTCAGCAACAAGATGGATAAAAGTGTCGTCATCCTGGTGGAGCGCAGGTTCCCGCACAAACTGTATGGCAAATATGTCCGCAAGCAGGTGCGCTACATGGCGCACGACGCCAAGAACGAATGCCAGATTGGTGACCTCGTGCTGATCGAGGAGTGCCGGCCCCTGTCCAGGAGAAAACGCTGGCTGGTACGGTCCATCATCCAGCGGGCAGCCTGAGTTCATTGCGCCCGACCAACCACCAGGGCATAAGAAAATCGAGGTATTACGGGGTACGTTATGATCCAGACTGAAACCATGTTGAACGTTGCTGACAATTCCGGCGCCAAGAAGGTGCTCTGTGTCAGGGTGTTGGGCGGCACCAGAAAACGTTATGCCGGCATCGGCGATATCATCGTCGTGACCGTCAAGGAAGCCATTCCTCACGCCAAGGTGAAAAAGGGCGATGTGCTCGACGCCGTGGTGGTCCGCACCGTCAAGTCGCTCAAGCGGCCGGAAGACACCACCGTCAGGTTTGATGAAAACGCCGCCGTGCTGCTGGCCAACAACGGCGAGCCTATTGGAACACGTATTTTCGGACCGGTAGCGCGGGAACTCAGGTCGCTGGGATTCATGAAAATCATCTCCCTCGCTCCGGAAGTCTTATAAAGTTTGCACTGAACAGTTGATGGTGAAATCGGGAGATTGATCATGCGCCAGGGAAGTACGAAGCTACGCGTCAATGACAAGGTCGAGGTCATTGCCGGAAAGGACAAGGGCCGTGTCGGCAAGGTTCTGAAAATTGACCGGGAAAAGAATCATGTGTTCGTCGAACGAATCAACATGATCAAGAAACATCAGAAAGCCAAGGACGCGACCCAGTCCGGACAGATCATCGAGCGGGAAGCCGGGATCGACTGTTCGAATGTCATGATCGTCTGTCCGGAGTGCACCGAGACCGTGCGTATCGGCATAAAGGTGCTGGAGGACGGCACCAAGACCCGAATGTGCAAAGGTTGCAAGGCGACAATCGAAACCTTAAAAAAGTAGGGCCTGACCGCTTACGGAGTTTATGATGGGGACCTTGAAAGAGCAGTACGAAAACCAGCTGAGAGCGGAACTGAAGGAAAAACTCGGCATTTCCAACGTCATGGAAATCCCGAAAATCGAGAAGATCGTTCTCAACATGGGACTGGGGGACGCTGTCCAGAACCCGAAAGTGGTAGAGAAGGCCGCGCAGGAACTGACGCTCATTTCCGGGCAGAAGGCGGTGGTGACCCGGGCAAAGAAGTCCATCGCCACGTTCAAGCTGCGTGCCGGAATGCCCATTGGCGCGCGGGTGACCCTGCGCAAGGACCGGATGTACGATTTCCTGTCGAAGCTCATCAACGTGGCCCTGCCTCGCGTCAGGGACTTTCGCGGTGTTTCCGCCAAGGGATTCGACGGCCGCGGCAATTTCTCCATGGGAGTGAGCGAACATATTATCTTCCCGGAGATCGATTATGACAAGATCGACCAGATTCGGGGCCTGAACGTCACCATCGTGACCAGTGCGAAAACGGATGAAGGTGCCCGTGTTCTGCTCGATGCCATAGGCATGCCTTTCCGGAAAAAATAACTATCTTCGATGCAGTCTCGAGACTAACCGCTTCAGGAGGATGCTGTGGCAAAAAAATCACTCATTGCCAAGGCAGGTCGTAAACAGAAATTCGGCGTGCGTTCCTACAATCGGTGTCCGCTGTGCGGACGCTCCAGGGCGTATTTCAGGAAATTCGGCATTTGCCGCCTCTGCTTCCGCAAACTGGCGTCACAGGGTGAGATCACCGGTGTGACCAAATCCAGCTGGTAGCCGACACGGCATGCCCATGGCCGGAGACGCATTTGATCCGGCCAGGATTAGATAAAATTTACAGAGTAAAGAGGAATTCTCAATGTCGATGAGTGATCCGTTGGCGGACATGCTGACACGAATCAGGAATGCTGCAAACGCCAAATTCCCTTCAGTTGACGTGCCGTTGTCCACGCTCAAGGTGAATGTTGCCAGGGTTCTCAAGGAACAGGGATTCATTGCCGATTATCATGTCATTGATGAAGGCCCGCAAGGCACCCTGAAAATCGATCTCAAGTATGGACCGAACAACGAACAGGTCATCACCGGGATCCGCAGGGCCAGTAAACCAGGGCGTCGCCTGTACAAGAAAAGCACCCTCATCCCCAAGGTGATGAGCGGTCTGGGCATTGCCATTCTCACCACCTCCAAGGGCGTCATGTCCGACAGGGAAGCACGGGAGCAGAACGTGGGCGGTGAGATGCTTTGTGAGGTCTGGTGACCTTAGATTCAGCGGATAAAGGAGAAAGACAATGTCCAGAATAGGAAAGCAGCCGATTCCAGTGCCCGCCGGTGTACAGGTCGACATCCAGGGAACGCACGTGAAGGTTGTCGGCAAGAAGGGAACGCTCGAGCGGAACGTGCGCCCCGAGATCGATGTAAAGGACGACAACGGGACCATCGTCTGCGAGCCCAAAGGCACCAGCAAGCGGGTCATGGCCTTCTGGGGGCTGACGCGTACACTGATCAGCAACATGGTTCAGGGCGTGGATCAGGGGTTCTCGCGAAAGCTCGCTGTTGAAGGCGTGGGATACCGGGCAAGCGTCAACGCCTCGACCCTGACTCTGAACGTCGGCTATTCGAGCCCAGTGGATTTCACCCTGCCCGCCGGTATCACGGCTACGGTGGACAAGGACAATTCCATCACCATCGAGGGCATCGACAAGGAACTGGTCGGCTTGACCGCCGCCAAAGTCAGGGCCATCCGCAAGCCGGAACCGTACAAGGGCAAGGGCATCAGGTATGCTGACGAACATATCGTCAGGAAGGTCGGCAAGGCTGGCGGCAAGAAATAACCCTATCCGAGAAGTGGAACGAGTTACATCATGGCAAAGACAAATCCAAAGGTAACGGCGAGGAAGAAAAGGGCTCAGAGAATCCGTACCAAGATTTTCGGCACCTCTGCCCGTCCGAGAATGTGTGTCTATAAAAGCAATCGGCACATCTACGTGCAGATCATCGACGATGAGCAGCGGCGTACGCTGGCCGCCATGTCCACCGAGGGGAAAAACTTCGACTCCGCCGACCTGAACGGAAAATGCGAGCAGGCCAAAAAGGTGGGCACGCTGATTGCTGCCAAAGCCTTGTCTGTGGGCATAACCCAGGTTGTTTTCGATCGTGGCGGCAACCTCTACCACGGTCGGGTCAAGGCCCTTTCCGAGGGTGCCCGGGAAGGCGGCCTCCAGTTTTGACCGACGGACGATTCACAGTTTAATTACAGAGAAAACGGGGGTGTTTCTTGGCCGAGTTTAAAAGAGCGAGTGATGGCAATCAGGACGAACTCGTAGAAAAAATCGTGTTCATCAACCGTGTTGCCAAGGTTGTCAAGGGCGGGCGGCGTTTCAGCTTCAGCGCCATCGTTGTGGTCGGTGATGGTCGGGGTAAGGTCGGCTACGGCCTGGGCAAAGCCAACCAAGTGCCCGAGGCTATCCGCAAGGGTATCGAGCAGGCCAAAAAGGATATGTCCAAAGTGGCCCTGACCGAGGTTTCCATTCCCCATGACATCGTCGGTAAGTTCAAGTCCGGCAGTGTCATGCTTCGGCCTGCTTCCGACGGTACCGGGGTTATCGCCGGCGGTGCGGTACGGGCGGTGCTCGAAGCGGCCGGTATCCAGAATATCCTGACCAAATGCCTTGGTTCCAACAACCCGCACAACCTGGTCAAGGCCACCCTGAACGGCCTGAGAAGGCTGCGGACCGCCGAACAGATCGCCAAGTTGAGGAACCTGAAGACCAGTGAAATGGTCGCCTGAGCTTCTGCACCACCTTTGAGGACGTTGCAACCATGAAAGATACCCTTACCTATACGCAGGTGAAGAGCGCCATCGGCAGCACGAAAACGGTCCATGCGACCCTGACCGGTTTGGGGCTGACGAAACTGTACAAAACGGTCACCAGGAAAAACACTCCCGAACTGCGCGGGATGCTGAACAAGGTACAACATCTCGTCAAGATGGAGGATTAGTCTGTGCTGAAACTCAATACTCTCGCACCGAGTGAAGGTGCCCGCAAAAACAAGAAACGGGTTGGTCGCGGTCCCGGCAGCGGCAGCGGCAAGACGGCGTCCCGTGGTCATAAGGGTGCGCGCGCCCGGACCGGTTACAGCGCCAAGCCCGGTTTCGAGGGTGGCCAGATGCCACTGCACCGCCGCTTGCCCAAGCGCGGTTTCAACAATATTTTCAAAACGGTGTGCACCATCGTCACCCTCGATGATCTCGATCGTTTCGAGGCCGGGAGCACGGTGGACCGCCTGGCCCTGGTCGAGGCCGGCCTGGTCAAGAAGGATGGTCCCATCAAAGTGCTGGCCAACGGCGACCTCACCAAGGCGGTTACCGTCAAGGTCGACAAGGTCAGCCAGGGAGCCAGGGAACGCATCATCGCTGCCGGCGGGCAGGTCGAGGAGTAGCGCATGAGCGGTCTAGTCAGCGCTGCCAGCATACCGGAGTTACGCAAGAGAGTGATTTTCACTCTCTTGATGCTTTTGGTCTACAGGATGGGGGTACAGATCCCCACGCCCGGTATCAACGGTGAGGCGCTTGCCGCTTTTTTCGAGAAGAACGCGAGTACGCTGTTCGGCATGTTCAACATGTTTTCCGGGGGCGCGCTGGAGAACTTCTCCATTTTCGCCCTTGGTATCATGCCGTACATCTCGGCCTCGATCATCATCCAGTTGCTGACCGTGGTCGTGCCGCAACTCGAGGCCCTGTCCAAGGAAGGCGAATCGGGCCGCAGGAAAATCACCCAGTACACGCGGTACGGCACTGTCATCTTGTCCATCGTGCAGGGTTTCTTCATCGCCTCCGGCCTTGAGGGCATGACCAGCCCGACGGGCAGCGCCATCGTGCTCGACCCGGGCCTTGAATTCAAACTGATGACCGTGCTCACCCTGACTTCGGGAACGGCCTTCATCATGTGGCTCGGCGAGCAAATGACCGAGCGGGGTATCGGCAACGGTATTTCACTCATCATTTTTGCTGGTATCGTTGCACGCATGCCGGCGGCCGTGGCCAACACCATAGAGCTGATCAAGGCGGGCGAGTTGGCCCTCATCTTTGTCCCGGTCATCGTGGTGCTGATGCTGGCCATTGTCGGCTTCATCATTTTTGTGGAAACCTCCCAGCGGCGCATTCCCATTCAATACGCCAAGCGAGTGGTCGGCAACCGGGTGTACGGCGGGCAGTCCTCTCACCTGCCGCTGAAGATCAATGTCTCCGGCGTCATTCCGCCGATTTTTGCCTCTTCCATCATGATGTTTCCGGCCACCATCGGCTCCTTCATTCAGATCGACTGGGTGCAGCAGGTGTCCGCCGCACTCTCGCCGGGAACGGTCTATTACTACATCATGTTTGTCGGCATGATCGTCTTTTTCTGCTTTTTCTACACGGCGGTCACCTTCAAGCCGGATGACGTTGCGGAGAACCTGAAAAAGAACGGCGGCTTCATTCCTGGAATCCGGCCGGGCAAAAAAACCGCCGAATTTCTCGACAAGGCCCTGGTGCGACTCACCGTGGTCGGGGCCATTTACCTGAGCGCGGTCTGCGTGATGCCGACCCTGTTGATCAGCGAGTTGAACGTGCCCTTTTATTTCGGTGGCACAGCCCTGCTCATCGTTGTCGGTGTTGCCATCGACACCATCTCGCAGATCGAGTCCCATCTCATCATGCGGAATTACGACGGGTTCATGAAAGCAGGGCGCATCCGGGGTAGACGTTGAGGCTACCGTGAACGATTCCGAACCGGAGAAAGCGGTCACCATCAAAACGCCCGAGGAAATTCGGCTGATGTACCAGGCAAACCAGATCGTCGCCGGCGTTCTCGGTTTGCTCAAAAGCAGGATCACCCCTGGCGTGTCCACCTTCCAACTCGACAAATGGGCGGAAGAGTACTGCTGCGACCATCAGGCCAAACCGGCGTTCAAGGGATACCGGGGGTTTCCGGCGAGCCTGTGTGCATCCATCAACGAAGAGGTGGTGCACGGAATTCCCTCAAAAAAACGGATTCTGCGCGATGGCGACATCGTTTCGCTCGATTTCGGAACGCTTTACCAGGGGTTTTATGGCGACGCGGCCATCACCGTGCCGGTGGGAGAAGTTTCCCCTGAAGTCACCAGACTGCTGGAAGTAACCGAGGCCTCCCTGTACAAGGGGATCGAACAGGCTGTGATCGGCAACCGGGTGGCGGACATTTCCAGGGCAGTGCAGCAGTGTGCCGAGGCCGGAGGGTTTTCCGTTGTCCGCCAGTTTGTCGGTCACGGTATCGGCGTGCACCTGCACGAACCGCCCGAAGTACCTAACTACGTGCAACGCCAGGCCTCGCCCAGGTTGATGGAAGGACTTGTGCTGGCCATCGAACCCATGGTCAACCTGGGTGCCGCCAGGGTAAAAATCCTCAACGATCAATGGACGGTCATCACCGCGGATAAAAAACCCTCGGCGCATTTTGAACACTCCGTTGCCGTTACCAAGGACGGACCGCTTATTTTGAGTGAGCGGAGTCTGTCAGGGCATTGACCGGCGCTCCCGGCAGGCGGCAGTAGTCGCAGGGCAAGGAACGCTCTGAAAAAATGATTGAAAAAAAAAACGACCTTAGATATATATAACCTCTTCTGCCCGAACAAGTAGGGAGCATTGCCCGTTTATGGCCAAAGAAGACGCCATCGAAGTAGAAGGTACCATCGTAGAGCCGCTGCCCAATGCCATGTTCCAGGTCGAACTGGACAATGGGCACCGGGTTCTTGCGCATATTTCCGGAAAGATGCGGATGCACTACATCAAGATTCTTCCCGGAGACAGGGTAACCGTCGAGCTCTCACCCTATGATTTGACCAGGGGCAGGGTGACCTTCCGCGCCAAAGGCGGCAAGGGTAAAAAATAATTGACCAGACTGACAGGTGACAGCAATGAAAGTACGTTCATCGGTAAAAAAAATATGCAGCGAATGCAAGATCCTGAAACGGAAGGGTGTCGTCAGGGTCAGTTGTGCCAACAAAAAGCACAAGCAGCGGCAGGGGTGATTTTTCTCCCCCACCTCTTGAATTAAGCAAGATTCAGACTAAGGAGCAAGGACTTGGCACGTATAGCTGGTGTGGATTTGCCACGCAACAAACACATGGATCGGGCGCTGACCTACATCTACGGCATCGGACTGACCACGGCCCGCCAGATTCTGGACAAGGCCGACCTGCCGTATCAGATGAACAGCGATGACCTGAGCGCCGACGACGTCAACCGGATCAGGACCATCATCGAGAACGACCTTGTCGTAGAGGGTGATAAGCGGCGCGAAGTCTCCATGGACATCAAGCGGCTCATGGACCTTGGGTGTTATCGTGGCCGCCGTCACCGGCGCGGCTTGCCTTGCAGGGGGCAACGGACCAAGACCAATGCGCGGACACGGAAAGGACCCCGGCGCGGTGCGGCGGTCAAAAAGAAATAACACACAACTGGTAGCGTTGCGGACCAAAGGATAACTGGGAGTCGAGATGGCAAAGTCAGGAAAGGCCAACGTCAAGGTCAAAAAGAAAGACAAGAAAAACGTACCGGAGGGGATTGTCTTTATCTACTCCACCTTCAACAACACCGTTGTGACCGTTTCCGATCGTCAGGGGAACACGCTATCCTGGTCCAGCGCCGGTGTGCTTGGGTTCAAGGGGTCGAGGAAGTCCACCCCCTTTGCCGCACAGAACGCCCTCAGCGATGCTGTGGCCAAGGCCAAGGAACACGGCTTGCGCAAGGTCGAGGTCCGGGTGAAAGGCCCCGGGCCGGGACGCGAGGCAGCCCTGCGAGCATTGACCACCGTGGATCTGGATGTCAGCCGGATCATTGATGTGACGCCTCTGCCGCATAACGGCTGCAAACCCCCGAAGCGCAGAAGAGTTTAAGAGGAAATCCGACAAGCCGTTATGACAGCCCGAAACCAGTTTCCGGGCGATAAATGGAGGTAGAAGTTGGCTAGATATACTGGAGCATCCTGCAGACTGTGCAGACGCGAGAACATGAAGATGTTTCTCAAGGGCGATCGCTGCTATTCCGACAAGTGCGCTTTCGAGCGTCGCTCGTTCGCACCCGGACAGCATGGCCAGAACCGGTTCAGGAAGGTGTCTGACTACGCGGTGCAGCTGCGCGAAAAGCAGAAGGTAAAACAGATGTACGGCATGCTGGAAGCCCAGTTCCGTCGCTATTTCGAGCGGGCGGAGCGGATTAAAGGCGTCACCGGTGAAACCCTGCTCATCATGCTCGAGCGGCGCTTCGACAATACTCTGTACCGCATCGGGTTCGCCAGTTCACGCGATCAGGCCCGGCAGATGGTTCGACACAACCTGTTCAGCATCAACGGTAAGAAGGTGAATATTCCCTCCTACCAGGTTCGGATCGGGGATGTCATCACGTTGAAGGAAAAACACCAGAAAAACGAGCTGATCATTGATAACCTGGAGGGTGCTGTGCGTCGTGGCCTGCCCAGTTGGCTCGAACTCGATCAGAGCAAATTTCAAGGAACCGTCAAGGCCCTGCCGAACAGAGACGAAATCACGATGCCTATCCAGGAACAGCTGATCGTCGAGCTGTACTCCAAGTAACTTTTACGGCAGGTATCGCATGGCACAAGAAATCAGGGATGACAATCCCTTTTATAAAAACTGGCATGCCCTCATAGCCCCGGAAAAACTCGAGGTCAACGAGGGAACGCTCACCGACCGGTACGGCAAGTTTGTCTGTCAGCCGCTCGAGCGTGGCTTTGCGACCACCATCGGGAATTCACTGCGGCGGGTCATGCTCTCTTCCATCCGCGGAGCGGCCATCACCTCGGTGCGCCTGAATGATGCCCTGCACGAGTTCACCACCATCGACGGCGTACATGAAGATGTGGCCGAAATCATCCTCAACCTGAAGCAGGTGCGGCTGAAGCTCAACGGACCCGAGTCGCGGACGGTGGTGGTGGAGAAGACCGGTCCTGGCAGGGTGACTGCCGGCGATATCAACGGCGGCGGGTATGTTGAGGTGATGAATCCCGAGCAGGAGATCTGTACCATCACCGCCGAGGTGCCGTTCCGGGCCGAACTCGAGGTGCAGTGGGGGAAGGGCTATGTGCCCGCCGACCAGAACAAGAGGGAAGGACAGCCCATCGGCGTCATTCCGGTCGATTCCGCCTTCTCGCCCATTATTCGGGTCCAGTACGTGGTCAGCCAGGCCCGGGTCGGTCAGCAGACGGATTACGACCGCCTGACCATGGAGATCGAGACCGACGGCAGCATCGCGCCGCAGAACGCCCTTGCGTACGCCGCCAAGATCCTCAAGGAGCAGATGACGATCTTCATCAACTTCAACGAGGAAATCGCCAACCCGCCGGACCGACCGGACGGGAAGGATGGGCCGTCGGTCTTTCCGCCGTTCCTTGACAAGAACGTCGAGGATCTGGAACTGTCGGTGCGCTCGGCAAACTGTTTGAAAAACGCCCAGATCCAGTATATCGGCGAACTCGTCAACAAAACGGACGCCGAGATGCTCAAGACCAAGAACTTTGGTCGTAAATCCTTGAACGAAATCAAGGCATTGCTCGCCGAGCACAACCTGACTCTGGGCATGAAGTACGATGGCTGGGTCCCTCCTGACAAACGGGACGAAATAGTCGAGGAATAAACCGGCCGGCGCTTTCTGGCGAAAGGGCCTGTCCGCCTACCTGCACAAGGAACGAACCATGAGACACCGAAAATCTGGCCGCAAACTTGGCCGTCGATCCGAACACCGTACCGCGATGCTGCGCAACATCGTCACCTCCCTGCTCGACATGGAACGCATTGTCACCACCGTTCCCAAGGCCAAGGAAGTGCGCCGGGTCGCCGAGCAGATGATCACTCTCGGAAAACGCGGTGATCTTCATGCCCGCCGGCAGGCCATGGCCTACATTCGTTCGAAAGAGGTGGTGGCCAAACTGTTCGACCAACTCAGCAGCCAGTACGCCGATCGTCAGGGCGGCTACACGCGCATCATCCGCACCGGCTTCCGAGCCGGGGATGCTGCGCCTATGGCCATTCTCGAACTGGTCGAGTACAAAGAAAACGTCGTGACCCAGGATCAGGAAAAAGAACAGTAAGCCTGATTCCATAGATGTCTGCAAAGCTGGTATGAGTCGATCATGCCAGCTTTTTTTTTGCCAAGGAGGAATTCGTGACGGAGGCGCTCTCTGACCCGCACCTGCCACCGGGCCGTACACCCGTGGCCAAGGAGCCGTTCCGGTTTCAATGCCATCCGGGGGTGAGTTGCTACCTGACCTGCTGCCGGAACGTGGACATGCTGCTCTTTCCCTACGATATCCTTCGTCTCAAGCAGCGGCTCGCCCTGGAAGCCGGCGAATTTCTGCGCCGGCATACCACCCTTTGCCAGGGCAGCCATCCGTACTTTCCCGGCCTCAAACTGAAACTCAATGAGGGCGAGCCGCCGGCCTGTCCGTTTCTCGGCGCGGCGGGCTGTACCGTCTATCCCGACCGCCCCTCTGCCTGCCGGACCTACCCGCTGGAGCGGGGGGTGGAGCAGCCCGGTCCGGGCAGGCCGCTCAGGGCGCATTATTTTCTGACCCATCATCCCTACTGCAAGGGGCATGACGAACCCCACCACTACACCCTCAGGCAATGGGAGCGGGAACAGGACCTAAGCGAATACAACCTGTATAACGATCTCTGGGCCGAACTCGACGCCTTTTTCGCCACCAACCCCTGGGCCGGCGAGGGCAAAGCCGGCCCGCGGCAGCAAATCGCCTTCCTGGTCTGCTATAACATCGATGGGTTTCGCGCCTATGCAGACGAGCACCGGCTGTTGAGCGCCTACAGGCTGGACAAGGCGGAGCGCCGCCGGCTCGAACGGGACGACGGGGCACTGCTCCGCTTCGGCTTCCAGTGGCTGGAAATGATCCTGGGCGGTCGCAGGAACCTGGTCCCCCGCTGAGCGGTGGGCCATGGGCCGCGTCCGGCCCCGGCCCGGATCGTAAAGCCCTGCCGGAGCGAGCTTGCAATGCCCGCCCAGATGTGCTAGAAAAAACGGTTCGATTCTTTCCGCGCCCCCACCGCGGGGGCGCCATCACACACATCCCGGCACTTGCCTTGGTGTCCCGCACCGCGCGGGATCGGCACAGGGATGGAGGAACAACCAGAACAGGGAGAAATTCTCATGGCAGCAGTAACAATGCGTCAGATGCTGGAAGCCGGCCTGCACTTCGGTCATCAGACCCGGCGGTGGAACCCGAAGATGAAACCGTACATCTACGGGCCGCGCAACGGCATCTACATCATCAATCTCGATGTCACCATGAAGATGTTCCGCAAGGCCTACAGCTACATGGTCGATGCGGTCGCCAACGGTGGCACCGTGCTCTTTGTCGGCACCAAGAAACAGGGCCAGGCCATTATCCGTGAAGAGGCCGACCGGTGCGGCATGTTTTTCATCAATCACCGTTGGCTGGGCGGCATGCTCACCAACTTCCAGACCATCAAGTCCTCGGTCGATCGGCTGAAAAAGATCGAAAGCATGCAGCAGGACGGTTCCATCCTCCGCTTCCCGAAAAAGGAAGTCCTGCAGATGGAAAAGGAGCGGATCAAACTCGACCGCAACATCGGCGGTATCAAGAACATGCGGTCCCTGCCCGATGTCATCTTCATCATCGATCCCAAGAAAGAGGACATTGCCGTGGGCGAGGCGGTCAAACTGGGCATCCCGGTGGTGGCCCTGACCGATACCAACTGCGACCCCGCAGGGATCGATTACCTCATTCCCGGCAACGATGACGCCATCCGCGCCATCAAGCTGATCACCTCCATGATGGCCGAGGCGGTGATCGAAGGCCGGGCGCGGCGCGGAGAAGAGGCCGAACCGCGGGTGGAGGAACTGGAGAGCGCCATGACCGGCCAGGTGGACGAAGATCTGGCCGCCAAGATGGACGAGGAATAACCGGACCAACGATCAGGCTCGAAGCGTTCGCCCGCGCATCCGGCACCGGCCGGGGGATCATGTCCTCAGGCCGGTGAGCCGTACAGCGATAGGCGACGTCCGCAGCCGTATTTTTTAAGAGACTGTCAGACCAGAAACCAGGAGAGCGTACCGTGAATATCACCAGCCAGATGGTCAAGGAACTTCGGGAAAAAACTAACGCCGGCATGATGGACTGCAAAAAGGCGTTGACCGACACCGACGGCGATATGGAAAAGGCCGTGGACCTGCTGCGGCAGAAAGGACTTGCCGTGGCCGCCAAACGCGCCGGCAAGGAGACCCGGGAAGGGGTCATCGAGGCCTATATCCACGCCGGCGGCAAGATTGGGGTCATGGTCGAGGTGGCCTGCGAGACCGACTTCGTGGCCAAGACCGACGACTTCAAGGCCTTTGCCCGCAACATCGCCATGCACGTGGCCGCGGTCAGTCCGCTGGCCGTGAGCCGTGACGAGATCCCCGCGGAGGTGGTGCAGCGGGAGAAGGACATCTACATCAACCAGGCGCTGGAGTCCGGCAAGCCGCAGCAGATCGCCGAGAAGATGGTGGCCGGCAAGATGGAAAAATTCCTCGCCGAGGTCTGCCTGCTCGAGCAGAAGTATGTGAAGAACCCCGATCTGAGCGTCCAGGATCTGCTCAACGAACTGGTTGCCAAGATGGGAGAGAACATCTCCATCAAAAAGTTCGCCCGGTTCCAGATCGGCTGATGCCTCTGTACCGGAAGCGGTTGGCGGCCACGGCACCAAAGGTCGAGCCGGGAGAGGAGCGGACAAGGGCAGGGGAGAGGAAACGATGAAATTCAAGCGGGTGCTGCTGAAGATCAGCGGCGAGGCCCTGATGGGTGACGGCGCCTACGGGATCAGCACCGACATGATCCGGTTCCTCGCCGAGGAGATCCTCGCTATCCGGGCGCTGAACATCGAACTGGCCCTGGTCATCGGCGCGGGCAACATCTTCCGCGGCGTGGCCGGAGCGGCCAGCGGCATGGAACGCGGGGCCGCGGACAACATGGGCATGCTCGCCACGGTGATGAACTCGCTGGCCGTCCAGGACGGCCTCGAGCGCCATGGCGTGCCCGCCCGGGTGCTGTCCGCCATCGCCATGCGCAACGTCTGCGAACCCTACGACCGTCGCCGGGCCTGCGAGCATCTGGACGCCGGCCGGGTGGTCATCTTTGCGGCCGGTACCGGCAACCCCTATTTCACCACCGATACTGCCGCCGTGCTGCGGGCCCTGGAAATCCGTGCCGACGTGATCATGAAGGCCACCCGGGTGGACGGCGTCTACGATCGCGACCCGGAGAAGGACGACCAGGCGGTGCGCTACAAGTCCCTCACCTACACCACCGTGCTGCGCGAGGATCTGCGGGTCATGGATGCGGCCGGCATCTCGCTGGCGCGCGACAACAACCTGCCGATCTTTGTCTTCAACATGAAGGTACCGGGCAATATCGTGCGTGCGGTTTCAGGCGAGGATATCGGCACGTTGATCACCCGCTGAGCGGACGCGCCGGCCTCGCCCCCCGGCGGCGCCGGTCGCCTGGCCGTCAGCGGCAACCGAGGGAGGAGAATTTATGAGTTCTGACATACACGGGCAGTTGCGTGAGAAAATGGAGGCAAGTGTCGAGGCCCTCAAGCGGGAGTTGGTGAAAATCCGCACGGGTCGCGCCTCCCTCTCGTTGCTCGACGGCATCAAGGTGAATGCCTACGGTTCGCAGATGGCCCTGGACCAGGTCGGCACCCTGACCATCCCCGAGAACAACCTGATCGCCATCAAGCCGTGGGATCCGCAGGTGCTGCCGGCCATCGAAAAGGCCATCCTCGGCTCGGGCCTGGGGTTGACGCCGCAGAGCGACGGCAACGTGGTCCGCCTGACCATCCCGCCGCTCACCGGTGAGCGCCGCAAGGAGTTGGTCAAGCAGGTGAAAAAGATCGGCGAGGAGTACAAGGTCGCCATCCGCAACATCCGCCGCGACGTCAACGAGACCCTGAAGAAATCGAAGAAGGACAAGGAGATCTCCGAAGACGACATGTTTCGTCTCCAGGAGGAGGCGCAGAAGACCACCGACGGCTTCATCGGCCAGATCGACGAGATCCTGCGCGGCAAGGAAAAGGAGGTCATGGAGGTCTGACCTCCCTGCCCGGCGGACGAGAACGCATGCAGGAGACTGAACGGTCCGGGGGCGCCCGGGTGCCCCGTCATATCGCCATCATCATGGACGGCAACGGCCGTTGGGCCGAGGAACGCCGGCGTCCGCGGCTGTTCGGCCACAAGGCGGGGGTGGACTCGGTGCGCGAGGTGGTCGAGGCCGCCCGTACGCTCGGTGTCGGCTACCTGACGCTGTACGCCTTCTCCACCGAAAACTGGAGCCGGCCGAGTACCGAGGTCAGCGGCCTGATGGGGCTGCTGCGGGCCTACCTGCAGTCCGAATTGACCACCATGCTCAAAAACGACATCCGTCTCTGCTGCCTGGGCGACCAGGACCGGCTGCCGGCGGACGTACGCACCATCCTTGCCAGGACCATCGCCGACACCCGGGCCTGTACCGGCATGACCCTCAACCTGGCCCTCAACTACGGCGGCCGCGCCGAGGTGGTCAGGGCGGTGCAGACCCTTGCCCGCCGATGCGCCGAAGGCGAGCTGGACTGGCGGAGCATCGACGAGACGACCATGGGTGACCACCTGTTCACCGGCTCCCAGCCCGACCCGGACCTGCTCATCCGTACCGGCGGCGAACACCGCCTGTCCAACTTCCTGCTCTGGCAGGCCTCCTATGCCGAACTCTATTTCACCGAGGTGAAGTGGCCTGATTTCAAAAAGGATCAGCTCATGGAGGCGATTGCCGAGTTCAACAACCGGCAGCGCCGCTTCGGCCGCACCGGCGCCCAGGTGGCGGAGTAGGTTGCCATGAACCGTCTCGTACCCGGCGTCCTGCTGGCCGGCGGCTGGCTGGCGCTGCTCTTCTACGGCTCGGCCACCCTGTTCTGGGTGGTGGTGGTGGCCGCCGCCTGTGTGGCCCTGTTCGAGTATTTCCGCATGGCCTGCCCCGGGCTGACCCGCCCGCACCAGGTGCTGGCCATCCTCGCCTGCCTGCTGCCGGTGCTGGCCGCCGCGGCCGGCCGCCCCGACCTGATCCTGGCCGCGATGATCGCCAGCCTGCTGGCTGTTGCCGCCATCGCCCTGCACGGCTACGGCGCCATGGACGATGTCCACCGGTTCATGAGTTGCGGCGGCTTCGCCACCCTGTACGTTTCCCTGTGCGTGGCCCACGTGGTGCTCCTCCGCCACCATCCCCAGGGTCCGTTCTGGCTGACCATGCTGATGGTCATTGTCGCCGGTTCCGACACCGGCGCCTACTACGCCGGCCGGGCCTTCGGCCGGCGCAAGCTCTTTCCCCTGATCAGCCCGAAGAAGACCGTGGCCGGCGGGGTCGGCGGCCTGCTCGCCGGCATCGTCGCCGCCCTGGTCCTCAACCAGTTCTTTCCGGTGCCGGTCAACCCGCTGGCGCTCCTTGCGGCCGCGGCCCTGCTCGTGGTGGTCGGCATAGCCGGCGACCTGACCGAGTCGATGATCAAGCGCAGCGTGGGGGTCAAGGATTCGGGCACCATCCTCGCCGGCCACGGCGGCATCCTCGACCGGATCGACAGCCTGCTGCTCACCGCGCCGGTCCTGTACTACCTGCTCCATTTCGGCCTGCTCGGATGAAAACCCTGTCCCTGCTCGGCTCCACCGGGTCCATCGGCATGAACGTGCTCGCCGTGGTCCGTCAGTTCCCGGACCGGTTCCGGGTGGCCGGGCTTTCCGCGGGCCGGCGCGTCGATCTGCTCGCCGAACAGGTGCGGGAATTCCGCCCCGAGGTGGTGTCCATCGCCGATCCGGCCCTGGCGGACCGCCTCGTCGCCCTGCTGCCGGTCGACTGCCGGCCGCACATCCTCACCGGGGCCGAGGGCAACCGCCGGGTCGCCACCCTTTCGAGCGCGGACATGGTCGTGTCCGCGGTGGTGGGCGCGGTCGGCCTGCTGCCGGTGTTGGCCGCCATCGAGGCGGGCAAGGACGTGGGCCTGGCCAACAAGGAAACCCTGGTCATGGCCGGCCGCCTGATCATGACGGCGGTGCGTGCCCACGGGGTGCGGCTGTTGCCCATCGACTCGGAGCACAGCGCCATCTTCCAGGCTCTGGAGGCGGGGCGCCGCCAGGACGTGGCCCGTATCATCCTCACCGCCTCGGGCGGACCCTTCCGCACCACCAGCCCGGAGGTCCTGCGGGGGGTGACCCCGGCCCAGGCCCTGGCTCACCCCAACTGGAGCATGGGCCCGAAGATTTCCATCGATTCGGCCACCCTGATGAACAAGGGGCTGGAAGTGATCGAAGCGCGCTGGCTGTTCGCCGTCGAGCCGGAACAGATCGAGGTGGTGGTCCACCCGCAGTCCATCGTCCACTCGCTGGTCGAATTCCGCGACGGTTCGGTGGTCGCCCAACTGGGCATCCCGGACATGCGCATCCCCATCGCCTACGCCCTCTCCTATCCGGAACGGCTCGACCTGGGACTTGCCCGGTTGAACCTGGCCGAGTGCGGCGGTCTGGTGTTCGAACCGCCGGATACGGACCGTTTCCCGGCCCTGCGCCTGGCCTGCGAGGCCCTGGCCGCGGGTGGGATCAAGCCGGCGGTGCTCAACGCGGCCAACGAAGTGGCGGTCGCGGCCTTTCTCGACGGCCGCATCACCTTTGCCGCCATTGCCGCCATCGTCGCCGCCGCCCTCGACCAGGTCGACCAGGCGGACGACATGGACCTGCAGGCCATCCTCAGTGCGGACCGCGCCGCCCGCGCGGTCGCGGCGCGCCTCGTCCAGGCCGCCTGATCGCCGCGGCCCCGTGGTCGCGGCCCACTGTTCTCACTTCCCGGGCTTTTCCGAGCATCCGCATGAATTCCCTTCTCAGCTTCATTCTCGTTCTCGGCGTTCTCATCTTTGTCCATGAACTCGGTCATTTTCTGTTCGCCAAGCTCTGCGGGGTGAAGGTGCTGAAATTCTCCCTCGGCTTCGGCAACCGCGTCTGGGGCCGCCAGTGGGGTGAGACCGAATATTTGATCAGCGCCTTTCCCCTCGGCGGCTACGTCAAGATGTACGGCGAGCAGGAGGGCGAGGAGGTGCAGGCGGCCGAGCGACACCGCTCCTTCTCGCACAAGCCGGTGTGGCAGCGGTTCGGCATCGTTTTCGGCGGGCCGCTGTTCAACCTGGTGTTCGCGGTGCTGCTGTTTTTCGTGCTGTTCGTGTTCGTCGGTCTGCCCGAACCGGTGGACTCGACGAAAATCGGCGAGATCACCCCGGGATCGGTGGCCGAGCAGGTCGGCCTCAAGACCGGGGACGAGATCCGCACCATCAACGACCGGCCCATCACCACCTGGACCCAGGTCTCGGACGCCATCAAGGACAGCCAGGGCCGCCCCGTCACCGTTGCGGTCGAGCGCGGCGGTGAACAGCTGACCGTCACCGCCCAGCCCACCATGCAGAAGGTGAAAAACCTGTTCGGCGAGGAGGTGGGCGAGCGCTACATGCTCGGCATCGTGCGCAGCGACGAGGTCCGCTACCGCGCTGCGGGGCTCGGTGAATCGGCCCGGGCCGCGGTGGTGCAGACCTGGAACCTCGGTTACCTGACGGTGGTGGGCATCGTCAAGATGGTGCAGCGGGTGATCCCGGCGAGTGAACTGGGCGGGCCGATCCGCATCGCCGAGATCGCCGGCCAGCAGCTCGAGGCCGGATGGATGAACCTGCTCTATTTCATGGGCCTTTTGAGCGTCAACCTGGGCATCCTCAACCTGCTGCCCATCCCGGTGCTCGACGGCGGCCACCTGGTCTTCCTGTCGCTCGAGGCGGTGCGTCGCCGCCCGCTGGGTGAGCGGACCATGGAGATCAGTCAGAAGATCGGCATCGCCGTGCTCGGCACCCTGATGGTGTTCGTCTTCTACAACGACATCGTCCGCCTGATCAAACGATGGCTGGTTTCCTGACCCTGGCCGTCGAGACGGCCACCGGCTGCGGCAGTGTCGCCCTCACCCGGGGCGGGCTGGCGGACGGCCGGGTGCTGGCCGAGTACACCCTGCAGCCCGAGGTGGTCCACTCGCGGCGCCTGCTTGGCCTGGTCGAACATCTGATGGCGGCCACCGGCACCGCCTGGGCGGACCTGGAGGCCGTGGCGGTCAGCCGGGGGCCGGGTTCGTTCACCGGCCTGCGCATCGGCATGGCCGCGGCCAAGGGCATCGCCCTGGCCACCGGCCGGCCGCTCGTCGGCGTGCCCACCCTGGACGCGCTCGCGGCCCAGGCCTGGGGCGCGGACGGCCAGCTCTGCTGCGTGCTCGACGCCCGCAAAGGGCAGATGTACGCCGCCTTCTACCGCTGTGACGCGGGCGGCAAGCGTCACCGCACTGGCGATTTTCTCGTGCTGTCGCCCGCGGCCCTGGCGGCGCGCATCACCGAGCCCACCCTGGTCCTCGGTCCGGGCGCGGCCCTCTGCGCCCCCTGGCTGGCCGCTTGCGCCGAGGCGCGGGTGGCGGTCTCTGCGGCCCTGCACCCGCGCGCGGCCCTGGTCGGCTTGTGCGCGGCCGAGGCCCTGGCCGCCGGAGCGACGGACGGGAGCGCGGACCTGGCCCCCCTGTATGTGCGCGCCTCCGAGGCGGAACTGGGCCTGGGCGCCAAGAGAAGTCAAGGAGAGCAGCCATGATCGAGCGGAAAACCACCCGGCAGATCCAGGTGGGCGGGGTGGCCGTGGGCGGCGGGGCGCCGATCGCGGTCCAGTCCATGACCAACACCCTCACCAGCGACGTGGAGGCCACGGTCCGCCAGATCCACCAGCTGGAACAGGCCGGCTGCGAGATCATCCGCGTGGCCGTGCCCGACCTGGCCGCGGCGCGGGCGATCACCGCCATCCGCGAGCAGATCGCCATTCCGCTCATCGCGGACATCCATTTCGACTCCCGCCTGGCCGTGGTCGCGGTGGAGCACGGCGCCCAGTGCATCCGCATCAACCCCGGCAACCTCGGCGGGCCGGACAAACTCGCCCGGGTGGTGGCCGCGGCCCGCCTGCACAACGCCCCCATCCGCGTGGGGGTCAACTCCGGCTCGATCGAAAAGGGGCTGCTGCAGGAGTACGGCTACCCCACCCCGGAGCGGCCGGACGCCCTGATCGAGAGCGCCCTGAACAACGTCCGCCTGCTCGAGCAGCAGGGGTTCGACCAGATCAAGATATCGATCAAGAGTTCGGATACCCTGACCACCATCGCCGGCTACCGGCGGCTCGCCGCCCGGACCGACTACCCCCTGCACCTGGGGGTGACCGAGGCGGGGGGGCTCATCGCCGGCACGGTCAAATCGAGCGTGGCCCTGGGCATCCTCCTCTTCGAGGGCATCGGCGACACCTTCCGCATCTCGCTCACCCGCGACCCGGTGGAGGAGATCCGGGTGGCCTGGGAACTGCTGCGCTCCCTGCGCATCCGCGAGCGCGGCCCGGAGCTGATCTCCTGCCCGACCTGCGGCCGCACCCGCATCGACCTGTTCAGCCTGGCGGAGCAGGTCGAGGCCCGCTTGCAGACCATGCGGGCGCCCATCAAGGTGGCGGTCATGGGCTGCGTGGTCAACGGCCCGGGCGAGGCCCGCGAGGCCGACATCGGCATCGCCGGCGGCCACGGGGTGGGCATCCTGTTCAAGAAGGGCGAGCTGTACCGCAAGGTTCCCGAGGACCAGCTGCTCGCGGTCTTCCTCGAGGAACTGGAGCGGATCGAGGCCGAGTGGGGCGGCCTCCAGTCCTGACCCCCATCACCTGATTATTGTTCGCCTCCACGCCGACACCAACCTGATCGGAGACCGGTTATGCGCTACACCCAGATGTTGTTGCCCACCACCAAGGAAACGCCGTCCGAGGCCGAGGTCATCAGCCACCAGCTGCTGGTCCGCGGCGGTTTCATCCGCAAGCTCACCTCCGGCATGTACACCTTCCTGCCGCTCGGCTTCCTCGCCCTGCAGCGGGTCACGGTCATCGTCCGCGAGGAGATGAACCGCGCCGGCGCCCAGGAGATCCTCATGCCCATGGTGCAGCCGGGCGACCTGTGGGAGGAGTCGGGTCGCTGGAAGAAGTACGGCCCGGAACTGCTCCGCTTCCGCGACCGGCACGACCGCGACTACTGCCTGGGGCCCACCCACGAGGAGGTGGTCACGGACATCGCCCGCCGCGAGCTGCAGTCCTACCGCCAGCTGCCGGTCAATCTCTACCAGATCCAGACCAAGTTCCGCGACGAGATCCGCCCGCGCTTCGGGCTCATGCGCGGCCGCGAGTTCGTCATGAAGGACGCCTATTCGTTCGACGAGGACGACGCCGGCGCGAGCCGCAGCTACGAGACCATGCGCGAGGCCTACAACCGCATCTTCACCCGCTGCGGCCTCGAGTTCCGCGCCGTGGAGGCGGACAGCGGCGCCATCGGCGGCTCGTTCTCGCACGAGTTCATGGTGCTGGCCGAGACCGGCGAGGACACCCTGGTCATCTGCGAGGCGTGCAGCTACGCGGCCAACGTCGAGAAGGCGGCGGTCCGGCTGGCGCCGGCCGAGCCCGCCCCGGCGGAACTGCAGGCCATGATGCCGGTGGAAACCCCGGGCATGAAGAAGGTGGCCACGGTCGCCGCCCACCTGGGCGTGCAGGCCCGCGACCTGATCAAGACCATGCTCTACCTGGCCGACGGCGAGCCGGTGGCGGCGCTGGTGCGCGGCGACCGCGAGGTGCAGACGGTCAAGCTGAAGAACCTGCTCGGCGCCACCGAGGTCGAGCCCCTGGACGAGGACCGGGTGTGGGAGCTGACCCGCCTGCCGGTGGGCTATCTCGGTCCGGTCAACCTGCCCATCCGCTCGGTGGCCGACCAGGAGGTCATGCGCATGGTCAACGCGGTGGCCGGCGCCAACGAGAAGGGCCGCCACCTGGTCGGGGTCAACCCGGGCCGCGATTTCCAGCCCGACCTGAGCGGCGATCTGCGCCAGGTGACCGTTGACGACCGCTGCCCGCTGTGCGGCGGTTCGGTGCGCCTCAAGGAGGGCATCGAGGTCGGCCACATCTTCAAACTCGGCACCGGCTATTCCGAGGCCATGAACGCCACCTTCCAGGACAGCGACGGCCAGCAGCGGCACTTCGTCATGGGCTGCTACGGCATTGGCGTGAGCCGGGTGGTGGCCGCGGCCATCGAGCAGAACAATGATGCCAAGGGCATCGTCTGGCCCCTGCCGCTGGCGCCGTTCCAGGTGATCGTGCTCAACCTCTCGCCGAAGGACGAGCGCTTCTCCGCGGCCGCGGAAGGACTCTACCAGGGGCTCTGCGACCGCGGCCTGGACGTGCTCCTCGACGACCGCGACGAACGGCCCGGCTCCAAGTTCAACGACGCCGACCTGATCGGCATCCCCTACCGGGTAACCGTGGGCAAGACCTTCGAGAAAGAGGGCAAGGTGGAGCTGCGCGCCCGCCGCAGCGGCGACACCGAACTGCTCGACCCGGCCGCGGCCGTGGACCACATCGCCGCCCTGGTGCGGCGCGAGCTGGCCTGAGGCGGGCGGTCACCCCCTTAAACCCCGGGGAGGGCGCCGGCGCCCTCCCTGACCGGACACAGCAGCGATGGCAGACATCAAGTACCTCCTCTCCCTGACCTCGGCCTACCTGCACGAGGTGGACCTCGCGCCCCTGCTCCGGGCCTACGAGTTCGTCAGCGAGCGTCACGCCGACCATGTGCACGAATCGGGCGAACCCTACGTGGACCACCTGCTGGCGGTGGCCTCGACCCTGGCGTCCATGCGGCTCGACCTGGACACCATCGTCGCCGGCCTGCTCCACGGCGCCCTCAAGGAGAACGTCGCCACCCGCGAGGAACTGGAACGGCTGTTCGGCGGCCCGGTGGCCAACATCGTCGACGGCGCCACCCGCATCACCAACGTCCGCTACAATTCCCAGCTCGCCCACCAGGCTGAGAACATCCGCAAGCTGCTGCTCGCCATCGGCTCGGACATCCGCGTGCTGCTCGTGCGGCTGGCCGACCGGCTGCAGGACATGCTCGCCCTGGAAGCGGTCAGCCCGGAGGAACAGCGCTACAAGGCCCGCGAGACCATGGACCTGTACGCGCCGCTGGCCAGCCGCATCGGGATCGAGTGGTTCAAACGGGAACTTGAGGACCTGGCCTTCCGCTACCTCTACCCGGCCGAGTGGGCCGATCTGAGCAGCCGCCTGGAAAGTTCGCTGGGCGAGCGCCAGACCTACGTGGACGAGGTGATCGACATCCTCCACCGCAAGCTCAAGGCGGCGGGGGTGGTGCCGGTGCGTATCATCGGCCGGCCCAAGCATCTGTATTCCATCTACAAGAAGCTCCTGGTGCAGAAGATCCCGCTGGAGCGGGTGTACGACAAGGTGGCCTTCCGCATCATCGTGCGCACGGTCAAGGAGTGCTACCAGGCCCTGGGCACGGTGCACGCCGACTGGACGCCGGTGCCGGGCCGGATCAAGGATTTCATCAGCGCGCCCAAGGCGAACAACTACCAGTCGCTGCACACCACCGTGTCCGGGCCTCGCGGCCACTTCATCGAGATTCAGATCCGCACCGAGGAGATGGACCGCATCGCCCAGGAGGGCGTGGCCGCCCACTGGGCCTACAAGGAAGGCCAGCGAATCAGCACCGGCGACGCCCGCCTGTTCAAGGATTTGAAGAAGCTGGTGCAGGCCCTGCAGGAGGTCGAGGACCCGGGCGAGTTCATGGACTCGCTCCGCGGCGAACTGTTCGAACCGGACATCTACGTGCTCACCCCCACCGGCGAGGTGCGCGAACTGCCCCGCGGCAGCACCCCCATCGATTTCGCCTACGCCATCCACTCGGCCGTGGGCGACACCTGCGTGGGCGCCAAGGTCAACGGCCAGATGGTGCAGCTCCGCGACGAACTGCAGAGCGGCGACATCGTCGAGATCCTCACCCAGAAGAACCAGCACCCCCGCCGGGCCTGGCTGCAACTCGTCAAGACCGGCCGGGCACGGACCCGCATCCGCCAGTACCTCCGCCAGGAGGAGCGCGACCACTCGCTCAAGCTCGGCCAGGAGATCTGCGACCGCGAACTGAAGAAGTACGGCCTCAACCTGGGCGCCCTGCTCAAGAGCGGCCATCTCCGCCTGCTGCTCAAGGAACTGCGCTGCGCCTCGCTGGACGACCTGATGGTGCGGGTGGGCAACGGCTCGGTGACCATGTCGGCCCTGATGCGCATTCTCCAGCCGGAGGAGTTCCGTGAGGCTGAAGAGAAACGGCGGGCCGCGGAGATGCTCGAACGGGCCCAGCGGGCCGCACGGGACCGGAGTACCCCGGACCGGGGCGAGGCCATCAGCATCGACGGGGTCGAGGGGCTGCTGGTGAAGATCAGCCAGTGCTGCCACCCGGTGCCGGGCGATGCGATCATCGGCTTCATCACCACCGGCTCGGGCGTGTCCATCCACAAGGCCGACTGCATCAACCTGCTGGCCACCGACCCGAGCCGCTGGATCGAGGTCAACTGGGCCGGCTCGACCCAGGCCAGCCACCGCGCGGCGCTGCTCATCCGGGCGGAGAACCGCAAGAGTCTGCTCGCCGACATCAGCAGCACGATCAGCGCCGACGATGCCAACATCGTCGAGCTGACCGCGCGTACCACGGTGGAGAACAGGGCCGAACTCGAGGTGCTCCTCGAGGTGGTCGACCTGCAGCACCTCCAGCTCCTGCAGCAGCACCTGCTGCAGATGCCCGAGGTGATCGAGGTGCGCCGGCGCTGAGCCGTCGCGGTCCGGATCCACGGGGAGCGAAGCGGGGTGGAGGCGGTGTGCGCGGTCTGCGGCAACGAGATCGATGCCGGCGTGGGCGCCTGCCCGTACTGCGGGGCCGAGCGGGCGATAACCGCCGCACCGGGGGGCGGCCCGGCCCACCGCGAGGTCAACCTGGAGCGGGGGCTGCCGCCGGTGGCGCTCGCCCTGGACCGGCTGGACAAGGAGATCGCCCTGGCCGCGTCCCTGGGCATCCGCGTGCTCACCCTGATCCACGGCTACGGCTCGAGCGGCGAGGGCGGCGCCATCAAAACCGCGGTGCTGCGCCGGCTCGAGTTTCTCCGCCACAGCGGCCGGGTGCGCGAGGTGGTGCCGGGCGAGGGGTTCGAGAACCGCTCCGGCCGGGGCCGCCAGCTGCTGCGCCGTTTTCCCTTCCTCGCCGCCCACCGCGACCTCAACCGGGCCAACCCCGGCATCACCCTGGTGGTGCTCTAGGCCCGCCGCCCTGCCACCGTTTTTCCCTTCTGCACGAGGTTTTGCCATGCGCCCTGACAATCGCCCCGCCGACACCCTGCGGCCGGTCTCCCTGGAATACGGCGTCCAGCCGCACGCCGACGGTTCGGTGCTCATCCGCATGGGCCGCACCCACGTGCTCTGCGGGGTCACGGTCGAGGACCGGGCGCCCGCCTGGTGCGCGGGCACGGGTCGCGGCTGGATCACCGCCGAGTACGGCATGCTGCCCTGCGCCACCCACAGCCGCGGCCGGCGCGAGGCGGTGAGCGGTCCGTCGGCACGCAGCCTGGAGATCCAGCGGCTCATCGGCCGCTCCCTGCGCATGCTGGTCGATCTCGGCGCCCTCGGCGAGCGTACCCTGCGGGTGGACTGTGACGTGGTCAACGCCGATGGCGGCACCCGCTGCGCTTCGATCACCGGCGGCGCCCTGGCGCTGCGCCAGGCGCTCGGCCGCATGGTCGAGCGCGGCCAGTTGGACGCCCTGCCGGCGATCCTGCCGGTGGCCGCGGTGAGCGTGGGGGTGGTCGACGGCCGGGCCCTGCTCGATCTCGATTACCGCGAGGACTCGGGCGCGGAGGTGGACGCGAACTTCGTGATGAGCGGCGACGGCCGCTGGATCGAGGTGCAGAGCACGGCCGAGGGCGCGCCCTTCCGACCCGAGCAGTTCACCGCCATGGCCGCGCTGGCCACGGGCGGCATCCGTCGACTGTTCGATCTGTGGGACGGCCGGGAGCGGCTGTGAGGGGAGGGGAGATGCAGCGAACGGCAATCCTGGTGCTGGTTCTGGTCTGGACCGTCTGCCTGCTGGCCGGCGGCGGTCTGGCCCGGTCCGGCGAGACCGCAGGGGGCGATCAGCTGCTGGTGGTGAACGCGGCCGGCGACTGCGCCCACCCGGTGCAGCACTACCGGGAGGACCTGGCCGGGCTCGGCTACCGGGTGCACGAGGCGGTCCGGCCGATCCTCGCCCGCGGCGACCTCAACTTCGTCAACCTGGAGACGCCGGTGACCGACCGGTCGCCGGTGCTGGAGAAGATGTACGCCTTCAACGCCCCGGCCGCCTCGCTGGACGAGATGGTGCGGGCCGGCTTCAACCTGTTTTCGCTGGCCAACAACCACATGGCCGATGCCGGCCCTGGGGGCATCGCCGACACCGAGGCGCACCTGCGCCGGCTGGATGCGGCCAGGGGCCCGCTCCACTGGGCCGGGGCCGGCAGCCGCCGGGACGCGGTCCATTTCCGGGTGCCGGGCCACCCGCAGCGCATCGCCTTCCTCGCCCTGGGCAATGACGCCGGCGTGGCCCGCTTCGAGGAGGGGGCGGCGGTGGCGGCGGTGCGGGCGGCCGCGAAAAAGGCCGACATCGTCCTTGTCTCGGTGCACAAGGGGGTGGAGTACGACCACCGGCCGCCGGCCGAGCTGGTGCGCGGCTACCGCCGGCTGATCGAGGCCGGGGCCACGGTGGTGCTCGGCCACCACCCGCACGTGGTGCAGGGGATCGAGGCGTACCAAACAGGGCTCATCTTCTACTCGCTCGGCAACTACTCGCTCGCCTCCAAGACCGTGCGCCACCGCCGCACCGGGGCGAAACTGTTCGGCATGCTGCCGACCCTCAGCTTCCGCGGCAGCCGGCCGGTGGCCGCCCGCATCACCCCGCTCTACGTGAACAACCTCGAACCGCTGACCCTCGCCGGCGGCAAGGTACTCACCCCCACCCCGTTCAAGCCCCAGCTCGCCCGCGGTCCCTTCGCCGATCACATCCTTGCCAGCATCGTCCAGTGGTCCGGGGAGATCCCGGGCAACACCACCCGCTTCACCCGCGACGGCGACGCCCTGCTGGTGGACCTGCCGGCCGGGGCCGCGGCCGCCCCTCAGTCCAGGAGCGCGGCGAAGCGGATCGCCTCCAGGTAGAGTTCCTTCACCTCTTCCCCGTCCACCCCCATGCGCTGCCAGTGCGGCGGGCAGTCCTGCGCCCGCGCCTCCTCCCAGGCGACCACCGCCTCGAGGAAAAAGGCGAGGGGCCCGGTGCGGCCGACGATCGCCTCCTTGACCTCGACCGCGACGGGGAGGGCCGCCATGGTCGCCTCCAGGGGCGCGTCGAGGATGGCGTCGAGCAGGGAGAACAGCCCCACCAGGAACAGTTCCGCACTGTGCGCCGCATAGGTGCCGCGGGTGGCGAGCAGTTCGCAGAAGCGGGCCCGGACCACGGACAGGCGCAGCAGTTCCTCCGGCTTGTCCGCGGCCAGGTTGGAGACGATCACCAGCATGACGAAGCGGCGCACCTCGGTTTCGCCGAGGTAGATGATCGCCCGGCGGATGGACTCGACCTTGCGCACCAGCGAAAAATAGACCGAGTTGATGAAGCGCAGCAGCTTGTAGGCAATGGCCACGTCCGCGGAGATGATCCGCTCCAGGTTGGCGGCGGACAGCTCCGGCCGGTTGATCTCGGCCAGCAGGCGGAGCTGGGTGACCTTGAGACTGCTCACCTCGCGCAGCCGCAGCGACTGCGGCCGGGCGAAGAAATAGCCCTGGAAGTAGTGGCAGCCGAGGTCGCGGGCGTGCTCGAATTCCTGGTAGGTTTCGATCTTTTCGGCGAGAAATTTGAGCCGATACGGCGCCAGCCGGCCGATGAGCGCCTCGATCTCCGCGGCCGGGGTGAGCCGGTAGTCGATCTTGATGATGCCCGCCAGCTCGATGAGCGGCAGCAGGGAGTCGCTGTAGACGAAATCGTCCAGGGCGAGCAGGTAGCCGCGGTCGCGCAGGTCCCGGCAGGCCGCGATCACCTCCGGGCTGGGCTGCACGTCCTCCAGGACCTCGACGATGATCCGGTCGCTCGGGAAGGCGCCGGGCACCCCGCGGACGAGCAGGTCCGCGGTGAAGTTGACGAAGCAGGGGCGGGTGCCGGCGATGCGGTCGATGTCCTCGGTGAGGAAGGAGGTGGACAGCAGGCTGCTGGTGGCCCGCTCGCCGCTCAGTTCGCCGAGCTTCAGCCCCAGGGTCTGGCGGAAGAGCAGTTCATAGGCGAACAGCTGCTTGTGGACGTTGAAGATCGGCTGGCGAGCGATGTGAACGTACATGCGGCAGGGGAGAGCAGGGGACGGGAGGGCGTCGGACGCCGGTTGACGGGTTCAGTATAGGCCATCACCGGCCGGCAACCAAGCGGGAAACGCTCAGGCCTGGAGCAGCCGGGGCAGCAGGGCGAGTCCGTCCGGGGTCACGGGCTCGACCTCGTTGAGCGCTTGGATGAACTGCGGGGCCACGAACCGGCCCGCGTCGATTTCCTCCGCCTGCAGGGTGAACGGGCCGTTGTGGGTGCAGGTATAGATGCGGCCCCAGACCCGGTTGCCCGGCTCCTCGTAGTACTGGTCGCAGAGGTGGCGCAGCCGGGCGGTGACGCCCAGTTCCTCCTGCAGCTCCCGCCGTGCCGCCGCCTCGTAGCTCTCGCCGGCGAGCACCACCCCGCCCGCGGCCATGTCCCAGTAGCCCGGGTAGATGTCCTTGGTCAGGGTCCGCTTCTGCAGAAACAGTTCGCCCGCCGTGTTGAACACGAGGATATAGGCGGCCCGGTGGATGAGCCCCTGCTCGCGCATGAGCCGCCGGGTGAGCGCGCCGATGGGCCGGTTGTCCCGGTCGACGATCTCCACCAGCTCCTCGGCCGGGTTCAGGGTCATGGCTGCACCTCCGGGTGGCGGAACTCCCAAGCGCGGTGAATGCGGCGGTTGCGCTGGAAATCCGGGGGGATGGTCTCGTCGGTGATCTCGCGCACGGCGAACTCCCGGGTGAGCGCCTCGTCCAGCTTGAATTTGCGAAAGTTGTTCGAGAAGACGAGCACCCCGGACCTGGCCAGATGCTGCATGGCCAGGCGGAGCAGTTCCGGGTGGTCCTTCTGGACGTCGAAGGTCCGCTTCTGGTGGCGGGCGTTGGAAAAGGTCGGCGGGTCGACAAAGATCAGGCCGTAGCGCTCCTGGGAGCGGCGCAGCCACTCCAGGCAGTCGGCCTCGACCGTCTGGTGCAGCGGCCCGCCGAAGCCGTTCAGGGCCAGGTTGGCCTGGGCCCGGGTCAGGTAGGTCTCGCTCACGTCCACGGTGGTGGTGGCGGTGGCCCCGCCCAGGGCCGCGTGCACCGTGGCCGAGCCGGTGTAGCCGAACAGGTTGAGGAAGGTCTTTCCCTCGGCCAGCCCGCCCAGCCGCGCCCGGGTGAGCCGGTGGTCGAGGAACAGGCCGGTGTCCAGGTAGTCGGTGAAATTGACCAGGAAGCGGCCGTTGCCCTCGCGCACCTCGAAGAGCGCGCCGCTCGCCGCTTTTTTTTCACTCCCCTCCTTGCGGTCGCCCGCCCCCTTCTTCTGGTACTGCTGCGGCCCTTTCTGCCGTTGCCGGGTCTTGATGAACAGGCGGCTGCGAGGCGCGTCGAACACCGTGCGGATCACCTGCAGGGCCAGCTGGAAGCGCTGCTCCGCCCTGGCCGCGTCCACCGTGGGCGGGGCCGCGTACTCCTGTACGTGGACCCACTCTTCGTACAGGTCCACGGCCAGGTTGTATTCCGGGATGTCGCCGTCGTAGATGCGAAAACAGCGCACGCCCTCGCGCTCGGCCCAGGGCAGGAGGACCGCGCAGTTCTTCACCAGCCGGTTGCCGAGATCCTCGCCCGGGCTGCCCGGTTCGGGCTGGGTCGGGGTCCAGGTGTGCACCGGCCGCTCGTCGCTCTGGCCCTCGCTGCCCACCAGCAGCTGGCACTTGAGCGGCCCGTTGAACAGCCGGTGGCGCTGGGTCCAGGTCATGCCGGCCATATCCGCCAGGTCCGGGTTGGCGGTGAAAAAGCCGAGCGTCCAGCCCGGGAAGCGGGCGCGGAAGGTACGGCCGAGACAGCGGTACAGGTACTTGACCGCCTCCTTCTCCGACAGCCGCTCGCCGTAGGGCGGGTTGGTGAGCACGCAGCCGCGCTCGCCGGGACACTCCAGCCGGGCCAGCTGCCGCTGGCGGATGTCGATCATCTCGCGCAGGCCGGCGGCGATCACGTTCTTGCGCGCCTGGGCGACCACCTTGGGGTCGGCGTCGTAGCCGATGAACTGCGGCCAGGGCTCGGGCAGGCCGCGCTCCTCGCGCTGCAGGGCCTCGGCGGTGAGCCGCTCCCACAGCTGCGGGTCGTGCTTGTGCCAGGCCATGAAGCCGAACTTCTTGCGCAGCAGGCCCGGGGCCGAGTCGCTGAGCATGAGCGCCGCCTCGATGAGCAGGGTGCCGCTGCCGCACATCGGGTCGAGCAGGATGGGCTCCTCCGCGGCCCGCTCGGGCCAGCCGGACAGGCGGACAATGGCCGCGGCCAGGGTCTCCTTGAGCGGCGCCTCGCCGGCGCCGGTGCGGTAGCCGCGGCGGTGCAGGCTGTCGCCGGACAGGTCCAGGGCGAGCGAGGCGCCGGTGCCCTCGACGTGCAGGTTGATGCGGATGTCCGGGTTGAAGGCGTCCACGTTCGGCCGCTTGCCGAAGCGCTTGCGGAACTGGTCGGCGATGGCGTCCTTGACCCGCAGGGCCGCGAACTGGCTGTGGTTGATGGCCGCGTTGACCAGGGTGGCGTGCACCGCGAAGGTCGATTTCCAGTGGAAATGGTCGTCCCACAGGGTTTCGCCGCAGCGGGTGTAGAGGGTGTCCGTGTCCGGTGCGTCGAAGCGGGCCAGTTCAAGGAGGATGCGCGAGGCGAAGCGCGACCAGAGACAGGCCCGGTAGCCGCTCTCCAGGCTGCCGGTCCAGTGGACCGCGCCGAAGCCGCTTTCGATCTCCTCGCCGCCGAACCCGGCCACCTCCTCGGCGACCAGCGGCTCCAGGCCGGCGCCGCAGGTGGCGGTGAAACGCAGGGGATCTTTCTTCTTTTTTCTTCGCGAGACAGTGGCGGGACGCAGGGGGAACATGGGCGACGGGTACCTGGACGGGGGCTGGTGAAAACGGACCGGAACGTGGCGAAACGGCGGGATGGACGACCGCGCCGGCAGGGGTTTACGCCCCGGCCGGAGCGGCTCGCACCATAGTCGGTCTCCGGCGCCTTGGCAACAGGAACGCGCCCGGGCGGACGCGCTTTCCGGCCCCCGGTCTCAGGGGTTTGCGCGCATGTGGCCGTCGCTCAGGTAGCGCTCGTGCAGGCGGAAGGCCTCGGCCAGGAGGTGCGGCTCGTGGCCGCCCACGGTGCGCACCGCGCGCTCGTAGTAGTCCCACAGCAGGTCGCGGTAGTCCGGGTGGGCGCAGGAGCGGATCACCTGTTCGGCCACCTGGCGCGGGGTGAGCGGCCGGGTGTCCACCAGGCCGTACTCGGTGACGATCACGTCCACCGAGTGCTCGTTGTGGTCCACGTGGGTGACCATGGGCACGATCGCCGAGATGGCGCCGTTTTTGGCCGTGCTCGGGGTGACGATGCAGGAGAGGGCGCCGTTGCGGAGGAAGTCGCCCGAGCCGCCGATGCCGTTCATCAGCTGCGAGCCCATCACGTGGGTGGAGTTGACGTGGCCGTAGATGTCCACCTCGATGGCGGTGTTGATGGCGATCACCCCCAGGCGGCGGATCACCTCGGGCGCGTTGGAGATCTCCACCGGCCGCAGCACGATCTTGTCGCGGTAGCGGTAGAGTTCGTTCAGGAAGCGGGTGCGCGCCTTGTGCGACAGGGTCAGGGCCGAGCCCGAGGCGGCGCGCACCTTGCCCAGGTCGATGAGTTCGAGCACCGAGTCCTGCAGCACCTCGGAGTAGATGTCGATGGTCTGGAACCAGTCGTTGTCGACAAAGCCGGCGAGCACCGCGTTGGCCACGTCGCCCACCCCGGCCTGCCAGGGCAGCCCGGCCGGCAGCCGCCCCTTTTTCGTCTCGTGGCGGACAAAGTCGAGGATGTGGGCGGCGATGCGCCGGGCGGTCTCGTCCGGCTCGGAGAACACGGCGCAGCTGTCCTCGGCCTCGCTCAGGAGGATGCCCACCACCCGGTTCGGGTCCATGTCGATGAACGGCTTGCCGATGCGGTCGCCGGCCCGGTAGATGGGGATGGGCATGCGGTAGGGCGGGTCCTCGGGGATGAAGATGTCGTGGATGCCATATAATTCTTCGGAAAAGGGCGAGATCTCGATGATGATCTTGCGCGCCCGCTGCACGTAGGTGGGGGTGTTGCCCACGGACATGGTCGGGATCAGGCGGCCGTGCTCGTCGATGCCCGCCGCCTCGACCACGGCCACGTCCACCGTGCCCCAGCTGCCGCTGCGCACCTGGGCGGAGAGGGTGGACAGGTGGTCGTCCTTGAAGCGGATCTCGCCGGCGTTGATGCGGGCGCGCATGGTGCGGTCGCTCATGTAGGGCCGCCGCCAGCCGACCAGCCCGGCCCGGGCGAGAATGCCGTCCACCAGCTCGCCGGTGGAGGCGCCGGCGAACAGGTTGACCTTGAACTGCTCGCCCGCCTCGGCCCGGCGCACCAGTTCCCGCGGGATGAGCTTGGGATAGCCGGAGGTGAAGCCGGAGATGAACAGGTTGGTGCCGTCACCGATGTGCTCGGCCGCGGTGCGGGCGTCGGTGATCCTGTCGGCCAGCGGGGCGTAACGGATGCGTGGGTGCATGAGGGGCGGTTCCGGTTGCATGGGAAAGGCCAGCAGCCGCGGGGCTGCTGGCCGGTTGGGTAGGAATGACGCAATTACGGGGACAGCGGATCTGATTCGGGTGGCGGAGCGGTGCGCACAGGGGGCGAGGCGTGCGACATGGCAGCCCTATGCCTGCAAGAGACGCCGCTGCAGCAGGGTCTGCATGTCACGGCGGCCGTCGGCAATCACCAGCACATAGACTTTTTCAGCCATGACCCGGTAAATGATGCGGTAGGGCTTGAAAAAAATCTCGCGGTACTCGCGCAGCCCGACTGCCAGGAGTTCCTTCGGCCAGGCTCCCCGGCCCGGGTTTTCAGAGAGGCTGGAAAAGGCCTTCTCCAGTTGCTCGAGCACGTACTCCGCCCTGCCCGGCGCGTCGTGCGATTCGATATAGTCGTACAACTCTTCCAGGTCCCGGGACGCATCGTCGGTCAGCAGTACCTGGAAGGTCATCAGCGGCTCGTGCTCCGGTCTCGAAGCCGCCGGATGACATCTCCGGCGGGCTGGACCTTGCCTTCCTCGATCTGCCGGGTGCCGAGTGCGAGCATCTTCAGCAGCGCCATGGTCTCCTGAGTTTGCTCATAACTTTCGATGTCCTGCAGCACGACCTTGGCTTCGCCGTTCTGGGTGATGACCAGCGGTCCACCCTGCACCGACAGGGTGCGCACGATTTCCGCGGCATGGGCCTTCAGGTAGCTGATTGGCTTGATCTGAGTCGATAGCTTCATATCCACCCTCCTTCCAAGACCGAATATAGTCCGAAAACAGGTCTGGTGACAATCTGAAACGCCAAGGGATCGTTGGCAGGCGTCACGGATTGATCCTTTTGGGCCAGTTTTAATAGCTGAAAAATTCTAGCAAGTGCGGCCTCCAGTTTACCGATAAAAATCTTCGCTCACTCGGTGCTAAACTGTCCCTTCCTGGAGATGCATGGTCGCCACTGCATCGGCAAGAGGGGCAGATGCAGAATTCAAACCAGTCCGGGACAATGGCTTGAGCCGGGGCACGCGGGCAAGACCATCCGAACTGGTCGATACGGCGTTGAGAGGCACATGATTCGGCATCAGGAACCGTGTCCAGTGGTCGATTTGAGAGTTTCGGGGGCCGTTCATCCAAGTTAAACCCTCTCGCGCGAATTGCCCTATGGCTCCAGCAGGAGCGGTAACATCGGGATGATAGGGTTCGTTTTCGGCTGAGCATCGGGATCCACCGGGCCCGCGTCGAGTTCGGGGCGCAGCAGAAGCAGCGCCCTGGCCGCGCCCAGGACGGTGTTTGCCGACGTTTCCGGGACATAGGTCAGCGAACTGGCGCCAAAGGTATAGTTGGCCGGTGCAAAGATGAACTGGTCGCTCTGCAGCCAGCCCTTGGGCAGGTCTTTGTTTTCCTCGTACACAATCCGGGCCAGCCGGGTCACCTTCTCCGAGAAATTGGTTTCAAGAGGCGCCGGCGGCATGAGGAACATCAGGATTTTCTTGTTGGTATAGGCCCACCTGGCAAAGGGGGCCACATGCAGGGCAATGTTGAACGGGGCATTGTGCGGGAAATACTCGATGCAGATGCCGTCCACCAGGTCCTTGATGGACTCGACGTGCGCCTTGTCGTCCACCCAGGTGTGGGTGTTCATGATGATTTTCCTGCTCGGGAAGCGGGCCCTGACCCGCCGCAGTTCGTCCCGGGTGAGCATGGAATCGCCGGCGCTGCCGTCCAGCACGAACAGGTAGGGCACGGAAAAACCGTAACTCTCGATGAAGGTGATATCCCCCTGGGTACCGGTCCAGTTGATGGACTTGTAGGGCAACTCGGCGATGGCCCGGCGGTTCTTGAAATTGCGAAACACGGCGGCCCGCTGCGAGGAGGTCAAACGACCGATGGGGGCGAGATTGGCCAGCGGTCCCCAACTCAGGTCGGCGACCATGGGCCATTTCGTTCGATCGCCCATGTCGATGGTCGCCTGCAGCGGGGCGGTCGATCCCAGGCTGGGCGCCACCTCGTAGGCAAGCGCCGTCTGCATGGACCCCGCCAGCAGGCTGGCGACAAGAAACCGCACGATCATCTTCCGGCTTTTTCCGGGCATAGGTTCATCCATCCTTTGAAGTGTGTGCTGCGACCCGAGGTGGGGCAACCAGCAATTCCGGGGACTGTATATCTATACTTACCCCTCGCGCCCCTTTCTCTTCGGCCCGGTTTTTTGTGGACGCAAAGTCCTGGAAAGCGTGGCCTCCGGTTTGCCGTCAAAGCCTTCGAACTCCCGGAAGCCGCGTCGCACCTGCTTCATTCAAGCAACAAAGAGAGAAAAGCTGGGTTGAACGAAGGCATGCACCAACTGGACGAGCAAGGCAACGGCAGGGTTTGGTAGAGAATTTGCTCATCATTGGCAATGCCGTTGTATCCGGCGGCGGAGAGAACTTCATTGGGAGAGACAAAACCCGACCCGCCGTTAAAAAAGGATCCGGAGTTGGCACCGATCTGGTTGGCGCCAATGCCGTAGCAGGCGCCGAACAGGGCGCAGGCCGGATAGACTTTCTGCCAACCCCGGCCGGGCGTACCGGTGCCGGGGTCGGCGCTGATGCCGATGAAAAGTTCCATGCCCTTGGCGACAAGTACTTGCGGTAAAAAGTTTTCATCCATGTCTTTGCAAATCAGCATCCCCACCTTGCCCAAGGGCGTCGCGAACACCTGCACATTCTTCGTGACGGAACCGCCTTTTGTAAAACCTGCTTCATCGTCACAGAGAAAGATCTTCTGGTGCTCCTTGAGCACGGTGCCGTCCGGCCCGAAGAACACGGCCACGTTGTAGACAGGCAAGGACGCATCCCCTGAAGGTTTGCGCAAGCCGATGACCAGACAGATGCGCAGTGCTTTGCTCAAGGCGCCGAACCGTCGCACCAGGGCGTCGTATTGTTTTGCCAGATCCAGTTGGGTCACGCCGTTGTGTTCCCAGACGCCGAGACGATAAAAGGTCGTTTCCGGGGTGACCACAATTTTCGCGCCTCGTGACGCGGCCTCGCGAATGAAAGCCTCCAATCGATCGGCATCGACCCCGACCCTGTCCGGCTCCTGCACCCTGTACTGGATAATGGCGGCGAGAACCGGTTGCCGGACACTCTCGCCGGCAACCGGGAGCGTGAGCAGAAGCACAAGGCCCGCGGAGAGACCAAGTGTCGTCAGCAACCGGGTCATGGCGAGGCGCAGCCTGATTCTTGCAGAAGAGTTCATTTTCGTGGTTCCTGTCGGGATTCCGGACCTGGATTCCGCGGACCGCTATTTCACTGCAACCCGCGGTGGCTTTTCCCTTTGGGCCGGGTTGTTTGGACGCAACGTCCTGGCGCGGAATTGCCGAATTTCCGCCTTAGCTGTTTTTCCGACGGACATGGGCCGCGAGGAAGCGGTCCAGCTGGTTGGCGAAGTTCTGCCGGTCCCGCTGGCTGAACACGGCCGGACCGCCGGTTTCCACGCCGGCTGCCCGCAGGCTGTCCATGAAGTCACGGACACTGCGCGTCTCCCGGATGTTCTCCGCCGTGTACAATTCCCCCCGGGGGTTGAGGGCGAATCCTCCCCTGGCGATGACTTCGCTGGCCAGGGGAATATCCGCGGTGATGACCAGGTCGCCGGCAGCCAGCCGCTGGACAATGGCATTGTCGGCCACGTCGAAACCGGCACCGACGCGCAGCGAGCGGATATGCCTCAGCCGGGGCGTGGCCATGGGTTGGTTGGCCACCAGGGTCAGGGCTATGCCGTCCCGCTCGGCCACCCGGAAAAGAATGTCCTTGATGACCCTGGGGCAGGCGTCGGCATCGACCCAGATCTGCATGCGGTTCTCCTCATGGTGCGGCGCGGTTTGCGGTCTTCCGGGACAGGGGCTTTCGTTCAACCCCCAGAAATTCCCCTGTCGGCCGGGTGGTGGTTGGGCGGGAACTGTCACTGCCGCCGCTTCCTGACCAGGTAGTAGAGCACCGGCACGGCCATGCGGCTGATGAGCAGCGAGGCGATCTCGCCGAACATGAGTGAGATGGCCAGCCCCTGGAAGATCGGGTCGGCGAGAATCACCGAGGCGCCGACCACCACCGCCAGCGCGGTGAGCAGCATGGGCCGGAAGCGGATCGCCCCGGCCTCGACCACCGCCTCGGCGAGCGGCAGGCCGTGGCTCAGCCGCAGTTCGATGAAATCGACGAGGATGATCGAGTTGCGCACCACGATGCCCGCCCCGGCCATGAAGCCGATCATCGAGGTGGCGGTGAAGAAGGCGCCCAGGGCCCAGTGGGCCGGCAGGATGCCGACGAGCGAGAAGGGGATGGCCGCCATCACCACCAGGGGGGTGACGTAGTCCTTGAACCAGCCGACCATGAGCATGTAGATGAGCACCATGACCA
>ERZ1645192.257-NODE-257-length-41178-cov-10.044063_pt1 | contig 41178 bp, 47 predicted proteins | sample MGYA00575354_ERZ1645192 | MGnify/ENA primary metagenome ERZ1645192 (study PRJEB40844, sample SAMN11349763) | freshwater sediment metagenome | isolation source: river sediment | host: Sediment | place: India: Faizupur Khadar , New Delhi | collected 2017-02-21 ...
ATTTCGCCATCGATGATGGGGAAAATCATTGTTTCTATGCCATCGTGTCCGAAAATCACGGCCATCTTACTTTCGTAAACCCGGCCATTTCGCTGAATGAGACGACTTCGACCACATTTGGCTCATTCATCATTCATTCCGATGAAATGACCTCTTTCCGCATGGACTTAAAAGAAGATTCCGTCTTGATAGATCAATGGAATGTGGATTTTGATATTCCCACTTATTTGACCTATATTTAAGACGTTTTTTTACGTATAAAAATATTTTTCATTTTTTTCGAGTGTTTTTGACGTTCTCATCCGTATTATCAAGTGAAGGGTCTAAAAAGACCGAAAAGGAAATTTAAAATGAAAAAACTCATTGTCTCTCTCATTGTCCCCACCGTCATGGGCGTCATCGCGCTCACAAACTATAATTTCCATCGCAAGAACGAAGTCTTCGTTGAAGCGCGTGGAAACGAAGGCATCGAAGTCGAAAAGGCTTTATCACCTCGGATGTATCGGGCTAACGATTTGTCGGATTACTCGGTTGCTGTGCGCTTTGACTATGATTCCTACGAAGCCGACAGCGCTGCCATTGAAGATGGTGAGCGGACCGAAGTCATTGCCGAATCAGCCAACTATCACTACGGAAAAAACAAACAATATGCTACCAGTGTTGATATGGATTATGACAGCGTACTCGTCAGCAAGTACACTCCGATAGTCACCTACTCACTCAATGACACGACACTCGAAGAGGTCTTAGCCAAAGTGGACCAATTGGCCTATACCTCCAAAATTTATGATATTCACGTTTACGAAAAATCCCTTTACGAAGCCAAAGTTGATGACGCCTTTCTCAATCCGGAAACAAATAGAGGCACTGTAACCGCAACCGATACCGAAGTTGGCGGCGGAACAACCACCGATCTTCGCGATATCGATTACGATAATTTCCCGGATGGCACTCTTTATAAAGGGTACGGAATCAAAATTGGAATCTTGGACGTCGGTTTATTTGATGTGAATCATACCAATTTTGACACGGTTGATGCCCAGGTCGTTTACGACACGAACACCACCAACAATACCGGCAGTTTGGCTATGCACCCCACATGGGTTGCTTCCATTCTGGGCGGAAAATACGGACTTGCTCCGAGTGCAAGCCTCTACTTTGCCGATATGAACAGCGGCGATTCCTATGAAAGTATTGAGCATTTGATCGATGCCGGGGTTGATTTAGTCAACATGAGCATCTGCATCGATGAAGTCACCAGTACGACCTACGATACGCGAGTCGAATTCTATTTCGATTATATCTATACTTCGACCAAAGTTGTTTTGGTTGGCGCTGCCGGTAATTATTTGAATTACTATGGAAAAGGTGGCTATGTTGGGCTCCCCGCCATGTGCGCCAACGTGATTACCGTCGGTTCTGTAGATGAAGCTGGAAGCCCCTCAAACTTTTCAAGTTATATCATTGCCAACGATGTTTCGCTAAAACCGAATCTTGTCGCCATGGGGGATCATCGCATGGTTCCTGGTTTCTCTGCTTTCAGCGGTACAAGTATGAGTGCTCCTGCCGTAACAGGCGCGTTAGCCTTATTGTTCCAAAAACGTGGCGTATTAGATATGCCTACTGCGTTGTCATTACTAGAAGCTTCTGCCAATAACGATATTGTCAGCAAAGCAACCGAAACCATTAACCTCTGTGCTTACGATGAATACGGCTTCTTCTCTCCGACGGGCTATACCTTGACCGCCCACAACATTGAAAAAACTGGATCTGGGATGTTTTCCAGAAGCGGAGCCGGCGCGTTAGACATCACCAAGCTATTAACAACGACCGCTGATTACACACCTTCGTCCTTATCGATGACGTCCACCAATTACATCACGCTTGTTTCCAGCGTTTATGTCGGTGCGGGGCAATCGCTCTATGCCGCCTTATCGTGGGAAAGAACCGGTGTGGTTGTGAGAAAATATTTCCTTGGCATTGTGGTCAAAACTACATACACTCACGATGCTCTGGCCAACCTTGATCTTGCGATTACTTCGCCCAGCGGAGTGACCACAAAAACAACTTATGGCTCATCCAACACCGAAATGATGCGTTATGTTGCCACGACTGCCGGTTATTATTCGATTAAAGTAAAACCTGTCACCAACTATTCAACCGTATACAGTGTGAACTGCGCTTATAGGGTGGTGTAATTATGTGCAAGCCTGACAAAAGAAAAGTAAGACTACTGACTGCTGTTCGCATTTTTGCGATATTCTCGGCTCTTTGGAGCCTCATGTTTGTCACGGATTCTGTGCAAAACATTTTGAATAACCAACCCGTTTTCACCGTGATGATTGATGATGGTGAAGGCAGCCGTCATTCAACTTACCTTGGTTTGTTCTATGTCATTTACATCTACGAGGACCCCATGGCTTGCCCTCCTATTGAAGGGTTCAACTGCCCTGTCCAAACTTATCATCACGTCGAGATGCATCCGTGGTTTTACAAAGGAAATTAGTCGATGAAAAAAATTAAGAATAAATGGCTGAAAGCCTTGGCGATTTTAGGAATTGCTGTCTCAGCGTGGAGTGTTTTTTTTACGACGGATGCTATCCGAAGCACGAGTTCCAAAACCCCCATATTCTGTATCAAAGTTTCTGACGGCCCAGGATATCCAGACGAAACCTATATCGGCTTGTTCTATATTGTTTATGTCAATGATTATGTTGAAGGATGCCCTTTGGATAACCCACCATGCGAATATACTGCCTATCGTGTGGTCGAAATACATTCTTGGTTCTATAGAGGGTAATTACTAATGAAAAAGATAAAAAGCAAATGGCTGAAAGCTTTAGCAATTCTTGGAATTGCCGCCACGGTTTGGAGTGTTGCTTTCACGATTGACTCAGTTCGCGCTGCGAATGATCAAACACCCATTTGTTGCCTCAAACTTACAAACGGAAATGGAACCCCGTATAAGGTTTATGTAGGTTTATTCTATAAAGTTTATTTCTACGACAATGTTGAAGCTTGTATTCCGGAAGACCCGACGTGTGGACATGAGCCTTACCAAGAGGCAGTGATTCACTCCTGGTTTTATCAAAATAGTTGATATTCAAGTTGCCCTTCTGTTAATCGGCCGTTGTATCCGGCCGATTTTTTTACTTAATTTTTATGTTAAACGCTTCCATAAAAAATAATCGTTGACATCCCAAAAAACGGACATATACTATCTTTCATAAAGCAACGACCAGAGATAGTATGTCCTACTCTTCGATAGCGAGCGGCGGATGATGGAAGCGCGGTGAAAAAAGAAGGACGGAACGCCTCTGTGAGCCGATGGCCTGATTCAATTAGGGGCATCCGTGAAACTTCGCGTTAGTAAGCAAGAGCGCACCAAATCAATGGTGAACTAAGGTGGCACCGCGCATTTTGCGCCCTTAGACATGTGTCTGGGGGCGTTTTTATTTCCCTCAGAGCGTGAGTTCAAAGTCAGATAGGAGGACATTATGAAACTCGCACTCAAAGTCAGTTCGTTACTCGCCTTATTCGCCTCGTTATCCCTTGTCGCATCCTGTTCGTCCGGTACCGTTTCCGCCAGTGGCGGAGATTTGGCCCAAATCTATGAAAAAGGTTCCATCGTCATCGGAACCAACGCGGAATACCCGCCCTTTGAATTCGTCGGCTGCAAAACCAAAATCTTAGGCATGTGCTTTGAAGAAGAACTGCAAGGATTAGACATTGAAATTGCTAAGATTATCGGCAAAGAACTGTCCACTCAAGCCGGAAAGACCGTCGATGTCCACTTCAAGAATATGGACTTTGATGGCTTGGTCGGTTCTTTGCAAGCCGGAGAAATCGATCTGATCGCTGCGGCCTTCTCCTCGACCGAAGAACGTGATCAAGTGGTGGACTTCTCCGACACCTATTACACGGCTCAAACCGTGTTGGTTGTTCCGGAAGCTTCCTCCATCGATGATCTTTCCGATTTAGTCGGAAAAACCGTGGGTGCTCAACTAGGAACCGTCCAAGAATGGATGGCCTCCGATGTGGTTGGCGAAACCGGAACGGTCAAAGCCTTAGCGGATCTTTCCACCCTCGTGCTCGATATTTTAGCCGGTAATAATGACGGCTTATTGGTCGAACTTCCTGTGGCGAACACCATTTTAGGCGCCAACCCGACGTTAAAAATCGTTGAAGGTTTAGCGTTCCCGGATGATGATGGTTATGCCTTTGCCACGATGAATGGTCAACAAGCCCTTTTAGATGTTGTCAACACCGTCATCGCGCAAATTACGGCCGATGGAACGTTGTATGAACTTTATACTCAAGCCGTTGAAGATGCGGCTGCCGCCAGTTAATCATGAATATCGATTTTTCCAGTTTATTACCCTATATCCCGTTATTTTTTAAAGGACTCTTGATCACCATCGGTTTCTCGTTGGTCACGGTTCTTTTTGGGTTACTTTTGGGTTTGCCCGTGGCGTTGGGCAGATTATCTCCCAAAAAAGTTTTATCCGCTCCGGCAGGGGCTTACATCGAAATCATCCGTGGAACCCCCTCGCTTTTACAACTTTATCTCATTGCCTATGGTATCCCCATTGCCTTCGGGGTCTCGATGCCGATTTTCTTAGCCGGCGTCTTAGCCTTGTCGATCAACTCATCCGCCTATGTCGCCGAGATTATCCGTTCGGGTATTCAAGCGGTCGACAAAGGGCAAATGGAGGCTGCCCGTTCACTCGGCTTGTCCTATGGACAAACGATGCGCAAAGTCATCATTCCCCAAGCCATTAAAAATGTGTTGCCGGCGTTAGGCAACGAATTCGTGACGATCGTCAAAGAGTCGTCGATTGTCTCCATCATCGGTATCAGCGATTTGATGCGTGTTGCCGATATCATGAAGAGTCAAACCTTCCGCATTTTCGAAGCCCTGATCTTTGCCGCGGTGCTCTACTTCGTGGTCACCTTCTCGCTTTCGAAAGGCTTACGTAAATTAGAAAAGAGGTGGAAATCCCATGAATGAGAACTCCGTCATCGAAGTCACCGGACTGACCAAAAAGTTTGGTGCGTTAGAAGTTTTAAAAGGGGTTGACCTTCAGGTCGCCCAAGGCGAAGTCTTGGTCGTCATCGGTCCTTCGGGATCGGGAAAATCCACGCTCCTACGATGCCTTAATCTATTAGAAACACCGACATCGGGCAGTATCGTTTATCGGGGTAAAACCTTATTTGGAAAAACCGCGTTGAGCGAAAAAGAACTCGATGGATTACGTTCCGATATGGGCATGGTGTTCCAATCCTTTAATCTATTCCCGCATTTGAGCGTGCTCGATAACATGACCTTGGCGCCACAAGTTGCCCGAGGCTGGAAAAAAGAAGAGTGCGAAACCGAAGCCATGCGCCTTTTAGCCATGGTGGGGCTTTCGGAAAAAGCCAAAAGCTATCCGACCTCGTTATCCGGGGGTCAAAAGCAACGGGTGGCAATTGCCCGTGCGTTAGCCATGAAACCACACATCATGTTGTTCGATGAACCCACCAGTGCGCTGGACCCGGAAATGGTCAAAGAAGTTCTTAATGCCATCAAGGATTTGTCTTTGAAAGGCATGACGATGGTCGTCGTCACGCATGAAATGGGTTTTGCCAAGGAAGTCGCCGATCGCGTCTTGTTCATGGATGAAGGTCTCATCGTCGAACAAGGAACGCCGGAAGAGATTTTCCAAAGTCCGAAGCAACCTCGGACGATCCAATTCCTACAAGCGGTTTTGCCGTAAAGAAAACGGCATGATGATATGCTTTTTTGTGTCTCATCCATGCTAGAATAAAGGACGAAACGAGGATGTTACCCATGCGCGTTGCCTTGATTGCCCACGATAAAAAGAAACCCGACATGATCATGTTGGCGGTTCAATACAAAGACGTTTTAGCCTCCCATCAACTCTATGCAACCGGTACGACCGGTAAATTGGTCATGAAGGCCACCGGATTGTCCATCCATTGCCTCAAAAGCGGCCCTTTAGGCGGCGACCAACAAATCGGCGCCATGCTCGCGGATAATGGTTTGGATTTAGTGGTGTTCTTACGCGATCCTTTGACCGCTCAACCCCACGAACCCGATGTTTCGGCATTGCTTCGTTTATGCGATGTGCAAAGCATTCCGCTGGCAACCAACCTGACCAGCGCTAAAATTCTTCTCGAAGCTCTCAAACGAGGCGAAATCTTCCGTCAAACAGCCAGTGAATAGTCACTGGCTTTTCTTTTATCCTCTTTTGCCCATACTTTGTTCTTTTTTGTCCATTTAGTTCACCCGCCATTCCTCGCTATAATAAAAGCGAACGAAACGAGGAGTCCATCATGATCAAAAAAGTCCGTATTGCCTATATCGGTGGAGGTTCACGTCTGTGGGCCCGCAACCTGATGAGTGATTTAGCCTTAGAAAAAGAAGTGGGCGGAACCGTGGCCCTTTATGATATTGATTTCCAATCCGCTAAGAATAACGCCTTTATCGGTGAGCAGTTGATGAAACATCCCAAAGCCGTCGGCCAATGGGACTTTGAAGTCTGCCAAACGTTAGAAGAAGCACTCAAGGGTGCTGATTTCGTTTTCATTTCGATTTTACCAGCCACCTTCGATCAAATGGCAGACTATGTCCACATTCCCGAAAAGTGGGGCATTTTACAACCGGTCGGCGATACTGCCGGCGTTTCCGGATTATTCCGCGCCTTAATCGTGATGCCGATGTATGAAGGCTTTGCCAAAGCCATTGAAAAACATTGCCCCAATGCGTGGGTGTTTAACTTTACCAACCCGATGACCATGTGTGTCCAAATCCTTTATCACGTGTTCCCCAAAATCAAAGCGTTTGGTAACTGCCACGAAGTCTTTTCGACCCAAAAAATACTCGCTCGTGCCCTTGAAGAAAAAACCGGCATCAAAGCTCACCACTTTGACATCCACATCAATCCCATGGGCATCAACCATTTCACCTGGATCACCAGTGCCTCGTATAAAGATATTGATTTATTCCCGATTTACCTCGAATTTGCCTTGAAACATCAAAAAGAAGGCTTGGATGACGGCAAGTATCCTTCGGGTTTGACCGTGTTCCAAAGCGCCGAAAAAGTCAAATTGGATTTGTTCTTGAAAACCGGTGTGATTGCCGCTGCCGGAGACCGTCACTTGGTGGAGTTCTTACCGCAATCCATGTATCTTAAGGACCGTGCGACGGTCGAGCAATGGAAATTCTTCCTGACCTCGGTCGCATTCCGCAAGGAAAACATGGAAAAAGGCAACCGTTCGGCGCTCAATATCATCGCCGGAAAAGAAGAAGTCAAAATCGTTCCTTCCGGTGAAGAAGGCATTGCCCAACTCAAAGCGTTATTGGGCCTTGAAGAATTAGTCACCAACGTTAATATGCCAAACGTCGGCCAAATCCCCAATTTGCCTATAGGCCAAGTGGTGGAAACCAACGCACTCTTCCGTCGCGATTATGTTCACCCCGTTTTTGCCGGTGACCTTCCGGAATTCCCGCTGAGCATTACGCAACATCATGTGCACACACATCAGGAATTGTTGAAGGCGTTTGATCACAAAAACTTGAGCTATGCCAAAAAGGCGTTACGGCAAGATCCTTCGGTCAGCCATTTACCGGCGAAGGAAATCGATGCGATGTTTGATGAAATTGTTTCGAAAATGAATCCGTATCTGGACTACTACAAAGCCAAATAAACGAGCACAAAAAAACGGGAGCGATGACTCCCGTTTTGTTTTATTTACCTTTTCCGAACAGTTGAAGCGAGAACTTCAATCCGAAGAAGCCCACGGCGATGAATCCTAAGGACATCAAGGCGGTGAACACATAGATGAAGACCAGCATCCACGTCAGGGGAGGAACCGTGCCGTTGGCCATCCCGGTCGCTTCGGCAAAGATGACAATCGTTGCCAGACACGCAATTGAGCCGACGGAACACCCCAACAGAGGTTTGAAATAGTGGCCCTCTTTCCAAGAAGCGAAAACCAACAGCAACATCCCGACGAGTTCAATCAGGAACAACTCGGCCGGAAGCAAAAAGTCCATTTGGAAAGTGCCTGAGGAAATGGAGCCAATCACCGAAGTGATCAGCATCAACGCGGTGGGTGACCAAACGGCGACGGTACCGCCGATTCCAAAGATTTTGAAAAGTGCTTTTTGATAAGCCATGGAGGTTCTCCTTTTCGTCATTTTCATTATAAACCCTCTTTGAAAGGTTCATCAAATACCCGTTAAAGCATTTCTATTATAAAATAGAGAGGAGGGCAACCCATGAAAACGATGAAATCCAAGCGTTTGCGAACTCGGAAAACGAAGGTTCTTTTTACCTTGAGTTTTCTTTCCATTGTTTCAGGATTGGCGTTATTTGTCTGTGGCATTTTACTTGCCTTTTTCGATGACCAAAGTTCGTTCTATTTATTGGCCTTTGGCGGGCTTCCCTTTTTATGGTTAGGTTCTTACCTCTGGCGGACCGCTCGGCATGTCCCTATGGATGAGGATTTACCGCCGGTTTCGGGCTCGGTTACCTGCGGCATGGTAGATGTCTCCAAAAACGATACAAAAAATAATGAAAAATAGTGTAGATTTTTTGTGGAAATGTAATAGGATTATTTTGAAAGAAGGAATGTGCCATGAATCGTTATAATTTGAATGAAAATTCAAAAGCTCGTAAAGTGTTTCGGATTTTAGGTCCGATTTTATTAGGAGTCGGCGCCATTTTGATGCTCTTCTCCCTTTTAAGCCTTTTCACCTTTAATTTCAGCACGTCATTTTTAGGCTTTATCGGTATCCCTGTGTTATTTGTGGGCGCCGTTTTCACCAGCCTTGGCTATATGGGAGCCATGGCCCGCTACAGCGCCAGCCAAACCGCTCCGGTTGCCAAAGATGTGACCAACTACATGGTCGATAACACCAGCGAAAGCGTTGCCCGTATGGCGGGTGCCGTCGTCAAAGAAGTCAAAGGGGGAAGTGCCCCGGTCAAATGTGAACAATGCGGCGAAGTGGCCCATGAGGGTGCCGTTTTCTGCGATAACTGTGGCAAGCCGTTAGCCAAAGTGTGCCCGAAATGTTCCGCAACCAACGACCAAAATGCACGTTTCTGCCAAAAATGCGGAGAACCGCTATAATAATTCTAAGCATTGGTTTATAAAATGAAACAAAAGCCCTGCGAGTGGGAGAGTGAAAGACATGTGGATTGAACTAGCCTTAACCCTTACCGGATTACTCCTGGGCTTTTTCTTATTCTTCCGTCATCCACGCTTGCCCAAAGCAAAGATTCCCGAACAAAATATTAAGCTCTCGGTCATCATTCCCGCCCGTAACGAAGAACGCAACATTGCATCATTGATCCACGACTTGCAAGGACAAACCTTCAGGCCTATGGAAATTATAGTCGTGGATGACCTTTCCACCGATAAAACCCATGCCCTTGCTTTACAAGCCGGAGCCACGGTTTTAAGCGTAGTGGAAAAGCCTACCGGCTGGATGGGCAAAACATGGGCCTGCCATATCGGCAGCGAAAACGCTCATGGCGATTTACTGCTTTTTATCGATGCCGATGTCCGTCTTGAAAAACATGCGCTCGCCAAACTGGTAACGGCTTATTCGGAAAAAGGTGAAGTGGTAACGGTTCAACCCTATCACTCGATGAAAAAAGGGTACGAACGTTTTTCCTTGTTTTTCAATATGGTCGAAGTGTGCGCTGATGGCGTGACGCCTTTATTCCGGGGTAAAAAAGTAGGACTTTTCGGTCCGATCATTTTGATTCCCAAAACCACCTACGATACGATTCAAGGCCATCGCGGCGTGAAGAACGCCTTGGTGGATGACCTCTCCTTGGGCATCAGCCTTCGTAACGCTCATATTCCCTTCTCCATTTATTTGGGGAAGAAAGACGACATTTCGTTCCGCATGTACCCCGATGGTTATCGCTCGCTTTGGCAAGGATGGGTCAAAAACTTTGCCACAGGTGCTGCGGCTACGCCGTTTTGGTTGTTGATCGGCCTTGTTTTATGGACCGGAACCGGCTTGGGTGCGATCGGAAATGTCGGGATTGCTTTGTTGAACGGAAACTGGACTTTCGCCTATATCTTTGCTGCGGTTTATCTCATCTATGGCATTTCCGTGTGGCTTGAAGCACGACGCATCGGTCACTACCGGTTTTGGATCGTTTTCATTTATCCGCTGATGACCCTTCATTTCTATCTTTTGTTCTTTGTGTCCCTGTTCAAGAAAATTTTTAAGCGCAAGGTCGTCTGGAAAGACCGCAAAGTTTGGATGGAAAAATAGTATGCCGCTCGTAAACTTGGAAGGATTTTATCTTCTTCTAGCCATCATCTTCGGATGCTTGGTTTTTCAACTTTCCGGCGCTTTGATTGCCTTGGCGGTCCCGGACCGATGGTATAGCAAAAACCACTGGATGTTCCGGTTACGGAAATTTGAAAAAAGCGGCGAATTCTATGACCGCGTGTTCCGTGTCTCAAGGTGGAAAAAGTATCTTCCCGACGGAGGAACGTACAAAAAGAAGCACCTCAACGACATGAGCCCTAAAGGACTGGAAAAGTTCATCATCGAATCCAAGCGGGCGGAACTGTCCCACATACTCGGCTTCATCCCCTTCTTCGCATTCATTCTTTTTACTCCTTGGTATACGTGGCCGATCCTCTTGGTTTATGCACTGCTGGTCAACATTCCCTGTTGGATGGCACAGCGTTACAACCGCCCACGCGTGGAACGCTTGTTAAACGCCATTCAAAAACGGAAATAGTCGAGAGTCGTTCACAGAAACATTCACTCGGAGGAATACTATGGTGCATTACGACGTCCTTGTCATCGGCGCTGGTTTATCCGGATTGGCGAGCGCTTCCTTGCTTGCCAAAAGAGGATTAAAAGTCGCTGTAGTTGAAAGCAATTACCATCCCGGCGGTTCGTGCGGGACTTTTGTCCGTGAAGGAACCAAGTTTGATATCGGCTCAGCTATGCTCTATGGCTTCGGGGAACGGGGTTTTAATGCCCACCGGTTCCTTTTCAACAGCATTGAAGAAGAAATCACGATGATCCGCCATAAAGAGCTCTACGCGGTCAATTTCGATGGAAAACGCATCATTTTCTATCCGGATATCGATCGTTTCGTTGCACAATTGTCCGAAATTTTCCCCTCCGAGAAGAAAGCTCTTAAAAAGTTTTACGGCGATATGGGGACCATGTACCGTCATATCATGATGGACAACCCGACCTATGCTTCCACCGACGAATTAGATAAGAAGAACTCCGCTAAAGGGATGATGAAGCACCCGCTTTCGTTCATCCGTTTTATTGGTTTGCTCAACATCAGCGCCTATAAACTCTTGAAACGGTATTTCAAAGATCCCGCTATCTTCAAATTCTTTGACAAATTAACCTCGACTTATTGCTACACGACCACCAAAGAGACGCCTGCGGTTTTAGCCGCGGTAATGTTTGTCGATAACCATTTCGGTGGTTCGTATTATCCTGCCGGATCGACGCAGATGCTTCCCGGAAAGATGGAAAAGAGCATCGAAGAACACGGGGGAACCTTCTTTTATGGAGCCACCGTGTCGCAAATCTACGTCAAAGACGGCGTTGCCAAAGGAGTCTATTTGGGCCAAGGCAAACTGATTGAAGCGGACGATGTGATTTTTACCGGCACTGTTTGGAATTTATATCAACATCTTCTACCCAAAGAAGCCGTGAAAAAGAAAAAACTGGCTTGGGTCAATTCGTTGGTTCCGACCTATCCCAGCGGTGTGCTTTATACGCTCGTGGATAAAAATGTCATTCCCGAAGATACCTTACCCATTGAAATGTTGGTGGGTTCACCCGATCGCATCGACGATAGCGAAGTCACCGCCTATATTTTATCCATCGATGACAAAACGTTATGTCCTCCGGGATATCATTCGGTGACGGCCATCGGCCCGAGTTTCGTGAAATGGAACACGACCGATAAAAAAGTTTATCTCGAACAAAAAGAAGCCGAAAAAGAGCGTTTGTTGGGTGTTCTCGAAAAACGCTTCCCCGGATTTAAAGACCATGTCCGCTTTGTGGAACTGGCCACTCCTTTGACGATTGAACGTTACTTGCACAAAAACGGCGGAGCGGTGGCGGGACCTAAACAGATGATTGGCCAACACATGCTCAAACGCCAACACATCCGGACCGATATTGCTCATTTATATTGTGCGGGCGAATCCACCGTCATGGGAACAGGAACACCGACGGTGACCGTCAGTGGTATTTCCGCAGCCAATGCAATTTTAAAAGATCGCGGGATGGAACCCTTTGTGTATCACCCCAATCAGAAAAACTTTGTCCGCATCATTGAACCACCGTTCATCATGAAGGACCTTTACTCCGAGGCTTCTCCGCTTGAAAAGAAAATCATGCTCAAAGCCCGAAGATGCCGCGATTGCGAACATCCCACTTGCATGGCGATGACCCGTTTGGATATCCGTGGCATTAACCGTCGCATTGCTGCAGGCAATTTTGTCGGCGCAAAACAATGTTTGGATGAGTATATGAAACAGAATGGTGACTTTATCGGCGAAGATTTTGAAAAGCGATGTATCGAAAAACTGGAAAACGGGACTCCGGTGGCAATCACCGACATCATGTCTTTTTTGAGGGAGTACGATCATGGCAGCAAGACCGACGCGTAGTTATGACATTGTGGTGGTCGGAGGCGGCATTGCCGGGTTAACCAGCGCTGCTTACGCCTCACAATACGGCCGAAAAGTCTTATTGCTTGAACAAGGCCATTGCCTTGGCGGGCTCGTGAATTCCTTCCGTTACGAAGGCTTTACCTTTGACGGAGGCATACGCGCCATTGAAAATTCAGGCATTGTTTTCCCTATGCTCAAAGAACTCGGCATCACCGTCGATTTTGTCAACAGTCCGGTATTGCTCGGCATCGGCGATGATTTCATTCCCTTGGATGGAAAAAACGACTTAGTGAAATACGGCGATATGCTGAAGCGGCATTTCCCGAAGGATGTTACGGCCATCGATAAGATTCTTAGAGATATGGACCGTGCAATCCGCTACATGGACGTCATTTACGGAATCGATAACCCCATTTTCTTGGATTACAAAACCAACAAAACCTATTTCCAAAAGACTGTTTTGCCTTGGCTGTTCCGTTACCAAAAGAGCATCAAAAAAGCGATGCGGATGAAACTTCCCATCAACCAACATTTGGCCCGTTTTACCAAAAACCAAGAGCTGATTGACGTGATGACCCAACACTTTTTCAAAGACACTCCTGCCTTTTTTGCTTTGAGTTATTTTCATTTATACAAAGACTACCATTATCCTCTCGGTGGCACTGGAATCATTCCTCAAAAACTCTCCCGGTACATCAGTGAGCATGGTGGCGAAATCCGTTTAGAAAGTGAAGTCGTCAAAATTAGTTTGACCGACCGCACGGTCACCACCCGTAACGGTGAAAACTTTGCTTACCGCGAACTGGTTTGGGCAGCAGACCTCAAACGGCTTTATAACGCCTTAGGAACCGTCGTTCTTAAAGACAAAGCCCAACAAAAGAAATTTTTGAAACTCAAACCCGCGATTATGGCCCATCGCGGCGGTGACTCCATTCTTACCGTTTATATGACCTCGTCGCATGGAGCAGAGGCTTTTAGTCATATCACCGGAGCACATTGCTTTTTCACTCCGGAAGAGCAAGGACTCCGTTCGATCGGATTGGCCCCGATCATCGATGAAAAGGGAACTCTCTTGACCACGAATAAAGAAGAAGTCTTTGCGTGGATCAAACGCTTTTTCGAACTCACGACGTTTGAAATTTCGCTTCCCGCCATGCGGGATGCCTCTTTAGCGCCTGAAGGCCAAATGGGGCTTATCGTCAGCACGCTTTTCGATTACCGTTTGACGCAATCTCTCCAAGAAAAAGGCTGGTACGAAGATTTCAAACTCTTTGCCGAAACTACGATTTCAGAAATTCTTCAAAAAACACTTTTCAAAGATATCGAAGTCAAAGCTCAATTCTCATCCACGCCCATGACGATTGCACGTGTTGTCGGAAGCAGTGATGGAGCGATTACGGGTTGGGCATTCGGGCCGATGATTCCGGTGGAACACCGTTTCCCGAAAATTCTTCATTCCGTCGAAACGATTTTCCCACATCTATTCCAAGCAGGACAATGGAGCTTTTCACCCTCAGGATTGCCGGTTTCGGTTTTGACTGGGAAACTTGCTGCCCAAGGTGCCCAAAAAAACATTAAACAAGAAGATAAAAAGAAGAAGTAAAAATTGTACACAAGACACTTAGGCGGAACTTCCGCCTTTTTTTATTTTTCTTTACTCTTTTCTCTTTTGAACTTTTTACTATTTTGAAAGACATTCATAGGCGGTCGCGGTATAATAACCGTCGTGTGATGGAAAACCATCGTCAAAACACGCTTCTTTTTCGAAAAAAGATGATAATAAATACGGGAGGACCCCTTATGCTGACATTCGATGAATTATATAAACGTGTTGTGGAGGCTTCGACTTCCAAGAAGCCTGACAGTGTCCTTGAGGCTCTTGGATATGATCCTTTTCACCTCGAATGTGTTTTCAATCCTGAGTCCAAACCGGAACGCTGGAAGACCTTTAACCATTTTTGCCGTGAAAGCGGAAAAAGCTTCGCGGATTGTTTTTTCAACCATATAAAACAAGACGAAACGGGCAAACTCGTGCCTGATTTACCGAAAGAAAAGTGCCAGGAATGTTTGGGCGCTGAGAATATGAACAAACTTTTGGCATCCAAAGACGTGATGGCGGTTCTATCCGCAATCCGTCAAGGTGACCGCCCCGTTTACGCCTGTATTGCTCCGGCGTTTTTAAGCCAATTTGAGTTGGTCAGCGATGCTCAACTTCGTTCTGCTTTCAAACAACTCGGTTTCCAAGGCATGGTGGAAGTTTCCTTATTTGCCGATATCTTAACCTTAAAAGAAGCCCTCGAATTTGACCGCATGATTGTTCATGAAAACGACTATATGTTGACCTCTTGCTGCTGCCCGACATGGATTTCGATGATCCGAAAAGCTCACCCGGAATTGTTGGTTCACGTTCCGAAGTCGGTTTCTCCGATGGTTGCCACGGGAAGAACCATCAAACAATTGGTTCCCAATGCCTTTACGGTTTTCGTGGGACCTTGTTTGGCTAAAAAGGTCGAAGCCAAAGAAGAAGACATCAAAGACGCTATTGACGTCGTCTTAACCTTCCGTGAAGTCAAAGACATCATGGAAACCGCCAAAATAAATCCAGATTACCTTAAGACCGACATTCGTGAACACTCGTCCGCGGCGGGCCGTATTTATGCCGTCAATAAAGGTGTCAGCGAAGCGGTGCAGATGACCCTCAAACGCCTCCGTCCGGATAAAGCCATTCAAGTAAGAGCCATCCAAGCCGATGGCGTGCTCGAATGCCGTAAACTCATCGAAGATTTGGAAAAAGGTCAAGTCAAAGCCAACTTCCTCGAAGGCATGGGCTGCAAAGGCGGATGCGTCGGTGGACCCAGAGCCTTAATCGATCGTGAAGTTGCCAAGCAAAAAGTCATTGAGTACGCGAAGAAATCACCCTACGAGACGCCGTTAGACAATCCTTATGTCATCGAAATGCTTGCCCGCTTGGGTATTCATTCAGTAGAAGAATTGCTCGAAGACCAAAAAATCTTCACTCGTTATTTCTAAAATAAAAAGAGGCCGGAACACCTTTTCTAAGGTAAACTCATGAGCCTCTTTCTTTTAATAAAAGATAGAGAAGACGCGGTCTTGTAACCACAAGGGCAGGCATCGGATCAACTTCATTTTTAAACTGTGATTGATGTTATAGGTCCGCCGCGGATGCTTGGAATGCACAATCTTCAGCACGAGATTCGCCACCAAAGCGGGATCTTTGGCGCGGATTAATTCGGCGGCCATCATGCGTTCCATCTTTTTGAGCGCTTCGGAATAGTGGCGGCTGTTTTTGACCAAGCCATCGAATTGCCCTTGGACCCCTTGCTGCATGTCGGTTTTGAAAGCACCGGGTCGGATGAGAATGACACGGACATCGAACGGAAGTAATTCTTTTCTGAGACCGTCGCTATAGACTTCGACGGCGTGTTTGGTGGCAGTGTAGAAACTATGGAAGGGAACTGCGGGGATTAATCCGTATTCGCTGGAAACATTAATGAAACGGCCATGAGCCCGTTCCACCATCGGGAATGCTTCCTGATTGACACGCATCATACCGACCAAACCGATATTTATGATCCGTAACATTTCTTCAGGATCTTTTTCAATTAATGAACCAAGAACCACAACGCCGGCAAAATTGGCTACGACATCCAGGGTTTTTGTTTTGGCTTGAATGAGCACGAAGGCGCGAGTCACCGATTCGGAAGAAGAGACATCCATCGTGATTGGAATAAAGTTGGGGCGGGGAAAAGGAACGGTGTGACGGATATCCGCGGCAAAAACATAGAACCCATCTTTCAAGAGGGTTTCGGCGACGGCTTTGCCGAGTCCTGAGTTTGCTCCCGTAATCAACGCATATTGCATAAATGCACCTTCCGCTCCATATAAACACCTTCTTCTTAAGCATAAAACAAAAGGCTCTAAAAAGGTGCCAACGATTGACAATTGTAAGAGATTAGCAAAGAATAAGGCGCCTTACTTCGTTGATAAAGTAGAGAGGTTGACACATGCCCTTCGCCATTCTGATTCCATCCTATAACCCCGACGAAGCTCTTGTTGAGCTGATTGTTTCGTTACGCCAAAAAACAGAGACCCCCATCTTGATTGTTAACGATGGATCAAAGCCTGAAACGGCGCCCTTTTTTGCACAAGCGCAAGAAGCAGGAGCTGATTATATTGCCCATGAGCAAAATCGTGGTAAAGGCGCAGCCTTAAAAACAGGGATTGCGTATGCTTCAAGTCATTATTCCGAATTAACCGGCGTCGTCACCGCCGATGGCGACGGCCAACACGTGGCGGACGATATTCTTGCCGTAGGCAATGCGCTTGAAAGCCATCCAGATGCCCTCATTTTGGGCACCCGTTCGTTAAGAAGCAAAAACGTTCCTTTCAAAAGCCGGTGGGGGAACCGGATTACGACGTTTGTGTTCCGCTTGACCAGCCATCGGAAAGTGTTGGATACGCAGACTGGATTGCGGGGAATTCCATCCGAACTAATTTCTACCGCACTAAAAATCACGGGTGACCGTTACGAATATGAAATGAATATGCTTTCGGAAATGGCAAAGGCTGACATTCCGTTTTTCCCGGTGGCCATTCAGACTGTTTATAAAGATGACAATAAAGGATCCCATTTCAATGCATGGAAAGATCCCGTTCGCATCTATTTACCGCTTTTGTCGGGCTTTTTGAAAATGGTGGTGGTCTCGCTCTTGAGCGCCGCCTTGGACTTGGGTCTATTTACGCTTTTCCAATGGGCTTTATGGGACGACTCCGCCAGTGGCCTTCTATATTCCACCGTCAGTGCTCGAGTCCTATCCGGCATCTTCAACTTTATCCTGAATAAAACTTAGACATTTAAATCCAAAGGCGAAAATGCCCGCAAAGTTTTTGAATATGGTATCTTGTTTGTAACCCAAATGCTCCTCAGCTGGATTTTGGTCAAGTTGTTTGCGATGTTGCCGGCGCACCTGACTCTGATTAAAGCGGTCATTGACTTCTTGCTCTTCATCGGCTCCTATTTTATTCAAAAAACATTCATTTTCCGTTCTAAAAAAGTTTCAAAAGATGCTTCTAGCATAGAAGTACAAAAGTGAGTCCTCATCGATGAAAAATTTCTTTCAAAAACCCTTTGCTTGGGCCATCATCGCCGCCACGATATTATCCGCTTCGAGCGTGACTGTATTGCTCGATACTTTTGTCATTCAGCGCGTGGGTGATTCGGGCGAAGTCATCGTTTCGATTCCCACGTCTTCCTCTTCCGAAAGCTCTTCTCAGAGCGAATCTTCTTCGTCCTCTTCCAGCAGTGCCATCGTTCCAACATTCACCGACAACAGTTATGTCGATGAGCATATGAGTTTGACGATAACGACTCTAAGACGTCACAACACCACGGTTTATGTGGCGGATATCCAAGTCGACGATCCTCTATATTTGAAGACCGCGTTGGCGCACGATACCTATGGCCGGAACATTACGCAAAAAACGTCCTCGATGGCTACGAATCATGGAGCATTTTTCGCCATCAACGGCGATTATTACGGTGCTCGCAGCGATGGCTTTGTGGTCCGTAACGGAACACTGTATCGAAGCACCAAAAATACCAGTGCGTCCGCACAAGCATTAATCATGAATACCGAAGGTGATTTGCTGGTCATGGATGAAAGCCAAACCTCGCGTCAAGAACTCATCGATGCCCATCCGTTGCATGCCTGGTCATTTGGACCGGCGCTTATTACCAATGGAACCATCGTGGTGAATGCTTCCAGCGAAGTCAACCAATCTTCCTCTTCCAATCCGAGAACCGCTATCGGGCAAATCGATGTCGGCCATTATGTGTGCATTGTTTCGGATGGCCGTTTGACCAATGAAGCAGGATTATCGCTTTTGGAGTTGGCGGAAGAATTCGATGCTTTGGGATGCACCCAAGCTTACAACTTTGATGGCGGTGGCTCTTCGACGATGTGGTTTCACGGCCGTATTATCAATCAACCCGTTAACAGCGGATCAACGATCTCCGAAAGGAGCGTGAGCGATTGTGTCTATCTCGGCTATGCTTAAAATTTCTACGAATCAAAAATTGAGAAAGCCCTTGCTTGTGTATCTCGGCTTGACCGCTTTTTGCATTGTGCTCGATCGCGTCTATTTTCTTTTAGGTCATGGGGTTGAATCACCCTATATGTTGTGGCTTTTCCTCTATCCCTTGCTGGGTGGCATTTTGCCCTTAGGTTTAGCATGGATTTTTGTCGACCATGCCAATGAGGTTCCCCTATTCCGTTTGGCCTATAATGCGTTTAATACCGGCATGGCGACTTTGCTTTTGGGAAGTGTCTTAAGCGGTGTCATCGAAATCGCCGGGACGGCTTCACCTTATCCTCCCTATTTTTTAGTGGTGGGATGGATCGTCTACGCGGGTTCAATCTTGCTCTTTGGCTCGGGTCTTTTATTAAGAAAAATCAAATCGTTCAAAAAAAGTTGAACAGGTGATACACTTCACCACCCCATTTTTGCCTTTTTCGTATACAATAACTTTAGAAATTAGAAAACACTTTGTTCTATCTTTTCAAAACCTTGATTCACGAGGATATCCATGGACATTATTTTAAACAAAAACAGAGGGTGGTATTCCCTCGATAACGCCGCTAAAATCTATCCTGCCATCACCAATGCCCGGTCCAGTTATGTTTTTCGGGTGGCGGTGAATCTCAAAGAGGACATCAAACCCGAGATCTTGCAACAAGCAATCATCGAATCCCGTCGTCGGTTTCCGACCATGTTCGTGAAACTGAAAAAGGGGCTTTTTTGGTATTATCTCGAAAGTAATGGAAAGATGCCGCTATTGAAACCTGAAGGTCCGTTTTTAGGCCACCATATCGATAAGACCACGAACAACGGGTATCTCTTCTGCTTTTACTATTACCGTAACCGCATCGCCTTGGAAGTCTTCCACTCGCTTTGTGACGGGGGCAGCGCCATCGAACTGCTTAAATCGGTCGTTTTCCATTATTTCCAACTTCAAGGAAAAGCCCTCGACAGCGAAGGCCTAGTGATTACCAAAGAACAAGCGCCCGACAACACCGAAATCGAAGATAGTTTTATTAAAAACTACGCCAAACAAAAACGCGCGAAAAGCCCGGTTAAAAAGGCGTACCACGTCAAGAGTAAGAAAATGCCTTTAGGCGTCGGCAACGGTGTTATCAATGGCAAACTCAGTGCCAAAGAATTTGTGGCGTTGAGCAAAAAAAGTCAAGCGACGGTCACGCAGTACTTGGTGGCGAACTTGATTTACGCGATTGCCCAAGCGTATGGACCGCGTATTCCGCGCAAACGTCCAATCAACGTTTCGATTCCGGTGAACCTAAGAAAATTTTTCAATTCCAACAGCCTTAGAAATTTCACTCTCTTTTTCCATACCTCGGTGTACCATCATCCGGGGTTGACGTTCGATGAAGTTTTAGGCATCGTCAAAGAATCGTTCCAAACCGAATTGACGCAAGAAAAAATGCAACAAACGTTGAACGCCAACGTTTCTGCGGAAAAGAACATGGCGCTTCGCTTAACTCCGTTATTCCTTAAAAAACTGGCGTTGAGCTTGGTTGCCAATACCTTAGGCTCCAATCTTGAAACTTGTGCCATGTCCAATATCGGCGTTGTCAAAATTCCCTCCGGAATGAAACCGCTGATCCAAGATTTTGAATTCAATCTACCGCCCGAAAACAAATTGGCTTTCGGCATCGGCGTGATTACGTTTGAGGATGAGATGAATGTCTGCTTCTGCCGGTCCATCGTTTCGAATGAAGTCGAACGGTTCTTTTTCTCCCGTTTGGCCTCCCTCGGATTGAAGGTCTCGGTGGAAAGCAATCTCCGGGAAGAGGTGGTCTAGATGAAATACTGCCCCCATTGCCAAGTCCAAGTTCTCACCGAAACCGATAAATGCCCGCTTTGTCATCAAGCTCTCAATCCCAACGATGAAAAGGGCGTCGTTTCGTTTCCGCCGTATTCCAAACGCCGCAACCGTTGGAGAAAGATTGTCCGTGCCACATCCATTTCTTCCGCCACCGTTATTTTGGCCTCGATTTTAGTCAATATTTTTACTTGGACCGGTCATGCTTGGAGCATGATCGTGACAGCAGGTGTTCTTTATGTTTGGCTATGTGGTTTGATTACGTTCCGTAAAGCAACTTTGTTGGGTGTTAAACTCATGAGCCATTCCATCGGTTTGACTGCGCTTTTGGTCATCATCAATATCTTTTCCACCAATGTCAGCGAAGCCAGTTTGACATGGGCGGCGACCTATGCGATTCCTTTTATTGACATTCTGTTTATCGCGATTATAAACATTTTGATGATTGCCAAAAAACACACGATGCGCGACTTTTTAATCTCACAATTTGCCTTAAGCATCATCGGCTTTGCACCCTTGGTTTTAGCGCTGGTTGGATTTGCCAATCCGATGTCGATGTCGATTGCCGCGGCCATCATTTCGGGGGTCACCATCATCGGCTGCTTCTTATTTGCTAAAAAAATCGTCATTTCCGAACTGGCACGCAAGTTCCACGTTTGATAGAATAACCGTGTTATGAAAAATGCACGTTCCTTAAAGTTCTCGATTCTTCTCAAATCGTTGGGTGTTTTGTTTGGTTTTATCGGCCTTTCCTTTTCATTTTCCAAAGGCGATGGCATCGTGAGATCCAACGAGGCGATTTTGTATTTTACGATTCAAAGCAACATTTGGATCTTAGTCACCATGGGGGTTTATTTGGTCTTGGCTGTCCGCCGATACCAAGGACACGAGGTTGTGATTCCCCGTTGGTTGGCCATGGTTAAATATGTCTTTACCGTCTCAATCGCGTTAACGTTTGTCGTCTTTGCGTTATTGCTCTCGCCGTTCATGTCATTGGATTATTTGGCTTCGCCATCCAATCTCTGCATGCATTTCTTGGCACCGATCTGCGCGATGCTCGATTTCGTTCTTTTCGATTCGAAATATGTCTATCGGAAAAAAGATGTGCTTTGGACGTTAATCCCGCCGTTATATTATCTGGTGTTCGCGCTAGGTCTTTCTTTTGCCGGGATCAAATTTGCCGAGGGCGCGAGCGTTCCTTATTACTTCTTGGACTATACCACGCGCGGGTGGTTTACCGTTTCCGATGCCGGACTGGGCATTGTCTACTGGATTCTCATGATGCTCTTACTGGTCACGGGGTTGGCGTTTGGCCTTCGAAGCTTATCCAAGCGCGTTGGCAAACATCAAGACCAACAAATCCAAAAAGCCAAATAAGCTTATCTCATCGATGAAACAAGACGCCTATAAGGCGTTTTTTCTTTTTATACAGTGCTTAGAAAAATAATCAAAGAAACTCTTGCGTGAGGATACTATGCGATATATAGTATTATGCGTAAGGAGGTATTCGCATGGATAGTCAACTCAAACGAGGATTCCTGGAAGTCGTCGTCTTAGCCAGTCTGAAGTATCAAGACTCCTACGGATATATGATTTCGCAAGAAGTCGCCAATGTGGTCGATATCTCCGAATCTACGCTTTATCCGATCTTGCGTCGCCTTGAAAGCCAAGGCTTCGTGACGACCTACGAAACCACACACAACTCACGCATTCGTCGCAATTATCAAATCACCAAAGCCGGATTGAAGAAACTCGAAGATTCCGATACGGATTTCCGCGAAATGAAGAAAATCTTCGATTACATCCTACGGTAGGAGGAACCCCATGAACAAAACAGATTTTATACGAAAGTTGCGCATCGAACTCGACTTCTTGACGAAAGAAGAACGGGAAGATGTCGTCAAATACTATGACGAAATGATCCAAGATGCCGTCGAAGGCGGACAAACCGAAGAAGCCTTCATCGAAAGCCTTGGCAGCATCGACTCCATCGTCGATACCGTCCGAAAAGACTCCGGCTTCGTCAAAAAAGTCCGGAACAAACTTTCTCCGGAAGCCAAAGAAGCCATCAGCGTCACAGCGAAAGTCATCGGTTACATTCTCTTCGTGTTCGCGGCCATCTTCGTCATTGGCTTAGGATGCAGCTTTGCTGCCAGCGGCACGATGATGGCGGTTACCGCGATTGTCGACATCGTCGCCGATCCGACCCAAGCCGCGATGGTCTTGATGACCCGCGCCGGACAAATCATTTTAGGCGCCGGGCTGATTATCTTGGCGATTTCATTCTTCATCCTGTTCTTCAAATATGCCAAAAAAGGCATGGAGAAGTTACTTGATAAACTTCAAGAATTACTCAATAAGGAGGATTCGAAACATGTTTAAACTCTTAGCAACCGGTGCCATCTTGGTGGCTGTCGGATTAGGATTGACCATCGTCGGCGGAGTCATTTCCGGCGAAGGCATGGGCATGATGCATGGCTATGACAATTACGAAATGGCAGATCCCTACATCACGGATACCGCGGGCGTCGGCACGATCGATCTTACCGTCGAAAACCGCCGCGTAATCGTCGAACCGGCAACGGATGATCAAATTACGATTACCTATGCCGAAAGCACCTATGATACCATCGACATTTCCTCTGCCGGCGGCGTGATCAGCGTGACCAACGACGTCTCTCATTGGCTCTGGTTTACCTGGCCTTCCATGATGTCTACGTCTCAAGAGCGGACCGTCACCGTCTACATTCCTTCAGCGTTGGCGGTCGATCTTGAGCTGGAAACCGAAAATGGTTCGTTATATGTTTCCGATTTACCCGAAGTGACGACGCTTGATTTAACCAGCACCAACGGTAATATCGATGTGTCCAATTTACCCGGTTTGGATGCCTTGGACGCCGTGACCACCAATGGTGAAATCTCATTGACCAATGTTGCCGTCACCGGAACCATCGACTTATTGACCGCCAACGGAACGATCGATATGGACGAAGTCTCTGCTCCGACCATCTTAGCGAATACTTCAAACGGACAAGTCTTAGGCACCGGCGTTACGGCCGACGACGTGACCGGCCACAGCGTCAATGGCGATGTCGAATTAGAAATCCATGGTGAATTAAGCGACTATTATGTGAAACTCGGAACCGTCAATGGTTCGATGTACATCGATGATGTCAAAGTGACGCAAAACGCCTATAACACGAATTTGCCGAACAAATTGGATTTAAGCACGACCAACGGCAGTGTCCGTTTGAACTTCGTGGCTTAGTTTATGGCGGAGCTCCGAAAACTGGCTCATCCCTTCCATCCCCTCTACGACGAAGCTTCCGAGATTATCATTCTCGGAAGTTTTCCTTCGGTGAAGTCGGTCAAAGAAGGCTATTATTACGCCAACCCGCACAACCGATTTTATGCAGTCATGGGCGCACTTTTGAACGAAGACCTTGTCTCAGTGGATTGGAATGAAAAAAAACGCATTCTTTTGAGCCACCATATTGCGTTGCATGATGTCATCGGCCGCTGCCAAATCGAAGGATCATCGGATGCGACCATCCATAATCCCCAACCCAGCCGTCTCAAAGCCATCCTTGCGGAAAGTAACATTTCCCGCGTCTATTGCAACGGCCAAAAAGCCTATGCCCTTTATCAAAAATACTTTTCGGATATTCCCCTACCCGTCGAAGTTCTTCCTTCGACCAGCCCGGCGAATGCCAAAATGAGTCTTTCTGAATTGATCGAAGTCTGGAGCAAAGCATTAAATAAGTAAGTCTCGAAGTCATCCTTTATAATGGGTTTATCAACCCATGACGACAGGAGATGATCACGATGGGACTCTACGATATTTCTGTTAAAGATATGAAAAATGCCGATGTGAGCATGAAAACGTTCGAAGGCAAGGTACTTTTAATCGTCAACACAGCGACCGGATGCGGTTTTACCCCGCAATATGACGGACTCGAAAAACTTTATGCAACCTATAAAGATAAAGGTTTCGTGGTCCTCGACTTCCCGTGCAACCAATTTGCCGGTCAAGCCCCGGATAACATTGAAAAAATCGATTCGTTCTGCACCTTGAAATACCACACGACTTTCCCGCGCTTCGCCAAAATCGATGTCAACGGCGAAAAAGAAAGCCCCTTGTATACGTTCCTTAAAAAGGAAAAAAGCGGATTACTCGGTGAACGGATCCATTGGAACTTCACCAAATTCCTCATCAACCGCCAAGGCGAAATTATCAAACGCTATGCTTCCGCGGTCAAACCCGAAGACATTGCCCACGACATCGAAAAATTAATTGCCTAAACAAGAAACCCTTGACTCGGTTTCATCAAGCCCTCGGAAAGAGGGCTTTTTTGTTGCCTTCATACTTACATTCTTTGGCTAATCGTTTACAATAAAACAAGAGGTGATACTATGCCAGAAAACTTAGAATATTTCATTTACGCCATCCTTGCCGCCGTTGTGATTCTCATTGCCTTGATGATCCTCGCTTTGGTACTTCTATTTACTTTTAGTAAATACTTTGCCAACCGCAAGTTCCGTGTCAAAGCCAGCTTCGATGTTAATCCAGACACCAAAGAAGATGGGTTTACCTTGACGGTTTACAACAACAATCTCAATGATGTCCGAATCAACGACTTCGGTCTAATTTATAATGGCGAACGGATTACCTATACCGAACGTTACCGCACCAGCCACGGATGTGCTCCTACCGAAAATCCGATTATTTTGGCGCATGGCCTCATTTGGCTCGATTTGCCGGTCAAAGAACTGGAAGATCTCCTTAAACTCCGGAATAAAGGTTCTTTAAAACTGAAGAAGTTAGCGATTTTCGTGGATGATTCGTTAGGTATCCAGACCACCGCGAAAGCCAAAGAAATCGCTTCGGTCATCAAAAAAGATTTCAAGGCGGAACAAAAAGCATTGGCTGAAGTCCATTGTGCGGAAAAGAAGAAAGCACGGCAAGAAAAGCGGAAAGCTTGGCTTGCCAACTTCAAAATGAAAGTTGCTTCCATCTTTAAAAAGAAAGAGAAAAAAGCGTAAGAAAATAAAAGCGCCCTCGAGGCGCTTTTACTTTAATGTGACTTTTGGTTTTTGACCATGTAATTGATGATGTCTTTTCGGGTTACGATACCGATAAACATTCCACGGTCGTCGACCACGGGCACGTAGTTTTGTTGGGCGGATAGCATAAACAGCTCTTCGACGTTGGTATCGACACGTACCGCTTTGTCATTGAAATAACGCGGGACTTTGATCAAAGGGATATCCTCGGTCTCCAGCAGGTTCATGTTGTGATTGCTCTTGAGAAACCATAGCAGATCGCCTTCGCTGAGGGTTCCCAAATACCCCCCGTCGTTCTTCAAAATTGGAATGGCTGCGTGTCGGTAATGCTCCATCTTCTCTAAGGCGTTTCGTACCGTATCGTCTTCTTTTAGAAAAATAACTTCGGTCTTGGGCTTCAAGAAGAAAAGAATGTTCATTTTTGACTCCTTGAGTGTCAGTGTAGAAACCATTTGTAAGGGCTTCCATTTGTATTTTATGCTATTTTACGTAGTAAAGCAAAAAATATTTTATCGACTTTGCTTTTCTCTTGGCGGCATCGTCGACATCCGTTGTTTTTGTTACGAAATGGTCTAAAATTAGAGATAAGAAATTGACCTTGAGGTTTATATCATGAATCCCAAAGAAAAACGATTGGCGTGGCTTATTCCTTTGATTACATTGGGAATCCTTTTGCTTCCCCTTTTAATATCGCTTTTCGGTATTTGGTCCGGATTTGATTTGTTCGCCGGAGTCATTATTTCGGCTGTGCTTTTCTTCATCGTCTGTGGCTTGACTGTTTTTGCCATCCCGGCAGTTTTTATGTTCGTGCGGATGAAACAAAAAGAAAAAGGAACGCTAACGTCAAAGAAAAACAACCTATGGTTGATTCTTTCGGGAACGCTTTTGATTTTGTCCTTGGTTTATGTCTATTTTACGTATCTCGGTCCCCTGGTTTTCAATTGGCCCTACTGCCCTTCCGGTAGTATTTGCTGGGGAGGGCTCATCGTTCCCTATTGGTTCAACGCCTTAACCTTTTTCGGGTTTGGCGTCATCGGCGTGGTTTGTCTTCCGTATCTGTGGTTTGTCGTTCGCGATGTTCCGCTAATAAAAAACAGAAGGGATTAGCCTTCTGCTTTTCGATTTTACGATTTCACCGGCATGCGGATAAAGACGCTGCCGTTTTCTTTTCGTTCGGCAAGATATAAGACGTTTTTGATGTCCAAACGGAGGTTGTTGCTCCTCAAGAAACCTTCGATGAGTTCTTTTTTTGTGCCATCTTCCATTTCTTTGAATTCTTGCGGCGTGAGTGTGGCTTGGATGCATGGGCCCTCAGGGAGCACCACTTTTCGGAATCCGGGCGGAAGGACAGTGTCAGGTTGAACCGCAATATATTGGATGTAAGTCACATTACGAACACCATGTTGGGTAACGACGATGGTGGCAAAATAGGATTTGACTTGATCGGAAACAAGATGATTGAGCTCGGCGTACTTACGAATGCCTTCGGTGGCACTGGCGGGAACGCCTTCTCCGGTAAAGAAAGCAAAAGCGAATGTTTGGGTCTCAAAACGACCGATTTTCAATTCCATAAATGAATCCCCTTTGACATTAAGTATACGGCAAACACATCCCAAGAGACGATTTTTCCGAGGTTTTGGGATTTTTACGAAAGCGGTTGACAAGGCAAAAAGCATTTTCTATACTTGTTGCATATATTCAAAGATGCGGAAGAGAAAGAGTAGTTGATTGCGTTCCTCACAGCGAGCCTAAGATGGTGAAAGTAGGCACGAATTCAATCGATGAACATGGTCTCTGAGTCGCGCTTCCGAAACTAAGTAGGTAGCGTCGGGTGGGCCCGTTAAAGCCCTAGGGTTTGTTTGAACCCGAAGAGGCTTTTATTGCAAAATAAAGGCGAACATGGGTGGTACCACGAAGCTTTAGCTCTCGTCCTTGTGACGGGAGCTTTTTATTTCCCGGGAAGAGGTACCTCTATGATCGTTCTGTCAAATTTATCCAAAACCTATGCCCAACAAACCGAAGATAACGCTGCTTTAAAAGGCGTCAGTTTTGAGGTTCGTCCGGGTGAAATTTTCGGTCTGATCGGCAAAAGCGGCGCCGGAAAGACCACACTGCTTCGAATTCTTGCTCAACTTGAAACCCCGACTTCGGGATACGTCGATGTCAACGGTGTCCGCATTGCCGGAGTGGGCAAACATGGCGGCGACGAAGTCAAACGTCAATTGGGCATCGTGTTCCAAAATTTTGATTTGCTGATGCAGAAAACGGTTGAGCAAAATATCGCTTTTCCGCTACAACTACGTGGGATTGAAAAGCATGAGCGAATGCGACGCGTCGAGGAACTTTTGAAGTTGGTGGGATTGTCCGACAAGGCCAAGGCTTACCCGGCGATGCTCAGCGGCGGTCAGAAACAACGCGTGGCGATTGCCCGAGCGTTGGCCAGTGATCCTTCGTCGTTACTTTTGGATGAACCCACAAGTGCCCTCGATTCCGTCACGACCCGTTCAATTCTCTCCCTTCTAAAAGAAATCAGTGAACAACGGAAGGTGACGATTATCATCATCACCCACGAAATCGGTGTCGTTAAAAGCATTTGCCAACGCGTAGCTGTGTTGGATGAAGGAAACGTCGTTGAAATCGGTTCGGTCAGTGATGTCTTCACCCGTCCTCAAAGTCCTATGACACGTTTGTTGTTAGGCGCGAAGGAGGTGACCGACTTTGGAAATCCTTCGTGATATCTTGCTCGCCACAGGCGAAACGTTGTATATGTCGCTGGTTTCTCTGGTCATCAGTTATCTCATCGGTTTGCCTTTAGGCATTCTTCTGATTCTGACCCAAAGTGATGGTTTATTTCCAAGAAAAACAGTGAATACAGTTCTTGGATGGATTGTCGACATGGCCCGTTCGGTGCCCTTCATCATCTTGATGATTCTCATTGTTCCGGTGACACGCTGGGTGATGGGAACTGCCATCGGAACCACTGCCGCCATTGTCCCCTTGACGCTTTGTGCCATTCCCTTCGTTGCCCGAGTCAGCGAGCAATCCTTAAAAGAAGTTGATAAAGGCACGATTGAAGCGGTCTTGGCCATGGGCGCCAAACCGTGGCAAATCATTCTCCATGTATACCTCAACGAAGCTCTGCCTTCTCTGGTCCGTGGAATTGCCCTCACGGCCATCAACATCATCGGTTATTCCGCGATGGCGGGAGCCTTGGGTGGAGGCGGCCTCGGAAATTATGCCATTACGGAAGGTTACTACCGTTATGACACAACCTTAGTTATTTATACTGTCTTAGTCATCGTCGTCATCGTCATTCTGCTTCAAACCACGTTCAATTTCGTGGCAAAAAAAATCAATCACAAAAAATAAAAAAAGGAAGGTTAACACCTATGAAAAACAGTATCAAATTTGTCGCTTCAGCCGGACTTCTCGCTTTACTCCTTGCTTCCTGCGGAAACAAAAACACAATCGCCGACAAAACCCTCGTGGTTGGAGCTTCACCGACCCCGCATGCGTTAATTCTTGAAGCCGCCAGACCCGCCATCGAAGCCGCCGGTTACACCTTAAAAATCGTCGAATTCACAGACTATATTCTTCCAAATTTGTCGCTTCAAGACGGGGAGTTGGACGCCAACTATTTCCAACATTTACCGTACTTGGAAGACTTTAATGTCAAAAATGAGACGGATTTGGTCAGTGCCTTGGCAGTCCACTTCGAACCGTTAGGCATTTATGCGGGGAAAAAGAGCAGCTTGTCCCAAGTTGCTACCGGTGACCGCATCGCGATTCCCAACGATAACACGAACGGTGGACGTGCCCTTTTGCTTTTGGCCCAAGAAGGGTTATTGACCGCTAAAGAAGGCACTGCTGCAAAAGGCATCGCGGTGACGCTTGACGACTTCGACAATACTCTTTATCAATTGGACATTTATCAAACGAATGCCGAAGCCGTTCCCTCAGCTTTAGGGGATGTGGCTTTTGGCGTGATTAACGGCAACTATGCACTCAGTGCTCAAGTCACCGATTCCATCCTTGCCCAAGAATCTTCCGAATCCACAGCGGCACTCACTTATGCCAACATCATTGCCGTCAAAGCGGGCAATGAAAACGAAGCTGCGATCACGGTTTTGAAAGAGGCATTAACCTCCGAAACCATCCGTGATTATATACTCACCACGTTTGGTGGAGCCGTCGTTCCGGTGTTTGCCTGATTTTGAGCATGTGTCAGGAAGTTTTTCTTTCGCTATCGTAAAATATATTTGGAAGTATCGATAGCACTTCAATGAAAGGAAAAACTAAAAATGCTTAAAAAATCACTCGTCGATCTGATCAATTTACAAGTCAACCGCGAATTCTACTCTGCCTATATGTATCTCGATATGTCAGTCTATGCCAACGACCACGGCCTCATCGGCTTTGCCAAATGGTTTAAAGTCCAAGCACAAGAAGAAAGAGACCACGCCCTCTATTTTGTCGAGTACTTGCAACACGTCGGAGCTCCGGTCGTGTACGAAACGATTTCCAAGCCCGAACGCAATTACAAAGACATCGAAGAAATGTTGAAAGAGCAACTCCGTCACGAGCAATTCGTCACGACGTCCATCGGCAACATCTTAGCGGAAGCCATCAAGGAAAAGGATTATTTGACCCAAGAATACTTGCAATGGTTCATCCGTGAACAAGGCGAAGAAGAAAAGAATGCCAACGACCTCATCTTGGCATTTGGCCTTTATGGCAAAAACCCTGCGAGTCTGATGGAACTCGATCACGGCGTCGGCAAACGCGAATATCACAAAAGCGTTCCCTCGCTCGACTAAGACTTACGAAACGAAGAGTGACCCTCTTCGTTTTTTTATCTAAAAAATAAAAGTTTTTCATCATCTCGCTACTTTAAGTAATAAAATAAAAAGAGAGATGTCATTTTTGAATACATCAAATTCAAGCGGTATTTCTTCGGCAAATCGGGAAAGTGGGCCCTATGAAAAAAATAATTAAACGTATTTCGGTCATAACTTCGTTTGTTCTATTAAGTGCTATTTTGCTCGTCTTGGTCTTTGGCAAAGCCGGTTTCTCGTTTGCCGGATATATCGAAGATGGCGATGATTATTCCGACGTAATCTCATTAGGCGTTGCCGACAAGAACCCGCGCATCGTCGATATCGCGATGTTGGGAGCCCACGATGCCTTTTCCAGCCGCATTACCAAAGACTCTCCGGTCGATCCCGGTGAAGCGGAAGACAGCATTATTCGCAATAAGACCGTGGCCTTTTTTGCGGATGGATTATTCGCCCGTTTATCCAAATCTCAACGTGGGGATGCCACCGAGATGTTGGAAAACGGCGTCCGTTACTTGGATGTCCGCCTATCGTATATCGAAGGAACTTGGTATACCAAACATGCCTTGGTTTCGGATGAATTATCCTATTACTTAGGCGATGTGATTGCGTTTTTGGATGACCATCCGGGCGAATTCATCGTCTTTGATATTCAACATGTTTACCTTGGGGAAGCCACATTTGATGATTTGTTTACCTATTTGGATACCTTTGAGGTCGACGGCAAAAGCTTGTTGGATTTCGTCCATTTTGATCCCACAACGATCGCACTGGGCGATTTACGTTACGATGACGTCACCGACGGAGGAACCAAAAGCGGTGTCGTCCTTTTGGCCAAAACCGAACACTCCCCCACGCTTCAAAAGCATTATGAACGCGGTGAGGGCGATACCGAAGGTTCCGACATCGTTTCCATCCGTTCGCTTTGGCATAACACCAGCGACAGCAAAAAAATGCTCAACGGAATCCGTGAGGAATATGAAAATATTTCCGGAAGCGATACATATGACGACATTTTCCGAGTGAATCAAGCCCAGAAAACAGGCGTTATCAGCGGGGCCGACCTCCTCGATACCATCGTCGGTTGGTCCTTATTGGATATGGCCAGTTACTTCAATTCGCGGCTTGTCCGCCAAACGGATTTTGCCGATTGGTTCTCGGCAATGCCGATATTGATGGTCGATTACGCCATCAGCAACCGCGGCCACTTCAATTACCTAGCCAACTTCGCAATTCTTGCCTATAACCAAGCTCAAGTTTAAAACATAGAGAACGCCTTTACAGGCGTTTTTTCTTTGCGAATTTGGACTTTTTTGCCGAATTCATCGAATTATCCATTATAATGGATGAAGCGAACGTTTATGTGCTAAAGGAGTCTTGTCATGGATAGCGTCAACGTCTTCAAACGTTACGAAAAAAAATTTATCATGACCCGCGCGCAAGCCGAGGCTCTTTTACCCATTATCCGGGCGCACATGAGCGAAGACCCTTTCTGCCTCAATGGAAAAAGCTACTTCATCCGCAACATCTATTGGGATACGGAAGATAACGATTTGATTCGCCAATCGGTTGAAAAACCACGGTATAAAGAAAAAATCCGCGTCCGAAAATATGGCTCTTACGAACATTCCAACCCCGAGGTTTACATCGAAATCAAAAAGAAGATTACGGGCATCGTAACCAAAAGGCGCATCAAGGTTACCCCAGAGGAAGCTGAAAACTTCTTGGCTCACGGAAAACCTCCCCATCGAGAGGATTACCTAGGCCAGCAAATCATCGCCGAGATAAGTTACTTTCTCTCCACCCACAAGGTGGTTCCCAAAGTATTCATCAGTTATGACCGCTTGGCTTTCTTTGATAAAGACAATCCCGAGTTCCGTCTGACCTATGATACGAACATCACTACACGACGCGACCATCTCGAGTTTGACTATGGGCCTGTCGGCGAATCGATCATGGATAGTGACCATGTGCTGATGGAAGTTAAAGTTCACGCTGCGATGCCATTATGGTTCGCTCACAGTCTATCCGATTTAGGTATTTACTTAGGTAGTTTCTCGAAGTACGGAAAAGAATTCGAGATTTTGAAGCGAAAGGAGCTCATTGAAAATGTTTGATTCCATCTTTGATATCTATGCGACCCAATATGCGGCTTTGATTGCCCTGGTGGCAGCGGTCGTCCTTGGCTTAGTGATTGCCATCCTTTACATGTTCGTGAAACGGAAAAACGGCTATCTCAGCGATTTCCCGATCACCGTCGTTTTATTGGTTCCTGTTTCCAGCATCGTGATTTTCTTAATCAGTGATAATCTGGCGGCCGGAATTACCGTCGGCGGTTTATTTGCTTTGACCCGGTTCCGGAGCGTGCAAAAATCCACCGAAGACATCGCTTATTTGTTTTTAGCGGTTGCCGTCGGTGTGGCCATCGGCTTAGGTTATGTTCTTTACGCCGCCATCTTCACGGTCCTTCTTTCCGTGGTCGTCTTGATTCTTTTCGCCCTCAACTTTGGTCAACCCGACGGACGCAGCTTGAATGTCCGCATCGTCATTCCCGAAAGCATCAACTACGAAAACCTCTTTGACGAAGTCATGACCAAATACTGCGCCTCTTGGCATTTGAACCGCGTGAGAACCGCGGACTTCGGAACGATGTTGGAAGTCTCGTTCTATGTTGTCATGCGCAAAGACGCCAACCAAAAGAAATTCCTCGATGAACTTCGCGTCCGTAACGGCAATTTGACGATTACGATGACGGTTCAACGCTTTAACGCCGTTGATAAATAACTCGTGATGAAGGGAGAACGCCACATGAAACACGGGCTATGGATGTTTACGCCACTCGCACTCATGGTGCTCTTTTCAGCGACCTTCATTTTACCTTCACCCGAGACCCCTCTGATCATGCCGGCAAAAGATGTCAAGCCGATGATCGCTGCGGACGACCTGACCGTGACCTTCACCCTTTTGAATGACGACCAAACGATTGATCCGGTTGTTTTGCCTTCCGCCGGATATATCACTGCGCCCACCGTGGTTGAACGTCCCAACGTTGAAATTCACGGATGGTACCTGGAAAATACGTTAACCAACGAATTTGATTTCACCCTCGATATCGTAACCACGTCGCTGGACCTATTTGCGCAATGGGAACATATCGGCAACAATGACAAAGCAACGTTAACCCAAAGTGCCGAAGGAACCGCGTTTATCAACGGTGAAGTCACACTTTCACTCGATCTTTATTTGACCGATACAGTCACCTACCAATGGGAATATAAACGCGATGAAAACGACTCGTGGGGAACCATCGTCGGTGCAACCGAAAGCAGTTACGTCCCCGATGTTAACGGCTATCACGGTTACCGCTGTGTTTATCGTTATGTGGTCAATGAAGGCGGAGTCCCCGATGAGAAGCGCCGGGAAAGCGAAGGCGTCTGGCTTACCCTGTCCGGTGGCGTTGATTGGACGCCGATTTCGTTAGCGGCTTCCGCGGTTGTTTTAATAGCATTAGCGATTTTCCTTACATATCCCACGCCCATCGTGTATGATACCAACGGTGGTCTTCCGATTCCCAATGCCAAAGCTAAAGCTTTCTCCGATATTACCCTGCAACCGACGCCGGTCAAAGAAGGGTATACGTTCGATGGCTGGTTCTTGGATAAAGAATTGACCAAACCTTTCAATCTGGTGCGGGCTTCCCGCAAGAAAATACGGCTTTATGCCCGATGGATCAAACAATGAGTTTAGCAAAGAAAAATATTCCCGAAACCCGCGATTTCGTTGCCAAAGAGCCCATGGGACTCTTGGAGTTTTTGATTACCCAATACCCGAATTTATCCCGTAACAACGTCAAATCACTTTTAAGCCGAAAACAAGTCTCGCTCAACGGCCGTCCCACCACGGCGTTCGATGCTCCCCTTGTCAAAGGCGACAAAGTCACCGTTTCCCGCTATGGCGCCCGCGAAGCCAAACCGCTTCCGTTTAAAATCGTTTACGAAGACGATGAATTCGTGGCCATCGATAAACCCAGCGGTCTTTTGAGCGTTTCCGATGATCGTGAAACCGAATATACCGCGTTTAATCTTACCTACACCTTCTTGAAATCCCTCAACATCAAAACCCGTCTGTATGTGGTTCACCGCATCGACAAGGATACTTCGGGTCTGTTGATTTTCAGCAAAAATCCCGAGGTCCGCGATGCCCTTCAAGAACATTGGAACGATCTGGTTACGCGGCGTGGCTATTTTGCCATCGTCGAAGGCCGTTTATCCAAAAAAGACGATACGCTGAAAGCAAATTTAAGAGAAACCTCTACCCGTCTGGTGTTTGTCGACCATGAAGACGAGGGTGGAAAAGAAGCTATCACGCATTATCATGTTATGGGTGAAAACGACGAATTTTCGCTGTTGGATGTTTCCATCGAAACAGGACGTAAGAACCAAATCCGGGCGCAATTCCATGATTTTGGACACGATATCATCGGCGATGATAAGTACCACGCCAAAAAGGATCCGCTCAACCGTTTGGGGCTCCATGCCTACAGTTTAGAATTCAAACATCCGTTCTCCGGACAAATCAAAAAATTCTATGCTCCCATCCCAAAAACCTTCAAAACCTTATTCCCCGAGACAAAAAGTGCAAAAAAGGAGTGACATAAGTCACTCTTTTTATTTACACGCTCATTGGGGATTTCTATAATGAATGAGAAGTTGAAAGGGGGATGGCCCGATGTTTCACTCATGGCTTGAAAAGATTAAAGAAGCCGGCTTTGCCATTCTTCCCATTGTCCTTATTGTGCTTGTGCTCCATTTCAGCGGGATCGCATCCTTAACGCCGCTTGGAGGGGAAAACCTCCTGTGGCCTTTTTTATTTTCGGCTGTTTTTATGGTCGTCGGAATCATCATGTTCTCGATGGGTGCCGATTCGGCGATGGTCACGATTGGTGACCACGTCGGCAGCGACCTCACGAAAAAAGGAAATATCCGCGCCATTGTCTTGGTCGCATTCCTCATAGGTTCCTTCATCACTTTAGCGGAACCGGATGTCCAGTTTTTGTCGAGCATGGTGCCCGTCAATACTTGGCTTTTCGCCGGGCTTGTCGCTTTAGGCGTTGGCTTTTTCTTAGCCGCAGGACTCTTGCGGATTCTGTTTAAAAAGAGTCTCGAATTATGGTTTATTCTTGCCTACTGTGTCGTTTTCGCCGTAGCCAGCCTCTATGTTCAAAAGACTGATAACTTGGCTTACATTGCGTTGGCGTTTGACGCCGGTGGCGTGACCACGGGATCGTTGACGGTTCCGTTTATTCTCGCTTTAGGCGCCAGTGTGGCCAATGTCCGCGGTGGTAAAGGAGCTCGTGAAAACTCCTTCGGTCTCATTGCTTTATGCTCAGTTGGCCCCTTGATTACGATCATGTTGCTTGGACTATTTGCGCCGGGTAATACGTCCTACACCGCTCCGGTCCCCAGTGGCCTTTTGGATTCTTTTTGGACGGATTTCAAAGGGGTCACTCTTTCGTTATTGCCGATTTGTTTATTTTTCTTCATCTACAATTTTTTCTTTCTGAAATTGCCCAAGAAACAAGTTTTCAAAATATTGATTGGTATTCTTTATACCTATCTAGGTCTCGTGATTTTCTTAACCTGCATCGATTATGGATTTTTTCCGGTCGCTAAAGTCATCGGTCATTCCATTGGTCAAATCAGTTTGGATAGCAATACCCGGTGGCTGATAATCGTCATCGGTGCGATTTTAGGCGCTGTGAGCGCGATTGCCGAACCGGCTATCTATGTTTTGAACCGGCAAGTCGAAGAAATCAGCGGCGGATTGATTACCAGAAAAAGCATGATGATCGGTTTGGCGGTTGGCATTTCCTTATCAGTTGCCTTGTCCATGGTCCGTTTGGTGTTTGATATCAACATTATCTATTTCCTGGTACCAGGATATCTTTTGGCGATTGCCTTATCCTTTGTGGTTCCCAATATTTACACGGCGGTTGCCTTCGATTCCGGCGGTGTCGCCTCGGGAACGATGACGGCGACCTTTATTTTGCCGTTTGCCATCGGCGTTTGTCAGTCGCTCTACGCGAATGATCCGACGCATTTGGATTCCATCATCGCCCGCAACGCCTTCGGGATGGTGGCCATGGTCGCGATGACCCCTTTAGTGGTCGTCCAACTTCTCGGCTTCGGTGCCCTGACCAAAGAAAGAATGCGCCGCAAAATTGCCCGTACGCGGATTAAAGAAGTCTTTGACGATCAAGTCATTCACTTTTGTTAAAGGAGGATAACCTATGGCACGAAAAAGCAAAGTCGAAAGTGCGTTTACCCCCTTTGAGAAGACAACCCCCCTCAAAAGACTTAAACTATTGGTAACCATTGTTAACCAAAATCAAGCCGATTTTTACCTCGACCTTTTGAAAAAACATGAATGCGGCGTGCAGATGCATGTCCATGGACATGGTACCGCCACTTCGCAAATCAGCGATTTGATGGGCATTGGCGAAACCGACAAAGACATCCTCATCGGGGTTGTCCGAGAAAACCAAGTGGCCCCCATCCTTGAAGAAATCGAAAAACGTTTCAATGTCTCGCGGAAAGCCAAAGGGGTGGCCTTCACCATCACCTTAACCAGCGTTGTCGGTGTCTCAATCTATAAGTTCTTAACCAACTCAACCGACTTGATCGGAGGAAAATAAGATGGATAAAGTACAAGAAGGCTTTGAATTGATCTTCACTATCGTGAATGCAGGTTATACCGATCTGGTCATGGAGGCCGCAAAAGCCGAAGGCGCCACCGGTGGTACGGTCATCAATGGCAAAGGCACGGGCAACGAAGCGATGGAAAAGTTTTTTGGCATCACGATTCAACCCGAGAAAGACATTGTCTTGATTTTGATTCCGAAAAACTTGAAAGATGCGGTTTTAAAAGCCATCTATCGGGATGCCGGATTTGATACGAAGGGCCAAGGCATTGCCTTTGCTTTACCGGTCGATGAAGCCGTCGGATTAGGCAAAGCGGTCAAAGATCTGCAAAATCCGTAACTTTTTAGAAAAACAAGGTCGTTTACCTTGTCTTCATAGGAGGGTACCATGAAAAACGCACGTAGTTATCCAACAGTTTTGGGAACGATGTCCTTCGTCGAAGAAAACGGAAAGATGATTGGATGCGATTTGGGAGACCTATCTTTTGGTGAGGAAACACCGTTACTTCGCAAAGCTCATGCCCAAATGCTTGAGTATATGGCCGGAAAAAGAAAAGCTTTTGATTTGCCGTTGACCTTTGAAGGCACGCCGTTTCAAAAAGATGTTTGGACTGCGTTACTGAGCGTTCCCTGGGGAACCACCGTCAGTTATAAAGAGATTGCCATCCGTTCGGGACACCCCACGGCTTACCGTGCGGTCGGTTCAGCCGTTGGCAAAAATAAACTGATGATTATCGTTCCTTGCCACCGCATCATTGCCAATGACGGAAGTATCGGTGGCTTCTTTGGCGGCGTCAAACTCAAACGTCAAATTCTGGCTTTGGAAAAGTAACGCCTATAACGACTATGTCGTTCGGTCCCTTTCGTTTATAATGTATTTACTGCGTGGAGAAAAAGCATGATACAAGTCTGGTCGTCGATTAAGAAAACACTGATGCAAGTGTGGGAAAAAATCCGTGAACGGGCCATTCTTTTTTGGAAAAAACTCAAAAAAGCCTGGCAAAATCACGATAGTTTGCTGTGGTATTTTTTAACCTTGGTCGCCGTAGGCGCCTTGTTCTTCAGTTTTGCCTTACTGACGAATCTTTTTACCATTCCGCTCAGTGGTGACTATGTCTTGCAACAAATCCCGTTTTATCTGAACGGTTACGATGACTGGTGGCATTTTCTTAAGACCGGTGAATTTGTTTTGTGGGATTCTTCCACGTATTTAGGTTCCAACAATATCGGATCCAATGCTTTCTACTACTTATTGAACCCGTTCTTTTTACCGATTTTGCTTTTCCCCCGTGCCTTGGTTCCTCAGGGCTTAGCGGTTCTCATGATTTTAAAAATGGCTGGAGCGGGCCTTGTTTTCCGTGCCTTCCTCAAATACATGGGCGTCAGCGAACGTAATGCGCGCCTTTTTGGTTTGGTTTATGCTTTCTGCGGATGGAACGTCTATTATCTTTGGTTCAACCACTTCATGGAAGTCTGCCTGGTCTTCCCGCTGATTTTCTGGGGCATTGAAAAGCTGCTAAAAGAAAAGAAGCCATGGTTACTGATGTTTGCGTTATTCCTTATGGGCGTGACCAACTTCTTCTTTTTGATATCCACCTGCTTTACCGGCGTCTTCTACGCCCTTTTCCGGTATTTCCAACGTATTCGGACCTATAAAGGAAAAGAGGCCCTGGGCGTGGCGTTTATGGGCATCGGAGCCTTTGCAACGGGTATTATGATGTCTGCATTTGTGATCTTGCCCGCGATGATCATTGCGGTGACCGCACCCCGGGCGACCGGCGGAACCTATTTACCCAACCTGATTGCGGCTTTCAAAATCAAAGACTGGGTGACGCTCATCAATCAAATCATGACATGGGAAGCATCCGGTGGAACAACCTACGATAAATGGTACCCGTTGATCAGTTTCTTCTTTCCGACGGTAAGTTGCCGTTCTTCGGCTTTATTGAATACCGGCTCTTACGATAACACCATTTCCAGCCTGTTTGTTTTCACGCCGATCATGCTTTTCTTGGTGCCCTCGATTTTGAACTCCATCCGCCAACGGAAATGGAGTCACATCATCGCCATTACGTTGATTCTATTTGCGCTTTTCACTCCATTCTTCTATTACATGCTTCAAGGATTTACTTCGGTGGATTATGGCCGTTGGCAAATCTTCGTGGTGTTGTGCTTGTTGGTCTACATTGCGCTCAATTATGAACAACGTGAAAAAATGCCGCGCTGGTTCTTCGACGTTTCGTTTGTCTTCGTTATTGGCATGGCCATCTTCGTCTTCTTTGTGGCCAAAGGTTACGAAGAAACCTATAACTTCGGAGAAATGGAAGAACGGGCTTTTGTCGGCTATGGCGAGCTTGTTTACATCGTCGCCGCTTATATCTTCATGCGCGGCCAATTCAAACGCGAACGTTTGACGCGGTCTTTGATGTACATGATTTCGGTCGAAGCCATCGTGATGGGTACGTTGACGATGAACATCCATTCGTTGTCTGACTACAAAAACGGCTATAACGGGGGAATTGCCAACGTCACTGAAGAAACCGAGATTATCCGGAACATTAATCGCGATGACAAAGAATTCTTCCGCATTTACAACTTGAACGCCGCCGAATCGTCGAACCTTGGCATGCGTGAAGGTTATAACGGAATGACGGCATTCCACTCCCTTTACAATTTCGAACTTTCCGAATTTAATGAATGGTCCCACATGAACTACAACCATGGCGGATGGTCCATGGGTTATCACGAGAAACGGATCAATCTCGACACATTCCTCAATGTGAAATACTACATTATCAAGAATATCTATGACTCGTATTCATGGTCTGGAGAGGATGAGTACGGAAACACGATTTATACCCATCAAAACGTTCCTTTCGGCTTTGAACGGGTCCCCGAATACTCCACCGATCTTCATACGGTCTATCGAAACACCAATTTCATCGAGGGCGGATTCTCATACGACAACATCGTCGTCACAGATTATTCCGAAGAGACGCAAAGAAGCGACTTCTACAACAACTACGCCGATGAACCCATCAATAACGAAGAAGTCTATCTTCGCAGTGCAATCCTTCGAAACGATGATGCGGAAGAAGTCGTTGATGCATCTCCAAACCTTGGACTCGGTCAACGTCCCAATCGCGAAGCCGATTTGGAAAATACAAATGTTGAAAGATGGACCTGTGATTCGTTGTTTAATTCAGGCCATCCAAACGAAAGTGAAGGATGTCTTATCGACGATATTTCGAGTTCTGTAACCGCCTATGTTCCCGAATTATCACGAATTGTCATCACACCCAGCAGCAAAGCCTATTTCGGCAACACAGCCGAAGGTTATATTTATTACCTCCGTTGGATCTTAGACAGCCGCATGACTGCTTATTTCTTTGATCAAAACGATCAGTTGATTATTCGTGACGCCCATTCGTTTGTCAGCACATCGTTCAAATACATGCGGGGATACTACTCGCCGGTTCCCGTGAAAAAGATTGTGGTCATTCCGCATAATGTTAGCGCGCGGGCCATTTATTACCCCAATCTTTATTCGGAACCCTATTCGGCTTTCCAAGATCGCCTTGACGGACTCAATGCCTATCCTTTGGAAAACATGGAACATACTTCCAATACATTCGATTTTGATACCAATTATGCCCAGCGTCGTTTCATTGTGATGAGCGTTCCTTACGATGCAGGCTGGCATGTCACCGTGACCAACGAAAACGGTGAAACCGAGACACCCGTTGTTTACAAGGCTCAAGGAGGATTTGTGGGCTTCCTTTCAGGCGTTGGCAAATGCCATTATGATTTGAATTACTGGACTCCTTATTTGACCGAAGGTATTTTGATCTCTATAACTGGATTCTTCTTATTCAGTGCCTCGTGGGGAGCAGTCTTTGTCGTTCAAAAGAAACGCGAAGAGCGCGAAGCAGCGTTAGCCAAAGAAAAGAAAATCGGGGAATGAC
>ERZ1645192.258-NODE-258-length-41164-cov-12.173198_pt1 | contig 41164 bp, 32 predicted proteins | sample MGYA00575354_ERZ1645192 | MGnify/ENA primary metagenome ERZ1645192 (study PRJEB40844, sample SAMN11349763) | freshwater sediment metagenome | isolation source: river sediment | host: Sediment | place: India: Faizupur Khadar , New Delhi | collected 2017-02-21 ...
GCCCTTTTTGCCGACGAACGCGTGCCCACCGCCTACACCAGCGAGGACGCGCGCTACCAGGGCCGGCCAGTGGCCGAGGCCATCCTCGATTACATCCGCGGCCTGAAGATCGCCGCCCGCTGCCTGGTCACCCGCGGCATCGCCGGCTGCACCGAGAACGGCGAGCTGGCCACCGGCCGGCTGGAGGTGCTGTCCTACAACCTGCCCCTGCGCATCACCATCATCCTGCCGGCGGCGGCCACGGAGGGCGTGCTCGCCGGGCTGGACGAACGGGTGACGGACGGCATCATCGCCCTGCGCGACCTCGACGTGGTCCGCCACAAGACGAGCCGCACCCTGTTCCCGCGCCAGCTGCTGGTGCGCGACGTGATGACGCCGGATCCCCGGCAGGTCACCGCGGACAGCCCGCTCGACCAGGCGGCCCGGCTGCTGCTTGGCTCGATCTTCACCGGCCTGCCGGTGGTGGACCGGGAGGGGCGACCCGTCGGCGTGGTCACCCAGGGCGACCTGCTCGGCGCCGGCCTGCCGCTGCGCCTGGGGTTGCTCGCCGCCTCCGAGGAGGCGAGCGTGGAGGCGGTGCTGCAGACGCTCGCCCGGCGCCGGGTGGCCGAGGTGATGACCAGCCCGGCGGTGACCATCGGGGCGGAGCGGCCGCTCACCGAGGCGGTGGAGACGATGCTCGAGCGCCAACTCAAGCGGCTGCCGGTGGTGGACCGGGAGGGGCGCCTCGCGGGCATGCTCTCCCGGCTCGACCTGTTCACCGCGGTGGTGCGCGAGGGGCCGGACTGGAACCTGTTCCGCGCCCAGCAGGTCGAGGTCGGCAACCTGCGCACGGTGGCCGACATCGTTCGCCGCGACACCCACACCGTGGGTCCGGAGGCGAGTGTCGACGAGGTGCTCCGCCTGATCGGCGCCAGCGACATCCAGCGCGTGGCCGTGGTCGACCCGGCGGGCCGGCTGCTCGGCCTCATCAGCGACAGCGACCTGCTGCGCGCCTTCAAGCCCGACCCGGAGGGGCTGCGGCGCCTGTTCGCCCGCCTCGCCCACCCGTTCCGCGATGTCCCGGACCAGGGCCTGGCCCACGCCCGGGCGGGCGAGGTCATGGACGCCCGGCCGATCACCATCCGCGAGGACGCGCTCATCGAGGAGGCCATCCGGCTGATGACCGAGGGGCGGCTCAAGCGGCTGCCGGTGGTGGACGCGGACGGCCGCTTCCGCGGCATGATCAGCCGCGACTCGCTGCTGCGCACCGGCTACGGCCAGGGCAAGGAGGGGTGTTCATGACCGGCCGCGGGGAACAGGCCGCGGTGGCCATGGACCTGGCCCGCATCGAAGACGAAGACGCCCGCCTGCAGGCCCTTGTGCCCGAGCCGGACCGGGCGGCGCGGATCGCGCGCGAGCTGGCCGCGGCCCCGGCCGGACCGCTCCGGGGGGTGCCGGTGGGGGTCAAGGACATCATGCACGTGGACGGGCTGGCCACCGGTGCGGGCTCGCACCTGCCGCCGGCGGAACTGGCCGGGCCGGAGGCGACGGCGGTGTCCCTGCTGCGCGCCGCCGGCGCGGTGGTGCTGGCCAAAACGGTGACCACCGAGTTCGCCCTGTTCGCGCCCGGGCCGACCCGCAACCCGCACAACCCGGCTCACTCCCCGGGCGGGTCGTCCAGCGGCTCGGCGGCCGCAGTGGCCGCGAGCTTCTGCCCGCTCGCCCTGGGCACCCAGACCTGCGGCTCGGTGATCCGGCCGGCCGCCTACTGCGGCGTGGTCGGCTTCAAGCCCTCGTACGGGCGGATCTCCACCGGCGGCGTGCTCCTGGTGGCCGAGTCGTTCGACACCCTCGGCCTGCTCGCCACGGACCTTGCCTGGGTGGAGCGGGCCGCACCGGTGCTGTGCAGCTGGTGGCGACCCGTGGGCCCGCTGGGGCCGCCGGTGCTCGCCCGGCCGGACGGCCCCTACCTGGACCAGGCCAGCGCGGAAGGACGTGCCGTGCTCAACGGTCTGGACGCCGCGCCGGTGCCGTTTTTCGCGGACATCGAGCGTATCAACGCGGCCCACCACCGGCTCATGCGCTTCGAGCTGGCCCGCCACCACGCCCGCTGGTACCCGCGCCTGGCCGAATGCTACCACCCGAGCACGGTAACGGCGATCCGGGACGGTTTGACGGTGGACCCGGCCGAGGCGGCCCGTATCCGCCGGGGCCGGCTCGAGCTGCGCGCCCGCATCCACGCGGCCATGGACGCGGCCGGAATCGACCTGTGGGTCTGCCCGGCCGCGAGCGGGCCCGCGCCCGCGGGACTGGCGAGCACCGGCGACCCGAACCTGCAGCTGCCCTGGACCCACGCCGGCCTGCCGGCGGTGACCCTGCCCCGGGCCACGGCCGCGGGCGGCCTGCCCCTCGGGCTGCAGCTGGTCGGCCGGTTCATGGACGACGAGCGGCTGCTCGCCTGGGCGGCGCAGCTGGTGCGCAGGACGGCCGCGGTCCGGGCCTGAACAGGATGGGAACATCAAGGGGCAGCGGGCCGCCGGAAGCGGCCCGCTGGGGCAAAACAGGGAAAGGAGAACAACAGGATGGATGATCTGACGCCGCTGCCGACGCTGGCCGCCGGCCTGTACCAACACTACAAGGGCGGCGAGTACGAGGTGCTGGCCGTGGTCCGCCACAGCGAGACCCTGGAACCGCTGGTCCTCTACCGGCCGCTGTACAACGACAGCGGCCTGTGGGTGCGGCCGTACGCGATGTTCTGTGAAACAGTCGAGGTCAACGGCCAGCGCCGGCCCCGCTTCGCCCCGGTCCGGGCCACGGACTGATCCGGCCGGGGTCGGGTCGGATCAGTCCGGGCCGCCGGCTCCGGCGGACTCAGGCCAGGGGCGGGTGATCGTGGTCGTCCTGGTGGAACTCGGCGAACCAGGAGACGTAGGCGTGCACGTCCTTGGGCATGCGCGCCTGCACCCAGCTGACCAGGTCGGCGCGGGAGGCCTCCGGGGTCTTGTCGTTGGCCGCGGCCACGTAGCCCGGGTCGAGGAACCCCGGGGGTACCAGGTTGTCGGCGTAGGCCTGGTCGATCACCGCCAGGGAGTCGCCGGGGTGGAGGTCACAGAGGGTGGCGGCCAGGTTGCCCCAGAACCAGGAATCGGCCGCCGCCTCCTCGCCGGTGAACAGCCCCTGGAGAAAGGTGACCACCTCGTCCCGCCGGGCCGGGTCAAAGGCCACGGCGTAGCTCAGGGCCTCCATGGCGGCGCAGCGCACGTACTGGTCGGCCTCGCGGTCGCGGACCAGGTCCATGATCGCGGTCAGCGAACCGTTCGCGGTGCGGTGCAGGAGCGTGGGCAGGGTCTCGGTGGTCATGTCGCCCCAAAGATCGACGAGCAGTTCCTCGGCGATGGAAAAGGCCCGGATGAGCGGCCGGTGCGCGGCCGGCTCGGCGAAATGGGCGAGCAGCGAGGCCGCGTAGACATGGGCGTTGTGCCCCTCCAGGGCGTAACGCTGCGGGTTGTCGGCGATGGCCTCGAGGATGGCGAGCAGGTGCGGGGTGAGCGCGGCCTGGTGCTGCAGGGCCTCGTTCACCTCGGCCTCCGGGTAGGTGTCGGTGAAGCGGTCGAAGGCGGCAAGCAGCGGCTGGACAGCGGAGTCGGTCATAACGGGTACACCTCGGGAAAAATGGGGTCAGGGGGAAAAGGCGGCCAGCCTAAAGGCTTTTACCGCTGCCGTCAACCCAATGCGTGGGCCCGGCCGGGGACAGGGGTTTGTGCAGCAGGGCGACGTCGTCCACCGGGATCTCGCAGCGCCAGCCCAGGCTGCGGGCGAGGTGGCGCAGGGTCGCGGCCCGGTAGAAGACCACGTGGGTGCGGTCGCGGCGGTAGTGCCAGTGGGCGAAGCGATGGTCCTCGACCTGAAAACAGGTCATGAGTCCCAGCCAGCCGCCGGGCCGCAGCAGCCGGTCGAAGCGGGCGAACTCCCGGGCCGGCCGGTGGCAGTGCTCGAGCACCTCGGTGCAGGTGATGAAGTCGTACGAGTCGGCAAGCGGGGCGCGGTCCGGAAAGAACAGCGGGTCATACACCCGCACCCGGTGGCCGGCCTCGGCCAGCATCCCGGCCAGCACCGGCTCCGGTCCGCAGCCGTAGTCCAACCCGGAGGACCCCGGCTGCAATCGCTCCACGAGCGGCGTGCCCAGCCGGGCGAGAAACCGGCGATAGCCCGGGTCGGCGGGGTCGTTCTCGTGCAGGCGGTAGCGCCGGTGCTCGTCGGCGCGGCAGAGCCGCTGGCCCGGATCGAGAAAGGTGGCCTGGCACAGGGTGCAGCGGTGGTAGCGCAGGCCGTCGATGGTGGCGAAAAGCCCGACCGGGCCGGCGCCGCAGACGATGCACGGCCCTGTGTTCCCCCTCCTGCCTGCCTGCACGAGCACTCCCCTGTCCGCAAAAAAGGGCGCGACCGGAACGCGCCCACCACAAAAACCAACCCAGCCCGGAACCGCATCCGCGCCGATCGGGTCCAGGAAACAAACCCGCCCGTCACCACCCATCAACCCGGAGGCACCAGCCATGAACACCAACGCATCGTTTTCCGCCCTCCTGCTCGGCGTGTGCATCGCCCTCGGCCTGGCCGCGCTGGGCTTTCAGCTGGCCCAAGGGGTCGAGCGCTTCCGCGCCCTGGAGCGGACCGTCACCGTCAAGGGGCTGGCCGAACGCGAGGTGGCCGCCGACGTGGCGGTCTGGCCGATCCGCTTCAGCGAGGCGGCCAACGACCTGGGCGCCCTGTATACCAGCCTGCAGCGTAAAAACGCACTGGTCACCGACTTTCTCGTGCGCGCCGGTTTCCCCCGGGAGGAGATCACCGCCGCCGCGCCGGCCATCATCGACCGCCAGGCCCAGTCCTACAACGACGCCGGCCGGGCCGAATTCCGCTACGTGGGCACCTCCACCCTCACCGTCTATTCGAGCCGGGTGGACCGGGTGCGCGCGGCCATGGCCGACCTGGTCGAGTTGGGCAAGCAGGGGATAGCGCTCAGCGGCGAGGAGTACGGCGGCCGGCCGGAGTTCCTCTTCTCCGGGCTCAACGCGATCAAGCCGGCCATGATCGAGGAGGCCACCCGCAACGCCCGCGAGGTGGCGGACAAGTTCGCCCGCGACTCGGAGAGCCGCCTGGGCAGGATCCGCACCGCCAGCCAGGGGCTGTTCACCATCCAGGACCGGGACACCAATACCCAGCACCTGAAGCGGGTGCGGGTGGTGAGCACGGTGGAATACTACCTGGTGGACTGACCCGCCTGAGGCGCCAGGTCGGCGAGGGCCGCGCCGACATCCTCGCAGAGTTCCCCGACCGTGTCGTAGAACACCTCCGTGGCCGCGGAGAAGTGCAGCAGCACGCTGTTCAGTCGTTCGGGCACGTACGGAAAGATCTTGCGCAGGTTGACGATCCTGTTCCGGGTGACCAGGCCGAAATCGGCCGGGGTGATCCTGTCCAGCACCACCGGGCCCAGGGTGACATCATCCTGGACGGTCCTCGGGGTGTGGTCCCCCCGGCCCACCAGGTAGGTGAGGATGTTGCCCAGTTCGAACAGGTCGAGGGCGAACGGCCGCTCCGGCAGGTGGAAGTCGTAATCGAAATCGATCCAGTACAACTCGCCGGTGGTCCGCTCGACAAACACGTGGTCGCGCCGGATATCGCCGTGCCGGAATCCCTGTTCGTGGAGAAAGCCGACCGCCTGCATGGCAGGCAGGAAGCGGGCGAGCACATCCGGGAGTTCGGTGAACAAATACTCTTCGTGGGACAGCCGGCTGCGCTGGATGACCTTGTCCAGCCGGTTGCCGTCCACCGGCTCGATCACCCGCACCAGGTTGCCCGCCTCGTCGAGCAGCAGTTCCCCCTGCATGAAATGCGGCCGGCCGCGGACAAGCTCGAGGATGCGCGCCTCCTTTTCCGGGCTGCGGTAGCAGGGGATGGTGTAGCCGCCCAGGCTGACGTCAAAGGTCTCGTAAAACACCAGCTTGACAATGTACGACGCGCCGCTGGCGAGATCCTCCACCTTGGGCACCCACTGCTTGACCTGCTCGTCGACCCCGAACCGCCCCTCCTTGGTGTAGGCGGTCACCAGAAAGTACCGGTCCTCCACCAGAAGGACGTCGCCGTAGTCGATGGCGGTGAAATCCGTGGTGTCCGTGTACACCCGCGGCCGGCGCCGCAGACTGCGGGTGACCCGGTGGTCCCGCAGGGTCGCGGCGATGGCCGGCGGCAGAATCGTCGGGTCGTGGCTGGCGGCCATCTCAGCCGACCACCCAGACGGCCACGTCCCGGCCGGTGTGGACCAGGGCACTGGAAATGGAGCCGAAGAGGAATTCCTCGGCCTTGGGAATGCCGCGCTTGCCCACCACGATGGTGCCGTAGTGCTCCCGGACCTGCATGTCGAGAATGGCCGCGCTGATCGTTTTCCCCTCGGCCATCAGGCACCTTTCGGTCACCGCTGCTGCGGCCAGGCCATGGCCGGCGAGAATGGTTTTGGCCCGGGCGAACAGGTCCGCCGCCTCCCCCACCCGCGCATCGCGGTAGTCCTCCAGGGTGGCGCCGGAGCGGTACCAGTCCGGCGGCGGTTCCGGATAAATGTGCAGCAGACAGACAAAGATGTCCTGCCGCTGGCCCAGCATGCCGCCCACGTACTCGACCGCCCTGGTCGAGCGGGGTGACTCGTCGATGGCCACTATGATGCGTTTCCAGTCCACGGTTCGCCCTCCTCCCTTGCAGATCGACCGGTGCCTGCCGGGCCGGCGCCCCGCCGACCGGGCCGGGTGCGCCGCCGGGCAGCGCTGACAGTCTCTCCTTAGGCCAGAACCGCAGGTTTTTCCATAAAGGAAAAAAGGAAAGAAAACGGATATTCAAAATATCCATAAGGCCGCTGGTTCGATCCCGAAGCGTCTCCGGGCGGCCGACCGCGGTGCGGGGATCGTCGGGCTACGGCCGCTCCAGCGCCCGCGCCAGGGCCTCGGCCAACTCCCGGACCGAAAAGGGTTTCTGCACAAACGACAGCCCCGGCTCCAGCACCCCCCGCTCGGAGACGATGCCGGCGGCGTAGCCGGACATGAACACCGGGCGGACGTCCGGGCAGAGCTGCGCCACCCGGGCGGCCAGGTCGCGGCCGTTCATCTCCGGCAGGATCACGTCGGTGAGCAGCACCCGGACGGTTTGCCGGTGCCGCTCCGCCAGGGCCAGTCCCTCGGCCGGGCTTGCCGCCTCCAGGGCGGTGTAGCCCAGTTCCTCGAGCATCTGCCGGGTGAGCTTGCGCACGAACGGGTCGTCCTCGACCACGAGTACGGTCTCGCCCCGGCGGGAGGGCGTGGCCGGAGGCTCTTCCTCCGCCGCCGGACCGATGTCGCCCGGGTACCGGGGCAGGTAGATGCGGAAGGTGGTGCCCGCTCCGGGAGCGCTGTCCACCTGGATGCAGCCCCTGTTCTGGGTGACGATGCCGTAGACGATGGCCAACCCCAGCCCCGTGCCCTTGCCCAGCTCCTTGGTGGTGAAAAACGGCTCGAAGATCCGCTCGCTGGTCGCCCGGTCCATGCCGCTGCCGGTGTCCTGCACCGAGAGCAGCACGTAATCCCCGGCCGGGCAGCCGGGCGGGGCCGTGCCGGTCGCCGGGTCGAGGCTGACCTTGCCGGTGGCGATGGTGATCGCGCCCACCCCGGTGATGGCCTCGCGGGCGTTGACGCAAAGATTGATGAGCAGCTGGTCGACCTGGCCCGGATCCATCCACACCGGCCAGGGGTCGCTCCCGGGCTGCCAGCGCAGGTCGATATCCTCGCCGATGAGCCGGCCGAGCATGGTGCGGATCCCGTCCACGGCGGCGTTGATCGACAGGGCGCGGGGGTGGATGGTCTGCTGGCGGGCAAAGGCGAGCAGCTGGCGGGTGATCTCCGCCGAGCGCTGGGCCGCGTTGTGGATCTCGCTCAAGGCCTCGTGCACCGGCGAGGTCGGGTCCACCCTGTTCAGGGCCATCTCCGCGTAGCCGAGCACCACCCCGAGGGCGTTGTTGAAATCGTGCGCCACCCCGCCCGCCAACAGTCCCACCGATTCCAACTTCTGCGCCTGGGCCAGCTGGCCGCGCAGTTTCTCCCGCTCCGCCTCGGACTGTTTGCGCTCGGTGATATCGTGGATGATCATGCTCGAGCGCGGCTCGCCCCGGTAATCGGTGAACATCACCGAGGAGACCTCGGCCGGGAAGGTGCTGCCGTCGGTGCGGCGCAGGGTCAGCTCGCCCGCGGCCAGGCCGCGCGTCCGCCGCTCGGCCAGCAGCCGGGCATAGTTCGGGTCGCTCGTGTCGACAAATTCATCGCGGGCAAGGCCGCGGAGTTCCTCTTCGGTGCCCCCGAACATGCGGCAGGCCGCCGGGTTGGCGGCGAGCACGCCCCGGTCCGGCACGGTGAGCAGGACCGCGTCCAGGCTGTTCTCGAACAGGGCCCGGTAGCGCAGCTCGCTCTCCCGGAGCGCCTCTTCCGCCTGGCGGCGCTCGACCATCTCGCCGAGCAGGCGAGCCGACACCTCCAGCCGCCGCTTGGCCAGGTCGATGATGAACGGCGGCCGGGTCTCGTAGGCCTCGGCCCACAGGCGCAGCTCCTCCTCGTCCACCTGGAAGCGGGCCGCCAGTTCCCGGCGCTGTTCCGGGTCGGCGGGCGGGTCGCCGTAGCAGAAGGCCATGGCGCCGATGACCGTGCCGCCGGCGCGCACCGGCACGGCGCAGGTGCGCAGCCCGCCCGCGCACGCCCGGTCCAGGCCGTGGCCGCTGTCGATCACCCGCCGGGCGGTGTCGGTCCAGCAGGATTCGTGGCAGAGCCAGCGGCCGCAGCCCAGGGCCTGGCGGTTGTCCCCGTCCGGGCAGAGGCGGCGCGAGGCCGCGTTCAGCAGCCGGCACCACCCGGAGGCGACCAGGTGCAGGGCGTAGTCGCCGTTTTTCTCGTAAATCGAGGCCGAGGTCTCGAGCAGGTCGAGAAAGTCGCTGACAATGTCGGTGAGCACCGCCCCGCCCACCGCGGTGCGGATCAGCCCGTGGGTGTTCAGTTCGGCCAGGTCGCCGTACGGCTGGGGCTCGATGGTCCGGCCCACCGGCCGCTGCGGGTCGAGCAGCCACTCGATGCGCTGCAGGGCCGAGGCGCTCTGCATGGCCTCCACCGCCTGCCACACCGCCTCCATGAGCAGGTTCAGGGTGAGGGTGTCGGTGGCGTCGTAGTCCGCGCCCTTGTTGGCCACGCCGACCACGGCCTGGACCCTGCCCTGGTGGATCACCGGCACGGTGAGGAACCGCTCGATGCGCACGTGCCCCTCGGGAAACCCGCGCCTCTGCGGGTGGTCGGCCTGGAAATCGTTGACCAGGACCGGCTCCCGCCGGCGCACCGCCTCGCCCCAGAGGCCGGCCCGGTCGAGATGGTACGAGCCGGTGCTGTCCGCCACCTCGCACTGGGGCGGCACCTCCCGGGACAGGCAGGGGTTTCTGAACCCCTGGCAGCGTTCGTCGTACAGGTTGATGAAGCCGATGGTGGAGGCGGTCAGTTGGACCGCCTTGTCCACGGCCTGTTCGAGAAAGGCGTCGAGTGACCGGTGGCCCTGCTGGAGCAGCTCGACCACGGCCTTGAGCCGCTCGGCGTGGCGGCGGATCTCGGTCTCGGCCCGCTGCCGGGCGACCACCTCGTCCTGCAGCTGGAGCATCTTCTCCTCCAGCTTGCGCACCAATCGGTCGTTGTAGAGGAGCAGCACCTCCTCTTCCGGCGGCTCGGCCGGGGCGGACGGGTGCGAAAGACCGGCCCGGGCGACCATCTCCCTGGTCATTGCCAGCAGCTGTTCCGGCTCGGCCGGCTTCATCAGGAAGCGGTCCGCGCCGCAGCGCCGGGCCAGGTCCTCGTCCTGGGGGTTGGTGTAGGTGCCGGTGTAGATGAGGATGGGCAGGTCGTGCAGGCGGGGGTCGGCGCGGATCTCGCGGCAGAGCTGAAAGCCGTCCATCACCGGCATGAGGATGTCGCTGATCACCAGGTCGAAGGGTTCGGCGGCGAGCAGCTCCAGGGCCTCGCGACCGTTTGCGGCACAGCGCACGGTGTGGCCGTGGCCGCGGAACAGGACCTCCAGCAGGTAGCGGGACTGCCGGTCGTCATCCACGGTGAGAATACGCATGCTGCCTCCGGGTCGGTGGCTCAGCCCGCCAGGTGGCGGCGGATTTCTTCGACAAAGGTTGTCGGATCGATGGGCTTTTCGATGTAGCCGCCGGCCCCGGCGGCGAGGATGCGCTGCCGGTCGCCGGCCATGGCGTGCGAGGTCACGGCGATGATCGGCACCGCCGCCAGCTCGGCCTGCTCCTTGAGCGCCGCGGCCACGGCATAGCCGTCCATGCCGGGCAGCTGGATGTCGAGCAGGATGGCCCGCGGCCGCCACTCGAGGGCCACGGCCACCGCCCGGGCGCCGTCGGTGACGCCGAGCACGGTGAACCCGTTTTTTTCGAGCAGAAAGCGCATCAGGTACAGGTTCTGCTCGTTGTCCTCGATCACCAGCAGGCGGTCGCTCATATCGCTTCTCCGGGTGTTGGCGGCAGGATCACGGTGAACACGCTGCCCTCTCCCGGGGTGGAGGCCGCCTCGAGCGCGCCGCCCATCAGGTCGAGCAGCCGCCGGCAGATGGACAGCCCCAGCCCCGTTCCCTCGTACCGGCGGTGCAGCGTGTTGTCCGTCTGGTAAAAGGGGGTGCCCAGGCGGGCGAGCTGTTCGGCCGGGATGCCGATGCCGGTGTCCATGAAGGCGACCCGCACCCGCTCGTCCTCGGCCGTGCAGTCGATGCGCACCGAGCCCTGTTCGGTGAACTTGACCGCGTTGTTGAGGAGGTTGACGAACACCTGCTCCAGCCGGCGCTGGTCGGTGGTCACCCGGATCGGCGCCGCCGGCCTCTGCCAGTGCAGGGCCAGCCCCTTGTGTTCCGCCAGCGGCGCAACCATGCGCACCACCCGCTCCAGGGCCTCGCGCACATCGAAGGTGGACAGGTCGAGCTGCATCTGGCCGGCCTCGATGCGGGAGATGTCGAGCACGTCGTTGATCAGGGCGAGCAGGTGGCGGCCGCTGGCCTGGATGATGGTCAGCTGCTTGTGCTGCTCCTCGTTCACCGGCCCGGCCAGCCCCTGGAGGAGCACCCCGGTGAAGCCGATGATCGAGTTGAGCGGCGTGCGCAGCTCGTGCGACATGGTGGCCAGGAAGGCGGACTTGAGCCGGTCCGCGGACTCGGCCGCCTCCTTGGCCGCGGCCAGCTCGGCGGTGCGCCGGGCGATGCGCTCCTCGAGTTCGCTGTTCAGCTGCAGCAGGGCCTGCTCGGCCTGGCGGCGGGCGGTGATCTCGGCCTGCAGCAGCCGCCACCTGTGGCGCAGCAGCAGGAAGAGCACCAGCGCGGTGACGAGCACGAACCCCCAGCCCTTGGCGGTCTGCACGTGCGTGGCCTGGACCGCGTCGCCGGCGAGGTGCTCGACCAGCAGGTCGGAGAGCAGGATGTAGCCGCCGCCCAGGAGCAGGTAGACCACGGCCACCTGCAGGGGGAAGCGGGCGGTGGAGACTCTCATGGCCGTTCTCCGGGAGCGGGCCCGGCAAGGGCCGCCCGCACCGCGCGGTCGAGTTCCTCCAGGCGGAAGGGTTTCTGCAGGAAGAACGCCGGCCGCTCACCGCCGCCCTTGGATCCGGCGGCGTGCAGGGCATGGCCGGACATGCACAGCACCCGCAGGCCGGGCCGGGCCGCCTGCAGGGTGTCGGCCAGTTCCCGGCCGCCCGTGCCGGGCAGGACCAGGTCCGTGACCAGCAGATCGATGGCGCCCCGGTGCTCCCGGGCCAGCTGCAGGGCCTCGGGTGCCGAGGCCGCGGCCAGCACCCGGTAGCCCAGCTCGACAAGCATCAGCCGGACCAATGGCAGGAGCGACGGCTCGTCCTCCACCAAAAGGACCGTGGCCCCGGCCGCGGCCAGGGCGGGCACGGGTTCCGCGGCCGGGGTCGGCTCCGCCTGCCGCTCGGCGAGCGGCAGGGCCAGGGTGACGGTCGTGCCCTCGCCCGGGGCGCTGGTCAACTCGATGCAGCCCCCGTGCTGGTGGACGATGCCGTGCACCGTGGGCAGCCCCAGGCCGGTGCCCTTGCCCGGCGCCTTGGTGGTGAAGAACGGCTCGAAGATCCGCTCGCGGGTGGCCTCGTCCATGCCGCAGCCGGTGTCCCGGACCGTGAGCAGCACCCGCTCCGGGCCCGGACCAGGGGACGCGCCGGCGCAGGTTTCGCAGGTGCATGGCCCCATTGCGGTGGCAATGGTGATCGTGCCGGCGCCGGTGATGGCGTCGCGGCTGTTCAGGCAGAGGTTGATGAGCACCTGGTCGAGCTGGGCCGGGTCCATGCGCACCGGCAGTTCGCCGGGAGCGGGCTGCCAGACCAGCTCGATCCGCTCGCCGATGAGCCGGGTGAGCAGGGCGAGCAGGTCCGGGATGGCCGTGTTCAGGTCGAACACCCGCGGCTGGATCGGCTGCCGGCGGGCAAAGGCGAGCAGTTGGCCGGTGATCCGGGCCGAATGTTCGGCCGCGCGGAGGATTTCCTGCAGGTCGGCGTGGAGCGGGTCGTCGGCCGCGGTCCGTTCCAGGGCGAGCTGGGTGTAGCCGAGGATCACCGCCAGCATGTTGTTGAACTCGTGGGCCACCCCGCCGGCCAGGAGGCCGATGGACTCCATTTTCCGGGCCTGGCGGAGCTGCTCCTCCATCTGCCGGAACTCGGTGATGTCATAGATGATGGAGTGGAGCACACTCCTGCCCTGGATGTCGATGATGCTCGAGTACACGGCCACGTCGCGCACCGAGCCGTCCGCCCGCCGGTGGCGGAACTCGAAGTGGATGCGCTCACGCCGGCGCACCCGCTCCATCTCCTCCTGGATCTGTTCGGGGCCGAGGGTGTTGATCTCGTCGATGCGCATCCGCTCCAGCTGCTCCCGGGGCCAGCCGTAGAAGGCGGCCGCCGCCTCGTTGGCCTCGAGGATGCGGCCGTCCTCCGGGTCGATGAGCAGCTTGACCGCGGCATGCCGCTGGAACAGGGTGCGGAACTTGGCCTCGCTCTGGCGCAGGGCCTCCTCCATCACCTTGCGCGTGGTGACCACCTCGGTGAACAGCACCGCGCCGCCGATGGTGTCCGCGGTCTCGTACCAGGGGTACATGGCCCAGCGCACCCATTCGCGCCGGCCATCCTGGCGGACAAACTGGTCCTCCTCGCACCGCTCGACGCTGCCCTGCAGGCAGCGCCGGTGCACCTCCCGCCAGCGTTCGGGGATCTCGGGGAACACCTCGTAGTGCGATCTGCCGATGATGTCCCGCTCGCCCAGGCCGTAATCGGCCAGGTAGCGGCGGCTCACCGCCAGGTAGCGCATCTGTTGGTCGAACATGGCGATGGCCGCCGGCGCCTGATCGACAAACAAGCCGAGCAGCAGCCGCTCCCGGCGCACGGTCTCGCGCAGGGCGTAGCCCTCGCTGACGTCGCGGAACACGAGCACCACCCCGAGCAGGTCGCCGTCCGGGGTGAGGATGGGCGCGGCCGAATCGGCGATATGGCGGCGCTGGCCGTCCCGGGCGATGAGGATGGTGTGGTTGGCCAGGGTCACCGCCGCCCGGCTGGCGAGCACCTCCTGCACCGGGGTCGGTACCGGTTGGCCGGTGCGGCTGTCCTCGAGCGCCAGCACCCGGTCGAGCGGCTGGCCCTCTGCCGTCGCCGCCGGCCAGCCGGTGAGGGTTTCCGCCGCCGCGTTGACCAGGGTCACCCGGCCGGCCGCATCCGTGGCCACGACCCCGTCGCCGATGGCCTGGAGGATGACGGCCCGGTGCTCGAGCACGGCGCGGGTCTCGGCCGCGGCCTCGAGCAGATCCCGGTCGTGGGCCCGCTGCCGGCGCTGCCAGGCGATGAGCGCTCCGCTGCCGGCCAGGGCGGCCAGCGCGGCCATCAGGCCGAGCAGCAGGAGGATGCGGGCCTGACCGTCGGCAAAGGCCTCGGCCGTGTCGATCTTGGTCACCAGGAACCAGGGCGTGTCCGGGATGGGCAGGGCCACCGCCTCCACCTCGGCGCCGCGGTAGTCCCGGCCGCGCAGGGAGCCCTGGCGCCCCTGCACGGCCTGCACCGTGACCAGTTCGGTCTGGCTCAGCGGTTCGCGCAGGGTGAAGGCCGCGCCCGGCCGGTGGCGGGTGTTGGCCAGGAACAGCACCGCCTCGCCGTCCCGGCGCACGAGCAGGGTTTCCGCGGTGCGGCTGGGCAGCGGCCAGGCGTGCAGCTGCGGAAACAGGAAGCCGGCGCCATCGCTGAGCAGCAGCAGGCAGCCGAGGGCGCGACGCCCCCGGCCGGCAGCGTCGTACAGGGGCACGACCACGGCCGAGTAGGCCGTCTCCCCGGGGGCGTCCCGGTGCAGGTCCACGAACACCGGTCGCTGCCCGGCCAGGGCCCTCTGCAGCACAGGAGCCAGCCAGGGGGCAGGGTCAACGGTCGCAGGACCGAGCCGCCACCGTTCCCTCGCCTCCACATCCACCAGGCGGACATCGCTGAAGCCATGCTCCTCGGCCAGGGAGGACAGGTGGCGGTGCAGCTCCCTGCGGCTGGCCGCATCGGGCCCGGCCAGGAAGCGGACCACCGCGTCGACCAGGTAGGGATGGTGCATGAGGCTTGCGCCATCCTCGAGCTGATCCGCGTACCAGTCGGTGATCTGGGCCGCCTTGAGCCGGGCGATGGCCGAGAGTTCCCGGGCCACCTCGACCCGCACACTCTCAATCTGGACCCGGTAGATCCACATGCCGGCCGCGAACAGGGCCAGCACCAGGGCCACCGCCATGGCGACAGTCCGCCGGAACCCGGTTCCGGCGGCAGCGGTCATGCGGCCGCGGGCACCCCGGAGGGCAGGGTCAAGGTCGGCGGGCTGTTGGGACTGTGTCGATTTTCCGGTCATGACGGCGCGCCTCCGGCGTGGTCATCACGTGTTTTCGCCCGGCCGGGAAACCCGCGGGCGGTGCCGTTCTGCGGCCGTCTCGCCTGCTGTCTTCCGTACCACCGCACCGGGGCGGTCGCGCCCGGCGCCGACCCATGCCGGGCAACTTCCGGCCCGGCACAATCCCGCCCGGAGAGCGGCAGTGCCGTCAGCGGGGGCCTGCAGAAAACCGGCGAACAGGTGCACCACCAGCGGTGCAGGAACACAACCGCTGCAGGTTCGAGGAAAAGAACAGCAGGCAGTGCGAAAAAAAACCGCAACTCCGTGTCCGGGAGAACCGCGGATGGCTCTCCTCCGCCCCGGGAGTTGCCGCGACGACAACGACAGGTGATCGGGATTTTTACAAAATCTAGGGCACAACAGCAGGTTGCACAAGGGAAAAGAGACCGCAGGGTGCAGTGAGCTTGTCTTTCCTTGCGCCGGCAGACACAAGCTGTCCTGCAATGCTGCTGGTCCATGCCTGATCAATCCCTGCGATGAGAATGGTTCTTCTTCATTGTTGCCATTGCCCGGCCGCCACTGCCGATTTTTTACCGAATATTTACCTTTTTCTTTGACATTGACCAGGTGCTGTCAGACAATACCGGCAAATCGTCCAAACTGTTCCCCTGGTTGTGCAGAAGAGATTCTCCACCCCAGCTGTCCCCTGTCGTCAGGGTACTTGCCCTGAACGACTCGTTCTTTTTCCGCCGGTCCCGTGTCCGAAGAGAATATTTTCATGCCCCCGGTTTTCCATCTGCTGCTCGTCGCGGCCGATCCTGTGCTGTTGGATGGCCTGGACGAATGGCTCCGCACCTCGGCCCAGGCGCCCTGCACCCGCGTGCGCTGCGACCATGCCGCAGCCGCCGCCTCGCTGCTCGGCCGGGAAGAGTTCGACCTGGTCCTGTTCGCGCTCGACCCGGCCGAGACGGCCGGAGCGGACGCGCTTGCCCGCCTCGCCGCGGCCGCACCCGCCACCCCGGTGCTCGCCCTCAGCGCCCGGGACGACGAATCGCTCGCCCTGCAGGCCCTGCGCGCCGGCGCCCAGGACGTCCTGGTGCTGGAACGGCTGAACGCCGAGACCATCGGCCGCATCTGCCGCTACGCCATCGAGCGGGCCCGCGCCAAGGCCCAGTCCGAGACCTCGGAGCAGTTTCTCCGCGCCGCGGTGGACACCCTCTCCGCCCACGTGGCCATCCTCGACAGCCGGGGGCGGATTGTGACGGTGAACCGGGCCTGGCAGGCGTTTGCCGCAGCCAACGGCATGCCGGCCGACATGACCTTTGCGGGTGTCGATTATTTTTCGGCCTGCACCGGGGCGAGCGGCGAGGACGCGCCCACCGCGGCCGCGGCCGCGGCCGGCCTGCGCGCGGTCATCGCCGGCGAGCGCGACCTGTTCGAGATGGACTACCCGTGCCACGGCCCGAACGAGCAGCGCTGGTTCCACCTGCGCGTCACCCCCTTTGCCGAACCGGCGCCGCGGCGGGTGGTGGTCGCCCACGAGAACATCACCGACCGCAGGCTGGCCGAGGCGGCCCAGCGACGCAGCGAGGGGCTGTTCGAGAAGATCTTCACCATGGCCCCGCTCGGCCTGTGGCTGGCCGACACCCGCGGGCGGATCCTGCGCGGCAACCCGGAGGGGCTGCGCATCTGGGGTCTTACTCCAGACACGCGCCTCGACCAGCCCGGGCTGTTCCGGGCCCGGCGGCTGCCCGGCGGGGAACCGGTGGGCCCGGCGGACTGGGCCATTGTCCGCAGCGTGCGCCAGGGGGTGACGGTGCGGGACGAACTCCTCGAGGTCGAGGCCGCGGACCGCACCAAACGCTACATCCTCAACTACACCGCGCCGCTGGAGGACGAGGACGGGCGGATTCTGGGCGGGGTGATCGCCAATCTCGACATCACCAGGCGGGTCGCTGCCCAGCAGCAGGCCGAAAACGCGCTGGAACACATCCGCCTCATCCTCGACACCTCGCCCAACTGCCTGTTCATCAAGGACCGGGACGGCCGCTACGTGCTCGTCAACCGCGCCATGGCAACGTTGTTCGGGACAACCGTGGACACCCTGGTCGGCTCGAGCGACAGCGAATTGGCCGCCGGCGGCCACTGGACGGCGGCGGGCGACGACCGGCCGGGTGCGGACAGCGACATCCGTTCCTTCGTCGCCCCGGGCGGCAGCCGGCGCTGGTTCCGCTGCTTCACCGCGCCCATCAGCTGGCCGGGCCGCGAAGAATGCACCCTGACCATCGCCGTGGACATCACCGAGGCGAGAGAGGCCCGGGAGAACCTGCGCGCCTCGGAAGAACAGAAACGGGTGATCCTCGACAGCCTGGACAGCCAGGTGGTCATGCTCGACCACGGCCTGCGGGTGGTCTGGGCCAACCGGACCGCCCGCGAGCAGGTGCGGCCCGACGGCGAGCCGCTGCACTGCTACGAACTGATCACCGAGTTCCGCTCCGGCCCCGGCCCCGGTCCCTGCGCCGACTGCCCGGCCATCGCCGCCTTCAGGACCGGCCGGAGCGCCCAGGTCACGAGGAAGAACGCTGCCGGCCGGACCATGTCCCTGTCGGCCAATCCCATTGTCGATGAACAGGGCCAGGTGGCAAACGTGGTGGTGATCACCACCGACATCACCGAGCGGCTGTCGCTCGAACGCCAGCTCCGCCAGGCCCAGAAGATGGAATCGCTCGGCACCCTGGCCGGCGGCATCGCCCATGACTTCAACAACATCCTCGCCGCCCTGCTCGGCTATGCCGACCTGGCCCGCCTGCGCCTGAGGGACCAGCCGCAGGTGGCCGAGTACCTGGAGCAGGTGGCCAGCGCCGGCGAGCGGGCCACGGACCTGGTCCGCCAGATCCTCACCTTCAGCCGCCGCCAGGACGCGGACCTGCAGCCCCTGCAGGTGCCGCTGGTGGTCAAGGAGGCGCTCAAGCTGCTGCGCTCCACCCTGCCCGCCACCGTGACCCTGAAGACCTCGATCAGCACCACGGTGGAGCCGGTGCTGGCCGACCCCACCCAGGTGCACCAGATCGTCATGAACCTGTGCGTCAACGCCAGCCACGCCATGGAACCGGACGGCGGCGAACTCTTCGTGCGCATCGACCAGCTGACCCCGGACGAGGGGTTTTTCAGGGAACACCCGGAACTCTCGCCCGGGCCCCACCTGCGCCTGGTGGTGAGCGACACCGGCTGCGGCATGACGCCCGAGGTGATGGCGGCGATCTTCGAGCCCTACTTCACCACCAAGGGCCACCGGGAAGGCACCGGGCTCGGCCTGGCGGTGGTGCACGGCATCGTCAAGCAGTACCGCGGCGAGATCGTGGTCGAGTCCGAGCCGGGCCGGGGGTCGACCTTCGCCATCTACCTGCCGGTGGTCCCCCGCCGGGAAAGCCCGCACGAGCGCGGCATCGACCGGCAGTTGGGCGGCCGGGGCGAACACATCCTGCTGGTCGACGACGAGCCCATCCTGTGCAAGTTCTACCAGCAGTTCCTCAAATCCCAGGGCTACCGCATCACCACCTGCACCGACCCGGTGCTGGCCCTGGCCCTGTTCGAGGAGGACCCGGCCGCCTTCGACCTGGTGCTCTCGGACGTGACCATGCCCGGCATGACCGGCGACAAGATGGGCCAGCGGATGCTCGCCCGCCGGCCGGAGCTGCCGGTGCTGCTCATGACCGGGTACACCAAGATCATCACCGGCGAGCAGGCCCGGGCCCTCGGCTTCCGCGGCCTGCTGGCCAAGCCGGTGCCGCAGAACGACCTGCTCGCCACCCTGCGCCGGGTGCTCACCACCCCGGCCGAGGTGGAGCCATGAGCGCCGAACGGATGGTTTCGCTCGCACCCATCCTGGTGGTCGACGACGAGGGGCCGGTGCGCGACCTGCTCACCACCATTCTCGAGGAGTGCGGCTACCCCTGCCTGGCGGTGGCGGACGTGGCCGCGGCCAAAAAGGCGCTGGGCCAGATCCCGGTGGAGATGGTGCTCACCGACCGGGACATGCCCGGCGAAACCGGAATCGACCTGATCCGCCACATCAAGGCGCACCACCCGGACACCGGGGTGATCATGGTCACGGTGATCGACGACATCGACCAGGCCCGGGAGGTGCTCGACCTGGGCGTGTACGGCTACATCACCAAGCCGTTCACCCGCAACCAGGTGCTCATCACCGTGGAGAACGGCCTGCGCCACCGCCAGACCGCGCTGGAGAACCGTCACCACGCCGCCCGCCTGGAAGACCTGGTCCGACAGCGCACCGAGGCCCTGAACGAGCAGCTCAACCTGCTCCGCACCCTGCTCGACACCATCCCGGCCCAGGTCTTTTACAAGGACACGGACGGGGTCTACCTGGGCTGCAACCAGGCCTTCGAGGAGGCGGTCGGCCGGCCGCGCGGGGCCATCCTCGGCCGCACCGCGGCGGACCTGCACCCGCCGGAGCTGGCGGCGCAACTCACCCGAGAAGACGAGGCGTTGCTCGCCACCGGGATTCTGTGTCCGCGAGAAAGCACCTTCATCCACCCGGACGGCTCGCGGCGAGCGAGTCTCACCCACAAGGCCGTATTCACCGGCAGCGATGGCCGGGTGGCCGGCCTGGTCGGCGTGCGCTACGACATCACCGAACTGAAGACCGTGGCCGAGTCCCTGCGCCGCTCCGAGGCGACCCTGCGCTCGATCATGGACCACCTGCACGTGGGCGTGGTCATGTGCACCGAGACCCTGGCGCCGGTGCAGGTCAACCGGCAGATGCGCCGCTGGTTCCCGGAGCTTGGCGAGGACGGGGGCGGCAGCCTGCCCGGCGACCTGCTCGCCCGCCTGGCCGCGGCCGGAGCGCGGGGCACTGTCCCCGGCCCGGGCGAGCACACCGTGGTGCTGCCCACCGCGCTCGGCGAACGGGTGTTCAAGGTGGTGCTGCAACCGGTGCAGGACGGCAGCCACCAGGCCCCGGCGGTGATCGGCCTGTTCGAGGACGTGACCGACGCGCTCACTGCCGAGCGCGAACTGCGCCAGGCGCAGAAGCTCGAGGCCATCGGCCAGCTGGCCGCGGGCATTGCCCACGAGATCAATACGCCCACCCAGTACGTGGGCGACAACGTCCGCTTCCTCGGCGACGCCACCATTGACCTCGCCGCGGTCCTGGCCGGGGCGGACCGCCTCTGCCGGGCGGCCCTGGCCGGTGAGCCGGCGGTTGAACCGGCCCGGGCGCTGGCGGCCCTGCAGACCGAGGTCGACCTGCCCTACCTGCTCGCCGAGATCCCCGGCACCATCGAACAGACCCTGGAGGGGGTGGAGCGGGTGGCCACCATTGTCCGCGCCATGCGCGAGTTCTCCCACCCGGGCACGGACGACAAGACCCTGGTGGACATCAACCGGGCCCTGGAAAGCACCATCACGGTGAGCCGCAACGAGTGGAAGTACGTGGCCGAGGTGGAAACCCGCCTGGCCGACGACCTGCCCCTGCTCAGCTGCCTGCCCGGCGAACTCAACCAGGTGTTTCTCAACATCCTCGTCAACGCGGCCCACGCCATCGCCGACCAGACCGATGGCGGCAGCAGCGGCAAGGGGGTGATCACCGTGTCCACCCGGGCGGACGAGCGCTGGCTGGAGGTGCGCATCGCCGACACCGGCGGCGGCATCCCGGCCCACATCCAGGAGCGCATCTTCGACCCCTTCTTCACCACCAAGGGGGTGGGCCGGGGCACGGGCCAGGGTCTGGCCATCGCCCGCAGCGTGGTGGTGGACAAGCACCGGGGCCGGCTGCGCTTCCAGACCGACCCGGGCCGGGGCACGACCTTTGTCATCGAGCTGCCCCTGCACCGGCCGGAGTCCCCGCCGGCCGGGACAAACGAGGTGATCCCGGAGCGATGAGCGAGCCGCGCAAGACCATCCTGTTCGTCGACGACGAAGCGAACATCCTCGCCGGCCTGGGGCGCATGCTCCGCGGCCTGCGCCAGACCATGGACCTGCAGTTCGCCGCCAGCGGCGAGCAGGCCCTGGCCGTGCTGGCCGCGCAGCCGGTGGACGTGCTCGTCACCGACATGCGCATGCCCGGCATGGACGGCGCCACCCTCCTGGGGCTTGTCCAGGAACGCTACCCGCAGGTGATCCGGATCATGCTCTCCGGCCAGGCGGACCGGGACTCGGTGCTGCGCACCGTGGTCACGGTGCACCAGTTCCTCACCAAGCCGACCACCCCGGAAACCCTCAAGGAGGTGCTCACCCGGGCCTGCGCCCTCCAGGACCTGCTCGCCGACGCGCAGCTCAAGGCGCTCATCTCCCGGCTGGGCAGCCTGCCCAGCCTGCCCGCGCTCTACGCCGAACTGCAGCGGCGCCTGCAGGACCCGGACTGCGCCCTGAACGACGTCGCCCGGATCATCGAGCAGGACCTGGGCATGTGCGCCAAGGTCCTGCAACTGGTCAACTCCTCGTTTTTCGGTCTGCCCCGGACCATCGACAGCCCGGCCCGGGCGGTCAGCCTGCTCGGGTTGGACCTGGTCCGGGCCCTGGTACTGTCGGCGGGCGTGTTCACCGAGCTGCGGCCCGTCGGCCGCCAGGTGCTGCGGGTGGAGGAACTGCAGGCGCACAGCCTGGACGTGGCCCGCTGCGCCCGCCTGATCGCCACGGCGGAATCCGGGCACAAGGAGGTCGCGGACAACGCCTGCATCGCCGGCATGGTCCACGACGCGGGCAAACTGCTGCTGGCGGCCAGCCTGCCCGGGGAGTACGCCGACGTGCTCGGCCTGGCCCGGGAACAGGGGCAGGCCTGCTGGCAGGCGGAACGGCAGGTGCTGGCCGCGGACCACGGCCTGGTCGGCGGCTACCTGCTCGGCCTGTGGGGGCTGCCCGGCCCGGTGGTCGAGGCGGTGACCCTGCACCATCGCCTCGAGGACGATCCGGAACCCTCGTTCAGCCCGGCCCTGGCCGTGCACGCGGCCGACGCCCTCTGCCACCAACTGCGTCCCGGAACGGACGGCCTGGCGCGGCCCGAGTTGAACACGGCCCTGCTCGAGCGGGCCGGCCTGCTCGACCGGGTGGACCGGTGGCTGGCGCTCTGCGCCGGGGCAGAGGCCTGAGGGCGGAGACCATGGCGGAACAGATCCTGCTCGTCGACGACGAGCCCAACGTGCTCCACGCCCTCCAGCGGCAGCTGCGCGGGCGCTACACCGTCCACACCGCCACCAGCGGCGAGGCGGCCCTGCGCCTGTGCAGGGAGGCCGGCCCGTTCGCGGTGATCGTCTCGGACATGCGCATGCCGGGCATGAACGGGGTGGAGCTGCTGGCCACGGTCAAGGCCCTGTACCCGGACACGGTGCGCCTCATGCTCACCGGCAACGCCGACCAGGAGACCGCCATCGAGGCGGTGAACTCCGGCCAGATCTTCCGCTTTCTCACCAAGCCCTGCCCGCCGGCCCTGCTCCTCACCTCCCTGGCCCTGGCGGTCCGCCAGCATCGGCTGCAGACCGCGGAACAGGAACTCCTCCAGGAGACCCTCAGGGGTTCGGTCAGGGTGCTCTGTGAACTGCTCGGGGTGACCAGCCCGCTTGCCGGCAGCGCCGGCCTGCGCCTGCGCGACTTCGTGGTGGACGCGGCCGCGGCCCTGCGCCTGCCCCATCCCTGGCAGTACGAGACGGCCGCCCTGCTCTCCCAGATCGGCTGCATCGGCCTGCCCGCCGAGACCTTGAGCAAGTTCTACTCCGGCCGGGAACTGAGCGCGGAGGAGGCCGAACAGTTCGACCGCCATCCCGAGGCGGCGGCCCGGCTGCTCGAACCGATCCCGCGGCTGGAGAACGTCACCGCCATGATCCGCCTGCAGCGCCTCCGCTACGCGGACTTCACCGACGAACTGCGCCAGACCCTGTTCGCGGAGGTGCTCATCGGCGCCCAGCTGCTTCGGGCCGCGGTGGACTACGACTGCCTGCTGTTCCAGGGCCGCACTCGCGGCGAGGCGCTCACTTTCCTGCGCGGCCGGCGCAAGGTCTACAACCCCGAGGTGCTCGACGCCCTGGCCACGGTGCGCCCCACCCGCCGGGACGAGGTGCTCAGCCTCAGGGTGGACCAGGTGAGCGCCGGCATGGTGGCAATGGACGACGTGCTCGCCACCAACGGCGCCCTGGTGGTGGCCAGGGGCCAGCAGATCACCCCGCCCCTGCTCCGCGGCCTGATCAACTTCTCCCGAAAGACCGGCATCGTCGAACCCATCCGCGTCCGCGTCGGCCTCTACGCCGGTGGGGACGACACCCAGCCCCCTGACCCCGTCGATCCTGCATGACCAGCGACCAGCGCCACCCTGTGCCCACCGAAACGACCGCCAGCCGCCAGCCCGCCTTGCCCCCTGACCCCGGCTGGCTCGCCGGGGTGCTCGAACAGGCCGCCACGGGCGTGCTCGTCACCGACGCCCACGGCCTGGTGCTCTACGCCAACCGCTGCCACTGCGAGCAGCGCGGCTGCCGCCCTGAGGCGCTCCTCGGCCGGCCGGCCGACCTCGATGCGGACCGGCACCAGACCACCGTGATCCCGGTCCCGGACGACATGGGCCAGGTTCGCTGCCACCTGGTCCTCACCCGTGCGACCCCGGTTCGGGAGCACGGGCAAGGGACCGCGGCGCCGGGCGCGGGCAGCTGTGATCCGCTCACCGGCCTGGCCGACCGGGCCGCGTTCCGCGCCGGCCTGGACCGGGCCGTCAGGCAAGCCGCCGCGAACGGCGGCGACGCGAACGGGGTGGTGGTCGCCTACCTGAATCTCGACCGGTTCGCCGCCTTCAACCAGGTGATGGGCCATGGTCCGGCCGATGCCCTGCTGGTGCGCATCGTTGACCGCATCGGCCGGGCCATCCGCCGCGGCGACCTGCTGGCGCGCATCGGCGGCGACGAGTTCGCCATCCTCTTTACCCGGGTCCGGGACCAGTCCACCTGCAGCGGCACCATCGATCGCATCCTCGAGCGCATCCGCCAGCCGGTGGTGGTGAACGGGTGCGAACTGGCGGTGAGCGCCAGCATCGGCATCGCCCGCCACCCGGACCACGGCAGTGATGCCGACACCCTCCTGAGCAATGCCCACGCGGCCATGCGCCTGGCCAAGGACGAAGGCGGCGACCAGTACTGCCTGTACCGACCGCCGCAGCGGCCGGTGACCATCGACCAGCTGGATCTGGCCGGCCAGCTGCGCTTCGCGGTGGAGCGCAACGAACTCCTGCTCCACTACCAGCCGCAGGTCAGCCTGGTCTCCGGCGAGATCGTCGGCCTGGAGGCGCTGGTCCGCTGGAACCGGCCGGGCATCGGCCTGGTGCCGCCGGGCGTGTTCATCCCCATCGCCGAGGAGACCGGCCGCATCGTCGCCATTGGCGAGTGGGTGCTGGCCGAGGTGATCGCCCAACTGCTCACCTGGCAGCGGGCAGGGGTGCCGCTGGTCAAGGTGGCGGTCAACCTGGCGGCCAACCACTTCCACAACCCGGCGCTGCCTGGCCTGATCGACCGGCTGCTCGGGGCCAGCGGGATCGAACCGCACCTGCTCGAACTGGAGCTGACCGAGAGCACGGTGATGCGGAACGTGGCGCGGGTCACGGAGATCGTCGGCCAGCTCAAGGCCCGGGGGCTGAGCCTGTCGCTGGACGATTTCGGCACCGGCCACTCGTCGCTGGCCCACCTGTCCCGGCTGCCCATCGACCTGGTCAAGATCGACCGGTCCTTTGTCAGCGACCTGACCACCAACCCGACCAACGCCTCCATCGTCGCCGCCACCGTGGCCATGACCCACAAGCTGGGCATGCGGGTGATCGCCGAGGGGGTGGAGACCGAGGCCCAGCTGGCCCTGTTGCGCCGCCTGCACTGCGACCAAATGCAGGGCTTCCTGTTCAGCCGGCCGCTGCCGGCGGCGGAGGCGGCCGCCCTGCTCCGGGAAGGACGGCGCCAGCCGTTCGCCGAGGCGGCCCCGGGGCGGAACCTGCTCCTGGTGGATGACGACCCGCACGTGCTCCAGGGCCTGCGCCGGGTCTTTTACCGCTCGGGCTACCGGGTGCACACCGCTGCCGGCGGCGCGGAGGCCCTGGAGATCCTGGCCGCCACGCCGGTGCAGGTGATCATCTCGGACCAGCTCATGCCGGGCATGACCGGCGTCCAGCTGCTCGGCCGGGTTCGGAGGATGTACCCGGCCACGGTGCGCATCATCCTCAGCGGCTACGCCGAGCTGGCCACGGTCACCGAGGCCATCAACCACGGCGCGGTGTGGAAATACCTGATGAAGCCCTGGTCGGGCGAGCTGCTCCGCCAGCTGGTGGCCGAGGCCTTCCGCCACGCCGAGGAGGGCGACTGAGCCCACCACCGCCAGACCGAATCCCTTCTGCCGCAGCGTTTTTTTTGCTGTTCCGACAACAGCGCGGTTGACCCCGACCCTGCCACTCTGTAGGCTTATTCCACCGTCGCCGCGGGAAGGCGCACCCGCGCCCCCCGAAGCGGCAAACCCAGACCGCATCCGCACCCTGAACAGGCCACGGCGTCCCCGCGTGACCGCGCCGGCGCCGCCTGTTTCCCTTTCCGGCCGCGTCCTTCCCTTCGAGCAGGCCGCGGACCGGGCACACTGGCAGAGGAGGAGCGTATGAAACAGTTGGCGATGGTTGTGGCAGTCCTGCTGCTGTCCTTTCCCGGCAGCGCGGCGGCAAAGGAGGCACAGACCCTGGACGAGCTGGTGGCCCGGTTCGACTCGAGCCGGTGCAGGGAGTGCCACGCGGAGATCTACGCGGACTGGGAGCAGTCGCTCCACGCCAAGCCGATGCTCGGCCCCATCGGCAGGACGCTGGCCACCTTCCAGGGCTACGTCAACTCCCGCGACACCGAGCTGAAGAAGTCGCACGAGGTCGCGCCGGGCATGCGCGAGTTTCTCAAGCCCTGCGTGGAATGCCACCTGCCGCAGATGATGGACGCCTCCGAGGCGGTGGCCGTGGAGATCGCCGAGGCCATCGTCGACGGCGACGAGGAGGTGCTCGACAAGCTGCAGATCACCTGCCTGGTCTGCCACCAGCGAAACGCCATCCTGCGCAAGTTCCGGGACGGCGCCCCCAAAGCCGGGGTCATCTACGGGCCGAAGCACGCCGGCCCGCACGGCGACACCACCTTCCCCACCGCAGAGCCCAGCGAGATGATGCGCGACACGGTGTTCTGCGCCCAGTGCCACCAGGGCCCGAACGTGCAGCACTACGACGAGCCCATGTGGTGCACCTCCACCTTTGACAGCCACCAGCACTTCTACGTGCCCATGGGCGGCACCCAGTCCTGCCAGGACTGCCACATGCGCAACCAGGGCGGCCACCGCTTCCCGCCCAACTACCAGGACAAGGCCCAGACCTCCAAACGGCTGCAGGAGTGGATCGACCTGAACGTCACCACGGTCGGCTACCGGATGAAGCCGAACGCCACCGAGTTCATCCCCCTGGCGGTGATCAACACCGAGGTGGTCAGCCGCATCGGCCACCGCTTCCCGGACGGCTGCCCCTCGCCCAACCGGGTGACCCTGGACATCAAAGTGACAGCCATGGACGGCAAGGAGCTGTACACCGAGACCAAGACCTACATGCCGCAGCATTCCCTCGGCTACGACGACCACACCATGGTCTACGCGGCCAACCGCAAGCTGACCCTGCTGCGCGACACCAGCCTGCACCCGTTCGTGCCGAAAAAGGAGACCATCGAGGTGCGGCTGCCCGAGGGCGTGCAGCAGGCGATGGTCGAAGCGGTGCTCACCTTCCGGCAGTTGCCGGGCGTGGCCGAGGCCGAGTTCCCCATCCACACGGTGCGCCGGGAGGTCAGCCTGACCCGCTGAGCCGCGGCCACCGCAACCACCCCAATCAAAAAGGAGACACCATGTCCTGCCCGAGGAGATTCCTGCTCGCCCTTGCCCTGTTCGTTGTTGTTGCCGTGCCCGGCCCGGCCCTGGCCGAGAACCCGCCGGCCGCTCAGGCCGACGTCCATGCCGGCCACGAACTGCCACCGCCGCCTGCCGTCGAGCAGCCGGTCGACCACGCCGCCCACGGGCCGGCGGCGACCGAACCCGCACCCGCTGCCGCCGGCCACGACCACGGCCAGCCCGCAGTCGCGGACCAGGCCGCCCCACCCGCGGCGGCGGCCCAGGCCGGCGGCCACCAGGGGCATGCCATGGGCAGCATGCCCGGCATGGAGGAGATGCAGCGCCGGGACGAGGCCATGGCCGCCCGCATGCGGGAGCTGCAGGCGCAGATGGACGCCATCGCGGCGAGCACGGACCCGGCTGAGCGCAAGCGGCTCTTGGCCGCCCACCTGGACGGCCTGACCCGGGCCATCGGCCTGCTGCGGGAAATGGACGGGCAGATGATGCAGTCCATGATGCAGGACGGCAAATGCCCGATGATGGCCATGATGGCCGCACCCCAGGGCCATGCCGGAATGCAGAACATGATGGGCCACATGTCCATGTGCCGCTCGATGATGCAGAAGAAAGCGGCGCACCAGTACGCCCTGCTCGAGCTGATCGTGGCCGCGCAGAAGGCGCTGCTCACCGCCCTGCCGTAAACGGTCCCACCGGGAGGGGCAATGCCCCCTCCCGGGTTTCAGCGGGCTGGCGGCGCCGCAGGCAGGGGCGCCGCAAGCCATCCGATCCACGGGAGGTCCGCATGCCCAACGCCCCCACCCTTCCGGGCCGATCTGCGCTGCCGGTGGTCCTGGTGCTGCTGTGGCTCACCGCCGGGTGGGCGGGAACACCCCTGCCGGCCACCGGTGCGGCCGGCGACGAAGCCACCGGAACGGACTCTGGAAACGTCGATTTTGAATTGAGTTACAATTCGATCTTCACCCAATACCATACGTTCCGGGACGAGGCGATCAGCTCCTGGCCGGAGGCCAACGACACGGTCGGCCGCATCGGCGGCTGGCGCTCCTACCTGGAGGAGGCGGCCGAACCCGAACCTCCCGCGACGGGCGAACCGCTGCCCACCCACGGTCCCCCTCCGGCCGGGACAACCCACCCGCCAGACCACGGCGGCCAGCCATGAACAGGGAACGGCCCTTGCTGCCGATCCTGCTGTCGGCGGCGCTTGTGCTGTTCGCCCTTGCCGGCTGCGCCCGGGTGGACTTCGAGGAGTCGCTGGCGCGGACCAACCGGACCACGGCCGGGTTCACCGACGGCAACCTCGCCCTGGCCCAGACCGACGAACAGCGCGCGGCCATGACGAAAACAGCCGCGACCCTGCTCGCCCGCCCCTTGAATCAACAGGACGCGGTCCATCTCGCCCTGGTCAACAGCCCGGCCATCCAGGCCATGCTCGCCCGCAACTGGGCCGAGGCGGCCGGCGCGGCCCAGTCCGGCCGCATCGCCAACCCCTGGTTCGTGTTCGCCCGCACCACCCTGGCCGACGAGGTCGAGTTCGAGCGCGCCCTCACCTTCGGCCTGCTCGACCTGCTCACCCTGCCACTGCGCTACCCGGCGGCTCAAGCTCGCATCGAGTTGTCGCAGGTGCGCCTGGCCCAGGACACGGTGGACACGGTCACTGGCGTCCGCCGGGCCTGGGTGCGGGCCGTGGCCGCCCGGGAGAGGTTGGTGTATGCGCAGCAGGTGTACGAGGTGGGCGAGATCAGCGCCGAACTGGCCCGCCGCCTGCAGCAGGTGGGCAACTTCAGCCGGCTGCAGTACGCCCGCCAGCAGGCTTTTTACGCCGATGCGGCCACCCGCCTGGCCGCGGCCCGGCAGGCCGAGACCGCCGCCCGGGAGGAACTGGTCCGGGTGCTCGGCCTCTCGGATGCCCAGGAGCAACAGCTGCAGCTGCCCGAGCGCCTGCCCGACCTGCCCGACAGCCCGAGGGACCCGGCCGAGGTGAGCGCGGCGGCCCGCACGGCCCGGCTCGACCTGCAGCTGGCCCGGACCGCCTACGAGACCGCGGCCAGGGAACAGGGGCTGAACCGGCTCACCAGCCTGACGGATATCGAACTGGGCGTCCGCCATGACACCGTGTTCGATGATGCGGCCGGGACCCGGGACAACCGGGAGGGCTATGAAATCAGTGTCCGCCTGCCCCTGTTCGACTGGGGGGAGATGCAGCGCGACGCCATGAACGCCCAAACCCTGGCCGCGGCCAACCAGTTGGAGGCCGCGGTGCGCGCGGCCGGGTCAAACCTGCGGGAGGCCTACGCCGCCTACCGCACGGCCTGGGACGTGTGCCACCACTACCGCGACGAGGTCCTGCCGCTGCGCCGGGTGATCGCCGAGGAGAACCTGCTGCGCTACAACGGCATGCTCATCGGCGTGTTCGAACTGCTGGCCGACACCCGCGACCAGGTGCACGCGGTGATCGCGGCGATCGAGGCGCAGCGCGATTTCTGGCTGGCCGACGGGGCCCTGCAGGCGGCCATCATCGGCAAACCCACGGAGGCGCCGGCGGGCGTCCCGCCGGCGAGCGCGGGCAGTCCAGCCCCGGCCGACCACTGACGGGCAAGGGAAGCGGAGGAGAGACCATGACCACGAGAAGAGCCTTTCTGCAAGCGGCCGGTCTGGCCGGCGGCGCCGTGGCCGCGGCCCTGGTCAACCGCGTTGCCCTGGCCGCCCTGCCCGAGCCGGTGGTGCAGACCGAGCCCGCTACCATGCCGCCGCTTGCCCCTTCGAGCGGGCGGCCCTATCGCCCGGTGGTCACCCTCAACGGCTGGACCCTGCCGTGGCGGATGCACCGGGGCGCCAAGGAATTCCACCTGGTGGCCGAGCCGGTGGTGCGGGAGCTGGCGCCGGGCTTGAAAGCCCATCTCTGGGGCTACAACGGCCAGAGCCCGGGCCCGACCATCGAGGTGGTGGCGGGCGACCGGGTGCGCATCTTTGTCACCAACCGGCTGCCCGAGCACACCAGCATCCACTGGCACGGGCAGCGGCTGGCCAACGGCATGGACGGCGTCTCCGGCCTCACCCAGCCGGCGATCAAACCGGGCCAGACCTTTGTCTACGAATTCGAAGCGCGCCGGCCCGGCACCTTCATGTACCACCCCCACGCCGACGAGATGACCCAGATGGCCATGGGCATGATGGGCTCCTGGGTGACCCACCCGAAGGAACCCCACCCAATGATCGCCGAGGTGGACCGGGACTTCGTCTTCCTGCTCAACGCCTACGACATCGAGCCGGGCAGCTACACCCCGCGGATCATGACCATGCTCGACTTCAACCTGTGGAGCTGGAACAGCCGGGTCTTCCCGGGGATCGATGCATTGAACGTCCGCCTGCACGACCGGGTGCGGGTGCGCATCGGCAACCTGACCATGACCAACCACCCCATCCACCTGCACGGCCACGAGTTCGAGGTGACCGGCACGGACGGCGGGCCGGTGCCGCCGGCGGCGCGCTGGCCCGAGGTGACCGCGGACATCGCCGTGGGCCAGATGCGCCAGATCGAGTTTGTCGCCGACGAGGAGGGCGACTGGGCCTTCCACTGCCACAAGAGCCACCACACCATGAACGCCATGGGCCACGACCTGCCGACCATGATCGGCGTTGATCACCGCGGCCTGAGCCGCAAGATCGCCCGGCTCATCCCCGACTACATGGTCATGGGCGAACGGGGCATGGCCGACATGACCGAGATGGCCATGCCCCTGCCCGACAACACCATCCCGATGATGACCGGCGCCGGCCCGTTCGGCTCGGTGGAGATGGGCGGCATGTTCACCGTGGTCAAGGTGCGGCGCGACCAGCAGCCCGGCGACTACGCCGATCCCGGCTGGTTCCGGCAACCGCGGGGGACCCGGGCGTACCAGTACAAACAGAAGGTGCAGGAACCGCCCCGCTCCGGTTCCGCCGGCAGGCCGGCCATGGACCGGGGGGAGGCGCCCGCGTCCGCGGTCGAGGTACGGGTGCGCAAGCCGGGCGGGCACGCGGGCCACTGAAACGACCCGGTGCCGCCGTCCCATCATTACCAGACCTGTGTACAAGGAGACCGACCATGCCCGACCTGAAACTGTCCGTTGTTCCTGCCCTGCTGCTCGCCTGCTGGCTCGCGCCCCTCCCAGCCTGTGCCCAAGCCGGCGCGGCCATCAATGACCGGCCGGCGACCGTGCAGGCCCGGGCCGACCTGACCGCCGGCGAGGTGCGGAAAGTGAACAAGGAAAACGGGACGGTGACCCTCCGCCACGAGCGCATCGTCAACCTGAACATGCCGCCCATGACCATGGTGTTCCGGGTTCCGGACAAGGGGCTGCTGGATGCCCTCCGTCCGGGCGATAAGATCCTCTTCCGCGCCGAGGAAAAAAACGGAGCGCTCACCCTCACCGAGATCCACTGAGCCCGCCGCCGGCACATGGCTGCGCACGGCAGCGGCGGGAATTCCCCCACCCGGAAGAGCCACACTGCCACAGCGCTTTCCACGGAACCTGCGGCATGGTAGGATGCCCCGATCACGCCACAGCCCGTATCCGCCCACCACCCGCCCGGGGAGGCCCCCATGCGACAGCGTCCAGGCAGGATCATTGCCCTGACCCTCGGCCTGCTCAGCCTGTGCGGCTGCGCCGGCGAACGACCGGACAACCTGGGCGCGCAGGACGGTCTGCTCGTCCCCTGCCCGCGTTCGCCCAACTGCGTGTCCAGCCAGGCCACGGACGAACGCCACCGCATCGCCCCGCTCACCTTCGCCGACGAGCCGGACGCGGCCTGGGCCAGGCTGCGCACGGTGCTCATTGGCCGCGCCGACGCCACCCTGATCGAGGAACAGCCCGGCTACCTGCGCCTGGAGCTGCGCACCACCCTGTTCGTCGATGACGCCGAGTTCCTGCTGGACAGGGCCAACCGGGTCGTGCACGTGCGCTCGGCCTCGCGCCTGGGGTACAGCGACCTGGGCAAGAACCGGAGGCGGATGGAGGAGATCCGCCGCCAGTTCGCCCCCCGGGGAAAACGGCCATGACCCCCCCTGTCACCGTCCTGCCGGACGATGCGTACAACCAGGCGCTGGTGGCCAATGTCCATCCCGTGGACTGGCCGAACCCCGAGCCGCGCAACCGCTACAACCTGGTGGTGATCGGCGCGGGCACGGCCGGCCTGGTCTGTGCGGCCGGCGCGGCCGGCCTGGGCGCCCGGGTGGCGCTGATCGAGCGACATCTCCTTGGCGGTGACTGCCTGAACACGGGCTGCGTGCCCTCCAAGGCGCTCATCCGCGCCGCCCGGGCCGCGCACGAGGCGCGCACCGGTGCGGTCTACGGCCTGCGGCCGGACCCGAAAAGCGCCCCGCCCGATTTTGCCGCGATCATGACCCGCATGCGCCGGCTGCGGGCCGAGATCAGCCGCCACGACTCGGCCCGCCGCTTCCGCGACCAGCTGGGCGTGGACGTGTTCCTGGGCGAGGGTCGCTTTGCCGGTGCGGACTGCATCGAGGTGGCCGGCCGGCAACTTACCTTTCACCGCGCCGCCCTGTGCACCGGCGCCCGGGCCGCGCTGCCCGATATCCCCGGCCTGAGCGCGGCCGAGCCGCTGACCAACGAGACCCTGTTCACCCTCACCAGCCTGCCCCGCCGGCTGGCCGTGCTCGGCGGCGGCCCGGTGGGCTGTGAGATGGCCCAGGCTTTTGCCCGCTTCGGCAGCCGGGTGACCCTGGTCCAGCGCGGGCCGCAGCTGCTGGCCCGCGAGGACAGCGAGGCGGCCGCCCTGCTCGCCACGGTGTTTGCCCGTGAAGGGATAGAGGTGCGCCTGCACAGCCGGGTCATGGCCGTGCGCATCGAGAATGGCGAGCGGGTACTGGATATTGACGGCCAGGGCGGCGCGGACCAGCTGCGCGTGGACGCCATCCTGGTCGCGGCCGGTCGCGCCCCGAACGTCGAGGGGCTCGGGTTGGAGGTTGCCGGTATCGACTTCGACCGCCACGGGGTCCGCGTCGACGACCGGCTGCAAACCACCAACCCGCGCGTCTTTGCGGCCGGCGACCTCTGCTCGGCCTTCAAGTTCACCCACGCGGCCGACGCCCAGGCCCGCATCCTGCTCGCCAACGCCCTGTTCCCGGGCCGGCAGAAGGTTTCCCGGCTGGTCATCCCCTGGTGCACCTTCACCGACCCGGAGATCGCCCACGTGGGTCTCACCGCGGCCCAGGCCGAGGCCAGGGGCATGAAAACCACCACCCTGACCGTGGCGCTCGCCGAGGTGGACCGCTGCGTGCTCGACGGTGAGAGCGAGGGCTTTGCCCGGGTGCACCTGCGCCGCGGTACGGACACCATCCTCGGGGCCACCATTGTCGGTCGCCACGCCGGCGAGATGATCGCCGAACTGGCCCTGGCCATAACCGCGGGCCTCGGCCTGGGCGTGATCGGCCGCACCATCCACCCCTACCCGACCCGAACCGAGGCGGTGCGCAAGCTGGCCGACGCCTGGAGCCGCACCCGCCTGACCCCGACCCTGCGCCGGCTGTTCGCCGGCTGGCTTGCCTGGCGGAGGTGGTGACATGAACCTGCCCGCCTTGCATCCCGAAACCCTCCGGCTGGTGGCTTTCCTTGGCCTGCTCGGCCTGTTCGCCCTGCTCGAACACCGCTGGCCGCGGCGGCCGCTCACCGTGGCCAAGGGCCGCCGCTGGCTGGTCAACCTGCTCATCGTCGCCGCGGACACCCTGGCCGTGCGGTTGGTGGTGCCGGTGGTGCCGTTCGCCATGGCCGCCCTGGCCGCAGAGCGCGGCTGGGGGCTGTTCAACCTGGTGGACGCAGGCACCACGGTGCCGCTGGTGGTGAGCGTGCTCGCCCTCGACCTGGTCATCTACTTCCAGCACCGGCTCTTTCACCGCCGGGTCCTGCTCTGGCGGCTGCACCGCATGCACCACACCGACCTCGACCTGGATGTGTCCACCGGCACCCGCTTCCACCCGGTCGAGATCCTCCTCTCCACCGGGATCAAGCTGGTCGCGGTCACCCTCATCGGCGCCCCGCCGCTGGCCGTGCTCGTGTTCGAAATCCTGCTCAACGGCACCTCGCTGTTCAACCACGCCAACCTGCGCCTGCCGGCCGCTGTGGACCGCTGGCTGCGGCTGGTGGTGGTCACCCCGGACATGCACCGGGTGCACCATTCCATCATCGTCGGCGAGACGAACAGCAACTTCGGCTTCAGCCTGCCCTGGTGGGATTGGCTGTTCGGCTCCTACCGGGCCCAGCCCCGGGACGGCCACCTGGGCATGACCATCGGCCTGCGCGAGTGGCGCGACCCGGCGGAGCTGGGGCTCTGGTCCCTGCTCAGAATCCCCTTTGTGAACCGGAAACCCGGGCGGACGCCATGAACCGGGGTCGACTGGCACTTCTCGTTGTTGGCGCGCTGGCCGTCACCCTCTTTTTCGTGTTCGATCTGGACCGGTTCCTCACCTTGGCCGCCCTGAAGGCCCACCACCAGACCCTGGTCACCCTGGCCCGGGAGCAGGCCCTGCTCACCGTGGCCGGCTTCATGGCCGTGTACATCGTCCAGACCGCGCTCAGCCTGCCCGGCGCGGCGGTGCTGTCGCTGGCCGCGGGCGCCCTGTTCGGCACCCTCCGCGGCACCCTCTACGCCAACATCGCGGCCACCATCGGCGCCACCCTGGCCTTTCTCGTCAGCCGCTACCTGCTGCGCGAGGCGGTCCTGCGGCGCTTCGGCAGCAGGCTCGAACCCATCAACCGCGAACTGGAGCAGCGCGGCTTCAACTACCTCCTCTTCCTCCGCCTGGTGCCGGTGTTCCCCTTTTTCCTCATCAACCTGGCCGCCGGCCTGACCCGGCTGCCCACCCGCACCTTTGTCCTCGCCACCATGCTGGGCATTGTCCCCGGCGGCTTTGTCTACGTCCATGCCGGCGCCAGCCTGGCCACGGTGCAAACGCTTGCCGACGTGGCCTCGCCGCGGGTGCTGGGCGCCTTTGCCCTGCTTGGCCTGTTCGCCCTGGTACCCGCCCTGTACGGCTGGTACCGGAACCGGCAGACCGGCATCGACCCGGGTCCGCACGCCCACTGAACCCCCATCCCCACGAGGAGCCGTCCCATGAGCTGGCGCCTGTCACCGCCGATCGAAACCATTCTCGCCAAGGGTCGCGACGGCGTCCCCCTGGAACGGGACGAGGCCCTGCAGCTCGTGCGTCTCGACCTGGAGAGCCGGGAGACCTACGCCCTGATGGAGGCGGCCAACCACCTGTCCCGAACCACCTTCGGCGACAAGGGCGAGATGCACTTCCACATCGGCCTGAACGTCGAACCCTGTCCCATGGACTGCGCCTTCTGCTCGCTCACCCGCCGGGCCGGCCTGTTCACCGAGGCGATCGAATTCCCGGAGGCGGATATCCTCGCCTGGGCCCGCCAGGGTGCGGCCCAGGGCGCGGACGCCCTCAACCTGATGACCACCGGCAGCTATCCCCTGTCCCGCCTGCTCGAGGTGGGCCGCTGGCTGCGCCGGGAGGTGGCGGTGCCGCTGGTGGCCAACACCCGCGACCTCAATCATGCCGAGGCGGAACAGCTGCTCGCGGCCGGCTTTGTCGGCTGCTACCACGCCGTGCGCCTGGGCGAGGGCACGGACACCCCCTTCCGGCCCGAGCGGCGCATCCAGACCATCCGCGTGCTGCGCGAGGTGGGGTTGCAGTGGATGAACTGCGTCGAACCGGTGGGCCCGGAGCACACCGCCGAAGAGATGGTCGAGCTGATGCTGCTCGCCCGGCGGGAGGGGGCCACCTACAGCGGGGTCATGCGGCGGATCAACTTCCCGGGCTCGCCCAAGGAACCCCAGGGCATGATCAGCGAGCGGCGCCTGGCCCAATTGGTAGCCGTCAGCCGGCTGGTCATGGGCGATAGGGTCCGGGCCCACTGCACCCACGAGCCACACAGCCTGAGCCTCGTGGCCGGGGCCAACCTGTTCTTCCCCGAGGTGGGCTCGAGCCCGCGCGACCTCACGGCGGACACCGGCCAGGGTCGGGGCCAGTCCCTGCACCGCTGCGCCACCCTGCTGCGCGAAATGGGCTGGAACCCGGACCAGCCCTCCAACTGCTTCTAAGCTACCCATCGCCACCGAACCCAATCCCATGCGCCTCCTGACCGCCCTGCTCCTTCTGCTCGCCCTGCTCCCGGGCCTGGCCGCGGCCGAGACGCTGCGGGTCGGCACCTGGAAGACCGCCCAGACCATCCAGCCCTTTTTCTACCAGGAGTTCCTGCCCGCACCCCTGAGCGCCGAGGTGTTCGCCTTCACCAACCCGGTGGACCAGAAAACCGCCCTGCTCGCCGGCAGCCTGGACCTGGCCGGCACCACCCTGGCCCACGCCATCCACAGCGCGGTGCTCGGCCAGCCGGTGGTGCTGGTGGCGGCCCTGTGCCACAAGTGCTCGGCCCTGGTGGTGGGCCGCGACAGCCCGATCCGGGCGATCGCCGACCTGCGCGGCCGCAGGGTGGGCTACGCCCCCGGGACCATGCACGAGATCCTGTTGCGCGAGACCCTGCACCGGGCCGGCCTGGACGCGGAGCGCGATCTGGCCCTGGTGCGGGTGGATTTCTTCGACATGGGCACGGCCCTGGCGCGGGGCTCCATCGACGGTTTCCTCTCGGGCGAGCCCCTGCCCTCCCTGGCCGTGGCCCGGGGCTACGGCCGCATCCTCGCCTACCCGTACTTCGATGAAAGCGTGGGCACGATCAACGGTGGCCTGCTCGTCACCCGGGCGACCATCGCCAACCATCCGGACAGGGTGCAGGCCCTGGTCACGGCCCATGCCCGCGCCACCGAAAGCCTCATCCGCGACCGCGACCGCTGGCTCGACCGGGCCGTGGACTTCGGCACCCCGCGGCCGGTACTCGAGCAGGCGGCAACCAACATGGAACTCGGCTGGCGCATGGACGACACCTTTGTCCGCCAGCTGAAACAGCTGGGCGAACGGATGCAGCGCCTGGGCCTGATCGACCGCCAGCCCGACTACGACCAGCTGGTGGACCGCCGCTTTGTCGACCATGCAAGTAGAGAGCTGCGCTGAGCGCCCGACCGGTCGGCAGGCACGGAGGCTGACCGCATGAACGGCCGCGCCCTTCTCCCGGTGCTGCTGCCCCTGGCCGTGCTCCTCGCCTGGACCGCCTTGAGCGGCTCCGGCCTGGCGCCCGCCTACCTGCTGCCCGGGCCGGCGGCGGTGTTCGAGGCAGGGGTGCGCTATGTGTTCGCCGCGCCCGGCCAGGGCCCCTACGCGGGCCGCTTCTTCACCGACCTCCTGGCCTCGCTCGGCCGGGTGTTCGCCGGTTTCGGCCTGGCCGCGCTCCTCGGCGTGCCGCTCGGTCTCTGTTCCGGCCGGGTGGTCACGGTCAACCGGCTGTTTGCCTCGACCATCGGCGGCCTGCGGGCCGTGCCCGGTATCTGCTGGCTGCCGCTGGCGCTCATCTGGTTCGGCATCGGCTTCCGCACCACCGTCTTCCTGGTGGCGCTGGCCGCCTTTTTCCCCATCTACCAGAACGCCCTCACCGGGGCCCGGTCCGTGGCCCCGATCTACTACCAGGCCGGGGCCATGCTCGGTGTCTCCCGGCTGCGCGGAGTGTTCGCCATCCTCCTGCCGCTGGCCATGCCCAACCTGCTCACCGGCCTGCGCCTGGGCATGGGCATCTCCTGGGCCTACCTGGTGCTGGGCGAGCTGACCGGCGTGCCCGACGGCCTCGGCGCGGTGATCATGGACGCGCGCATGCTCGGCCAGACCGACATGATCCTGGTGGGCATCCTCCTCATCGCGCTCGTCGGTCGGCTCTGCGACCGGCTGCTCGTCGGCCTGCTGCGAGTCTGCTCCAAGAGCGCACGGAGGCTCGGGTGAACGGCGAAGGGCAGACGGCCACGCCGCTGCTCGAACTGGTCGGCCTGGGCCATTGGTTTAGCCGCAGCGGGGACGATCCGCCGGTGCTGGATGACCTGTCCCTCTTCGTGGACCACGGCGAGATCGTCTGCCTGGTCGGCCGCAGCGGCAGCGGCAAGTCGACCGTGCTGAACATCGTCGCCGGCTTTCTCAAACCCGAACGCGGCCGCTGCCTGCTCGCCGGCGAACCGGTCACCGGCCCGGGCCCGGACCGCTGCGTGGTCTTCCAGGAGGACGCGCTCTTCCCCTGGCTGACCGTGCGCGAGAACATCGGCTTCGGCCTGCGCGGCCCGGCCTGGCCGCGGGCAATGATCGACCGCGAGGTGGACCGGTTCCTCGCCCTGGTCGGGCTCGAGGCGTACGGCGACTACCTGCCGCGGGCCTTGTCCGGCGGTATGAAGCAGCGGGTGGCGTTGGCCCGGGTGCTGGTGCGCGCGCCGCGTATCCTGCTCATGGACGAGCCCTTTGGCGCACTCGACCCGCACACCCGCGAGGAGATGCAGGAACTGCTCGTCCGCCTGGTTGGCCAGCACGGCCAGACGGTGCTGTTCGTCACCCATGATGTCGCCGAGGCGGTCAGCCTGGCCGACCGGGTGCTGCTGCTGGACGGCCGCTGCGGCCGCATCGGCCGGGAACTGGCCATCGATTTGAACCGGCCGCGCGACCGCACCGACCGGGACTTTCATCACCGCTGCGCCCTGCTGCAGCGCTGGCTGCGGCCCTGATGCCGGCGAACGGTTCGGCGGACCCGATCGAGCTGTCGGTGATTGTCCCGACCCTGGACGAGGCCGAGGTGCTGCCCGGCCTGCTCGCGGACCTGCACGGCCAGCAGGGGGTGCGGCTGGAGGTGCTCGTTGCCGACGGCGGTTCCACCGATGCCACCGCCGCAGTCGCCGCCGCGGCCGGGGCCCGGGTGATCGCGGCCCCGCGCGGCCGGGGCGCGCAGATGAACGCTGCCGCCCGCCTGGCCCAAGGCTCCATGCTGCTCTTCCTGCACGCCGACTCGCGCCTGCCGGACCCGCACCTGCTCGCCGGCGCCCTGCGGGCGCTGCAAGGGGCCAGCCGGACGGATGCCAACGTGGCCGGCCATTTCCCGCTCTGCTTCGACCGCCGGGACGACCGGAACCGCCTCGGCTATCGCTACCTGGAGGAGAAAAGCACGCTCAACCGGGAGCAGACCATCAACGGCGACCAGGGGCTGCTGCTTGTCGCCCCGTTCTTCGCCCGGCTGGGTGGCTTCGACGAAGGCCTGCCCTTTCTCGAGGACCAGCGCATCGCCGCCCGCATCCGCAGCTGCGGCCGCTGGCTGACCCTGCCGGGCCGGCTGCACACCTCGGCCCGCCGCTTCGAAACCGAGGGCTTCCATCGCCGCTACCTGCTCATGGGCCTGATCATGGTCATGCACAGCCTGGGCCGGGAGGAGTTTTTCGCGCGCGCGCCGCAGGTCTACCGGGTGCAGCGGCAGACCGGCCGTTTGCTGTTGAGCCCGTATTTCCGCCTGCTCCGCTCCCTGGCCCGCCACCACTGGGGTCTGCGCACCACCGGCACGACCCTGCTGCGCCTGGGCGTCTACCTGCGCGCCAACCTCTGGCAGCTGTTCTTCTTCGGCGACGTGCTCCTGCGCCCCCTGCTCGGACCGGGCCGCTCCCCGCTGCTCGGCCTGCACGACCGGCTGCGCGCCCGGCTGCCGGCCCGCGACCGGGTGGTGTGGCTGCCGGTGGACGCGCTCCTTGGCCTGGGCGGCGCGCTCTTTGTCCTCGGTGTGCTCGCCCCCTGGTTCCGCCTCGTGGACGGCCGGGCGGACGGAGACCAGCCATGAACCCCGCCACGGTGGCCCTGTTCGTGCGGCCGCCGGTCCCGGGCCGGGTCAAGACCCGGCTGGCCGCGACCATCGGCGACCGGTTCTCCTGCACCCTGTACCGGGCCATGGTGCTGGACGTGCTGCGGGCGGTGCAGGCCAGCGGTCTGGAACTCCGCCTCTTTCATGACGGCAACACCCCGGAGCAGCTGCCCCCGGCCTGGCGAAGAAGAGCGGCCGCAATCAGGCCCCAGGTCGACGACGACCTGGGGGCGCGGATGGCCGCGGCCTTTGCGGACTGCTTTGCCGCCGGCTGGGACCGGGTGCTGCTTGCGGGCAGCGACCTGCCCGGGCTCGACAGCGCCACCTTCCGCGCCGCGGCCGAATGTCTGGAGCAGTGCGGGGCCGTGCTCCTGCCCACCCGGGACGGCGGCTACGGCCTGTTCGGCCTGCGCGCCGCCGCCTTTTCCCCCCATTTTTTCACGGACATCGCCTGGAGCACGGACCGGGTGCTGACCACCACCCGCAAGCGCCTGCACCGGGCCGGGACGCGCGTCCAGCTGCTGCCGGTGCAGGGCGATATCGACACCATCAACGACCTGCGCTCCTACTGCCGGCAGCCGGCCGCGCACGCCAGGCACACCAACGCGGTCCTCCGCGTCCTATGCCGACCAGGGCCCGGCCGCTAGTTCACAAAAAGCTGAGGCGGCCAGGTACGGCCGGAAAGATGGCAAAGAGGAAGGAAAGACAGGAAATCAGGAACGGGGCAAACAATCCCGGAAGCAGTAGGGGTCGAGCGCGGTGTGGACGTCGAGGCCGAACCCGTGGGTGACCGCGGCGCAGCCGCGGCAGACCGGCCGCAGGTCACAGTCGCGGCAGGCCGCACTGCCCGCTCGGTAGCGCCGGGCCGGCTCGCCGTCATAGATGTCGAGCAGTGACTGGGTGCGCAGGTCGCCGATGGGCGAGGGGAATTTGCGGCAGGCATGCACCTCGCCGTCGGGCAGGACCGCGACGAAGTTGAAGGCCGCACCGCAGCCGAAACCGGTGCAGCCGCCGGTGAGCGGCCGGCCGCGCTCGCTGAGCACCAGGTTGAACAGGTTGTCCTTCAGGCCGAGCGCGGGGTTGCGGTCGGCCGCGTCGAGATAGGCGGCAAGAAACGAGGCAAACCGCTCCGGCTCCACCGAGGCGAGCGCGGCCCCCTCGCCGACCATGGCCAGCCGGTTCCAGGTGAACAGGTCCACCCGACCGCGCAGCAGTTCGGCCAGGTCCAGCACCTGGTCGCAGTTTTCGCGGGTGAGGGTGAGCATGACCATGCGGTAGATGCCGAAATCGCGCAGCAGGTCGAGGAACCCCAGGGTGCGGTCGAAATGGCCCTCGCCGCGGATATAGTCGTTGTGTGGGCGCAGCCCCTCCAGGCTCACCTGGTAGAAGGCGGGCCGGGCGATGGCCAGCAGTCGCTCGATGTGGCCCGCCGGCATGGGGTTGCCGAGCAGGGCGACCAGGAAGCCGCGGTCCGTGGCCTCCCGGTAGAGTTCGTAAAACTGCGGGTGGAGCATGGGGTTGCCGCCGCTGAAGCTCACCTGGGCATGGACGTGGTGGGCGCGGCTGAACTCGTAGAGCTG
>ERZ1645192.259-NODE-259-length-41059-cov-7.255609_pt1 | contig 41059 bp, 40 predicted proteins | sample MGYA00575354_ERZ1645192 | MGnify/ENA primary metagenome ERZ1645192 (study PRJEB40844, sample SAMN11349763) | freshwater sediment metagenome | isolation source: river sediment | host: Sediment | place: India: Faizupur Khadar , New Delhi | collected 2017-02-21 ...
CACCCTGCCGCCGCATCAGGAGGACGAAGGCTGGATCCGTCGGTTGGTGCAGCACGATGCGCCATGCATTATTGCGCTGAACAAGGCCGATTCCGGAATGACGCACGGGGACGAATTCAAGAAGCTATGGCAAGGCATCTGCGCCGAGAAGACATCCGCGAAGACCGCCGAGTGGATCACTGTGTCCGGGCTGACCGGCAACAACGTGGGCGAACTGGTTTCCCTGCTCTTCCGGACGGTGCCGGAGGGGCCGCACCTGTTCCCCGACGACATCCTCACGGATTTTCCCCGCAAGCTCGCGATCGCCGACATCGTGCGCGAGAAGTACTTCCAGCTGCTCAAGGACGAGCTGCCGCACGAGCTGGCCGTGGAGATCGACAAGATCGACGAAAAGGACGATCGCTGGGAGGCGCACGGCACGATCTTCGTGAACAAACACTCCCAGAAAGGGATCGTCATCGGAACCAAGGGGCGCCTGCTGAAGAAAGTTCGCGAGGCATCTGAAAAAGAGATTGCCGAAATGTACGGCCGCCCCGTATCGCTGGAACTCTGGGTCAAGGAAGAGAAGAACTGGAACCGGAACTACTTCTTCCTGAAGCGGCTCGGATACGCCGTGTAGGCCGGCTTCGCGCGCTCTTTCGTTTGTTACATCCAGAAGGACGGCCGCACAGTTGAATGTAACACTTACTCAACAAGTCGGCGGAGCGCTTTGACGAAGGCCTGGTGAACCCCGTAGGCCTTCATCCCCCGGTATCCGCTCGGCAACAGATCTCGAGGCAGGAGAGGATCCCGACGCATGACCTCGGTGAAATGCAACAGCTCTTCACGCATCAACGATCCAATCTCTGCAGTCGAGAGACTCTGCCTCAGCTTGCCGACTCCGTCTGACCATGTGTGGATGTAGGCTTCTTGATCTTCCTTCAGGCGATCGACATCCCACGCCTCGTCAACGACATCGTGGCTCTTGCGTGAAAGAACGGTCCGACATTCAAACAGATACGAGACCGATTCCACGTTCAGAGCCGCCTGCAGATCCGCATACGCCGGCCGAATATCACGCGGGCTGACCCAAACGCTCTGTTGAAGGTACCCCATTCGAAGCCGCTGCAGGTAGTTCCGCAGCCCATTCCTGAACCCCCGTTCGCTCTCTTCGATATCGTAGACAAGAACACGCCACAACCCGTCCCAACGCTTGTTCCACAACCGCTCCGGGTTCAGTTCGTCGGGGACAGCATATCCGTGTCCACTCAGCGCGATGACACGCGATCCATCGTGCCGTTTGCGGTACACGACGACGCCCGCGCTCCGGAGCCGCTGGACGGCCGCCCGATATGCGCCATCGGACGGAAAACATCCGCGAACCAAGCCACATCGCCCGCGACTGACGAGGAACTCGGCGTATGTCGCTACGCAGTCCAGGAAGAACCCCGCCGTGCGGCGTCCCATCACGGTCAGGCTCACGTCGGGATGATGCAGCGAGAGTGTTTTCATGGGCCACAGGATGTCAGAGCACGTTCTCCGGTCAATCCAATTGTTACATCCAACGATGCGGCCGTCTTTTCAGATGTAACAATTCGGCGCGTCGTCGGGAGCCCTTCTCCTGCGCCCTTGACCACGGAATGAGAAGCCTGTAGCTTCCTTGCCAGATCGGTCGCGGGGGAGCTTGCGCTGCAGGCTGAGATCCTCTCGGGAGGAAAACCCTTGGAACCTGTCCGGATAATACCGGCGAAGGGAGCGGCAACAGTCCATCTGCCCGGCTCTTGTCCCGCCTGCCGACGCAAGGAACCGCCATGGCTATCATCGGAAAAATCACGGACGAACTCTTTCAAACTGTCATCAAGCCGCGACTCGGCGCCAAGCGGCCCGAGGTCGCCGTCGGCCCGGAACAGGGCGTGGATGTCGGCATCGTCGAACTCGGCGATTACGCGATGGCGATGACGTCCGACCCGGTGTTCATCGTCCCGGCCTACGGGTTCGAGCGCTCGGCCTGGTTCGCGATCCATATCCTCGCCAGCGACGCGGTGACCTCCGGACTCGCCCCCGCATACCTCACGATCGATCTGAACCTTCCGCCGGACCTGTCCGACGCCGACTTCGCGCTCATGTGGGAGATCATCCACCGCGAATGCGAGAAGATGGGCGCGGCGATCGTGACGGGCCACACCGGCCGCTACGAAAACTGCAATTACCCCATGATCGGCGGCGCGACGTTCATGGCGCTCGGGCCGCGCGACGCCTATTGCTCGCCGAAGTTCTGCAGGCCCGGCGACAAGATCATCATCACCAAGGGCCCCGCCATCGAGGCCACCGGCATCTTCGCCGCGATGTTTCCCGATCGGATCGAAAAGCAGTTCGGCGCCGCGCTTCGCAAGGAGGCGGAGAACGTGTTCTACAAGATGTCGATCGTGGACGACGCGCGCATCGCCGCGTCCGTCGGCACGCGCGACAAGGGCGTGTCCGCGATGCACGACGCCACCGAGTACGGCATCCGCGGCGGCCTGCACGAATTCGCGAAGGCCGCCCGGCTCGGGCTCGTCGTCCACAAGGACGAGATTGTCGTCACCCCGGCCGTGAAGGAAATCTGCGAGATGTTCGCCATCGATCCGCTCAACAGCATCAGCGAAGGAACGCTGATCGCGACGGTCAGGCCCCACGCGGCGAACGAGGTGTTGAAACGGCTGCGCGACAACGGAATCGCCGCGTCCATCTGCGGCGAAATGACCGACGAGGCGAAGGGGATCCAGATGGTGGAAGGCGGCCGGCAGAAACCGTTCGATCACCCGGGTGTTGACCCGTTCTGGGAGGCGTTCTACAAAGCTCTCAAGTCATGACGAGATACGGATACTGGATAGCGCTTCTGATCCTTGTCGCCGCCCCTTATACGACAGGTCTTCGTCATGAGTTTGTCTACGACGACCACGGCTCAATCGTCGAGAATCCGTTTCTCGACGATCGGGATTGCCTCAAGAAACTGCTGAGATTTCAGACGATCACGGACGCTTCAGTCCCGGACGGCCGGCGGCCCGTCGTGGTCTTAAGCTACCTGCTCGACCGCGCCGTCTGGGGTCTGCGGCCCGCCGGCTTTCACGCCACCAATCTCCTGCTGCATCTGGGCGTTGTCCTTCTCCTTGCCGCCCTCGCCCGCCGGTTGCAGCCCGAACTGGGGCCCTTCCCCGGCTTCGCCGCGGCACTGCTTTACGGGCTGCATCCCGTCCTGACAGAGGCGGTGCAATGCCCGGCATTTCGCGAGGATCTACTGGTAACGCTTTTTCTGTTGCTCTCTCTTCTTGCTGCAACACGCGCAAGAACCGCCTGGCTCTCGGTCCCCGCGCTGATCGCCGCCCTGGCCTCCAAAGAGTCGGCCGCCGTCACCCCGATCCTGATGCTCTGGATGTGGTTCTGCTTCCCCGCAACCCGCCTGCCGCGGAAGCTCGCGACGACTGCGGCGGCGGTCACCGCGACGCCTGTCATTGTCTTCGCGGTTTTGTGGCTGAACAGCGGCCCGCTTCAGGCTTCGTCTTCGGAACACGCCGCGATGGCGCTCGCGTATCCGGCGAACCTGATGACGCTCCCCTGGCTATGGCTGAAACAGGTCCTGCTCCTGCTGGTGCCTCATCCCCTGATCGTCGATCACGTGATCATGTCGGTGACGCAGTTCACGGACTGGCGGTTTCTGTCCGGCGCCGCGGCCGTTGTGGCCTGCGGCGTTCTCGCCATGGCCCTCCCGCGCCGCGCGCCGTGGATCGCGTTCGGGGTCGGCTGGATGCTGATCAGCTTTGTCCCGGTCTCCAACATCGTTCCGCTTCACAATCCATTCGCAGAACGTTACGTCTATTTGACCGCCGTCGGCTTTTGCCTCCTCGCGGCGCGCCTGCTTTCCCTGACGCCCGAGCGGGAAACGGCCTGCGGCTCCGCGCAACCCGGCGCGAAAACCTGCATCCACAGGCGCGCCCTGTTGCTCGCGTTGATCTGCATGACCTGCACGGGGCTGACGGTCCGCCGGCTCGCCGACTGGGCAGATGACTCGACGCTCTGGTCCAGAACGCTTCTGCAGGAACCGCGCAGCGCCCGGGCGCACACGTGGATGGGGCTGGGTTGTAAAAGGGCGGGCGACTTCGACAAGGCCCTGCAGCATTTCATGGAGGCCGACCGCCTGAATCCGCTGGAGGTCTCCGGCCTGATCAACATCGCGGTCCTTCACGGCCAGCAAGGCCGGTTTGCGGAGGCGGAGGCGCTTCTGCGCGAGGCGATCCGTCGCCGCCCGGACAAGCCCGACGCGCACTGGAACCTGGCGGTCGCGCTCGACGCGCTGGGCCGCAAGGACGAGGCCATGGCTGAAGTGCAGCAGACGTTGAGGCTTGATCCGCGTTACCCGGCGGCAGTGACGCTCATGACACAGCCAGCCCCAGAAAGCGAAAGCAACCCATGATCACCATCGTGTCCGGCATTCCGCGCTCGGGAACCTCCATGATGATGCAGATGCTGAAAGCCGGCGGCCTCGATCCGCTCGCCGATCATCTGCGAAAGGCCGATGACGACAACCCGCAGGGCTACTTCGAATTTGAAAAGGTCAAGCGGCTCCGGCAGGACAAATCATGGATCAGCCAGGCGGAGGGCAAAGTCGTCAAGGTGATCACCCAACTGCTGCCCGACCTGCCGGCGGACCGCACGTACAAAGTGATCCTGATGAACCGCGACCTCGACGAGGTTCTGGCTTCGCAGAGCGAGATGCTCAAGCGGCGCGGCGAATCGGGAGCCATCGCCCAGGCGGACGAGCTGAAAGGCGCGTTCCGGAAACACATCGAGCAGATGCGCACATGGCTGAAGCAGTGCCGGCACTTCGAAGTCCTGGAAATCCATTACGCCGACACCGTGAAGGATCCGCGGCCGCAGGCGGAGGCCATCGCCCGATTCCTCGGCGTGCCGCTGAACATCGACGCCATGGCCCGGAGCGTCAACCGGAAGCTCTACCGGCAGGTAAAAAAGGACGCTTAAGGCTTCGCCTTGTGCTGGTCGATCAAGCCCTGCAAATGCTTGATGTATTCTTCCGCGCCGCCGGGCTCGTAGCCGGTCTTCGCCGCCACATCGCCCTGCGGGCCGAAGAGGAGAATCGTGGGAAATCCCTGAACGGAGTACTTCTCCGCGAGCGCCTGGTTGGCTTCCTTCCGCTTTTTCGACTGCGGCGTCTGCCGCGGGAAATCGATCAGGACACAGACGAGATTCTGTTCGGCGTAATCCTTGAATGCCTTTTTGCTGAACACTTCCTTATCCAGCCTCTTGCACCAGCCGCACCAGTCGGAGCCGGAGAAATCCACGAGCACGTACTTGCCAGACTCTTTTGCCTTCGCCAACGCCTCATCAAAATCCTCGGTCCAGAGTCCCGCAAACGAAAACAGCGCACCGCCCAACAACATAACCGCGATCAACAGGCTCTTCTTCATGAGATTTCTCCTACGGGACACCCTACCAAAAAACGGCGGGAATTCCATGCGGAATCCCCGCCGCCTCTGACTTCTGATTTCTGACCGCTGACCTCTAGTATTTCCGTCCGCCGACGCCCTTCGTGCCGGCGGTGATGGCTTTGGCCTTCTCGTGCGGACGCAGGGCGCGGACGGCCGCGCCGGCGCGCCACATCTCGGAGTCGCGGATGGCGCCCAGCTCCTTCGCCACGCGCTCCTGGTAGCCCTTCGCGCCGCAGACCTTGATCACGCGCTCAGCTTCCTTGCCGGTCGAGACGCGCTTGTACAGCTCGTTGAACACGGGCAGGACGGCCTTCTTGAACTTCGGGCTCCAGTCCAACGCGCCGCGCTGGGCCGTCGCCGAGCAGTTCGAGAACATCCAGTCCATGCCGTTCTCGTCCACCAGCCGGATCAGGCTCTGGGTCAGTTCCTCGACCGTCTCGTTGAACGCTTCGCTCGGGGTGTGCCCGTGCTTGCGGAGCGTCTCGTACTGGGCCTCCATCGTGCCCGCGAGGCAGCCCATCAGCACGCCACGCTCGCCGGTCAGGTCGCTGTTCGTCTCGTGCGGGAACGTCGTCGGGAACAGGTAGCCCGAGCCGATCCCGATGCCGAGGGCGAGACAGCGGTTCTTCGCGTTTCCGGTTGCGTCCTGCGCCACCGCGAAACTGGAGTTGATGCCGACGCCCGACAGGAAGTTACGGCGAACGGACGTGCCCGAGCCCTTCGGCGCGACCATGATCACATCGACCCACTTCGGAGGAACGACGCCGCTCTTATCCTTATAGGTGATGGAGAAGCCGTGGCTGAAGTAGAGCGCGTCGCCCTTCTTCAGGTTCTTCTTCACGATGGGCCAGACCGCACGCTGGGCCGCGTCGGACACGAGCATCTGGATGACCGTGCCCTTCTTGACCGCGGTCGGGATATCGAACAGCGTTTTGCCGGGCACCCAGCCGTCGGCCTTCGCGCGATCCCAGTCGCGCTTGAACTCCGGCGCCTGGCCGATGATGACCTTGAAGCCGTTGTCCTTCAGGTTGAGCGCCTGCGCGGGGCCCTGGACGCCGTAGCCGAGAATCGCGATCGTCTCACCCTTCAGCACCTTGTGCGCCTTGGAGAGCGGGAACTCTTTGCGGGTGATGACTTTTTCCTTCACGCCGCCGAAATCAATGATGGCCATAACACTTCTCCTTATTCTTTAGACAAACGGGATACAGGTAGCTTCGAAGCGGCCGAAAATCAAGAGCTATTGACGAATCTAAATTCTGACTATATATTATGACTAGTTGTTCATATTATATAGTCATGAAAATGTCCGTCAGCGAGTTCAAGGCCAAATGCACGTGGGTTCTGCGGGAAGTGTCCACCGAGTACAAGTCCGTGGAGGTCACCAACCACGGGAAGGTCATCGCCGTGGTTGAATCGCCGAAGCCGGAGAAGAAACACGCGCCGAAGAAGCTGCTGGGTTCGCTCGCGGGAACCGCGAGCCACGTTGGCGACATCGTGTCGCCGGCCGTGAACACCAAGGACTGGGACGCCGCCCGATGAAGTACGTGCTCGACACCCACGCGTGGTTCTGGAGCCTCACGGATCCCGATCAGCTTCCGGCAAAGGTCCGGGCCGCTCTCGAGAATCCACGCAACGCGCCCTTCGGGCTGGCCGCGATCAGCCTTTGGGAGCTGTCGAAACTGGTGGAGAAAGCCCGGATCACGCTGACCATCCCTCTCGCCGAGTGGATCCGCCGGGCAACCGATCCCGACCTGATCACAATCCTCCCCCTGACAGAGCAAGTGGCCGTCGACTCCACAACACTTCCCGGCAATTTCCGCTCAGACCCGGCGGACGAACTGATCATCGCGACGACACGCCTCCATGACGCGACGCTGATTACTGCGGATCGGAAGATCCTCGCCTATGGCTCTGTGAAGACGCTGTGGCAGTGAATGTCCAAGGATTGGAAAAATCCTCGCCATTTTTCCCAAGGCTTGGAAAAATCCCCCCGTGCCGCGACAATTCAACAACCTGACCGCTTCGGAGCTGTACTGCCCGCGCTGCAAGGCGTCGCGGCCGGTGCGGGAGCGGCTCCTACTCGTCCTGCCGCACGCGGAAATCTTCGACTACCGCTGCACGGCTTGCGGAGAATCGCTGGGCTCGCGCGAGGTGAAAGCCAACCCGCTGGCGGCCGTGCAACGCAAGCCGCGCACGCACACGGCATCCCCCGGCCGCAAGCCGCAGGGCTATCTGCCCGGAAAATGATTGGTGCGGCAGCGTCGCAGGTATATGATTCGACATGGCTCAAACGAGGGGGTGTTCATGAAGACCACGAAGTTGTTCCTCTGCCTTCTTCTCGCGATCGTTCCTTGGGCGGCTGATGCCGCGTTCACGGTTTCCGTGTCGCCGGGCACGATCGCCTGGGATTCGAACACCTGGGTGAACGTGCGCATCACCAACAACGCGGCGCAGGGCTACGCCGCCAACCTGACGATCTACATCGATCCGGACACCAACGGCGTGGTCGGTCCGATGGACGTTCCGTTGTTCAGCGTCACGCTGAGGGACGGCCGGACCAACCGGTTCGGCGCCGTGACGATTCCGGACGACGACGACGGGATCACCAACAGAGCGATCCTCACGCGCATCCCCTGCTTCGGCATCGACAACCCCCTGCACACGGTCGGGCGCTACATCGTGCAAGTGGCGTTCACGAACGGGACGTCGCCCGCGGTCACCACGTTCACCGTCACCCAGCCGACAACGACCGTGTACATCACCGGCCGCGTGCTCCGCTACGGCGACGACGCCCCGATCGGCGCGGCGTTCCTCGATATCTATCCGTTCACGCGGGCCGCGGGATTCACGCCCGGCACGTGGACCGACACGAACGGCGCGTTCCGGCTGTATCTTCCGCCGAGCATGACCGGCAACGTCCAGGGCATTGTGGCAGGCGGCTTCGGGTACTTCAGCGTGCCGTACCGGGATGACATCGGCGAATGGATTTCCGGCTACCGTTTCCAGGGCGACCTGCATGCCGGCGACAACGCGCTGACCAATTCGCTGCGGCTCGTCGTCGCCGACGGATCGCACGTGCTCAGCCTGTCGGGCCAGGTGGTCGACGGCGAGACGAACCCCATTCCCTTCGCGCTCGTGATGTTCGAAGAAGACAGCGAGGATGACAGCGACGCCGGGTCACTGGCCGTGGCGGACATCAACGGCAACTTTTCCCTGCCGGTACCTGACGGCATGACCGGGTGGGTCGGCGCGGAAGGCGGGTTCCTGAACCTGCGGGGGTTCGTCGCCAGCGGCAACGGGCCGTATACCGTGACACAGGATATTTCCGGCATCGTGGTCGAATGCCCGACGGCCACGATTCTCGCGCGCAACCTCGTGATCGACTCGGGCACCGGCGCCGGTGTCGCAGGCGTTGGAGCGGGCTTCGAGGCGGACATGTATTGGAGCTCCGCGTACAGCGTGACCGGCGGCTTGTACGAAATCGGGCTTGTTTCAGAAACGTACAAGGCGGGCATTGAAGACGACATGCTTCCGTGTCTCGGCTACAGCGGCGCGTCCGGCTACGAAGGCCTCGCGATCACGAACGCGGGCATCTACACGAACGTGCCGTTTTATCTCATGCGCGGCTACCCTCTCTCGGGGACCGTCTTCGATCGGCAGACCAACACGCTGACGGACGGCAAGGTGCAGGTCAACCCGTTCGGGAGCTGGAACGGTAACGACGTGGACGTGAACCGGCACGGCGTCTACGTCATGCTGGCGGCAACGGGATCCTACCAGGTGACCGCGGAGGATTTTGCGGGTTACCTGAGCCAGAGATACACCAATCATTTCACGTGGGAATGGGATAACGGACCGGTTGCGGACCCGGTGATCGTGTCCACAAACGGCGCGACGAACATCAATTTCTTCCTGCCCGCGGCGGCGTATATCCGCGGCACTGTGCTCGGGACCAATTCGCCGATGGAGAACGTACAGGTCGAGGCGCGGGTCCGCGTGGACGAGGACAATATCGAGGGGCGCGGCAACACCCAGACCGGACCGGACGGCTCGTACGAGCTCGCCGTGCCCGCCGGCGCGGACTACATCGTCGGTGTGCAGGCGCCGAACGGCACGTTCTTCCTTCCCCAGTACTGGAGCAACAAAATGCAGGACTCCGAGGCGGACCTCGTGGCGACCGACACGAACGCACCGGCGGAGAACATCAACTTCAACCTGCAGCTCGGCGGGCGCATCGAGGGCGCCGTGTACGAGCCCGACGGTTCGACGCCCCTGATTCACACGTGGGGTTACGTGGAAGCGCGGACGACAAACGAGATGCCGTCCGGCGTGGGCGGAGACGACATCGATCAGGACGACGGCACGTATGGATTCACGGTCGCGCCCGGAATCTACCACCTGCGCGCCCAGACCGACGGGTGGCCGGACCAGTACTATGACGGCGTTCCGGAATCGCAACGGGACCTGGCGACCCCTGTCACCGTCGAGGTCAGCCAAGTCACCATCGGCATCGACTTCACGATGCTCGTTCCGAGCTACATCGAGGGCAATGTCACGGACGACTTCGGGCCGGTGAGCGGCATGCAAGTGCAGGTCAGCTACGTATCCGACACGAACAACTGGTGGACCTCGTGGGTCGGCCAAGGCAACTCGGATGCGTCGGGCTATTATTCCGTGGAGGTTCCGCCGGGCACGAACTACATCGTTTCGACACAACCCGACGACAGCAGTTGCTACCTGCAGCAGTACTGGAGCAACGCGACAATCGTCCAGGACGCGACGCTGGTCGAGGTGACGAACAACATGACGCTCTCCGGAATCGACTTCAGCCTGGAACTCGGCGCGCGAATCGAGGGACAGGTATGGAACGAGCTCGGCGATCCGATGGAATCCGTACAGATCGAGGCTCATCGGTTTGACACCAACGGGTCGACAATCTGGGGTGGCGGCAGCCAAACGGACGGCGACGGCACCTACGGCTTCGTCGTGCCGGTCGGCACGGGCTATTTCGTGCGCGCCGGCCGGCCGTGGTCCGTCAGCGAGGAGAACTGGTGGTATCCGGAGACCTTCTACAGCAACAAGTTTTCCGAACCCACTTGCGATCACATCCGGGCTGATGCGGGTGCCACCGTGAGCAACGTCGATTTTCATCTCGCGCTTGGATACCGGGTTGAAGGATTTGTCTACGATTCCGACGGCGTTTCTCCCGCCCCCAACGGTTTCGTGTTCAGCGAGGAGACATCCGGGCCCTTGCATCACTTTGGCGCCACGCAGTGCGAGGGCGACGGATCCTACCAGGTCTGCCTGCCCAACCATCTGCCGCTGCATCTTTGCGGAACGGCCCAGGACCGGGTGCCGGAGTATTACGACAACGTCTACAGCGGCGAGCAGGCAACGGCCATCCAGCCCGCCGCCATGACGACGACGCGCGTCGATTTCGCGCTGTACTCCTGGACGGAGGACGCCGACGGCGACGGTCTGTTTAACTACCAGGAGGACACGCGGCCGGACGGCGTCTTCAATCCCATCCAGGACTGGTCGTCCTACGTCACCAACCACACCGATGGCGACCAGATCAACGACCGGGACGAGAGAGACTGGGATATCAACCCGCAACTGCCGGACACGGACGGCGACACATTCACCGACTGGCAGGAGACCTACGTCACCGGAACGGACGCAACGGCGTCCCCCTCCGGCTCCAACAGCTATCTCCATTGCCTGCAGACCACGCGCGTCGGAACCGACGTCATCGTGAACTGGTCCGCGGTCGAGTATGCGGGCAATTACTACATCCAGCGTTCAACGAACCTGACAAGCGGCGCGTCGTGGATCGATTTGTTCGGTCCGATGTCCGGAACGGGCGCGGTGATGACCGTCACTGACATCAACGCACCGCCGAACTCGGCGTACCGGGTGAGGATCCCGTATATCGCGCCGTGATCCACTCGTAATCGTAATCATAATCGTAATCCTGGCCCGCCGAGGTAGTTCTCGATTACGATTACGAGAACGATTACGATTACGAGCGATATGAATCCCGGCCTTTACATCGTCGGCACGCCGATCGGCAATCTCGGCGACATGACGCTTCGCGCAATCGAGACGCTGAAGTCCGCGAACCTGATCGTCGCAGAGGACACGCGCCACACGCGCCATCTGCTCGATCGCTACGAGATCGGCACGCCCACGATCAGCTGTCACAAGTTCAACGAAGCGTCGCGCGTCGACCTCGTGCTTGGAAAGATCCGCGACGGACAGGCGGTCGCCATGGTCACCGACGCGGGCATGCCGGCGGTCTCGGACCCCGGCTCGCGGGTCGTCGCCGCGTGCCATGACGCGGGAGTTGCGGTGACCGTAATCCCGGGACCGTCGTCGGTCACCGCCGCCGTCGCGTTGAGTGGTTTCGGCGGCGCCGGGTTCTTCTTCGAAGGCTTTCTTTCCCACAAGTCCGCCGCGCGCGAGCGCCGGCTGGCGGAGCTGGCCGATTGCGAAGCCCCGGTGGTCCTTTTCGAGTCGCCGTACCGCCTGCTCAAGCTGCTGGGCGAAATCGAAAAGATTCTCGGCGCGCGGCCGGTGTTCGTCGCGAGAGAAATGACAAAGCATTTCGAGGAGCATCTGCGGGGCCCCGCGGCGGAGATCGCGGCGAAGTTCGGGGGGCGGACGGTGAAGGGCGAATTGGTCGTGGTGATCGCGCCGGGGCAGAGTCCAAGAGAGTCCAAAGTCCAAGGTCTAAAGTCCCAAGTGGTCCTCTGACGTTGGACCTTGGACTTTAGACTTTGGACTCTCTTGGACTTCCCCATTAACCGGGCCGCGATTGACAGGTATAATGCCCGGTGTTAGCGTGAACTCCATCTTGGAGCTCCGCCGACTGGTGAAACGAACAACGGCATTTTTGTTGGTGCTTATGACCGGTACCCTCGTGGGCGTGGCGGATTATTCGATCGCAGCGACGCAGAACCGCGCGCGGATTCTGCGCGTGGAGCACGTCGTGGACGCGGGCGCGGCGGGCGCGGAAAACTCCAGCCTCATGGCCTCCCGTCTTCCGAAGTTTTCCGACGCAACGACCTCCTCGCCCCGCGAGCTGTTCACCATTTACTGGGAGCCCGCCGCCGCCGTGCCCGCCGGCACGCTGGTGACGTTCGAGTATCTCCAGGAGGCCTCGGCGCATGTTCAATTTCTGTCCATGAAGTACGAATGGCCGGTGGACGGCGAGGAAAAAGCCCTCTTTGCGATTGATGTGGGCGGCGCCCGGCCGGCGGGTCGGGTCACCGCCTGGCGCGCGCGGGTGGTTTATCGCGGCCGCCTCCTTGCGGAAAACCGGTCGGAAACATGGAGATAATCAACGTGGCAGCTCCCGAACAACCGGTCGACAAACTTCTCGTGGGCATCGGCGGCGAGATCGCGTTCATCCGCGTCCTCGGCCGGGGCTCCTTCAAGATCAGCACGGCGCTGAAGGAATTCTCCACCGCGGCGATCGACACCGGCTGCACGAGCCTGGTCCTCGACATGGCCGAGTGCGTCGGCATGGACAGCACGTTCATGGGCGTGCTGGCAGGGCTTGCGTTCCGGCTCAAGCAGAAGTCGTCCGCCGGCCGCATCACCATGGTCAACCTCTCCGTCCGGACACGCGGCCTCCTCGCCACGCTCGGGCTGGACCAGGTGATCGATCCCCACATGGCCGGCGCGACGCCGGAGAATCTCCAGCCGTATTTTCAGAGCACGGCCAGCCGGATGACCGCGCTCGACACGCGCGAGAACAGCACGCGTGTCACCGCGGAGACGATGCTTGAAGCCCACGAGAACCTCGTGAAGCTCTCCCCGGAGAATCTTCCGAAGTTCAAGGACGTGCTCGCCTTCCTTCGGGAGGATCTCAAGGCGAACCAGCACGACGGCCAAAAACAGTAATGAGTTTCCTGTTTCAAATGGGCGTTCTGTTCTTCCTCCTCACGGTCGCCGGCATCGGCGGCACCGCCGCCCTCGTGGTCCTGTTCTTCCGCAACCGCCGGCTGAGGGAGCAGCGCGACGTGCTGCTCCAGGAAAAGGAAGTCATCTACGGCTTCGTGCACGACGTGGCCGAGGTGTTCGCCGACGCCGCCACCGTGGAACTCGACCTGATGTTGAAGCGCGTGCTGTTCTACGCGCTGCGTACCACGAAAGCCGGCGCCGGGGTGATCTACCTGTTCGAGCCCGGGGGCGAGATGCTTCGCGCGCGGGCCATCAACGGCATCTTCCCGCCCCTGCTCGGCGGCGTGGATACCGGCCTCGAACGCGCGATGAGCAAGTCCCAGCACGTTCAGCAGCTCGTCGCCACCCGGCTGATCAGCAAGGGCGAGGGACTCGTGGGCACCGTGGCCGATTTCGGATCGCCGATCCTGATCGAGGACGCCGAAACCGACCCGCGCGTCCCGCGCTACGAGCTCGATTTCCTCCGCGTGCATTCCCTGCTGCTGGTCCCCATGCGGTTCCATCAGAAGATCATGGGCGTGCTGGCCGTGGTCAACCGCGTGGACGGCAACCCGTTCATCCAGACCGACATGAATCTTCTCCAGTCGCTCGCGGACCAGGCCTCGGTTTCCGTCCACTACGCCGGCCTGCGCGAGTCGCTGGACGAGAAACAGCGCATGGACCACGACCTCAGCGTCGCGCGCCGGATACAGACCGCCCTCCTCCCGAAGGAGCTGCCGCGCGTCGAGGGCGTCGAGCTCGCCGCGTTCAATTACCCGGCGCTCGAGATCGGCGGCGACTACTACGATTTCGTGCAGGTGGACGACACGCACCTCGGGATCGCGATCGCGGATGTCTCGGGCAAGGGCATCGGGGGCGCCATCATGATGTCCGTCTGCCGGAGCGTCCTGCGCGCGCATGCCCCGCGGCACCCCAGCCCGGCGGACGTCCTGCGGCTCATCAACCAGGTGCTGTCCCAGGATGTCCAGGAGGACATGTTCGTCAGCATGCTGTACATGGTCCTCAACACCGCCACCCGCGAACTCACGGTGGCGCGCGCCGGCCACGAACGCCCGATCCTCTGCTCGGGCGACAAGTCCGGCTTCACGATCATCGACTCTCCGGGCATCGCCATCGGCCTGTCCGACTCGCAGACCTTCGACAAGACCCTGAAGGAGGTCACCCTTTACCTCAAACCGGGCGACGTGATCGTGGCCTACACGGACGGCATCACCGAGGGCATGAACGAGCGCGACGAGGAATGGGGAGTGGACAGCTTCCTGGATTCAATCCGCACGGCGGCCGACGAGGGCGCGCACAGCGTGCTGAACAACGTCCGGCAGCGGCTCGAACGGTTCGTCGGTGACCGGCCCCAATACGACGACATGACGCTGCTCGCGATCCGCGCCATGCGGTAGACGCGGTTTGCAGATCGCGTCCGCTTTTCCAAACCTTGGAACTTTTCCCGGCCGTTTTTCCAATCCTTGGAAGATTCCCCCCTCCGGAACCGGCCTTTCTCCGCGATTGACGAACCACGCTGGCTGAGTATTGTCTGTGAGTTCGTTGCACGATAAGGAACGGGTAGTACTCTATGAAGGAACAGCATTCAAAGCACGCCGCCGACCACAAGGCGCACGAGAAGAAACCGGAGGACGCGAAGGCGGAGCCGAAGCCCGCCGCGCCGGCCGCGGCGCCGTCCGAAATCGACCAGCTCAAGGACCGCATCCTGCGGCTTCAGGCGGATTACGACAATTTCCGGAAGCGCACGGCCCGCGACCAGGACGAGATGGCCTCGCGCGCCAACGCCGATCTCATCCTCAAACTCCTTCCGATCATGGACCATTTCGAGCGGGGATTGCGCGAGGCCCGCGCCCACAAGGCGGACCAGTTGGTGGTCGACGGGTTTCAACTGATCTACGACCAGTTCATGTCCTCCCTGCAGAAAGCCGGGCTTGTGCCCCTCAATGCCGAAGGGCAGATGTTCGATCCGAATCTGCACGAGGCGATCACCCACATCCCGTCCGAGGAGCATCCGGCGGATACGGTCGTCACCGAAACGCGTCGCGGCTATCTCCTCGGCGGCAAGCTCCTGCGCGCGTCGCAGGTGATCGTCAGCAGCGGGCCCGCCGTTCCGCCGTCGGCCGCCGCGGAAACCCTGCCGGGCGAACCCGGCGAGAAAGCCCCCTGATGGCCCCCGCCAAGAGAGACTACTACGAGGTGCTCGGCATCCCGCGCGAGGCGTCGGCGGACGACCTGAAAAAGGCGTACCGCAAACTCGCGCTCCAGTACCACCCGGACAAAAACCCCGGCAACGTGGAGGCAGAGGAGAAGTTCAAGGAGATCTCCGAGGCGTACGAGGTCCTGAGCGACCCCCAGAAGAAGGCGATGTATGACCAATACGGTCACCAGGCCTTCCGCCCCGGCGCGGGCGCGGGCGCCGGGTTCGGCGGCTTCGGAATCGATCTCGAAGAAGCGCTCCGCACGTTCATGGGCGCGTTCGGCGGCGGCGGAAGCATCTTCGACAATTTCTTCGGCGGCGGCGAACCGTCGCGGGATTCCTCGATGCGCGGCGCGGATCTTCGATTCGACCTCGAAATCGAATTCGAGGAGGCGATTTTCGGTTCCCAGCGGGACGTGACCCTGCCGATCATGGACGAGTGCGAGGCCTGCAAGGGAACGGGAGCCGAGCCGGGCAGCAAGAAGGAGAAATGCCGCCGCTGCGGCGGCCGCGGCATGATGATCAGCTCGAACGGATTTTTCCAGGTCCGCCAGACCTGCCCGTCCTGCGGCGGCACCGGCGAGACCATCGCCAACCCCTGCCGCACGTGCCGCGGCGAGGGCCGCGTACGCAGCAAACGGACGCTGAACCTGAAAATTCCGGCCGGCGTCGAGACCGGTTCGCGCCTCCGGCTGGCCGGCAAAGGGGAAGGCGGCTCGCGCGGCGGGCCGGCGGGCGACCTGTACGTGGTGCTTCACGTCAAACCGCACCCGCTGTTTCAGCGCAAGGACGAGGACATCTTCATCGAGATGCCCGTGCCGTTCCACGTCGCCGCGCTCGGCGGCGAGATCAATGTTCCGACCATCCACGGCTACACGGCCCTGAAGATCCCGCCCGGCACCGAGAGCGGCACCGTCTTCCGGCTCCGCGGCAAGGGCCTGGCCGGCGTACACGGCTTCCGCAACGGCGACCAGCACGTCCGCGTCAGCGTCGAAGTCCCGCCGAGACTGAACGGCGACCAGCGCGACGCGCTCCGCCGGTTCGCGGAAGTCTGCACCGACGCCCATCATCCGCAGCAGAGGAAGGTTCTCGACGCGGCGGAAGAGTTCTACACGCACAAGAAGGCGATGGAAGAGGGACGGGAGAAATGACGAATGTCTAATGACGAATGACGAAAGAATGACTCAATGTCGAATGTCGAAAAAGGCACCAATGGACCCGCGGGAGCTTCGTCATTCGGTCATTCCGACATTCATTCGTCATTGGGGTTTGGTCATTCGTCATTGAAATCCCACGCCCGCTGTTTCATCCCTCCCTCTGACTGGTCCCGGAACGACGTCACGCTCGACGAGCACGAATCCCACCACCTGCTTCACGTGCTTCGCGTGAAGCCCGGGGACAAGGTCGAGGTGTTCAACGGCGAGGGCGGCACGGGCATTGCGGCCGTCGAATCGGCGGTCCGCGGCGCCGTCATGGTCCGCTTTCTTGAACGCGTGGAACGGAAACGACCGGCCGTTCGATTCGCTCTCATCCAGGCCGTACCCCGCGAGCAGAAGATGGACCTGATCATCCAAAAGGCGACCGAACTCGGCGCGGCGGTGATTCTTCCGGTGACCACGGAACATGCGGTGGTTCACGTGAAGGCCGACCGCCGCGAGGGCAAGCGCGAGCGCTGGGAGAAGATTGCGCTGAACGCCGCGAAGCAGTGCGGCACAGCGTGGCTCCCCCGGATCGCTCCCGCCCAGACCCTGTCGGCATTCCTCGCCGGCGAACGGCGGATCGACGCCCTGCTCGTTTGCGCGCTTGACGAGAAAACCGTTCCGATCCGTGACGCCATTCAATCCATCAAGGCCCGGTCCATTTCGAGCGTGGGCGTGCTGGTCGGCCCGGAAGGCGACTTCAGCGCCGCGGAAATGGAGGCCATTCGGGCCGCCGGCGCGATTTCCGTCAGCCTCGGCGACAGCGTCCTGCGCACCGAAACTGCGGCGATTTACGCGCTGGGCGTGTTGCGGTACGAGTTCCTGTAAACCCCTTGAAATTGCGAGTTTTTTTGGCTTTTTCAGGCCCGGACCGTGCGGTATGTTGCTCATTTTCGGCTAGGGGGAGTGCTTGGTTTGACCGTGAGTACATACCCAAAATCCAGAACCGGCCGAACGGTTGTTTCGTCGGTCCTCGCCGTGCTCATCGGTTCGGTTGTTCTTTTCTGCCGGGCCCAGATTGTTCAATCCAGCTTCGAAGAACCGCTCAGCCCCACGTGGCAGGGCCCGGAGGGCGGCGGGGCCTGCGGCGGGTTCGGCGAAGGGGCCGTCATCGGCATCGGCAAAGAGAACTTCGTGCATTCCGGCAAGCACGCCGTGAAGCTGGCGGTCGGCGATGACGGCAATCCGAACGCGATGGCGTGGGCCGGCGTCATGCAGATCCTGCCATGCGTGGCCGGGAAGAAGGTGCGTGTCGGCGCGTGGCTGTACTACAGTTCCGTCTCAATGCCCCTGCTCAACACCTCCCAGGCGCAGCTGAAAATCGAGTATTTCGAGGACAAAGACGCCAAACAACTGCTGCCCGGCCATGTTTTTCTGAGCACGCCATTCAATTCCGCGACGTACAAGGCGGACACGTGGCACCTGATTGAAGCGTTTGACCGCGCCCCTCAAAACGCGCGCAGCCTGAAGTTTTCAATCGTCATCACCTCCCAGAACGCGACCGCACGACGCCAGGCAGTCTGGCTGGACGACATGTTCGTGGATGTCCAGACGGCACGGCAGAGGCTTCCTTCGAATTCCTGAGTGTTTTTCTTTGAAAGCGCTTAGCAAATCAATTGCCTCCGGCACGTCAACCCGGTATAAGTTCAGCTTCGAGTTGCGTTCGAACCGATCAGGTCAACGAATGAAAATCCGCCTCTTTTTGGTTTTTGTCTGCCTGTCTGCAGCCGGTATTGGGATCGCTTTCGTCGGCGGCTGCGCGCCGACCAAGAGCGACAAGACGGCTGACGGCCGGACCATTGTCACCTACTGGGAGAAATGGACCGGCTTCGAAGGCGACGCCATGCAGGCGATCGTCGACGATTTCAACAAATCGCAGGACCGGATTTTCGTCGAGCGCCTCCCCGTCAGTTCCATCGACCGCAAAATCATGCTGGCCACGGCGGGCGGCGATCCGCCGGACATCGCCGGACTGTGGTCCTGGGCCATCGCGAATTACGCCGAGAAAGGCGCCATCACCCCGCTCAACAAGATGCTGGCGGAAGCGGGTATTTCAAAGACCAACTACATTCCCGTATTCTGGGATTTGTGTTCATACCGCGGGTTCACGTGGGCCCTGCCTTCCACGCCCGCGACGATGGCGCTTCACTGGAACAAGAAGATGTTCCGCGAAGCGGGGCTTGATCCCGACGTGCCTCCGAAGAGCCTGGACGAATTGGACGCCATGGCGGAGAAACTCACGGTCGTCCAGATTGACCGCAAGGGAAAGAAGGCCCGCGTCCGCTACACCGACCTGACCCCCGAGGAAAAGGAAGCGCGGGATTTCAGCATCGTTCAACTGGGGATCTCGCCCGCGGAACCGGGCTGGTACAACCAGATGTGGGGCTACTGGTTCGGGGGCCGGCTGTGGGACAGTGACCGCAAGATCACGGCCAACAGCCCGGAGAACGCGGCCGCGCTCGATTGGTTTGTCAGCTACCCGAGAAAATACGGCCTGCGCAACATGCAGACCTTCGGCGCGACGTTCGGAAATTTCTCGTCGCCGCAGAACCCCTTCCTCGCCGGCCGCATCGCGATGGTGATCCAGGGCGTCTGGATGTACAACTTCATCAGCAAGTACTCGCCGGGCATGGAATGGGGCGCCGCGCCGTTCCCGTCGAAGGACCCCGCGAAAACGCCGAATGTGACAATCGCCGAGTGCGACGTGATGGCCATTCCGAAAGGCGCACGGCATCCGAAGGAAGCGTTCGAGTTCATCCGGTACGTGAACAGCCAGGCGCCGATGGAAAAACTCTGCATCGGCCAGCGGAAATTCTCACCGCTCGCGATCTGCAGCCCGGATTTCGTCCAGAAGCATCCGAACCCCTTCATCGAGGTTTTCAGCGACCTGGCCCGGAGCGAGAACGCGCTCTATGTGCCGCAAATCTCCATATGGAACGAGTACGTGGAAGAGATGAACGTCGCCTATGACCGCGCGAACATCGGCGCGAAAACGCCGCGGGACGCGCTCACGATCGCCGAAGAGCGCGTCCAATGGAAATTCGACCGCATCATGCGCCGGTGGGACAAGGTCAAGGAAGAGCGCATCAAGGAGTGGAGCCAATGACACGCGGTGAATTCCGAACGCTGATGACCGGGCTGGCCTTCACCAGTCCGTGGATCCTGGGCTTCCTCATCTTCACGCTCTACCCCGTCGCGGCCTCCATCTACTACTCCTTCTGCGATTACGACGTCCTGTCCCGCCCCGTCTGGATCGGCACGCTGAATTACCACGACATGCTCACGGACGCCGTGTTCTGGAAGTCCCTCAAGAACACGTTCTACTACGCCTTGGTATCCCTTCCTCTCGGACTGATCCTGTCCCTGCTCGTCGCCGTCCTGCTCAACAATTCGGTCGTGGGACGGCCGGCGTTCCGGACGTTCTTCTTTCTCCCCTCTCTCGTTCCGGCGGTCGCGCTGGCCATGTTGTGGCTGTGGATTTTCAACGGCGAGTTCGGCATCCTGAACTATGCCATGAACTGGGCCTGGACGAAGATCGGCGTGTTTGCCGCCTGGGTGTCGGCGTTCTTCTCGGACGCGCCTCTTCACTGGCCCAAGCCGCACTTCCCCAACTGGCTGGCCGAGGAGCAATGGGTCATGCCGGCGATCATCATGACCTCCCTGTGGGGCATCGGCGGAACGGTCGTGATCTACCTCGCCGCCCTCCAGGATGTGCCCCGCGAGCTGTACGAGTCCGCCGATATCGACGGCGCGTCCACGTGGACAAAGCTGCGCCACATCACGGTCCCCATGATCTCGCCGGTGATTTACTTCAACCTGATCATGGGCATCATCGGCGCGCTCCAGGTCTTCTCGGGCCCGTTCATCATGTTCGGCGGAAGCGGGCCGAACCGCTCCGCGCTCTTCTACGCGATCTACATCTATCAGAACGCTTTCGAATACAACCAGATGGGGTACGCGTGCGCCATGGCCTGGGTCCTTTTCCTGATCATCCTCGCGCTGACCTGGCTCGCCACACGGGCAACGCGTAAACACGTTTACTACGCAGGGGAGTAGTGCCATGAAACAGTTCTTCAGCCGTCTTGCGATCTATATCCTCCTGATCACCGGTTCGGCCATTTTCCTCGTCCCCCTGTTCTGGATGATGTCCACGGCGCTCAAGCCGATTGACCAGACCATGGCCATGCCGCCCACCTGGATTCCATTCCGCCTGTACGCCCAGCTCGACGGCGAGCGCGTGTCCGTGAAAACCGGCGAAACCCTGTCCGCGCCGGCTGTCGTGGTCGTGATCAAGGAAACCGGCCAGAAGCGGATTGTCGCACCGGACCAGGTTGTCAAAGGCCGGCTGGTCACGCGCGACAAATCCGGCGAGCAGATCAAACTGCCCGTGACGGTCGTCAAGGAAATCCCCGCGTCGAAACAGGAACCGTGGATCCGGGTCACGCCGGAAGAAGTCATGGCGGCCATCCAGGCCGGCAAAGGGGATACATCGCTCGTGTCCAACTGGGACGTGGTCCCGCAGAACTCGCTCGTCAGGGAGCGGGCCCTCCGGTGGGACAATTTCGGCAAGGCCATCAAGGCTCTCGGGGTCTACGAATTCACCCCGCGCGAGCTCGCCAACAACTGGCTGGGCATTGTGCCCGGCGCCTGGCGCGACAACCTGGCCTCCAGCCTCTACGAGAAGATGAGCCCGAAACTGAAGAGGATCTTCTCCCTCAACTTCACCGCCTACCTGAAAAACACGCTCATTCTCTGCGTCCTGACCGTGCTCGGCACGGTGCTTTCCAGCGCGCTCGCCGCCTACGGCTTCGCCCGCATCCCCTGGCGCGGCCGCAACAAGGCCTTCGTGATCGCCCTGGCAACGATGATGATCCCCTTCCCCGTGATCATGGTCCCCGTCTACTGCCTGTTCCGATGGGCCGGCTGGATCGGGACCCTGCGCCCCCTGTGGGTCGGCTCCTTCTGCGCCGGCGCGTTCAACGTGTTCCTTCTGCGCCAGTTCTTCATGACCATTCCCAAGGACCTGTCCGACGCCGCGCGCATCGACGGCTGCAGCGAGTGGCGCATCTTCTGGCAGATCATCCTCCCGCTCAGCAAGCCCGCGCTGATGGTCGTCGGCCTGTTCCAGTTCATGGGAACCTGGAACGACTTCCTTGGCCCCCTGATTTACCTGACGAACCAGAAGGACTTCACGCTCGCGCTCGGCCTCCAGTTCTACCAGAGCCAGCAGGGCGGCACGGAATGGCACTACCTGATGGCCGCCAGCACCCTCGTCGTCCTGCCGATCATCGTCCTGTTCTTCTTCACGCAGAAGACGTTCATCGAAGGCATTTCGATGACGGGCATCAAGGGGTGATGGGAACGCCGGACGTCGAACGCTGAACGCCGAACTTCGAAGTTCGGCGTTGGACGTTGGGCGTTCGGCGTTTAGTCATTCAGACCTTGGAGAAAAATGAAACCTCTGAACCGGGAACAGCTTTCGTGGGTTGACGAAACCCTTTCCTCCCTCTCGCTCGAGCAGCGCGTCGCCCAGCTTCTCCAGCCGAAGATCGACCGCCCTTCCGACGTGGACTTTCTCCTGAAAACAATGGAGAAGATCCCGTTCGGCGGGCTGTTTGTCTGGGGCGCGCCGCGCGAGGCGCACCTCGAGCGTATCGGCCGTCTGCAGGCCGCCAGCCGCATCCCGATCGTCGTCGCGGCCGACCTTGAAAACGGCCCCGGCTACATTGTCCACGACACCGCCCGCTTCCCGGACACGCTCGCCGTGGGCGCCGCCGACAGCGAGGAACTGGCCTATACCATGGGCAAAGCCGCCGCGCTCGACGGCCGCGCGTCGGGTATTCATTGGACGTTTGCGCCCGTCGTGGATGTCAACGTCAACCCCGACAATCCCATCGCGAACACCCGCTGCCTCGGCGACAACCCGGAGCGGATTGGAAAGCTCGCCGCCGCCATCATTCGCGGCATGCAGGACCACGGTCTCGCTGCCTGCGCAAAGCACTTCCCCGGCGACGGCCTCGACGATCTCGACCAGCACATCTCGACCTCGGTCAACCCGCTCTCTCTGGAAGAGTGGAAAACCGTTTCGGGCCGCGCATTCAACTCCGCATTCGCCGCCGGGGCGTGGAGCACAATGGTCGGTCACATCGCCTTCCCGGCCTGGGACCCGGAAAAAGACGGGCGAGGCGCCCTCCGGCCAGCGACCGTCAGCCGCCGCATTGTGACGGACCTTCTTCGCAAGGAGATGAAGTTCGGCGGGCTGGCCGTGACGGACGACATGAACATGGGCGGCGTCGCCGGCTACATAAACCTGCGCGACCGGACGGTCGGCTGCATCAAGGCGGGCTGCGACATGTACCTCTTCCCGCCTATGCCGTACGCGTACGACACGCTCGTCGCCGCGGTCCGCTCCGGCGAGCTTTCCGAGGAGCGCGTGACGGACGCGGCGCGCCGCGTCCTCGAATTCAAGGCCCGGCTGAACCTGCACACGGGCCAGGTTGTCGGCCGAACGCCGTCCGCCGCCGAGGCGGCGGAGTTTGAAGACGCGGCCCAGCACATCGCGGAGCGCGCGCTCGTGTGCGCGCGCGACACGAACAAGCTTCTCCCCCTGCGCCTCCCGCCGGGCGCCCGGGTGCTGACGGTCACCCTGACGAACGACGGACTCGAATTGGCCGAAATCGACAAGGAACTGGCGGCGCGCGGATACCAGGTCACGCATATCGTGGCGGACAACTACGGGTGCGTGGATCGGTTCATCCGCGAGGTGGACGCCATCTTCATCAACTTCATGTTCAAGGCGAACTGGGCCGTCGGATCGGTGCGCTCCATCGGCCCGCACAACCGGATGTACATGAACGGATTCTACATGGAACACCCGCGGGTCGTCTTCACGTCGTTCGGCTCCCCCTACCACCTGCGGCAGTTCGGTTCGCTTCCGAACCTCCTCAACACGCATTCGTCCTCCCCCGGCAGCCAGCGCGCCGCCGTGGCCGCGTGGTTTGGGGAAATCCCGATCGCGGGCAAGAGCCCGGTGGGGAACCTTGAGCGAACTTTTTAGTCCAAAGTCCAAAGACCGTTCGACTTTGGACCTTGGACGTTGGACTCCTGCAACATGCTGATTGCCACCTTCAACGCCAACTCGATCCGCTCGCGCATGGACGTGATCCTGCGCTGGCTCGCCGATCACAAGCCGGATGCGCTCTGCATCCAGGAAACGAAGGTCCAGGACGCCGAGTTCCCGCGCCGGCCGATCGAGGACGCGGGGTATCACGTCGTCTTCAAAGGTCAGAAGGCCTACAACGGAGTGGCGCTGCTTTCGCGCACGCCGCCAGCCGAAGTCTCCGCCGGGCTTGATGACGAACCGCGCGACGAGCCGCGCCTGCTGCACGCGAAAATCGGGCCGGTCCATATCGTCAACACGTACGTCCCGCAGGGACGCGACATCCACCACGAGATGTACGCGTACAAGCTGGCGTGGTTCGGGCGTCTACGCCGGTTCTTCGACCAACGCTTCAAGAAGACTGACCTGCTGGTCTGGGCCGGCGACCTGAACGTCGCGGCCGAACCGATCGACGTTCACAGCCCGGAACTGTACGGCAACCACGTCTGCTATCACGAAGGGGCGCGCGACGCGTTTGCGAAATGCCGCGCGTGGGGATTCGTCGATGTCTTCCGGAAGCATCACCCCGAGCCGGGCCACTACACGTTCTTCGACTACCGCACGCCCGACGCCGTGAACAAAGGAGTCGGGTGGCGCATCGACTATCTCCTCGCAAGCCCGGCCCTGGCGGAAAAATGCACGGGGGCGGCCATTGATCTCAAGCCGCGGCTGGAAAGCAAACCCTCGGACCACACCGTGCTGATGGCGGAGTTCGATCTTTAGGGCGCCAAATCGAGGTGAACGGACGTCTCGATGTTGCCGTCCTTGGTGATCGTGATCTGGACCTTGTAACCGCCGTCGCGGTGGATATATCCGCCATCTTTGGCGGTGACGTACTTCAGCGGCGTGACCGCTTCCATGGAGACGCTCGACTCGCCCTTCGGAACCACCGTGACGGTTTTGGAGCTGTTCGGCTCGATCTTCTCGATGATCTGGCTGAACCCGTTGCCGCGAAGGATGATGTCGGTGACCGCCGACGTGGAGTTATTGACCACGGTGATCTGCGGGGGATTGCGCGCTCCGCACGCCGCAACAACAACGGCCGCGAGAACGCCCGCCAGAATACGAATCATAGCCATCCGCATAGATACCTCCCTGTTCCGTCGGAGGACACATCCCATCATTCTTCAGATTCCGCCCATTTTTTCAAGTCGAAGAAGAATCAGGTTCACCACGGGCTGGGGCAGGTAAAGCGATACCCGTGCCTTGGAATCGCCGAGCCCAAAATAGCCGTATTCGTCGTTCGCCACCAGTTCGCTGTCAATGCGGACAACCTGATTGACGACTTCAACCCGATGCCCGATGCGCCATTTCGCGCTCCCCTTGGTCTGCGACTGAATGAAATTGTATGCGTGCCACTGTTCGGAGAATACGGTGGGCTCGAGCCAAAGCGATTCGTCGGGATGTTCGTTCACCAGCTGCGCGGCGGCAATGCGGTCGGCGCTGTCCGTCACCAGCAGAAGCTTCTCAAACCCGTTCCCGAAATCGCCCTCCGTGGAGTAGTAGAAAAAACTGTCCCTGGGAAATCCCGGACAATTCAGATTCTTGCGGGGCGAAATCGGCTTGCCGAGGATTCCCGCCGCCTCCCGCAGAGGCATCAGGTAGTAAATCTGTCCGAACACAATCAGCGAGGGATTCGGACTTGGGTCGAGCGCCGGCTGACCCTTGCTGGAAAGCAGGCTCTTCAAATCCGCGACGATCTTGGCGCCGCCCGTCTGCGGGTTGTTCCAGGTGGGGGCCAGCGTCAACTGATCTTTGGACTGCGCGACCTGCTGGGGCGCGGACGTGGAAGCAGGCGCTGCCCTGATCGCGATCGGCGAGGTGGGCTCCGCGTTTTTCGAGCCGGCCCGGCCTGAATCCATCAGCGTCGATTGGCGGCAGTCCGAAATCAGGCGGTAGCACTGATTGATGAGCTCTTGCATCTTGATTTCCGGCGGGGCGTAGGCGCGGCAGGATTCGAACGCCGCGATGGCGTCGCGGCATTGCTGCTCCACCGACTTCAGAATGTCCGGATTGCTGCGATCGGCCAGGTAGGCCTTGTACTTCGCCAGCGCGTCGTTGAATTGCCTCGCGCCCCGAAGGAACGAGGGGTTCTTCCACTGGATGGTATCCGCGGCCCCCGATTTACCGGCGTTTTCAGACGGCTGCTGGTCCGCTGCGGGCGCCTGCCAGTAGGACGCATCGCCCTCCTTGGGCGGGGAGCTTTTGACGTAGGAGCGCGGAGGAAGCGGTCTTGTTTCCGTTTTCCCGCTCCAGTAATCACGGCTCTGCGAGGGGTGAGTCTCCCGATACTTCAGGAAAAACAGTGTCCCATAGGCCAGCAGAACCGAGACGGCCATGAAGAACAACACCAGAACGGCGCGGGCCAGTTCCCCCCCGGGCTTGCGCGATACGCCGGACTTCTCCCGCATGTCCTTGGGCAGAATGATCTTCTGTTTGACCACCACCTTGGGTTTCGGCGACTCGACTTCCTTGGGCGGCTCGGGCTCCGGCTTCGCCGCCGGTTTTGGCTTGGCCATCATTCGGATTTCGCTGCGAAGGACTGTGCTGTGGCCCGCGGCAAGCGTGCGCGCCGCCGGCAGGTCGCCATTCTGAACATGCTTCATGTCCGCCAGGACTTCGGCCCAGCTCTGGTAACGCAGGGTGCGGTCCTTCACCATCATCTTCTCGATCAGCCACGCCACGCCCTCGGACAACTCCGTGTTGATCTGCTGCGGATCGGGCAGGTAGTCGGAAATCTGGCGCTCCACGACCTCAAGCTCGGAACTGTCTCCGAACGGCAGGCGCCCCGTCGTCATGTGATACAGCATCGCGCCCAGCGAGTAGATATCCCCGCGGCAGTCGAGATCCGGCTCCCCGCGCGCCTGCTCCGGAGAGATGTAGTGAGGGGTCCCCTCGAACATCTCGCGGCTGGTGCCGGGCAGGCTTGTTCCGAACACCTTCGCGAGTCCCATGTCGGTGATTTTGATGGACCCGTCCTGGTCCACCAGCACATTGGCGGGTTTGACGTCGCAATGGATCAGCCGCGCCTCGTCCCACGCGTACGCGAGCGCGAGCGCAACGCCCTCCGCGACCAGCAGCGAGTGTTTTTCACCCAGCCTCCGCCGGCGCTGCAGCAACTCGCCGACCGTGCAGCCGGCGACGAACTCCATGACCAGGTAAACCAGGTCTCCGGACGAACCCGCATCGTAGATCTGCACGATACCGGGATGATTGAGCTTGGCTGCCGCCCGGGCCTCGAGATGAAACCGCTGAATGGCCTCCTCATCGCGAAGGAGATCCGGGGAAAGAATCTTGATGGCGACCACCCGGTCCAGCGACACCTGGCGCGCCGTCCACACCGAGGCCATCGCGCCCGCGCCGACTTTCGCGATGATCTCGTATCCGGGCAGGTCTGGTGTTCTGTCCATCGGGCTTGTGTCCCCGGCTTTTCCTGCAATTCATCAGCACGCAGCGCCGCCAACATAGCATGTCGTCGCCGGGTTGAGAATACCATATGGCTTTCGCCCTGTTTACATCGTTCAGAAACGGGTTGAAACCTGCGCCCCTCTGCCATACGTTGTGTGTGACAGAACAGCCTGTTTCATCACGAACCGGAGCGTTGATCATGCAACGAGTAAAAGCCCTTTTATTTCTTGCCGCCGCCGTGGCGGCCGGCAGCTGCTTCGCGCAGCAGCCCGAGGCCACTCATGCCCCCAGGATCGTCTGCGCCGAGCCGGTCTTCAACTTCGGCGAGATGGACAGCTCCAAGGACGTCGTGCATACCTTCGTCCTTCGAAATGAAGGAGACCTCTCGCTGGAAATCGGACGGATCCGGCCTTCGTGCGGATGCACCGTCGCCAGCATCTCGCAGAACACCGTCCCGCCGGGAGGCCAGGCCGAAGTCACCACGCGGCTTTCACTGCGCGGGCGCCAGGGGGAACAGCACAAAACCATCAGCGTGGAGTCCAATGACCCGAAACAGCCGACGCTCGTCCTGTCCCTGGAGGGCACGGCGGTCGAGGAAATCCGTATCCAGCCCAACCAGCTGTTCTTCGGCCGGATCACCACGGACAGCGCCATCACGGGATCGGTCATCATCACGATCCAGAACACCAACTCCGTCAACATCACGAAAACATCGTCCAACACCAGCAACCTGACCGTCTCCACCGAATCCACGCCCGACGGAAAATCCGTCCGGGTTCTGATCGCCACGTGCCCCCCCCTCTCCCGGGGCACGCTCCGCGGCAATGTGCGCGTGGAAACGGATCACCCGAAGTATCCCTCCGCGGACATCGCCGTCTCCGCGTTTGTCGTCGGCGATCTCACCTTCGCGCCGGAGGAGTTGCTGGTGGTCGCGTCCCCCGGGCAGACGCCCGCGCGTTTCGTGCTCGTGCGCTCGGAAACGGGCAAGAAGTTCGAGATCACCAAGGTGGAAGTGCCCATCCCCTCCATGACCTACAACATCACGCCCGTGGACGCAGGCGGCTACCAGGTCGAAGTGGGAGGCATTCCCCCGACCGTCGAGGTGGAAGGCAAGTCCCTGCGCATCCAGACCGACCTCCCGGGCGCGGCGGACATCGTCATTCCATTCCGTTTTGTCCCGGCGACCCCGTCTGTCCAGTAAATGGCGCACACCACAAAAGCATCCGGGCGTCTTCTGGCTCACATCGCAGGCCTCCTGCTCGTGGCCGTCGTGTGCGGCGTGGCCGCGCAGGTCATCCGCCGCGATCCCATCCCCTGGTTTGAGACCTGGTCGAACTACATCGAGGCCAAGGCCCTGAAGGAAGGAATTCCCCTGGTCACTTCCGCGCAGGTCCTGGGTTTTCTTCAGGCCGGCACGCACCTGATCCTGGACGCGCGGCCCGCCGTCGATTACGAATCCGGCCACATCCCCTCGGCCCGATCCGTCCCCTACGAATTCGTGTCCGAGGCGCTCATGCCGGTTCAGCCGTACCTGACGCCGTCCGGTCCGATCGTGACGTATTGTTCCGGGAAAAGCTGCGACGAGTCATTGCTGCTGACCCAGTACCTGCGGCGGCAGGGATTCACGAATGTCGTGCTGTTCGCGGGCGGGTTTGAAACATGGAACGCCGAGGGCCATCCCGTCGAGCGGGGTGCCCGATGAAGATCGCGGTCATCCTCAGCAAGCTGGTTCTCGCCGCGATCTTCCTGCTGGCGAGCGTGCCGAAGATCATTGCGCCCGACGAATTCGCCGTCGCCGTGTTCCGCTACCAGCTCCTGCCGGACGCCGCGGTCAACCTCGTGGCGATTTTTCTACCGTGGGTCGAACTCGTGGCGGCCATCACCATTCTGATCCCGCGCACAAGCGCGGCCGCCGCAGCGATCATCTTCGGACTGCTCGCCGTCTTCACGGCGGCGATCTCCATCGACCTCGTCCGCGGCATCGATATCTCTTGCGGCTGCTTCACGCTCGACGCAAACGCCGGCCCGATCGGCTGGTGGGAAGTGGTGCGCGACGTCGCGTTTCTGACGATGGCGGGATTCGTTCTGTGGTCGGGCCTGCGGCCGGTGAAGTCGCCCGCTTCGATATAACGTGGACGAGGTCCGTCCCGGCGGGCGAGTCGAGGCTCCTGTAGGCTTTCGGTTATGAGCTATTCAAGCCCTTGTATCTGCACCGACGTCAATCTACGCGCTTACAGTAACATTATATAACATTAGAGTTGCATATTGTTACGTAGACTGTAAGTATACCGGCATGAATTCAGCGGAGAAAGAGCGTGTTGAGACACTTCAAAGAGTGATCGCCAAGACGGTGGCGGCCAATCCGGCAGGTCGAAACCTGCCCCTGATCGGCGGCTTTCGATATCGATTCCTCGACGAGAGCGTCCGCACGTCCGACGATATCGACTACCATTGGAGCGGGGACTTGGGTGAAAAACAGAAGGAGCTTCTCGCTCTCTTTGAGCGCAAACTACTCCCCGAGGTTCGTCGGCGTTTACGTTACGAGTGCAGTGCAGGCCTGCGTACAGGGCCTGACGCCGACTCGCCAGCCGTTCGGGTCGTGGATCTCTCTTTCTGGCAAGAGGGGTCCTCCTTCGGCAGGATTGAGATCCCTGTTGAGATCACGCGTATCGCCTGCGCTGATCCTGTCATTGTTCGCACGGCGGACGGGACGATCTATTCTACGGTTTCAAACGGCGACATGATCGAGAGCAAGGTTATCGCGATCTTCAATCGCATGTACCTCCGGCATCGCGATCTCGTGGATGTCTTCCTTTTCCGTGATCAGGTTCTGCCGGACTCCGACCGCCGTCTGGCGGCAAAACTGAAGGCCCTGGACATCCCTGCATCTTCTGTTGATAAACAAATGGACGACCTTCGCAACAACAAGGCCTATCACGCCCGCGCCATCCAGGAGGTCGTTGACACACAACTGGACCTGGCTGCAGCCGATCAGATAAGAGACGCCGGCGGTGGCAAGATGATGATGGAAGACGTTCTGAAGGTGTTGGTTTCCCTGCTGCCACAGGGTTCTTCAAATCACAAAGCAAGACCGAGAAGAGGAACTGGCGATGAGAGCGCTTGACTGGCAAAGATTCTTTCAGCAACAGCGTGATGAGCATCGCAAGATGGTCTTCACGACCGCAGAGCTTGCCAACGTTGCTCAAGCCAGTCCCGGGGTACTGAATGTCGCCCTGCGCAGATTGGTGAAACAAGGGGTTCTCGCACGGTATGCGGCTGGCCGGTATGGCCTGCCCGGCGCGGTCAGTCCGGAGGACTTGGTACCCACTTTGGACACCTCGGCCTACGTTACCGCGATGTACTCCCTTTACAGGCACCAGATCATCACGCAGGCGCCGACGGAGATCACCTGCTTCACCAACCGCCGACATAACCGATCCAGGGTCCGAAAGACCCCATTTGGCCGCATTGTCTTCGTGTGTGTCGAGTCAGCCGTGTACTCCACCCCACGGGACGGTGTCATGGCCTCTGGGGAGCAGGCGTTCTGCGACTTCATTCATGTCTGCCGGAAACGCGGCGTGCGAGCTTCCAGCCTCGTTACCTTTAGAAACATGGATCGGTTGGACCGACAATCTCTGGCTGAAATCCTAATCCGTTATCCAGTCGCTGCACGTCGCGAAGCCACTCGCCTTCTGGCCAAGAACGGCTTGATGATGCCCGGCTGACAGCAGCGTGAATCTGCCTGTGTCCTCCGAAGCAGCGAAGGGCGGGGTAACGTAGACGAGGCGCCCTACGTCGGCGGGCAAGTCGCATGCCCTGTGCCACCCAACCTCAGCGCGGTCAGAGTACTGGGTGACTCACTTCCGGCCGCACTTCGTTCTGAAGTCCACGAAATCACGGCGGTTTTCCTAAGAAATCCGATGGCTGCTTTTTAGGGGATTCTGAGCAGCAAGGGCATGAATCGTCGGAGGAATCCAGCCCCGCCTTGAAGCTGTTACGGCTCAGCCGCCAGCTTGTTCACCATTCTCAGCACAACCCGCCCGACGGTGCCGAGGCTCTCCGCGCTGAGCTTGTCCATGCTGTCCGCCGGGGTGTGCCAGTAGTCGTTCCGGCCCGGCGCGCTGCCGAAGTGGAAGTCGATGATGTCGATGGCCGGAATGCCTGCGCTGAAGAAGGGATCGTGGTCGTCGCCGATCTGCAGGGGGGACAGCATGAACTTGTCGCGGGTGCCATCCTCCCGCGCCGCATCGAACACCATGGAAATCAGCGCGGGCGTGCTGTTGCGCGGGAGGGTGACGGTTAGATCGCGGTCGCCGATCATATCCATCAGGATCATCGCCTTGACGTCCGCGGCCTGGCCGTTCTTGAGCATCTTCTTCGCCAGATACCGGCTGCCCTGCAAGCCATCGAACACGCCGTAATGCTCCATGCATTCCTCGCCGTCGAAGAACACGAAGACCACCTCGAACGGGAGCTCCGGGCTTTTCGCCATCACGCGCGCGAGCTCGATCAGCGCGCCTGAACTGGAGGCGGAATCGTTCGCGCCTTCAAACCCGGGGATGCCCGACTTCGTGTCGTAGTGAGAGGCCAGGAGCACCCGCCCCTTTCCTCCTCCCGGCAGTCGCCCCATGACATTCCGGAAGACCGTCTCGCCCAGGGGACTCTGCGCCTTGAACTCGTCGATGGACGCCTCGACCCCCGCGGCCTGCAGGCGCTCGCACAGGTGTTTCGCCGCCGCTTCCGCGCCGGCCGTCGCGGAATCCCGTGGCCCCAGCGCCACAAGATCGCCCGCCTCCCGGAGCGCCCGCGCCCCGTCGAATGCCGCCGGGTCCAGCGGCGGACCCGACCGGGCAGGCTCCGCCGGCTTCTGCCGGCAGGCCGCCAGCAGAACAAGGCAAAAGGCAACTGCCCGGATCGTATTTTTTCCAAACATTGGAAAAATTCCGGCCTGTTTTTCCAATCCTTGGAAAAACGGGCTGCGGCCGACTTATTCCGCGGCCTTGATCTGGTCCCAGATCTTCGTGTACTTCACGTTATCGTCGCCGAGATCCTCGATGACTTCGCACTTCGCCTTGATCTCGGACTTCAGGAAGATCGATTCGTTGTTCCGGATGTCCTCGCCGAGAAACTCGTAGCTCGCCCGGTTCGGGCACAGGTAGCTGATGAACTCCGTATTCTCCGCGGCGACGTGCGGATCGTGAACGAAGTTGATGAACTTGTGCGCGAGTTCGACGTTCCGGGCTTCCTTCGGGATCACCATGTCGTCGCACGCGATGGAGGTCCCCTCCTCCGGGATGGCGAATTCAATATCCTCGTTTTCCTCCTGCACCTGGAAAATGTCGCCGCTGTATCCGTGAACCGCAAGGAATTCGCCGGACGCGAGGCCCGTCTTGTACTGCTCGTTCTCGAACTTCGCGAGGTTCTTTTTCCAGCGGATGACCACATCGCGCGCGGCCTCGAGCTCGCGCTGGTTCACCGTGTTAAGGCTGAATCCGAGGGATTTGAGCGCCGCGCCGATCGTTTCGCGCATATCGTTGAGCATCGTCATGCGGCCTTTCAGGTCGGCCCGCTCGAACAGGGACCAGGACGCCTTGAAATCGGGGACCTTGCTCTTGAGAACGGCAATGCCGGTGTTGCTCAGCATGTAGGGAACGCTGTGCTGCATCTCGCCGTCCATGGCGATCCGGAGATACTCGGGATCCACGTTGGCCAGGTTGGGCGCCAGGTTCCTGTTGATCGGCTGGATCATGCCCTGGTCGTGCATGATCTTGACCATGTAGCTGCTGGGAAAGACAAGGTCGTAGCCGGTCGCCCCGGCCTTGAGCTTGGCGTACATGGCCTCGTTGGAGTCGAAGGTGTCGATGACCACCCGGCAGCCGTTCTCCTGCTCGAACCGCTGAACGAGTTCGGGCTTGATGTAGTCCGCCCAGTTGTAGATGTGCAGGACCGGCTGGCCGCGCTTGCAGCCGCAGGCCAGGCTCAAGAACGCAAGGACAACGAGCGCTGTCTTCCTCATGATTTCTCCTCCGTCAGACGTTGACTGAACCATACCGCCGCGAACGTAACCAGGAGCAGGATCGTGGAAAGGGCGTTGATCAGCGGCGGAGAGCCGTGCTTGATCATGCTGTAGATCCGGATCGGCAGGGTCGTGGACCCGGGCCCGGCGACGAAGAACGTGATCACGAAATCGTCGAGGGAAAGCGTGAAGGCCAGGAGCGCGCCGGCCGCGATGCCCGGAAACAGCAGCGGCAGGAGCACGCGCGTGGCCGCCGTCCACCAGCTCGCGCCGAGATCCTGCGCGGCCTCGATCACCGAGAAGTCGAAGTCCTGCAGCCGCGCGAGCACGACCATGGCCACGTAGCTGATGCAGAACGTGACATGCGCGAGGAAGATCGTGAAGAGCCCGAGCTGGATCTTCATCGCGACAAACAGCAGGAGCAGGCTCATGCCCATCAGGATCTCGGGCACCACGAGCGGCGTGTAGATCAGGACGTAGTGGACCTTCTGGATGCGGCTCGCGAACCGGTGGAGGGCGAAGGCCGCCGTGGTGCCCAGCACGGCGGAAACGACGGTCGCCCCCACCGCGATGATCAGCGTGTTCTCCAGGGCGCGCCAGATGTCCCGCTCGTGCAGGAGGCGCTTGTACCAGACCAGGGAGAAGCCCTCCCACGTCCCGCCGAAGCGCGACGCATTGAACGAGTTGGCCACGAGCACAATGATCGGGAGGTAGAAGAACACGAGGACGAGGATCAGGGTGATGAGCGGAAGACGGCTGTGCTTCATGCGTCCTCCTCGATCAGCGGATCCTCCTCGATGCCCTTCCTCTTCTGCAGAACCAGCACCGCGAGAAGCGGCGCGAGAACCGCGAGCGTGAGAAACGCGGAGAGCCCGCTGGCGTGCGGCAGGTTGCGGTCCACGAAGGTACGCTGGGCGATCTTGTTCCCGATCATCTCGCTGTGCGGCCCGCCGACGATGTCCGGGATCACGTAGGAGCCCAGCGCCGGGATGAACACGACGAGGATGGCGGTGAGCAGGCCGCGCCGGATGCCGGGCAGGAAAATGCTGAAGAACGCGCGGAGTTGATGCGCGCCGAGGTCGCGCGCGGCCTCGATCAGGCGGAAGTCGAACTTCTCCGCCGCGGCGTAAATGGGAAGGATCGCGAAAGGCAGGTAGGTGTACACCATCACCAGCAGGATCGCGCCGGCATTATACAGCAGGGAGGTGTCCGGCGCGACGAGGTGCAGCCCGACCAGCGCGTGCTTCAGCGGCCCCTCAGGATGCAGGAGAACCTTCCACGCGAAGATGCGGATGAGGAAGCACGTCCAGAACGGAATGATCACCAGGAGAAGGAGCTTCTGCTGCCAGGTCTTGCTGAGACGCGACATGCAGTAGCCCGTCGGCACGGCGAGGAGGATGCAGGTCGCGGTCGTCGCGATGCTCAACCAGACGGTCCGCCAGACGATCGACGGGTAATTCGGATTGCCGAGGCTCTTCAGCGTGTCCAGCGTCCACCCCGTCCCGATGCCCCCGTACGGATCGGACGGCTTGAAGGTGATGATGAAAACGATCAGCGTCGGGATGACGAACAGGACGCACAACCACGTGAAGGACGGAGACGTGATCAGCCACTCCCACAAACGTTTCTGCTGGACCTTGTTCATTACGTGCGCGTCGCCCGGGCCACCACCGGCAGGCCGTTCGCCCCCAGGGAAACGCCGTTCGTGTCCCCCGGTTCATCCGGAGGCAACTCCATGAGCTTCTCGTCGGACTCGCTGTATCTCTCGAGCATGAACCCGTCGTCGCCATGCCACGAAAGCCAGACGATTTCCTTCCACGTAATCGGCTTTTCATCGAGCATGAACCGGCTGTGCTGCTGGTAGACGGAAATCCTGTAGTCCTGCACGCGGACCCAGTACTTCGTGACCGAACCGAGATAGATCACGTCCTCCACCCGCCCCTGGACCACGTTATGGTGATTGTCCTCCAGCGGCCGGTCGCGCGAGATGCGGAATTTTTCCGGCCGCACGCTGAGATACACGGGGTTGCCCACGTGGATCTGGTTGTCGTTGTAGCACACGACATCGGGGAAGCCTTCCACCTCGAGCCGGCAGAAATTGTCATCGAGCAGCTCGACCACCTTGCCCTCGAAGAAATTCGCGTCGCCGATGAAGGCGGCGACAAAGCTGCTCTTCGGCGCCTCGTAGATCTCTCCCGGCGTCCCGATCTGCTCGATCTTTCCGCCGTTCATCACGGCGATCCGGTCGCTCAGGCTCATGGCCTCGCCCTGGTCGTGCGTGACATACAGGAAGGTGATGCCGACTTCGTCGTGGATCTGGTCCAGTTCAATGAGCATCCTCTGGCGCAGCTTCAGGTCGAGGGCGGCGAGCGGCTCGTCGAGCAGGAGCACCTGCGGCTTGTTGATCAGGGCGCGGGCCACGGCGACGCGCTGCTTCTGGCCGCCGCTGAGCTGGTCGGGACGCTTGTGCGCCTGGTCCTTCATCTGGATCAGCGCCAGCATCTTGTCAACCTCCTCGCTGATCTCGGCCCTGGGGCGCCGGGCGATCTGGAGGCCGAACGCGATGTTCTGCCAGACGGTCATGTGCGGGAAGAGCGCGTAGCTCTGGAAGATCGTGTTGACCTTGCGGTGGTTGGGCGGAAGGTCCGTGATGTCCTGCCCGTCGAGAATGACCCGGCCGGTGTCCGGATATTCAAAGCCGGCAAGAATTCTCAGGAGCGTTGTCTTCCCGCAGCCGCTCGGCCCGAGAAGCGAGAAGAATTCCCCTTTCTTGATGGACAGGGAAACGTGATCGACCGCGCGGACCTTGCCGAAGTGTTTGGAGACGTCTTTAAATTCGAGAAAATCGCTCACATCAACAAATCTCCCGCGTCAACGAGCGCGCGAAACCTGAGTGCCTGCAACTCAGTGCTGATATTAGGACAAAGATTCCGGGACGCAAGCCGGAGTACGCCAAAAAAATAATTCATCGCGGAGAGGGATCCATCTCCCGCGCCCGCCGGACGCGGCGGGAGATGGACGGATGGCTGTGCAGCAGAAACTCGATCCACGCGGGAGGTTCCCGGTCGGCCAGATTCTGCGCGGCCAGTTTCTCCAGCGCGCTCACCAGGGCGCCGGATGAACCGAGCGACGCAACGGCATACGCGTCCGCCGCATATTCGCGGCGGCGGGAGTACGCGTTGGAGACCGGCATCGTGACCAGCGAGAACACCAGCAGGCAGAAGACAAAAATCGGGAACGAGCCGATGTCGTCCGGTCCCGCGAAGCCGAACATCGCGACCAGCCGTTGCAGGAACAGGCGCGCCAGGTAGAATCCGCCGGCGGCGAGCAGGCTCCCCGCGGCGATCAGGCGCGCCATGTCCCGATGCTTGTAGTGCCCGATTTCATGGGCCAGCACCGCGATGATTTCGTCCTGCGAATAATCCTTGATGATGGTGTCGCCCAAAATGATCCGGCGCGTGTTTCCGAGGCCCGTGAGCGCCGCATTGCCCGCATTCGTCTTCTCCTCCAGACCCCATTGAAAGACACCGACAACCCGCAGCCCGGCCTTCTCCACGAAGGACTTCACGGCATCCGCGAGGGCCGGATTTTCGATCGGCTCGAACTTGTGAAACAGCGGCATGATGACCACCGGCGCCACGGCGGCCAGCACGACCACGAAGAGAACATAGAAGGCGGTCGCCCAAATCCACCAGAGGTTCGGGGCATAACGGAGGAAGGCATAGATCACGCCGAAGAAAACGGTGGCGACTCCCAACTCGATGGCGAGCGATTTGAGGTAATCGACGAACCAGCCTTCGAGGTCCTGGTTCGACATGCCGTACCGGTGTTCGATGACGTGCTCGCCGTACAGGCTGAGGGGAAACATCACGGCGGCGAAGCCGAAGACGGTGATCAGGGTGTAGAAGGCGTTGACCAGCGGCCAGATCGCGCCGAACCGGGTCCGCAGGCCGTCGGCGAGGTACACGGACGCTCCGCTGAACAGGTACGCCGAGAGAATGATCACCGTCAGGAGGATGCGGACGACAAACAGCCGGTTGTGGATCAGTTCGTATTCGCGCGCCCGTTCTTCAGGATTCGGGTTGAGCGCCGGCTCTGACGTGTTCGGGTCGGCCATGAACTACCTGTTAGAGACTGTCCGAAAGGCCCAGGATGACCAGCAGGCGGTCGAGGTCGTCGTTCGAATAGTAGTCGATCTCAACCGTGCCTTTGACTTTCTTGCCGTTCGCAAGCGTCTTGCACGGGGAAATCCGAACGCTGGTGCCGAAGTGCTGGTGCATTTGGTCGGACAGATGCTTGAGGTGCGCCTCCGGGATATCCGATTTTTCCGCGCGCGGCTTCTTGGCACCTTTCAGCAGGCGGTGCACGATGTGCTCCACCGTGCGGACGGACATCCCCTCTTCCACCGCCCGGACCGCGAGCAGCTCCTGCTCCTTCGGAATCTCCAGCCCGAGAATCGCCTTTGCGTGGCCCGGCGTCAGCTGTTTCTCCGCCACGAACCGCTTCACCTTGTCGGGAAGATCCAGCAACCGCAACGCGTTGGCCACCGTTGCGCGCGCCTTGCCAACCCGCTGGGAAATCTGCTCCTGGGTCATCTCAAATTTGTCGGCGAGAAGGCGATAGCCCTCGGCTTCCTCGATGAGGTTCAGGTCTTCGCGCTGAAGGTTCTCGATCAGGGCGAGTTCCAGGGCCTCGCGATCGGACACTTCCATGAGGATCACGGGAACCTGCCGGAGTTCCGCCGCCTGCGCGGCCCGCAGGCGGCGCTCGCCCGCGATCAGCTCGTACTTGTCCTCGACCCGCCGCACCAGGAGCGGCTCCAGGATGCCGCGTTCGCGAACGGAAAGGGCGAGCTCCTCGAGCGCTTCCGCGGCGATAGTCTTCCGCGGCTGCCACGGGCTCTTGTGAACCTTCTCGATGGGAACCTGGACGATCCCGCCCTTCGCCTCGGCAACCGGAGCTTCCGCCGGCGGCGTCGCATCCTTGATCAGCGCACCCAGCCCGCGGCCCAGACCTATGTGTTTTGCACCCATGTGTGGGTATAAGGCTTAATAAGAACCGGTGGAAAAAACAACTTCTATTGTGGAGGGACGCTTGACGCTGGACACTTGAAACCTGGGGCGCGTCAACGAAGCCCCCCAGTTTCAAGCGTCACGTTTCCAGTATCTGGAAAATCTGCTCCGCATGATCACTGTGGTATAGTGGCGTCATGCTTCAGAACATCCTCTTCGACATCGGCACGGTTCTCCTCCACATCAACTACGAACCCGCCCTCGCGCTGGCGCACCGGTATTGCGACCCGGCCAAACTCGATGCCCTGCGCCGGTTCTTCACGTTCGAGGACCGCGACCCGATGATCCGGGAGTATGAAATCGGGGCGATCTCGACGAAGGAGTTCTTCCGCCACTTCGCCGAGGTCACAGGATTCTCAGGCACGCTGGATCAGTTCGTCACGACGTATCAGAACATGCTGTCGGAAAACAAGCCGATGATCGAGTTCGCCCGCGAGCTCTCGCGGAAGTACAACGTGTACCTTGTGACCAACGCGGGCGCCCTCCACACGCCCAACATCTATGAACAGTTTGCGTCGCTGCGATTCTTCAAGGACGAAGCCTCCTCGTGCTACCTCGGCGCCGTGAAGCCCGACGCCGACTACTACAGGAAGGCCCTGGCCAAATTCGGGATCACGCCCGACACCTGCCTGCTCGTCGACGACCGCCCGGAGAACGTCGCCGGCGCGGAAGCGTTCGGCATCCGATCGATCCTCTACACCACCGCGGACGCGACAATCGCCGCCGTGCGGGCGGCGCTCTTGACATAGCTATATTACTTGGCTATGTTAGCTATGTATGAATGTTAAGATTGCCGACCTGAAAAACAATCTCAGCCGCTATCTCGCGCGTGTCCGCCAAACAGGCGAAACAATTATCGTGTGCGACCGTGACGAGCCGGTGGCATCCCTCTCTCCGATCCAGCGAGACGAGGACGCGGAATGGCAGCGCTATCGCGAAGAGTGCCTCGCGCGCGCAAAGAAGATCGGGCTCACGATCGACATCCCTCTCACGCGGCGGAATCCAGCCGCCAAGCCAAAAGCAAACCCGACCATCGCCCCGGATGGACGAACCGATATTCGCACCATCGACCTCGTGCGGGGGAAGAGGGATTACTGATGAACCTCTTCTGGGACAGCAGCGCGATCCTTTCGGTTGTGTTCAGGGAGAGCAAGTCGCCCCAAGCCGTTCAGGCGTGGGATGCCGGCGAGTATGCGTATGCGTGGCACTGGCTGAAGATAGAAACCGCCAGCGCGCTGGCGCGCCGCAGCGCGAACCCCGGCCAGTGGATACACCTCCAGAAGATGCTCGGCATGTTCCGTTTTCTCGAGCTTCCTGAAACCGAGTATGACGACCTCTGTGCAGCCAACCGCCGATGGCGCCTCACGGCGGCGGACGCCGGACACCTGTTCTGCTTTCAGCAGGCGTCCTTTGTCCTGCCCGACCTCCAGCTGGTCTGCTTCGACGAAGAAATGACCTCCGTCGCGCGCAAGGAGGGGTTTCTTCTTTGGACCCCGCCCGAGGCAGGCTCGGCGACCCCCGCCCTCGTCCGCGAGACCCGCTCTTCCTACGGCCGGAAGCGCAAGCGCGCGGCGCATGTTTAGGCTTGCCCGCCCGCCGTTTCGCCGCTAGATTCCCACCCACTTTGGGCGGCTTAAAGCCCTGATTCAACGCGGAGAAATGGCCATGACACGCAACAAGCAACTGCTCGACTGGGTGAACGAAGTCGCCGCCCTTTGCACGCCGGACCGCATCCACTGGTGCGACGGTTCGAAGAAGGAATACGACTCCCTTTGCGACCTCATGGTCAAGACCGGCGCGGCCGTCCAGCTGGACCCCGCGCGCCGGCCCGGCAGCCTCCTCTTCCGCTCCGACGCGAGCGATGTGGCTCGCGCCGAGGAGCGCACCTTCATCTGCGCGAAGACGCGCGAGGACGCCGGCCCCACCAACAACTGGATGGACCCGACCGAGATGAAGGCGCTGATGACCAAGTCCTACCGCGGCTGTATGAAGGGCCGCACGCTCTACGTCATCCCGTACAGCATGGGACCCATCGGCAGCCCAATTGCGAAGATCGGCGTGGAGATCACCGATTCGCCGTATGTCGTCGTCAACATGCACATCATGACCCGCGTGGGCACCCAGGTCCTCGAGTCGCTCGGACCGGATGGCGAGTTCGTGAAGGCCCTGCACTCGCTTGGCGCGCCGCTGGCGCCGGGGCAGAAGGATGTGCCGTGGCCCTGCAACCCCGACGTCCAGCAGAAGTTCATCACGCACTTCCCGGAGACGCGCGAGATCTGGTCCTACGGCTCCGGCTACGGCGGCAACGCCCTGCTGGGCAAGAAGTGCTACGCGCTGCGGATCGCCTCGGTGCTGGCCCGGGACGAGGGCTGGCTGGCCGAGCACATGTTGATCCTCAAGATCACCGGCCCGGACGGCCGCGTTTACCACCTGACGGCCGCCTTCCCGTCTGCCTGTGGCAAGACGAACCTCGCCATGCTCGAGCCGACCGTGCCCGGCTGGAAGGTCGAGACCGTCGGTGACGACATCGCCTGGATGCGCTTCGGCGACGACGGCCGCCTGTACGCCATCAACCCCG